>JADMIO010787497.1_pt1 | contig 104670 bp, 78 predicted proteins | sample 8958161 | NCBI WGS metagenome assembly JADMIO01 (sample SAMN16585339, study PRJNA669376) | soil metagenome | isolation source: Crop rotation soil | place: USA: Cullars Rotation, Alabama | collected 2011 | reverse complement strand
GCGACAACTTGTCCACGTGGAATTCTAAGCTTAGGATCCCAATGTGCTGGAAAGGCATGGTATGTAACAATGGGTACATATATGGGTGAGAATTTGCATTCATCCGGTTTGCAAATTGGCGCAGCTTTTAGTGCCCTCGCAATTGCAACTATGATATCTCCTTTTTTTGTGGGCATGGTTGCAGACAGGTTTTTTTCTGCACAGCGCATAATGGGTGTATTTCATATTCTTGGTGCTGCATTATTATTTCTTGCTACAAAAATTACAGGCAACACTGCTTTTTATTGGGTGATTTTATTTTACTCGTTATTGTATATGCCCACCATTGCATTAAGCAACAGCGTAGCATTTCATCAAATGAATAACCCGGGGAAACAGTTTCCATGGATACGTGTATTTGGTACATTAGGATGGATTGTTGCCGGCTTGCTTATCGGATATTTAGGCATAGAAAAAACAGCCAACACATTTTATATGGCGGCAGGTGTTTCAGTTTTACTTGGTTTATTCAGTTTTGTTTTACCTGATACACCACCAAAAGGCAAAGCTGCTGACGTAAGCGCATCTAAAGCCTTGGGCACTGAAGCGTTTGTATTGTTCAAAAACACATCTTATACCGTGTTCTTTGTTGCTGCAATACTTGTTTGCATACCGCTGTCTTTTTATTATGGATTTGCTAACCCGTTTTTAAATGAAGTTGGAATGAACAACGCTGCAGGTAAAATGATTCTCGGGCAAGTGTCTGAAGGCGTGTTCATTCTTGCCATACCATTTTTGTTTAACAGCATTGGAGTAAAAAATATGTTGTTATTGGGAATGACTGCATGGATTCTGCGCTATGTATGTTTTGCATACGGCGATACAGGGAGTAATGAATGGATGCTTTATGCAGGAATAATATTACACGGCGTTTGTTATGATTTCTTTTTTGTTACCGGTTATATGTACACCGAAAAGAAAGCAGGGGAAAAAATTAAAAATGCAGCCCAAGGTTTGTTTACGTTTGCTACATACGGCGTTGGAATGTTTATCGGCACATGGTTTTCCGGCGTAATAGTAGATAAACATATTGTAAGTAACGGTATACACGACTGGACCAAAATCTGGTTTGTACCGGCTTACATTGCAACGGGCGTACTTATTTATTTTATTTTATTCTTTAAAGAGAACAAGCGTACAGGCGCATCTGCCAAAGCTGTTAGATCGGTTTAGCATAGAAGATGAGAATTGAAAAAAGCTAACATAAACTAATGTATTCTGTTAAAGACAAATTGTATATAAACCAGACAGACTTCATATTTGCCATTAATAAAAATTGACTGTTAAAAGGGTTATTATAGTTTATACATTTGTGTGCGCATGCGGAAAAAGTATTTAGCATATTGGTGGTGCCAGTTTGGTGGATGGACGTTTTATGACCTCTCGATTTTATTCTTCATTTGGATTTTTCGCGTAGAGCTTACACCGGTTTTAATTGAGCGCCTTATACTTTCTGCATCGTTGGGCTTATTCTTTACGCATTTATTGCGCATCATTATTTTAAAATTAAACCTGTTGCCACCAATATTCGGCAGGCAATGGATTCATTTATTTACCATAACATTAATTATTTGCGCCAGTTATAGTTTTGTAAGCAGCGCTGTTGTTGAATGGTTGAAGTTGTATGATTCAAATGCAAATCCATCAATAACAATGCAGGAAAGATTTCTGCTTAATCTTGCTTATGATGCGCCTATAATTCTTGTTTGGCTTTCTATTTATTACCTGTGGCACTACATGGAAAATAGCCGTAACGCAAATATTGACCGTGTAAAAATGGAAAGTCTCGTAAAAGAGTTGCAGTTAAAAACCATTAAAGCGCACATCAACCCCCATTTTATTTTTAATGCATTGAACAGTATTCGCGCTTTGGTTGATGAAAACCCTGAACGTGCAAGAACAGCCATTACTGAACTCAGTAATATTTTAAGAAGCAGTATGCAGGCCGAAAAAACAGAAACCACATCACTCGAAAAAGAATTGAGCATAGTAAAAGATTATCTTGAACTGGAACAGATTCGATTTGAAGACCGCTTAAGGGTAGAGTATAAGATTGATGAAGATACTTTGGATCAGCAGGTGCCACCTATGATGCTGCAAACGCTTGTTGAAAATGCGATCAAGCACGGCATCAGCAAACAGGTAAATGGCGGCTTTATAAAAGTTACATCTGATTTTGTTGATAATCATCACGAGCTTATTGTTGAAAATACAGGCACGTTAAATTCAAAAACTAATACGGAAGGCTTTGGCATTGGCAGTACCATAAACCGCTTGAAACTTTTGTATGGCAACGATGCCCGTTTCGAAATAAAAAACATAAATGGTAACATGGTTAAAGCAAGTGTTGAATTACCTGTTACCACAATTTCATTTTCAAAATAAAAAATATGTCATTAAAAGCAATTATTGTAGATGATGAACGTCTCGCAAGGGCTGAATTAAAAAAGCTGTTGCAGGTTTATCCTGATATTGATGTAATTGATGAAGCGGCAAATGCGCAGGAAGGTGCGGAGAAAATAGAGAATCAAAACCCTGATGTTATTTTTCTTGATATACAAATGCCCGGTAAAACCGGCTTTGACCTGTTAACTGAATTGGAAAAAGCGCCACATGTAATTTTTACAACAGCGTATGATGAATATGCGTTGAAAGCTTTTGAAGTTAATGCGCTTGACTATCTTTTAAAACCGATAGAACCGAAACGGCTTGCAGATGCCGTGCATAAATTGCAATATGAAATAAGTAAGGAACGTGCAGGTTTGAATGGTGTTAACCGTGGTCCCCTAACAGAAGCTGACCAGGTTTTTGTAAAAGATGGCGAACGTTGCTGGTTTGTAAAGCTTAGCGAAATACGTTTGTTTGAAAGTGTTGGTAACTATGCTAAAGTTTTTTTTGGAACAAATAAACCGCTAATTCTTAAATCGCTTAATTCTTTAGAAGAGCGTTTGGATGATCGTGTGTTTTTTCGTGCAAACAGGAAGCACATCATAAACCTTCACTGGATTGAAAAAATAGAACCTTATTTTAATGGCGGTTTACTGGTAGAATTAAAAGGCGGAGAAAAGATTGAAGTTAGCCGCCGGCAAACTGTTAAGTTTAAAGAGATGATGAGCTTTTAAACTATCGCACCATTTCTTCTTCCAGCAATTTTAATTGCTCTGCTGCTTTTGCGTGATCGGGATTTAATGCAAGACAGGTTTTAATACTTTCTAAAGCTTCCTGCTTTTTGCCTGCTTGCTGCAATAAAAGTGATTGCACATAATACGCATCATCATAATCCGGATTAACTAACAGTGCCTGCTTAATATTTTTCTCTGCGTCGCTGTATTTTTCAAGATAAAACTGGCTTTCGGCAAGATTTGTAATTGCATAGAAATTTGCGTGGTCTGCTTCAATACTTTTTGTGAACATCTCTTCAGCTTTCTTATATGGGTTCATATTAAAATAGCAGTGCCCGAGATTATTATAAGCATCAGTAAAACCAGGATCTAATTTTATAGCAGTTTCAAAATAACCAAGCGCATCTTCGTAATTGTTTTGCGCAATTTTTATGCGGCCAATACCATTGTAAGTATCTGCGTTTTGTGTGTTTATTGCAAGCGCCTGGTTAAAATCTTGCAAAGCTGCATCTTCTTTGCCTTCATTAAATTCGGCTAATCCGGCAAGCGAATACGCAGCATCAGAATTTTTATCTATGCCTGCTGCAAGCAGGGCAAATTCCTTTGCTTTTATATTATCATGTATGGTATCGAAATAAATATATGCGACAGCCATATAGTTAGCTGCCGTTGGTTGTTTTTCAGCTAAAATTTCCAGCTGCCTGGCAGCCTCTTTATAATTTTTTTGTGCGATAAAAACATCGCTCAGGCTTTTATAAGCTGCTTCATAATCTTTATTTAATTCAATTGCTTTTGTAAAGAATTTTATTGCTTCGTCATGCATTTCCATGTTTTCGGCAGTTAAACCGAGGTTATAAATTGAATGATAAAACGACGAATCTTTTTCTACAGCTTTATAGTAATTTTCTTTGGCTGATGCATACACTTTCAACTGGTAGTAGCAATTGCCTAAAAGATTGTATGCATACGCGGAATCGGGTAATAGCTCAGTTAGTTTTGTATAATATTTTAACGCTTCTTCAAATCTTGACTGATCATACAATAATGTGCCGGCATATTCAGTAGCCGTAGTATTAAGGGGCTCAGTTTCTAAAATCTTATTATAATAACTTAATGCTTCATCATACTGCTTCCATTCTTTTTCAATATCAGCAAGAAATAAATACGACGAAAAATCATATACTTCATTCACTATTTTCAGGAAGCAGTCTTTAGCTTTATTTAATTCGTTTGTGTTCATGTAAGACTGTCCCAATAAATAGAACATGCGTAAGGTTGTTTTACCTGCTGAAACATATTTTTCAAGAAGCGTTGCAGTTTCTGTATTTCTTTTTTGATTGATCAAAAGGCTTGCAAGATTTTCGGCGGCACCTAAATAATCCTGATCAATTTCTAAAGCTTTCCGGTAATTTTTTTCTGCTTCTTCCATGTTGCCTGTTTCCTGGTATGCATAGCCCACATTATAATATGCATTTGCGGTTGATGTTATTGAAACAGCAACATTCAGATTTTTTAAAGCGTTATCGAATTCATGTAAATTAATATAGGCGTATCCTAACCATGCATACGCTTCAGGTGATTGCGGCTCTATTTCCAACAATGTGTTTATATAATTAATGATGCCTTTAAAATCTTTGGTAACCGAAAAAACAGTAGCAATTTTCAAGTACGCATCTATGTATTTATTATTCGCATCAATTGCTTTTTTATAATAACTGATAGCACCATCATAATTTTTATTGTTGTATTCTATATCACCCAAATTATACCATGCATAATAATATTTTGGATCTAATGATGTAGCTGTTTCATAATTTTTTTGGGCATTTGCATAATCATTTTTATTCAGGTACAAATTTCCAAGTTCATTATAAGTATCGGCAGAGTTAGGATCTAATTTGAGCGCTTCGTCCAGATAGCTAATAGCTTTATCATGTTGTTGTTGCACCCTGTATAATAGCCCAAGATTATAGTAGCTTGTAGAATACAAAGGGTCAGCCTTAATTGCTTTTAAATAATATTTTTCTGACCATTGTATTAGCTTGCTGTTATAATATAAAACGCCTGCCTCATTATAAATAGTAGCAGAATAGCCAGTGTTGCGGGCAGCTTTTTCTAAATATATTTCTGCATTATCATCATCGGCTAAATAAAAATAATTTAAACCTATATAGTATAAGGTAAGAAAATCTGCAGGGTCTGAAGCAAGCGCATCAAGGTAGTCCTGGTTTGAAAGCTTATATTGTTTTTGAAGATAATAAACGTTGCCCCGCGCTTTTAATATATCAGAAAAATTTGCATTAAGACTATCTGCATTTTTTATGCAGTTGCTGTAAAGCGCAATGGCTTCGTCATATTTTAACTGGTTTACCAGCAGGTCGCCTTGCTGTTTTATCCTGGCATATTCATCTGATCTTTTTCTTTTTATTTCAAGAATGGGTTCTACAAGGCAGTCATGTGTTAACTTAAATAACTCTTCTCCCGAAATATTTTTTTCTGCAGTTAACAGCCTGTTTTTCACAAGCTCATTAAGAACTGCTTCGCTTATTGTATAGTGTTTATCTGAAACGATCATCGCTTTGTCAAGTGTTATTCTGCGATTGTCAGGTTCATAGATCATTTTAAGTTCGATGAAATCCTGCACTTTATTTTTTTCTGCCTCAGGTATGTCAAGATTTTTTATACAGTTGAGATAATATTCACCAACTATATCTGTAAGGTTTAATGGAAGATCTTTGTCATACACCTGTATATTTTCCCTGCCTTTTACAATTTCACGTTCTATATGCTGGCAAATGATCTGCAGATAATAAGGCTCTATTATAGCTTCGTTAGGATTGTCAAGAATGCCGATTTTAGATGATAGAATATCGAGGATTCTTGTTATTGCACCTTCCGTTATTTCAAATTTCGGTGTATAGTTATCACCGCCTTCAAATTGCGATGGCGCAACAATGGCTTCTCTTGCTTTAGATAAATTAAAAGGTAAAATTTCGTAGCAGTTCTGCAAAATTGCCGGCAGAATATTCTTTAACCGCGAAAGCAGTTGCAGCTTATCAGAACGTATTACAAACACAAGCTTAATTTCAAGCGGAACATATAAATGATTAAAAAGTTTTTCAGGCAGATCATCTTCTGTTGCTTTTTCTGCCAGGCTTCTTATTTCATCGGGAACATATTTTGAAGTAAGCAACTTAAGATTGCTGAGAAACAAATTAAAGTCTTGTGTGGGAAATGTAAACAGTTGCTCTGCCTGGTCGAAAATAAGCACTACAGGCGTATTTGTTCTTTGCTGTAATTTAAATTGCAGCCAAAGATTTTGTTTTATATCAATGTCCGAAAATACAGAAGGTGGTGTTGCACCGGTTGAGTTTGCAAAACATTTTTCAGCAATAATATCAACCAGCGTTTTATGAACAGGCTCGTCTTTTACAGGAATGTAGTTGCCAGTTTCAACACGTATGATTGTAAAGTTGTTTGTTTTACTTTCTGTATTGTATTTTTCAAAACGGGTAATTACACCTGCATTTATAACAGATGTTTTGCCAATGCCCGACTGCCCAAAAACAGTGGTAACGGGGTTTAAATGTATGGATGCATAAATGTTTTCTGTATCGGCGCTTCTGCCAAAAAAGATTTTTTCTTCTTCTTTCGAAAAAGAGCGGATGCCTGGATAGCGATATTTTTTCTGCGCCTCAATCATTATTTATTTTATTTGATAAACATGGAATTTCAAGAAGCATCAAATCCTTTATCTTGGTTTTTTCCATATTGTATTCTGCAGGCAAAATGGAATTGTTTTTCCATTGCAGTTCATTGTCGTTTAACCGGGAAATAAGTAAAGCAAATTCTCCCTTCTCATCACCATAAAAATCTATTGAAAGGTTTAAACAATGTAGATAGTCTGCCTTTAAAAAACAGTTTTTTATTTGCTGTTCTTTTGTTGTTACTGTGGTTTTAAACAGCGCATCCTGGTTTATGTTGTTGAGCAATGCCTTAATGAATTCCTGGTCGCTCATTTTTAGAAACTCGATCTGAAAATAAGTTTTATAAAAATTTATTTCAGCAGATTCAGCAGCGTCTTTATCATCATAACTAAATATGGCCGTTTGGCTTACTTTGTCTGATGCAAGTTTGCTAAGCAGGAAAAAAATAAGTTTTAAATACCACTTATTAAAATGCACGCCTAACACAAGAAAGCATTTTATTTTATCTTTTATTTTAAAACGAATGTTATCCGGAATTTTGGTAATAGGCAATGAATATAAATACTCAAACAGGGCATGATGTGTGTAAACAAGTGACTGCGTATCGCTGTAATGCCCGAGCATATTTAAGATAAGCGGCTTATTCTTATCAGCAATCAGGTTTCTTTCATTCCCGCTTTCTGTAGTATCTAATTTTTCGATAGGAGGATAATTGTTTTTTAATTTATCGGGTGTAACAAATTCGTTTTTGTAATAATAGAAGTAATAGTCTTTCCCAATGTCATTATATGCATCCAGCAAAAAATCAACAGGTGAAAGTGAGATGATAAAACTGAAAGGCAGGCGTGCTAAATCTGCGTGCACATCAGCTTGCTTTTTACTGTTTAAAAAATTGATTATTTCTTTGTATTGGGTTGACTCTTCCCGCGGGTTAATATCTTTTTTAAAATACATTAGTCCATCGCCAGGCAAATAAAAAATGTTTGATGAAGATTTAATATAATTGGCAAGGTCAGTGTTTTCACCAGTAAAAAAATCGGGTCCAAGCACAAGGGCGCAGCGCCCATCTTCGTCAGCAAGACTGCTGGTTAAAAATTCAATTATCTCTTTGTCTTTATCGCTTATTTCGTTAATTGGGGTTTCTTTTTCAGGCATAAAAATTATAGAATAATATATGAGCTTTCTAATTTTTCACCGGGGTATTCTTCCCCGCCTTTAACCATTTTAATATCCGGTGACGTTCTTATTCTGAAACTTCCTTTGCCAAAAAAATTTTTATCGTAAAAAATGCGCCAGGCTTTAAGTCCAACCGTAAGGTAAGCGTCACCTGAATAGCTTAGGCTCGCTGTAATATTTTTATTTGAAGCAACACCGGCGTTTGCATCGGCAACAGATTTAAATTCTGTTCCTGCATTAGCGTCTGTTTGTTTTGATGTAGTATTCTCTATTATAAAATTATTGCACTTTAAAATTTCTGTAACCATAAAAAGCCTGTCATTCTTAAGATCTCTTATAAAGCTGGCAGCTTCTTCAAACAAACTTGCATTGTTTATGTAACCATCAACTTTTGCCATATCGTTAACTGCATCACTTTTTGGTTCAATAAGCTTAATGTTTACAATGTCTGTTTTGTCATATTTGAATTCTGCAGAAACATGCGAGCCAATAAATTTCAATAATCCTTCAAGCAACTTTAATTCAACATCCGCCTTTAGATTAAGCTGGATATTTTCATTCATGTTTAAAGGCATATTGTAGCTGAGAACCGGCAGGTCGCTGCCTTCTTTTTTAAAAATAGAATCTATTGAGGTATATGCTTCCGTAACCTCGTTGGAATTCTTCAGCAGTAATAAGCTATAGGGTTTAATTCTGTCGGTAGGCACCATAACCAACGCATAGCCTTTAAAATCTTCCATAATTAATTTTTATTGGTAAAGAATACCGGGATGTTCGCACATTGTTTTATGCCCGGGTTATCGCTAAGATTAAGGTAAAGTATCCCATTGTCAAACGCTTCCTTAATTTTCAACTGGTCATTAAAAAACTGTTTGAAAAAGCCTTGTGCAAAAACAACTCCTGCCATATCATCAAGCGCTTTGTTCATGCCTATTGTATTTGGAATAAATGCTGTACTTTTTTTTGCCAGCTCAGCAGATGTGCACGCGCTGAAAAAAATACAATCAATTTTTGTGAACGCTGCAACATCTTTTAAAATCATCAGCAGATCATCAGCAGATAATTTATCGCTGCGGCCATATTCATCTGTAAACATCAGTTCATTGTTATCTGTACCATGCAAAGAAATATATATGAATTGCGGAGCCTCGCTTTTTATCTTATCCGGCAAATCAAGTTTGCCTGCTGAGAATTTTGACACCAGGTTGAATGAGGAGCGGTTTTTATGTGCTTCCAAAACGCCTTTTATCGCTTCATATTCTTTGCCGTAATTAAGCTGTATAAGCTGCGTGGGGTTTGATGCGATGTACAAAATACTATAAACAGATGCGTTCGCATTTTGCAGGTAGGTTTGCAAACGTGTTCTTAATTTATTTCTTGCGATCTTATAAGAAGATGGCTCAATGCGTTCATCTAAAAAATTCTTTTCATTATCGTTATACATTGATTCTATTTCGTCGAGTTCTTCGTTTCCCGGAAATAGTTTGCGTAAAACGGTTATGCATTCTGCAAGCTTACCATTCAGCCAAAAATCTTTTGCCTGTTTAAGGGTAATTTCCATCCATTAAAAATAAATAAAAGAATATTAAAAACAGCTTGCTGTTATAAACGTTAAGATTGGTGGATGAATGAGAAACTAAACGTTAACTCCGGAAGAATGTATGGCATCACTGATTTCTTTTATAAGTGATGCGTCTTTTTCAATGGCATTTCCAACAACAATAATGTCTGCGCCGCTGCGGCAATTGAGATAAGCCTTTTCTGCGTTGGTTATGCCGCCGCCTACTATCAATGGCGCTTCAATATGCGATGAAACTTTTTCTATCATATTGTTTGAAACAGGGCTTTTTGCACCGCTGCCCGCATCCATAAAAATAAGCTTCATGCCAAGCATTTCACCGGCCATGGCAGTACACATGGCTATCTCATTTTTGTCTGAAGGTATTGGCGTGGCATTGGAAATATAGGATACTGTAGTAGGTGCGCCGCCATCAATCACCATATAGCCCGTGGGCATAATTTCAAGACCACTTTGTTTTACGGCCGGGGCGCTTATTACATGTTGCCCGATAAGTAATTCAGAATTTCTGCCTGATATTAAAGAAAGATAAAGCAATGCATCTGCATACCTGCTTAATTGAGAAGGTGCACCGGGAAAAATAATTACGGGTATGGAGCAGGAAACTTTGATCTGTCTTATACACTCGTCAAGATTATTTGAAATTACAAGGCTGCCACCAACAAAAAAATAATCTATTTTAGCATCAAGTGCCAACGATACCAATTGCTCAGTAGTTGCAACGTTTACTTTGTCGGGATCAATAAGTACCGCAAAAGACTTTTTGCCAGCTGATTTTCGTTCTCTTATTTGGTGATACAACGTGTGCTTCATGCAGGTTGATTATTGGCGCTGTTGCAAAAATGCAAAAAAGTTTTTGCATATTGTGAATTCAATAGCAATGTTTTCCTTCCTTTTTCGCGTTTTAATAAATACGGATGTTTGAAAATTAGGTAATTTGACGTTATTTTTTTATTTTTTTAATCTCATATAATTTTTTTCTACAGCAAATATTTACTGAAATGCAACCCCCCATTGAACTTTGAAATAATGCACATCTATTTTCCACAACATGTGCATATTCAGAGTTTCATTTTTCATTGCATAAAGATATTTTCGTTATCCGTCTCTAACGACTACTTATTGTTCATAAAAAATAATTTCAAACGCATTAAATTAATTTAAATGGTAACAAAGAACCCCTGCGAAGCGCTCCTTTTTCAGCGCCGTTTTACAAAAGAAGGCATAAGCCCATTTGATATGTTTGAATACGATTATCGTACCAGTATTATCAAAAATCCTACGGGTGAGGTTTTGTTTGAAATGAATAATGTAGAAGTGCCTAAACAGTGGAGCCAGATTGCAACGGATATTCTGGCGCAGAAATATTTTCGTAAAGCTGGTGTGCCGCAGCCTGATGGAAGTTTGGGAAGGGAAACCTCTGCAAAACAGGTAGCGCACCGTATGGCTAATTGCTGGCGTGTTTGGGGTGAGCGCTATAATTATTTTAATTCTGAAAAAGATGCGCAGATATTTTATGAGGAATTAGTGTATAGTATTTTGAACCAGGCCTGCGTGCCCAACAGTCCGCAATGGTTTAATACCGGCCTGCATGAAAGCTATGGTATAACCGGGAAGCCCCAGGGACACTACTATGTTGATGCAATTGACGGGCAGTTGAAAAAATCTACCAGTGCTTATGAAAGACCGCAACCGCATGCCTGTTTTATTTTAAGTGTGAATGATGATTTGGTAAACGATGGTGGCATTATGGATCTCTGGATTCGGGAAGCACGCATTTTTAAATATGGTTCCGGCGTGGGAACGAATTTTTCACGCATCAGGGGTGAAGGGGAAAAGTTGAGCGGCGGTGGTACGTCAAGCGGCTTAATGAGTTTTTTGAAGATAGGAGACAGGTCAGCAGGCGCTATAAAAAGCGGCGGCACTACACGGCGTGCGGCTAAAATGGTTTGTTTGGATTTAGATCATCCTGAAGTTTTGCAATTCATAAATTGGAAAAAAGATGAAGAACAAAAAGTAGCAGCGCTGGTTGCATCAGGTTATGATAACAGTTATGAAGGCGAGGCTTATTTAACTGTGTCAGGTCAGAATTCAAATAATTCTGTTCGCATACCGAATGAATTTTTTAAAGCATTGCAGGAAGATGGTGATTGGGAATTGAAAGCAAGAACCGATGGAAGAACAATGAAAAAAATTCCTGCCCGCGAAGTGTGGAACCAGATAAATTATGCGGCGTGGCGTTGTGCAGATCCGGGAACACAATACGATACTACAATTAACGAGTGGCATACCTGCCCGCAGGGTGGACGAATCAATGCATCTAATCCATGTTCTGAATACATGTTCTTAGATAATACTGCATGCAACCTTGCAAGTGCTAACCTGATGAAGTTCTTCGATACAGAAAAAAATATTTTTGATGTAGAAGGCTTTGCGTATACCTGCAGGTTATGGACAACCGTACTTGAAATTTCTGTGCTGATGGCGCAGTTTCCTTCAAAGGAAGTTGCACAATTGTCTTATGATTACCGCACATTGGGCTTGGGATTCGCAAATCTCGGAACAATGCTAATGGTTAGCGGCATTCCTTACGATAGTGAACAAGCCCGTGGAATTGCGGGCGCTATTACAGCTATCATGACGGGCGTTGCATACAAAACCTCTGCAGAACTTGCAAGCGTTTTAGGCGCTTTTCCACGATATGAAGAAAACAGGGAAGATATGCTGCGTGTTATGCGCAATCATCGTGCTGCGGCTTACGATGCTGCGGATGCGTATGATGGCTTAAGTATAAAACCGGTTGGCATCAACGCCAAATATTGCCCGGATTATTTATTATCTGCAGCATGCAAAGCATGGGATGATACGGTTGAATTGGGTGAAAAATATGGTTACCGCAACGCGCAAACAACCGTTATTGCACCTACGGGAACAATTGGGTTGGTAATGGATTGCGATACAACCGGTGTTGAACCAGATTTTGCATTGGTAAAGTTTAAAAAGCTTTCTGGTGGCGGGTATTTTAAGATCATTAATCAAAGTGTGCCGCAAGCTTTAAAAAATCTGAATTATTCTGAAAAAGAAATTGATGCTATTATAAAATATGCTGTTGGTTCGGCAAGCTTTGAAGGAGCGCCTTTCATCAATCCACAAACATTAAGTGAGAAAGGTTTTATTGCAGAAGAGATACAGAAATTAAATAATGCCGCTACATCAGCTTTTGAAATCGGGTTCCTGTTCAATAAATTTATTTTGGGTGAAGCTTGTTTGGAAAGGCTTGGCTTTACAGCAGAACAATATAACGACTGGAGTTTTGATCTGCTCGCTTCACTTGGCTTTACTGATGACCAGGTAGAGGTTGCAAATGATTATGTATGCGGAACAATGACGGTTGAAGGGGCACCTTATTTAAAACCTGAGCATCTATCGGTATTTGATTGCGCCAATAAATGCGGGAAAAAAGGTGAACGTTACATTCATGCGCATGGCCATATAAGAATGATGGCTGCCTGCCAGCCTTTCTTAAGCGGAGCAATTTCAAAAACAATTAATCTTCCGCATGAAGCTACGGTTGAAGAAATTGCAGATTCGTATATGCTAAGCTGGCAACTGGGTTTAAAGGCTTGCGCTTTGTATCGCGACGGTTCTAAATTATCGCAGCCACTCAGTAATAAATCTGACAAAAAGAAAAAATCTGAAAAACCAGGTGATAAACCCGAAGAAACAGCACAGCAAGAAACCATCCCATTAATTTCAGAGCCAAACATTGTTGATCTTTCTAAACTAACGGCAGAAGACTTATTGGAAGAAGTGCACAAGCGTATGCAGGCAAGCAACGACACATCTTTAAAAAGACAGTTATCAAAAATTGTTGAAAGAAAAACATTGCCGGCAAAACGTTTTGGCTTTACGCAAAAAGCCAAAATAAACGGGCAGGTTTTATTTATGCGTACGGGTCAATATAATGATGGCACTTTAGGTGAAATATTTATTGACCTTGCTAAAGAAGGCTCCACATTGCGCAGCTTAATGAACTGTTTCGCTATTGCAGTTTCGGTTGGTCTGCAATACGGCGTACCGCTGGAAGAATTCGTTGAAAAATTTGTCTTCACGAAGTTTGAACCGGCGGGTATGGTTGATCATCCGAATATTAAAACAACAACATCATTGGTTGATTTTGTATTCAGGTTGCTCGCGTATGAATATCTCGGAAGAACTGACCTTGTACATGTAATTGACAAACCTGAAATAACCAACCTGGGTGATGAGGATGACGCAGAATTGATAGGCAGACCATCATTAAGCAATATGCGGGTTAAAGGCGGCATCACTGCTGCACCACAGCAGCAAAAGATGCAAAAAGCCATGGTAAGTACGCGCTCCGAATCTGGACTGGACGCTGCAAATGCGGCTGCCAAAAGCATGCAAAGCGATGCACCTTCATGCAATGTGTGCGGGCATATTACAGTGCGAAGCGGCACTTGTTATAAATGTTTGAATTGCGGCAACAGCATGGGTTGCAGTTAATAAATTTTTTTTTAATTGATTTTTTAAAAGAGGTTGCTAAATGCAGCCTCTTTTTTTGATATAGCGATTTTTTAACGGAGCACATACTTTTTTTCGTAAGGATGCGTTTGATAGTATATCGCAGTGAAATTTCGTAATGTGATTTTGTATTGCGAAGAATAATCCAACGTCCTCTGAAAGGTCAAAAGACTTTCTTAGATTTATCTTGCCACCTCTTCAGCGAGCGTTAGCTTATTCGGTTTAAAACCAGTATCCGCTCAATGAGCAAATCTCTTACCGAAAAGATCAATATTTTTATTACCGTTGATTTGCAAACCATCAACAGTTACTTTAATGCGCACGATCCTTCGCCGCTTTACAAAAAACAGATCAATCAAAAATTTGAAAAATATATCTTAAGTGCAGTTGATGCTGCAAAACGATATTCCGCTATTTTTTATAAGCTCAATTGCCCTGGTACAGTTAATAAACAATACGCAGAGCCATTGATGTATGCCATCAAAAGGCATTTTGCAAATAAGAAAGCAATACGGGAAGCTGAATTTAAAAAATTCAAACGCAGGAATTTGGGATTACTTGGTGTAAGCGGACTCGTTGTTATTCTATCGGAAGCCTTTCTGCCGTTGCTGATCTCTGATATGGGCAATATGTACAATGGCCTTAAAAACTGTCTTGACGTTTTTAGCTGGGTTATTTTATGGAAGCCCATCTATGAACTGTTGTTTGCATGGAACCCTTATCTGAAGGATATTTTGCTGCTTAAAAAACTGGCAACCGCAGAAACAATAATCATTGACACCAAAAAAATTAATGAAACTGATCAACCTTCAAAATTCAATACGCAAAACTCAATGGAAATGAGTGACTCCCTAACCTTCGAATCTTTATTATCAAACTGAATATTTATTTTATGATGAACCATAATTACATTTCAACCATCCTTGTTATCTGGCAAACCTGGGGCATTGGCGTGGCAGTGGCACTTATTGTGGGCAGCGTTTCTTTTCTTATTTACAGAAGCAAACTAAAGGCGGTGTTACACAGCAAAGGCGATCTGCAACAACGTGTAACAGAATATACCGAACTGCTTAATTATGCACAACAAAATGAGCAAAAAGCTAAAGAAGAAGCAGAAACAGCTATGCATTTTAAGAGCTTGCTTTTAGCAAAGCTCAGCCATGAAATACGTACGCTATGAACGGTGTTATCGGTATGGCTTCATTGCTTTCTGAAACGGAATTAACTGCAGAACAGCGTGAATATGCAGAAATAATTATTCAAAGCAGTGAGAACCTGATGACGACCATTAACGATATGCTGGTTACAGATGTAATTAATTATACTGAAAATGGCAGTGGTAATATGGAACTTGAAGAAAAAGATTTTGAGGTTAGAAATACAATAGAAAATGTTTTGGAATCTTTTGCAAATAAAGCTGCCCAAACCAACCTTGAGCTGGCTTACCAGGTAGAAAAAGATGTGCCTGATATGATAGTGGCAGATGAAGTTAGATTAAGGCAGGTATTAATGAATCTTGTTGAAAATGCAATGCGGTTTACAACACAGGGCGAAATATTAATTGCATTGCGGTTAATAAGGGTTCTTGAAGGAAACCAGGCTGATATTGGTTTTGAAATAAGAGATACAGGTACCGGCATGCCTGCAGATGAAGTGGCATTGTTATCAAAAGATATTAATGATATAAATACAAAAGATAATGGCAATGCTTTATCGCTTGTTATCTGCAAAAAAATTATTGCTCAAATGGGCGGTAAATTAGAAGTTGAAACAAAGCAGGGAACAAATTCAGGCACCGTTATCACATTTAAAATTCGTACAAGAGTAAGCCTGCAACCGCAACGGTCAATTGGTAAATTCAGCAATAATGTAAACAGGAAAAACATTCTTTTGGTTGATGATAATTTCACTGCCAGGAATATTATAAAAAAACAATTAGAGCAATGGAATTTAGCACCAACAGCTGTATCATCTGCTAAAGAAGCATTGGACATTATTCAAAAAAATACAGGTTGGGATATCGTAATTACAGACATGGAAATGCCGAAAATGAATGGTATTGAATTAGCTGAAGCAATAAGAAATATCAACCCGAAAATTTCCTTAATATTATTAAATACTTATGGTGATGAACGATATAAAGAACATGCAGGTTTATTCAAAGCAGTTATTACGAAGCCGGTTAAACAGCATTTATTGCATAAATATATTTCGCATGAATTGAATAGATCGGAAGTTTCCGCAGAGCAACAAACAGCAAAACCAAAACTAAATGCAGAGCTCGCAAAACATTATCCTTTGCGTATTCTTGTAGCAGAAGACAATAAAACAAACCAGGACGTTGCGCTGAAAGTATTGGGCAAATTAGGCTATGAAGCTGCATTGGCGCAAAATGGTGAAGAAGCATTGGAAATGGTGAGTGAAGGCAAGTACGATCTTATATTTATGGATATACAAATGCCGGTTAAAGATGGATTGGAAGCAACACGTATGATTCGCCTTTGTCTTAACACACAACCGGTAATAATAGCAATGACGGCAAATGCAATACAAGGCGACAAACAAAAATGCTTGAGCGCCGGCATGGACGATTATATCAGCAAACCATTCAGAATAGAAGAGCTTACAAAAATGATCGAGAAATGGGCAACGCAGCTTAAGGTGAAGTAATTGAATTGTTCTTAAAAAGTTTATTCGTCAACAATATCCAATGGTCTTATGAAAATACTTTATTACTTTTTATTGCTTGCTTTTCCAATAGTTTCTATTGCCCAAAACAAGCAACTCGAATTTGATCATTTCAAAACCGACGCCGGTCTTTCTCAAAGCAATGTGCTCTGCATTTTGCAGGATAGCAAAGGCTTTATGTGGTTTGGTACACGTGAAGGCTTAAATAAATATGATGGCTATAAATTCACTGTATATAAAAATGATCCCAAAAATATAAACAGCATCAGCGGAAATTTTATCTCGGCTATTACTGAAAGCCATGATGGCAATATATGGATAGCAACACGTGGCGGCGGATTATGTAAATACGATGTTGCAAAAGATTTATTTGTTCCTTATAAACATGATGAGAAAAATCCAAACTGCATTTCAAGTAATAATGTAAATACAGTAATGGAAGATGATAAAGGGAATATTTGGGCAGGTACGGAAGAAGCAGGATTAGACAGGCTGGATATTCATACGGGCAAGTTTGAATACTTCCGGTATAATAAAAACGATCCACATAGCTTAAGTGATGATTATGTAAGAATCATTATGCAGGATCATGAACATAATTTATGGATCGGTACGCAAAACGGCGGGTTGAATTTATTTAATCCAAAAGCAAAAACCTTTACCCGTTTTAAGCACGATGAAACTAACACATCAATTAGCTCAAATGATGTTTACACAGTTTTTGAAGACAGCAGGCATCGCCTGTGGATTGGAACAAATGGCGGGGGCTTAAACCTGTTTGATAAAACCATTAATCAATTTATCCGCTATCAAAATGATCCGAAAAATATAAACAGCTTGCCCAATAACCAGGTGTATGCAATTAATGAAGACACGTATCATAAATTATGGATCGGTACTGAAAATGGCGGACTATGTGTGTACGATCCGGAACGCCAGGTTTTTACAACCTGGCAGCATGATGAACTGGACAATGCAAGCATTGGCAGTAATTCTATTTATGCTATTTGCAGAGACAATAAAGGCAATATGTGGATGGGAAGTTTTACCGGTGGCATAGATTTTTTAAATGCAGATAACAAGTTTGAGCACTATAAACATACATCAGCACCCGGCAGTTTAAGCAGCAATCTTGTGTTGTGTATTTATGAAGATTCAAAACAAAATATATGGGTTGGCACAGATGGCGGCGGCTTGAATTTATATAACAAACAAACCGGCGGCTTTACACATTATATACATCAAAACGGAAACGCTAACAGCATCTGCGGCAATTATGTTTTAAATGTACATGAGGCAAGCGATGGTAATATTTGGTTGGGAACATGGGGTGATGGTGTAACGGTTTTAAATAAAGAAAAAAACACGTACAGGCATTATAAATATGAGCCATCAAATCCAAACAGCTTAAGCAGTAATAATGCCTGGGTAATTTATGAAGACAAGGAAAAAAATGTTTGGGTAGGAACGTATGGCGGTGGTCTTAATTTATTTAATCCGTCTACAAACTCTTTTACCCGCTACGAATACGATGCAACCAGGCCAGGGGCAATAAACAACGCGAATGTTCATTCAATTTTTGAAGACAGCGATGGCAATCTTTGGGTTGGCACAGATGGCGGCGGATTAAATTTATTTAACAGGCAAACTAAAACATTTACGCATTATTTACACAGTGACAATAAGAATAGCATTGCAGGTAATAATGCAGGTACTATTTATGAAGATGAAAACAAAAACCTTTGGATAGGCACCATGGATGGACTGTCTTGCTTCAATAAAAAAACCGGAAAATTCACTAATTATAATACAGCCGACGGATTACCTGCGAACAATATTTTTGGCATACTGGAAGATGAAAATAAAAATCTTTGGATAAGTACCAGCCATGGTATTTCACAGTTTAATCCTGCTGCAAAAACTTTTAAAAACTTTGATGCGGTAGATGGCCTGCAGGGAAATGAATTTAAAGAAATGGCTTTCTGCAAAGACCATACAGGGCTTATGTATTTTGGAGGTAATAATGGTTTTAATACTTTCAATCCGTCAAGCATAAAGCAAACTGCTTTCGAACCGCCGTTATTGCTTACCGATTTCCGCATCTTTAATAAAAAAGTTCCGGTCGCAGTTAATGAGAAAGATCCATCGCCGCTTAAGAAAAATATTGCTGAAACAAAGTCAATCACCATTCCATATAAAAGCTCAGTTATTGAATTTGAATTTGCCTCATTAAACTATACGAGCGAGCAAAAAAAGAAATACGCTTATATGCTGGAAGGCTTTGATAAAAAATGGATTGATGCCGGAAACAAACGTACAGCTACATATACCAACCTTGATCCGGGAACTTATACATTGAAAATAAAAGGCTTGAATAATGAAGGGCAATGGTCGTCAAATATTGTAAGTGTTCAATTGATTGTTACGCCGCCTTTCTGGCTTACATGGTGGTTTAAATTGCTGGTTGCAGTAGCAGTAGCCGGAAGTTGCATTGGCTTTTACAGGTATCGTATCAATGCCGTTAAAGCACAAAAAAGAGTGTTGGAAGAGCAGGTACAGGAGCGCACACAAGAATTGATCATTGCCGGTAAAGAAGAGCACAAGGCAAGAATAGATGCTGAAAATGCCCGGGCTGAAGCAGAACGTGCAAACAAAGCCAAGAGTACATTTCTCGCAACCATGAGTCATGAAATAAGAACGCCGATGAATGGTGTGATCGGTATGGCAGACCTGCTTGAATTAACCGACCTTGATCCTGAACAGCGTGGCTTTACAGAAACCATTCGCAACTGCGGTGAAAGTCTTTTAAAAACCATAAATGATATTCTTGATTTTTCCAAGATAGAGTCTGGAAACATGGAATTGGAAAACGCTGACTTTGATGTACGCACCTGTATTGAAGAAGTGCTTGATGTGTTTTCTGCAAAGGCTGCACAAACAGGTTTGGACCTCGTTTACCAGGTTGATGCAAAAGCGCCATCGCAGTTAATTGGTGATAGCCTGAGATTGCGCCAGGTATTAATGAATCTTGTCGGCAACGCCATCAAGTTTACGCAACAGGGCGAAATTTTTGTGAGTGTTCGTTTGGTGCAGGCTTATGCAAGCGGCGAAGTGCTTTTGGCCTTTTCAGTAAAAGATACAGGCATCGGTATTCCTGCAGATAAAATAGAAAGATTGTTCAAAGCTTTTTCGCAGGTAGATTCTTCAACCACGCGTAAATATGGCGGAACAGGATTGGGACTTGTGATCTGTGAGAAGCTTGTAAAAATGATGGGCGGGCATATTAAGGTTGAAAGTGAAACTGGTAAGGGAACTACTTTCACCTTCACCATTAAAACACAGGTTAGCGATCAATCGTTGCGTACGTATGTGCACAATAATTTAACCGGCGTAAATAAGAAAAATATTCTCATAGTTGATGATAATGCCACCAATCTAACCATCCTGAGAAACCAGATGGAGCAATGGCAGCAAACACCTTATCTGGCAAACTCAGCAAAAGAGGCGCTGTATATGTTGTCTGAAAATTCAAATTTCGATCTCATCATTTCAGATATGCACATGCCTGAAATGGATGGTATTGAAATGTCAACTAAAGTGCGTGAGCTGTATCCAAACATTCCTATTATTTTATTAAGTTCTTTGGGTGATGAATCGCACAAAAATTACCCGGGTCTTTTCGCATCAATACTTACAAAACCGGTACGGCACCAGGTTTTACATACGCATATTCTTAATCTTTTAAAACAAACAAACAGGGTTAGTGCTGAAAATAAAAGCGCAAATCAGCAACTTGCTCAGCAACAAGCGAAACATTATCCTTTAAGCATTTTGCTTGCTGAAGACGACAGCACCAACCAGGATGTTGAAATAAGAATTCTTAACAAGCTCGGATATTATCCTGACCTTGCCCAAAACGGTAATGAAGTATTGCAAATGAGCCAGGCAAAAAATTATGATCTTATTTTAATGGATGTGCAAATGCCGGAAGTTGACGGAAGACAAGTTACACGCATTATACGCAAACGGAAAGGGCCGCAACCAATAATAGCTGCAATAACTGCCAACGCCATGCAGGGCGATAAAGAAGAATGCATTGAAGCAGGAATGGATGAGTATTTAGCAAAGCCAATAAGCTTTAAAAAGCTGGCGGCGCTAATGGAAAGATGCGTTGAGCTTGTAAAGGAAGCACAGGTGTAAAGAACGCTATCTTGTTAAGCAGATACTGCCTGCTTCACAAGTGCAGCAGCTTCACTCAGCAATATCGCCGATTGAACCTGCAGCCCGCTTTCATCAATTAATTTTTTTGCTTCATCTGCATTGGTGCCTTGCAGGCGCACGATAATGGGTATATCAATATTGCCAAGGTTTTTATACGCTTCAATCACACCGGCAGCCACGCGATCGCAGCGCACAATACCGCCGAAAATATTTATAAGAATGGCTTTTACATTCGGGTCTTTGCGAATTATGCGAAAGCCTGCTTCAACGGTTTGTGCATTGGCGGTGCCGCCCACATCCAAAAAGTTTGCAGGGTTACCACCGCTTAGTTTTATCATGTCCATAGTTGCCATGGCAAGGCCGGCGCCATTCACCATGCAGCCAACATTCCCATCAAGCTTTACAAAATTCAAATTGTATTTTCCTGCTTCCACTTCTGTCGGGTCTTCTTCTGCAAAATCGCGCAGCGCTTCTAAATCAGCATGACGCATTAATGCATTATCATCCAGGTTCATTTTACAATCAACAGCAATAATTTTTTCATCGCTTGTTTTAAACAAAGGATTTATTTCAGCCATGGTGCAATCCAATCCAACGTATGCATTGTATAAATTGGTTACGAACTTCACACAGTTCTTAAACGCTTCACCTTTCAATCCAAAATTGAATGCAATTTTTCTTGCCTGGAAAGGCTGCAACCCGCCTGAAGGATGCACCCATTCTTTAAATATTTTATCCGGTGTTGAGTGTGCCACTTCTTCAATATCCATTCCGCCTTCGGTGCTGTACATCACAACATTTTGCCCCTTAGCCCTGTCCAGCAAAACAGAAAGATATAGTTCCTTGGTCGGGCTTGGTCCCTGGTAATATACATCCTGCGCCACCAGCACTTTATTTACTTTTTTACCGGCTTCGCCTGTTTGTTTTGTAACAAGCACCCCGCCTAAAATTCTGCCCGCAATACCAGCAATGTCTTCCATGCTTTTGCCCACCTGCACACCTTTTTGCGATGTGCCTTGTATCAAACCCTTACCGCGACCGCCCGCATGTATCTGCGCTTTTACCACCGCAAAATTATTTTGCGTTTGCGCTTTAATGTTGCGGTATGCGTCTTCTGCTTCATGCACGGTGCTGCATGCATAACCTTCCTGCACGGGCACATTGTATTTTTTCAATAATTCCTTTGCCTGGTATTCGTGAAGATTCATAAACGTTGTTTGCTGCGAAGATAATTGTTTGCAGTTTGCAGATTAATTTGAAATTGTTTTTCAAGTATGTCTACCGAATGATAATATAAAGTTTGAATCTACAAAGCGCGGCAGCCTGTCAACTTAAGCAGCTGTTTTTACAGCCAACGAACAGGGCTTTGTGCAGGTGGGGAAATAGCATTCCGTCTGCCCATAACCATTGCTCAATTTATAAATTATTGTTCATTGTTTGCTCTGTTACCGAATGTTGTTCGTCACGCTTAAACTACAGCCGATGCTTGCACATAGCTGATGTTACAACGTCGTGCCCCACTTGCACAAAACCCCATGTTACAAGCAGTTTACCTCACTTTGTCCAAAAAGATAAATATTTGGTCGTAAGCGTCTTTCAATTCTTTTGAACTTGGGTCGTGAGAACCATTTGGTGATAAAATGACTTTGTTTTTGTTTCTATCTTCATTCAGAAGTCCTACAAATTTTACAAACGTTGACGGTGGAATTTGGTCATCTTGTCCACCGTGCCACAAAAAGAAGGGTGGGTCTTTTTTGTCAAAATAAGTTATGGGTTCATATTTTGATACTGTGTCCTTCGGTGCGTAACTCTCAATAGAAGGGAACAATGCTTTTCCAACATCTTGCAGTAGTTTCATTTCGTTGTCCATGAAAACTTTTTCAACTACGTCAACTCCGTCAACTGGTCCAGAAAAATTTATTATTGCTGAAATTTTTATTCCTCCATTCAATTTGTTGGGATAATCCGGATTATTTGCTGAAACCCCAACATTACTTGCGATATGGGCTCCTGCTGAAAAACCTGTGAGTACAACTTTGTCTAAATTCAGCTGATAAATATTATTATTGGCTTTCAAAAAGTTTAGAACATTTGTTAGGTCTTCGGTCGCTATTGGAATTCCTCGCTTTAATCGGTAATTAACATTCACGACGTTTAGTCCCCTTTTTAAATACGGCTGAATATATTTTTCCTCTTCCGATTTGTCGCTTACATAATACCCACCTCCATGCAAAAAGACAATCGTAAAGTCTTTTTCGCCTAAACTTTTTGAATTTTGTGATAGATAAATATCCATTTTCTGTTCCTTGTCAGAGCCATAAGATTCGTCCTTTATTATACGATAGGTGCTTTTTACTTGCTCGGTTGATAGTTCTGTCAATGAAGATAACTTTACAGATTTACAAGAGTCAAGTACAGTCAGAAGTACAAATGCAACAAGTAGGTTTTTAATATTCATATTTGAATGAGGGTTGTCATTTTAAATTGCTTGTAACGATCAGGGCTTGCTGCAGGTGTGGAAATAGTATTCCGTCCGCCGGTGCTGCTGATGATTAAAATTGTTTTGTTGAAGTTAGCATTTGAAGTTCAAAGTTGCTTATCCAGCCCGAACTGAAGTTGGGCTTTGTAAAACTGCCGATTGTACTTCTGTCCAGCCACACTTGCGGCAAACCCCTTGTTGGCAGTAGTGCTTCTCGTCAACGTGATGCTTTACTTTTTAGGTTCTACTTTTACTGGTTGTCCACCTGACTCCTGGTAAAAAGTTGCTTTCCACGAATTATCTATTTTGTCTAAAAGCATTGTCCCTGCAACATTTTCCATTTTCATTGTTTCGCCTGTTTTAAGAACAAATTCTTGTGTCGCAAAATAAGTGTACAAAACCTGTGTCTTTGATAAAACTCTAATTTTTTCATTGTTTAGCTTGCTGCTGAAAGATTTCATTTGGCTGAAACCATCTCCATTAATTTTTTTGAGAGTGGTATAGTCGCCTGCTGTACCGTCGGGATTTACAGACCAAAAATCAGAAGTGTTCTCAAAATAATTCATGCAACTATCAATGTTGAGTTTCTCAACATGAGTAAAAAATGATTTGCCAAGATTAGAAATTTCTTTTTCAATTTCTTGCTTGTCCGAAGCCGTCAAGGTTGAAGCTGTTTGTTCTGTTGTGGCAGGTTTTGCTTTGTCGTTACTTGTACAACCAACAATAAATAGAAAGGTTGTTAAGGTAAGGGTCGTCAGTGAGAATTTTGTCATGGCAGTCATTTTAATTGTTGCCTACTCTTTTCGGTTTTAGGCTTTTCCCGTTTTAAATTGTCAGTGAATGTTGATTTGAGTTTTGGTCTTTCAGCATTACTGCCAACGTTGAAGGCTTGGCGAATTGCGGTAATAGCATTTTCGTCTGCCCGAGCTGTTGTTGAATTTTATTTAAAGCTCAAGATAAAATTTTTTGCTCAATAGAATTACGTCGCCTTGATAACTGCAGTACAATGGCAAAATAAAAGTTGATGTTGCATAATGTCAAGCCCGCATTTTGCCAAGCCTCTTGTTGGCTGTAGTTATAGTTTGATATTGTAAAATGTTTTCCTGAAGTTGTCAAAGTATTTTCCATTGTCAAGGTCGCCGCTTGTAAAAAGAATAAGTGTATTGTCTTTAATTACAAATGCATTAAAAACGAAATTTTTATAATTGTTCTTGTCGTCCGTTTCAGTATATGAAATGTAGTAAGCATTATTGTCTTTAAACGTTGTGTCCTTTTGAACAAGGTCTGTGATTTTATAACCATTTCGTTTCGACGTATTCAATTGCATGTTAAGCTGGCCCTTGGCTACTGAATAAGTCATGTTTGGTGCTATTGTAAATGAAAATGCAGTTGGATTAACTGTTTGTATGTCTGATGCACCATTTTTTGTAAAAAATGCTGTTCCTTGAAAATCTGCTGCAAAATGAAATCCTGTGATAGTCGTGTCAACTTTTAAGTCTTCAAGTTTGATTTGCCCAAATGAAAATGTGAAGAAAAAAGTCGCAAGTGAAAGTAAAGTCAGTTTTAGTGTCATTACGATTTGATTTTATTCTAAGTTTTAGGACTGTCAAATAATTACAGCCAACGCGTAAATATATGATATAACACGCCACATCAGAAAAATTTCCACTATTGCAAATCAACAACTTAGTATTATACAATTTCAATTGTCGTTAGATCAATCCACCTTTACAATTCTATATTTTCTTTGCTTATTAAATCGTCTAAAGCGCTTATGATATTTACCAGTTTTGCCCGGTTGCACCCCCTCATCCTGTCCTTTTCGTACCCAAAACAATCCTTTTAACCTTATCCATTACAAACACCCTTTTTATCTTAGCATCACCAATCTCACCCTTCGTCAAAACTGCACCGTTCCCACAAATTTTAAATTATGGCAACTACACCGCAACCACACCGTGTATATCATGGTAAAGACGTAGAAATGCTCACCGCAATTTCATCAATTATGGATGCAGCCGTTGAGTACAAAACCGCGCTTCAGGCAGAGCGCAGCACTTGGGCCGATCCTTTTTTTTCTGATTTGAAAGACGATATCGATACCGTCATACAAACATACATGGGTGTAGATGGTGCAAAGGAATTACGTCTCGCCACACAAGCCGTGTTGGGTATTCAGGCAAATGCAATAGAAGATTTAGTGGCTTTCAAAACGCAATTAGAGCGCGATTACAGAACAGACCAGCCAACCCTCAGCGAAGACCTTAACGAACTTGGTTTTACAGCATACTTCAAAGATGCTTATCACAAAGATCAGGAAGCCCTCGTCCAGCTCCTGCTCCAGTTCAAAACGAATATGACACCCGCTTTGCAAACCACCCTTGTCGCAAAAGGCCAGTCAGCCACCCGCATCACACGCATCACAGGGTATGCTGATACACTCAAAAATGCCAACATATCACAGGAAACATTCAAAAGCAGCCGCAAGCCTGCAACAGAAGAAGCCATCAATGCTTTCAATGGTGTGTATTCAAGGGTAATGGATATTGCCGTAATTGCCGCAAATCTTTTTAAAAACGACCTGCCAAAGCAATCCCGTTTTCATTATTCAAAAGTGCTCAAAGCCGAAAATACCTTTCACTAACCACAACACCTTTATTTACAAGCCATTTTAGTTTTGGGTTGAAGTGAAAAGCATGTCGCTGCTTCAGTTATCCTTGTAGAAATTCAACTTATTCTTGTCGCTGGTTTAGTTAGCCCTGTCGAAGGCGCACTTAGCCTTGTCGCTGATTCAGTCAGCCTTGTCTAAGCTCCACTTATCCTTGTAGTTGGCTTAGTTAGCCTTGTCGAAGCTGTAGTTAGCCTTGTCGAAGCTCCGGTTATCCTTTTCGAAGCCTCACTTATCCTTGTAGATGGTTTAGTTAGCCTTGTAGAAGCAGCCATTTTTTTCATCTAAACAATTATCCTTCAGTCACTTCATTCCTGGCATCGGTGCTTTACAATGCATAAAAAATGCGCATAATTTCCGTCGCCGGAATCATGCGCATATATCACATGAGAAAAAACTTCTTATTGCATTCAGTCAATTTTATCAACAGACATTTCGCCAAAATGAATGCCCTTTACAATATCAGGATTGCCTTTATAATGCACTTTTGCTTCACCAAAAGCAGTGATCTTTATTTTGTCCGAAACATTCAGTTTAAAATCTGCTTCACCAAATGCAGTAATGCGGCTTGAGCTGCCCGTTACTGCAACTGCATTTATCCTGCCTTCGCCATAGCAAGTGTATCGTTGCTCTTTTACTGAGCCGGACTTTATTTCCAGTGTACTCTCTCCATACATGGTCGTGGTCATTTCCTGCAGGTTCAGTTCATTGAATGTAACTTTTGATTCACCGTAAATACGCAGTGTAAAGTTATCACCGTTGATAGCGCTTTTGCAAAGCTGCTCTTCTTCGCCGCGAATAGAAAGTTCATTGAGTGTTCTATAGGTTATTGTTGCAACAACCGTGGTTTTATTATACAACGGATGTGTTTCCTTATAACCATTTGAATAATCTTTTTCATAATGCGGTATGTCTTTAGCGCCATCAAGATACACACGCAGTGTTTTGTTATCTACTTCAATATGCAGTTTGCTTTTATCAACATCTATGTCATTGATGGTAACACTTTCCTCATTTCCCTGCACAAACGTTACCTGTATGTATGCACTTACAATCACTTTATCAAAATGCTCAACATTTTTTTTCTGGGCTGATGCATTGATGGCGGTTAAAAGTAACAGCACTGCAAAAGAAGTTTTTAAAATTCGCATGATATAAGTTTTGTTATAAAGTTTTAGCAATGTTTGCCTTTATTACGATTGAAGAAGCGTTACGTTACATTTATTTAAAATAATTATGTGTATTTGTAACTGGTCGACGGCCTGGTAAATGTATTCATAACAGATCTCTTTGACCTGTAGCTGTTTCCTCCTGCTCGTTTTCCCTTGCACCGAAAATAATTGATGTTTTATCAAGCCGGGTATTTCTTTATTTTTTTATAAACGGTAATCAACCTGGTGCGGCATATAATATCTTTCAAAAAAAATTAAAAATTAAAATCTGCAGCAATGAAGTTGTGTAACATTTTCCAATCATTTTTTATATGCATTATTTGTATTGGTCTGTTTAATGTAAGCTTGTCCGCACAGTCAACATCAGCCAAAACAAATTTTCAAAAAAGTAATTATGCTATTAATGAAAAAGAATTTGTTTTAAAAAACGGGCTAACGCTTATTGTACACGAAGACCACAGCACGCCGGTTGTCTCGGTAAACATTTGGTACCACGTAGGTTCTAAAAATGAGCTGCCCGGCAGAACAGGTTTTGCGCATTTGTTTGAGCATTTCTTTTTTAACGGCTCAGATAATTATCCGCATGGTTTTCGCGAAGCAATGGATGATGTTGGCGCTAACAACCGCAACGGCACAACCAATAATGACCGCACCAATTTTTTTGAAGATGTACCGGTATCAGCATTGGAAAGAACACTGTACCTCGAATCAGATCGCATGGGTTATCTTACATTGTCAAAAGAAATGCTGGAGCGTGAAAGAGGTGTTGTGCAGAATGAAAAACGGCAGGGTGAGAACCAACCGTTGGGTAAAGCATTTAACGAGATGCCTGCAAAATTGTACCCGGCTTCGCACCCTTATTCCTGGCCCGTTATCGGCAGCATGGATGATCTGAATGCTGCCGCACTAAGTGATGTTAAAACATGGTATCAAAGTTATTATGGACCAAACAATGCGGTGATTGTACTGGCAGGTGATATTGCTGCTGATTCAGCATTGATGTTGGTCAAAAAATATTTCGATGGCATTCCACCCGTGTCACCCATTTCAAGATTGGATAGCTGGGTGCCATCATTCCCAAATAATATCCGCGATAAAACACAGGACAGGGTTCCGTCACCAATAATATTTCATGTGTACCATATACCCGGCTGGAAAACCAAAGACCAGGAATATCTAAAATTATTTTCTGATATACTCGCCGGTTCTGAAACCACACCGTTGTATAAAAAGCTGGTGTATGAAAAACATGTTGCAGACAATGTAACATCGTGGGTTGATGAGCAGGAACTCTCGAGTTTATTTAATGTACAGGTGAGTTTAAAGAATGGTGTTGATGCTGCAACTGCAGAAAAAGAATTGGATTCTGTAATGAAAAAAATTTTGAGAGATGGCGTTACTGCAGATGAACTGGAAAGAGCTAAAAACCGTTATCTCGCAGCCTTTTCAAGAAGCCTCGAACGCACAGGCGGCATGGGCGGGCGTTCTGATGTGTTGGCCGAAAGCATGACTTACGGCGGTTCACCAAACTATTATCTTGATAAACTGGAATGGATTGCGACAGCTAAAACTTCAGACATACAATCAACCATACAAAAATGGCTCACCCAGCCTTATTACACATTGCAGGTTGATCCTTATCCTGAGATAGATGCAGAAAAAAATGATCTTGACCGTTCAAAGCTTCCGGCATTATCAATACAACCGAATGCAGTATTTCCGGCCATACAAAAAGCAACACTAAAAAACGGTTTAAAGATATTGCTGCTTGAACGTAACACTGCACCTATTGTAAATATTACACTTGCTGTAAACGCAGGTTTATCTTCTGATGCGCCCGCAAAAGCAGGCGTCGCCTCTCTTACGCTGGACATGCTGAATAAAGGCACCACAACAAAAGATATGTATGCTATTTCCAATCAACTGGATATGGCAGGTGCCGAATTGAATACAAGAAGCGACCAGGATATGAGCTATGTTCAGTTAAAAGCGCTTTCACAAAATTTGCAGTCATCTTTAAATATTTTAGCTGATGTTGTTTTGCATCCATCGTTTCCTGGTGAGCAATTTAAAACTTCAAAAGAGCAGCGTTTAACGCAGATTGATTTTGAAAAATCTAATCCCAATGATCTTGCGCGAAGAATTTTGCCTTCACTTATTTATGGTAAAGATCATCCGTATGCCATGCCGCAATCAGGCAGCGGCTATACTGCAACGGTAAAAAATCTTACAAAAAATGATTTGGAGCAATGGCATGATGCGTGGTTCAAACCGAATAACAGTACACTTATTGTAACAGGCAATGTAAGCATGCAAAAATTATTACCGGCTTTAGAAACCGCTTTTGCAGGTTGGAAAGAAGGTAATACGCCATCAAAAAATATACAGGCTATTGCCCCCACAAAAGGCGGTAAAGTGTATTTGATTGATAAGCCGGATGCAACACAATCAGTAATTATTGCAGCAGAAGTTTCTCTAAACGGCGGGCAGCAAAATGAACCCGCTATACAAACCTTTATGCAAAATTTCGGGGGCATGTCCACATCAAGATTGAACAGGAATTTGCGATTAGATAAACACTGGAGTTATGGTACCGGGGCTTTATTAACAACAGCAAAAGGGCAAAGAATATTTGAGGTGATTGCACCAGTACAAACAGATAAAACCAAAGAGTCAATGGTTGAAGTTTGGAAAGAAATAAAAGATGTAGCAGGTGAAAGACCTTTGCAGGGCGAAGAATACTACAGCATTATGCGTAATATGAATTTGCGTTTGCCTGCCCGTTTTTCCACATTACAATCGCTGGAAAATGCAGCAGCCAATGTGGTAAATTACAATTTGCCTGATGATTACTGGCAAACTTATGGCGCAAAAGTGCGTTCATTAACAGAGCAGGATCTGAATGCTGCGTCCAAACAAGTGGTTCATCCGAATGAAATGATATGGCTTATTATTGGAGATGTGAAAAAAATAGAAGCAGGTATTCGGGATCTTAATTACGGCGAAGTAATAAAGCTGGATAATGATGGAATGTGATACAATAAAAATGTATGTGCAGGTTTTTACCTGCCGTATTTGATCGACAATAGCTAACAACTTTTTATTCTGTTCTCAATGTTTTCGCAGGACTCATTAACGCTGCACGTATGGTATGATAGCCCACCGTAAACAAGGCAATTAATATTGTTACCATTGCTGTTGCAATAAATATATATGCCTGAACAGGTATACGGAAAGCAAAATCCTGTAACCATTTATTGCCTGCCCACCAAGCCAACGGAACGGCAATAATAATAGCAACGCCGACCAATTGTAAAAAGTTTTTTGCGACAAGGAATGTAATGCCACTGATGTCTGCACCTAAAATTCTGCGTATGCCGATTTCTTTTGTGCGTTGTATGGTGGTGAATGCAGCAAGACCAAATAATCCAAGGCAGGCGAGTATAATGGCAAGACCGGCAGCAACTGTAAACAATGCAGATGTACGTTCTTCGGAGAGATATAATTTATTATAGTCTTCATCGAGAAAATGATAATTGAATGGCCTGTCCGGCACACGCTGTTTCCAAACCATTTCCAGTCTTCCCAATGTAGACTGTATATCATTTCCATTAATACGCACAATAAAATCACGCGAAAAATCTCTGCCTAAAAACATAACAAGCGGACCAATAGGATCATGCAGGCTGCTGAAATTAAAATCTTTTACTACGCCTACCACAGGTCCCGTTGCCCGGTTTTCTATTTGCCGCCCCACTGACTGTTGCGGTGTCCACCCGATTTTTTTTGCCAGTGTTTCATTTATTATATAAGGCAAATGAAAATTCGCGCTGTTATTGTTTGTATCCATCATTGCAAAATCAGATTGCTGAAAATCGCGCCCGGCAACCAGTTGCATCTTCATCGTTTTAATAAAGTCTAGATCAACGGGCATGGCATTAAGAGAAATATCATGCTTGCCTTTTTCGTCTATTACAGTAATACCATCGCTCCAGCCAACATTTTCAGGTGTTTCGTAAGAGGCTGTTATACCTTCAACACCTTTAACCTGCGCAAATGCATCTTTTATACTTTGAAAGTTATTAGACATGCTTCCGCCAATCGGCAAAACAACAACATGGGTTTTATCGTAGCCAAGATTTTTTGTTTGCATATAATGCATTTGCTGCATAACAATAACGGTGTAAATGATAAGAAATACAGAAATGCCAAACTGTGCAACGATGAGGGTTTTACGCAACATATTATTGCCGCCTGTAAAACTGAAGCCCTTTTTTAGTACACCCATTATTTGTGTGCCCGATAAAATAAGCGCCGGGTATAAACCTGCAAAAAAACTTACTACAATTGAAAATAATATCAAAGAAATAATTGGTGTTGGTTGTGATAATGTATTAGCTGTAAATTGTTTTCCCGTAATATTATTGAAATATGGAATCAATAAAATGCCAAGTATAAATGCAAGTATTGCTGCAATAAATGTTATAAGCGATGATTCGCTCATGAATTGTATGAACACTTGTTTCTTTGATGCACCCATTACTTTACGCATACCGATTTCGCCGCTGCGCCCCGCAGATTGTGCCGTTGCAAGATTTGTATAATTGGCGCATGCTATTATTAAAATAAGCAAGGCAATTACTGCAAACATGTATATGTAAGTAATGCTTCCATTCGGTTCAAAGCCTTCCAGCGGAGAATATAAATGCACTTTTGTGAGCGGTTCTAAATGATAAGTGAGATAATTATTTCCTTCCAGGTTTGCATCTGCCCTTACAGCAGGCGTTTTCATATAAGAAGAAATTTGTTGCTGCAATTGCGGAATACTTTTTTCATCACGTACAAGAAAATAAGTTATCCAGTTTGCAGTCCACCATGTTTCATCTTTTACACCATTACCAAGATTTAAAAATTGTGTAACAAAGTCAAATTTTAGCTGTGAGGTTTGCGGTACATCTTCACAAATTGCAGACACACTCAACTCTTTTCCGCCGCTTGTAAACGTTTTTCCCAAAGCATCTTCATTCCCGAAATATTTTTTTGCCATTGATTGTGATATCACAATCTTGTTTGGAGCATCCAGCGCTGTTGATGCATTGCCTTCAATCAAATGAAAAGAAAATATTTTGAAGAAATCCTGGTCTGCATATAAAATGCGCGGTTCATCAAAAATTTTATCGCCGCTTTTTACTACGTTATGGCTGATGAACGTGCGTGCATAGTCTTCAACCAAAGGGAAAATTCTTTTAAAATGCGGACCAACTTTTGTACCTGTTGTGGCAGTTGTATTTATTGTGCCCGAGTTGCCATATTCCATTGTTGCACGCACAATGCGGTTTGCATTAGAATTAAATTTATCATAACTCAATTCATGCATAATGTAAACACCAATTAATAAACATGCAGTAAGCCCCGCAGTTAAGCCCAACACATTTATTGATGAATACAGCTTGTTTTTACGCAGGTTACGGAAAGCCGTTTTGAGATAGTTTTTAAACATGTTATTAAGTGAAAAATTTAAAAGTTAGCAGTCTAAAGTTTTTGAACTTTTACTCCTGATTTTTTATTCTGTTCTCAAACTCTTCACGGGGTTTGCTATTGCTGCTTTAACTGCATGGAAACTAATAGTGGCTAATGCAATAAAGATCGCTGATAAACCTGCAATAACAAATACCCACCAGCCCACATCAATGCGATAAGAAAAATTGTTGAGCCATGAATTCATTGCAAACCATGCAACCGGTGTTGCAATAATAAATGCAACAAACACGAGTACAAGAAAATCTTTTGTAAGCAATGAAACGATATTGCTTACACTCGCGCCTAATACTTTTCTCACACCAATTTCTTTTGTGCGTGATTCTACTGTGAATGTTACCAATCCAAATAAACCAAGACAAGCAATAAAAATTGCCCACACAGAAGCTGATGTAAATATGTCTCCGTATTGTTTTTCGGATGCATATAATTTATTGAAGTTGTCATCAATAAAAAAATATTCGAACGGATTGCCTGTAAAGCCTGATTTATATATTTTTTCCAGTGAAGCGATTTTCTTTTCCATGTTATCCGGCGTAAGCCTTACCGTAAAATACGAGCTGTTGTTTTGAGGATAAAATATCATCGGGTCAACTGCATGCTGTGCGCCTGTATGATTATAATCTTTCACAACGCCTATCACATCGAGCTTGCGTTCATCCCATTGTATTTTTGTTTTTGTTGCTTCTTCTGCATTTGAAAAACCAAGTTGCTTTACGGCAGTTTCGTTCAACAATACTTTGCTGTTATCATTCCAGTCAACATTGCATTCCGCTTCTGTAAAATTTCTTCCCGCAACCAACGGTATTTGATATGTGTTTAAATAGCGGTTATCAATTATAGCAAATGAATAGGATTTCAATTCATCATCCTTCGCAGAGTTTGGTTGTGTAAAACCGCTCGTGGTGAAATTATAATGACCACTTGGAATGCTGCCTGAAGCGCAAAAGTTCTTTACAAAACTTTCACCTCTTAAAGCATTTTCAAAGGATGCCTGGCGCAACTTAAATGTACTATCCTGGCCTACCATCGGGCCACGTATAACCAACAATTGATTTGGATTTAAGCCAAGCTTTTTATTCTGCATATAATGCAATTGCGAATAGATAAGTATGGTCGCAATAATCAGCATGATTGATATAGAAAATTGTGCTACAACCAGCGATTTTCGTAACACGACGCCCTTGGTTGATTTATTTATCTTGCCTTTAAGTGTTTCAACAGGCTTGTAAGCTGATAAACTAAATGCAGTATATGCGCCGGCTAATAACGAACCAGTAATTAATAACAACAACCCATAAAGCCATGTGCTTGCAGTACTGATTGTTTGCAGGTTAAGATTCTTGCCGATAAGCTTGTTAAACAATGGCTGCAATAAAACCACAAAAAATATTGCGAGCAAAAATGCCAGTGCATTGGTTAAAAAAGATTCACCTAAAAACTGAAACACGAGGTTCTTTTTACTTGCGCCAATCACTTTTCTTACGCCCACTTCATTTGCACGTTTGAATGAGTTGGCTGTAGAAAGATTGATATAATTAAACCATGCTATCAATAAAATAAGCAAAGCAATACCGCCCAGCATGTATATATATTTTATGTTGCCGGCAGTAGGATAGGTGTCGCCGAACGAGCTGCCGAGGTGCATATTTTTAAATGGCTGCAACTTAAATTGTACGCCATCTTTATCGGGCTTTAGTTGTGTGCGCAGCGATGTTAATTCATTTTCAAAAGCTTTAATGTTCACATTTTTATTCAGGTAGAAAAAAGTGCTGATGTATTGCGTATTCAGGTTATCGGTAGCAGCCCAACCGTTGCCATTAAGATTGGCAGGATTTCTCAAAGTTTCCAAAGAGAACAGCATGTTGTACTGTATGTCAGAATTATCTTTCATATCTGCAAACACACCTTCAACAGTGTAAATTGTTTTTCCAAACTGGTTATTGACTACTATTGTTTGATTAAGTGGAGAAGTGTTGCTGAAGTATTTTTTTGCAGTTGTTTCTGATAAGAAAACAACATTGGGTTTATTTAATGATGAAACATTTCCGGCTTTCATCGGGAAACTAAAAAATGAAAAAAAGTTGCCATCGGCATAACCGGTTTTTATTTCACTGAAAGATTCGCCGGTATTGTTTTGCTTGTTTATAATTGCATTACCTGTTTCCTCATCAAACCTGCATACATCTTTTATTTCAGGAAAGCGCTGTTTAAAAATGGCTGCCCAACCAGGCTCAACTTCGGGCCATGTGTTGCCTTTCGGGTCCTCATTGATGAGCCTGTACATCTGCGGCAGGTTTGCATGAAATTTATTAACGCTTTGTTCAAGACTAATATATTCCATCAGCAATAAAAAAGCACATATACCCAATGCAAGCCCCGTAATATTTACGAATGCTGACGTTTTATTTCTTGTGATATTACGCAACGCTATTTTAAAATAATTCCTGAACATATTATTAAGTCAAAATTTAAAAGTTAGAAGTCAAAAGTTTTGAATTTTATTCCGTTCTCAAACTCTTCACCGGGTTTGCAACCGCTGCTTTAATTGCCTGGAAACTTACAGTAATTAAAGCTATGAAAATAGCTGCAGCACCGGCAATAAGAAATATCCACCAGCTTATACTAACCCTGTATGCAAAACTTTGCAGCCAGGTATGCATTGCCCACCATGCAACAGGAAAAGCAATTACAGATGCAATTAAAACAAGTTTCGCAAAATCTTTTGACAGCATAGCGACAATTCCGCCAACACTTGCACCTAAAACTTTGCGTACACCAATTTCTTTTGTGCGTTGTTCTGCAGCATACGTTACCAATCCGAATAAACCTAAGCAACCAATAAAAATGGCAAATACAGCAAATGTTATAAACAGCTTACCAGTTTGTTGCTCCGCTGTATATATTTTATTGAAATCAGCATCCATAAATGAATAATTAAATGGCTGCCCCGGTGCCATGCTGTTCCATTTATTTTGTATGCTGTTAATTAATGAAGGAATATTTTTTGTATTGATGCGCATGGCGATGCTGCCCCTGTTGTCTCCTAATTGTATTATTAATGGACCGACAGCCTGATGCATGGAGCTGAAGTTGAAATCTTTTATAACTCCCACAACGTGATATCCAATGGAACCATTGATAGTGCCGGTTGAAAAGTCTGGCCGATAGAGCGTTTCTTTAAGAGGATCTTTAAAGCCGAGCACTTTTACAGCAGATTCATTAAGGATAACGCCTGTTGAATCTGATGGGAATTCTTTTGAAAAATTCCTGCCTTTATCCATTTGCATTCCAAGTGTTGGAATATAATTTTCATCAATATTAAAATTACTTAACACAACCACTTTAGATGCATCCATAGTTGCATCACGAAACCATCCTTCGTTATCAAAATTGCTTGATGTGGGCAAATCGCCTGAAATTGTTGCGTTGCTGATACCGGGAATATTTAGTAATTCATCTCTGAATGTTTTGATCTCCTTATCAAGATAATATGCATTGTGCAACACCAATACCTGGTCGCGGTTATATCCAATTTCCCTGCTGCGTATATAATCAAGCTGGTTATAAATAACAATAGTGCCGATGATGAGTATTATTGAAATGCTGAATTGAAATACCACTAAGCTGCTGCGCAGCCAACTGTTTTTAAAGCCATTTGCGATCTTTCCCTTTAATACATCTATGGGCCGAAAAGATGATAAGTAGAACGCAGGATAACTGCCGGCAACACATCCTACAACAAGAACCAATGTTATCATTACGGGGAAAAGCCATGTTGAAAATAATGTTCCTACATACATTTGCTTGCCTGCAAGCTGGTTGAATAAAGGAAGCAATAATGCTGATATTCCTATTGCCAGCAGCAACGAAAAGAAACTTAGTAAAACAGATTCGGTTAAGAACTGTGTTACCAGGTTCGACCGCAATGAACCTGCTACTTTCCTTATTCCAACTTCCTTTGCACGGTTAGCAGAGCGGGCTGTTGAAAGGTTCATGAAATTTACACAGGCTATCAGTAAAATAAAAACGGCGATCACAGAAAAAATATACACGTACGTTACATTGCCGTTGGCTTCTATTTCATAAGATTTATCTGAATGCAGGTGGATATCTGTAACCGGCGTTGCATGATAAATAAAATGGTTGCCTTTGCCTTCCAGGTCTTTAAGCGAAGAGTGCAGTTGTTCCTGTAATTCTTTACTCAGGTAATTATTTATTGTTGCGTTTACATCACTTTGTATTTTTTGTTGTGATACGCCTGGTCTTACCAAAATATAATTGTACGTATTGTTACTAAGCCAGGAATCATTTTTATAGTAATCTCTTTTTGGCCGTATAAAACTGAAATGAAAATGTGATTGCCTTGGTATATCTTTTATTACACCTGTTACTTTACAATTTGTTGAATTATCTATATACAAAGTTTTACCAACAACATTAATGCTGTTGAAATATTTTTTTGCTGTTGTTTCATCAATCACAATTGAATTAGGTTCATTTAATGCAGTGTTCGGATTTCCGGCGATCATCGGTACAGTAAATACTTTAAAGAAAGTAGAATCTGCAAAAGCCGCGTTGTGATCTTTTACATTCTGGTTATCTTTTTTCACCAGTATATCACCCTGAAAATTTATTCTTGCCATTTGCTCTACTTCAGGATAATCCCTTACAAGCGCAGGCGCCAGCGGATCAGGCGCTACAGCAAATACAGCCGACGTGTTGTTGAAATAAATATCTGCGTCAAGGCGATAAATCCTGTCTGCGTTTACATTGTATTTATCATAGCTCAATTCATCAACCACATACAAAACAATTAGTAAACAAACAGCAAGCCCTGATGCAAGACCAACAATATTCAGCGCTGAAAATGCTTTGTTCTTCCACAGGTTACGTAATGCAACCTTTATGTAATTTTTAAACATGGCGAAATTTTAGAATGAACGTTTTATATCAATTATATGTTACATTTTGGTGTTTGCTTTTAACCAGCGCAAACAGTTGTGCAATGGCACATATCTTTTCAACGTACATGCCAATGCTGAAACCCTTTGTATATAAGGGTTTTACAAGTTCCGATATAGACTCTGTGTTCAAAAACGAACAGTTATTGTACGGTGTCGTGCAAACAATTTTCCTTTCAGGGTACGAATTGCCAACCTTAACTGAACAACTCAAAAACATTTTATATTCGCGCCATAACAAATTAATGCCATGAAAAAAATCTTACTACCAGCAATGGCTGCTTTACTATGCAGCTTTTCAATCGCACAGGTTCAATTACCACAGTTAAGTCCAACAGCATCAATAGCACAAAATTTCGGGGCAGGAAAGATCACGCTCGTGTATTCGCGTCCATCATTAAAAGGCAGAGCGGTGTTTGAGCAAAATAGCGAGCTTGCACCGCTTGGTGTGATCTGGAGAACAGGCGCCAACGCAGCTACCAAAATTACATTCACAGATCCTGTGAATATTGGCGGAAAGGATGTTGACAGCGGCAGTTATGTTATTTATACAATACCCGGCGAAACAGAATGGGAAATTATTTTAAACAAAGGTTTAAACAATGGCGGAACACCTGATTATAAACAAAGCGAAGATGTAGTTCGGTTTAAAGTACCGGCACAAAATGAAACTGATCTGAATGTGGAAACGTTTACGATGGAGTTTTTAAACATTAAAGCAGGAAGTTGTGATCTTGCTTTGATTTGGGGAAATACGCTGGTTGATATTCCCATCACTACAAAATTTCAGGACAAGGTTAGAATGCAGATTGAAAAAGCTATGAAAGGAAATGAAAAACCTTACTGGCAGGCAGCAACCTTTTATTATGAGTATGATAAAGATTATGCAAAAGCGCTGGAAAATGTAAATCATGCAATAGAAACCAACCAGGATGCATATTACATGTATATGCTGAAAGCGAGAGCCCAAAAAGAATTAGGTGATAAAACCGGTGCTAAAGCAAGTGCTGAAAAATGTATTCAAACTGCCACAGCAGCTAAGAATGATGACTACGTAAGGCAGGCAAATGAGTTTATTAAAACTTTATAAGTTTCATTTTTAGACTAAGAAAAAAGCAATCTTTTTTGATTGCTTTTTTTTTGACATAATTAATCAATTAATAAACAAACAACATTGCTTACAGAACCTGCATTAAAATGAGTTATAACTTGCGCTAAATAAAATTAATGTGGAATTCGGTTGCAGTTTTTTGCGGGTCTAAAACGGGTAACGATAAACTCTTTGCGCAGCATGCAAGAGAAATTGGTTTGCTTATCGCACAAAAAAATATTCAACTTATTTATGGTGGCGGCAGAAATGGTTTAATGGGTATTGTGGCTGATACTGTATTAAAAAATAATGGAAAAGTTATTGGCGTAATTCCTTCATTGCTTAATGAGAAAGAACACCAGCATGACATGCTTACAATATTGCATGTGGTAGAAGATATGCATACAAGAAAAAAAATGATGTATGAGTTAAGTGATGCGGCAATTATCTTACCCGGCGGCTATGGTACCATGGATGAGCTATTTGAAATGATTACCTGGAACCAGTTAAACATTCATGATAAAAAAATTGTGTTGCTGAATTCAGATGAATATTACAATAACCTGATAGCGCATCTTGATCAAATGCAATCAGAAGGTTTTTTATACAACGATTGGAAAGAGAGTCTTGTTATAATCTCGGACCCTCAGGTCTTACTTTCCTTGATGGATGAAGATAAACATCAAAGCCACCACGCACAATAGGCACAGCATGGTTATAGTAATCGCGATAAGGCGAATTTTTATCGTTCAATAAATCTAAACCGATCATAATAAAATAACCGCCTTCTCCAACTATACGTTGCGCGTAACCAATGCCGCCAATTAAACTTGGCGCACTCACGGTTTGCTTATCAACCAGGTCGCTGTATTTAGTGCTGTAGGTTATCCAATTTAATTCAGGTTGAAGCTGCACATATAAAAATGGTATTGGGTAAGCTCTTATAAAAGCGCCGCCGCCATAATTAAAACTGGAATATCTTACATCATACAGGTAATCTCTTTGTGAACTATAATTTATATTGAATGCAACGCCCGCATCAAGAAATTGTGAAACAGAATAACCGATTTCAGGATTAGCGCCAATACCAAAACTGCCCGAACCAACACCGAGTGAAACACTTCCTCCAAAAAATACATTCTCTTTTTTAAATCCTCCGCTTTCATTGCTATAATTATCCTGCGCATGCAAAGCCTTTACACTTATTATAATCAGCAAGCTTAAAAAAACTTTCTTCATTTTATTGTTTGTTTGATATGAACGCAAAGTTGCAGCAGACATTTCAGAGGTCGAATATTTTGCCGCGATTTAAGATATTATTAGGGTCGAATGCTTTTTTTATTTCACGCATTAAGCGCAGGTTCGCTTCTTTAAACATAATATGCATAAAATCTTTTTGAATAAGCCCGATGCCATGTTCACCGCTTATGGTACCACCTAAACTTTTTACCAGATCAAAAAAAGCATGCAGCGTTTTATTCATTTCTTTATTACCATAACTATTCGGCACGCCTTCTTTTTTTATACGAACATGTAAGTTGCCATCGCCGGCATGCCCGTAACATACAGCATGAAAGTTATATTGCCTGCCCAAAGCTTTGATTCCTTTTATCAATGCAGGTAATTCCGCTCTTGGCACCACCGTATCTTCTTCAATTGTGTAGCCGGCAAGCTTTACATCTTCAGCCACTCTTCTTCTTAATTTCCATAGTTCTGCTTTCTGTTGTGCATCATCCGCAAAAAAAACTTCACCGGCTTCGTAAGTATGCAGCAGTTCAGCAATTGCTTCCATTTCATTCATCAATACATTTAGATCATTACCATCAACTTCAATAATTAAATGCGCCGCAATACCATCATGCACCGGCACTGCAGATGTATCAACACTTGCACTTACAATTTTCAATGCATCAATTTCCATTAACTCTAAAGCGCTTGGCGTAAAGCCTGCACGAAAAATCGCACTTACAGCTTCGCTTGCTTTTTCCAACGATGCAAAAGGCGCAAGCATCAACAGGTCATACTTTGGAAGCGGGATTAATTTCAAAACAATTTTTGTAACAATACCAAGCGTTCCTTCGCTGCCTACAATAAGTTGCGTTAAATTATACCCGGTGGAATTTTTTAAAACATTTGCACCCGTCCAGATAATTTCTCCGGTTGGTAAAACCACTTCCAGGTTTAAAACATAGTCTCTAACCACGCCGTATTTTACAGCTTTTGGTCCGCCGCTGTTTTCAGAAATATTCCCGCCTATAAAGCAAGAACCTTTACTTGCAGGATCAGGCGGATAGAACAAACCTTTTTCTTTAACGGTATTTTGCAATACCTCTGTTATAACACCCGGCTCTGTTGTTACCTGCAGGTTGCGTTCATCAATCTCAAGTATCTTATTTAATTTGTCGGTTGATATAACCACGCCGCCATGCTGCGGAATAGCGCCGCCGCTTAAACCTGTACCTGCACCGCGTGGTGTAACAGGAATTAAATGCGCATTGCAATATCGTAAAATGGAGCTTATTTCTGCAGTTGTTGAAGGTTTAACTACCACATCCGGCGTGTACAATAATTCTTCAGTTTCATCATGCCCGTAATGATTGAGCGATTCTTCATCAAAAAAAACATTTCGTTCACCGCAGATGTTTTGCAATTGATTGATTAATGCTGTTATGGTCTCTGCTGAATTCATAATTTAAACAGGCACAAAAATAGAATAAGTAAGGCGTCTGCGCAGTGTACTGGTAAATATAGTTTTCGTAAAGCTTCAACAATCTTTATGGATTTTTTCTTAACCCGCATCTCATCAAAAAAAACTACTGTGCGATTTTTTATTTGCATTGCATTCAGCATGTTCAGTTGCAACCAGGTTACTGCGCCTGTTATTGCTGCAACCATTTCTACAAATACAAATGAGGAAGCCGTTCGCATAAGATCATTTGCAATTGAGGCAAAGCAATTTTGTACAGATCATAAGTATAATAACAGATTGCTTTTTCTTGTTGATATGCATTTGCACAGCGGTAAAAAAAGATTTTTTGTGTATGATATGAATAGCGATTCTGTAATCACATCTTCACTTGCAGCGCATGGTGTATGCGGAATTTTCTTTTCAGAGAATGCAAAATTTTCCAATGAACCTGGTTGCGGCTGCAGCTCGCTTGGTAGGTATAAGATCGGAAATAAATACAAAGGCAGGTTTGGAACAGCCTATAAATTATTTGGACTGGATAGTTCTAATTCTAATGCATTTGCCCGTTGCGTTGTTCTGCATAGTTATTATGAAGTACCAGATGAAGAAACATATCCCGAGCCGATATGCAACAGCCTTGGTTGTGTTATGGTATCTACCAATTTTTTAAAAGAATTAGAAAAAAGAATTGATGCTTCTGTAAAGCCGGTTTTGCTTTGGGTGGTAAACTGATTTTACCTTGAAAGAAAATTGCCGGGAATACGCATACCCTGTTCATCTTCCACTACTTTCTTCATAAGCTTCTTCAGTTTCTCGGGCAGTATCTTTTTTTCTTCTTCTGTAAACGGGTGCACAATTTCCAGGAATTCATCGTCATCATCGTAGTAACCAACATACAGATCATAATGATCATCCGGGTGCAGGCGTATGGATAATTGCCTGTCCTCTTCATATTGATGCGTGGTAATGATCGCCCACTGGTCTTCATCCAAAAAATCAAAATGTATTTCAATTGAATCTTTGGTTAATATATCTGTTACTAATTTTTCTATTACTTCGGCTGGATGGTTCTTTACTAATTCTTCAAGTGTCATTGTAATGTTTATGAAGCGTGAAAGATAAAATTATTCCGGCACTATAGCGCCGCACTTGTAGTTACTTTTTGCCTTAATGGAAGTGTATGTCACTTTCTTTCTCTTGAAAGAAAGAAAGTAACCAAAGAAAGTTCAAGACAAACCCGAACGCTCCGCGCGTTTTGTCTTGCCTGCGCCTCCCTCTGTGTAACAGGAATACTTATACTTGCACTACAAAAAGACAAGAATAAAACATAAGTGCTTACCAAACCATCACGGCTCAACTGCTGAAAAAGCGATATTCCGGCGGCCAAATCAAGGCCAACGAACGGATGTGCTGCATATCATCCGTTCTTGATTTTTTTGTTACTTTTTTTATCAAGAAAAAAAGTAAAGAAGAATATTCTTTTTTCAAGAAAAGAAAGTAATAAACACTTTGTCTAAATCTTCCTTTCAAAAATCTTCTTCCTTTTGTTATCGAAGAAAAAATGATTCAATTTTAATCCACCATTCGGTACTCCATACAAAACATATCCCGCCCTGCTATCTGCTTCCCTTTTATCAGAAAGCTGTATTCATCTGTGCCATGTAAGTGTTGTTGCACGGTTGTTCTTCTGTCAGCCATGCTTTTACAAATGTCTTTGTTAGCTGTAGTGCTAATATGCTGATTTAATAAGCTTTTTTTCACTTAGCGATTGAAATACCTTTTTATAAATGTTGTCAATTTTGAATAAATAAAGCTTTAAATCTTTTATTTCAATATTTTTTGTTCGCTGATAGATTAAACTTTTATTACTAAAATAATATTCAGCAAAATCTTGTGGACTGGTGTTCACAGCGGTTATTGTAATTTTTATTAGTAAATTATTATCGTCAAAATAAAAGTCATCAATTTGTGTTGGTCCATCTAAAGGGTTTTTATAAGAGTATACACTGATTCTAGTTATTTTTTTGGTCAATGTGTCGTAGTGCGCTGTTACATCCGAATACATAAATTTAGTGCTGTCAAAAGTTGCAAAAAAACTTGTATCAAAAGTAAATTTTGGAAATCGCTGGTCTCCCATGTACTTATAAGTATCCTTATCTGTAATTAATTCGTCAATTTTAGGAACCTTTAAAGATGCATCGGAACTGTAAACTCTTGCCTTGATATTTGTGTTGCAAGCAAGAAAAAGTGTTGAAAATAATACTAAAATAGGTAGTCTCATTGTAAATCGGAAGGTTGTCAAATATTACCCTAACGCGCTAATGTATGATATTACATGGCTCGCGCACTGCAGATTTTGTCTTAATCTTCCCTTCAAAAATCTTCTTCCTTTTGTTATCAAACAAAAAATGATTCAATTTTAATCCACCATTCGGTACTCCATACAAAACGCATCCCGCCCTGCTATCTGCTTCCCTTTTATCAGAAAACTTAATTAAGCCGTGCCATGTACGTGTTGTTGCGGTTCTACAGGTTTGCCGGTGTACAAACTGCTTAAAAAACCACGCTTTGCATACTTGAAGGGGCACAGATTTTTAAAAAACCGGCAGTCCGCAAACTTGCGGAACAACGAATTTTTTATGGAACGATACCAAAAATACTTGCACAGCCACGGATTCTTTACAGTTTGCCACCCTGCAAACTTGCCGGGGCACGAATTGTTTATAGTTCGCCACTGTACATACTTGTCGGGGCACGAACTATTTATAGTTTGCCACTCTACAAGCTTATTATCAATCAATTATGCAAAAATCAATTTTATCACTAAAAATTAAATTCTATGATCTTTAGAAGACTTCCTACTACAATCGTAGGCATTTATGAAGCCCTGCGCACCGCCTTTAATCAGAATGCCAATGCGGGCGTAAACACCATTCTTACCAATGCAACGGTAACGCGGCTTAATACCATTTTCCCGCTTTTTCAAACCGGAAAACAACTTATTGACCAAAAGCAGGCAGATTCATCCGCCGCGGTGGCTGCCAAAGACGCGGCGCGGGAACAGTTGGCTATGTGGGTGAGCCATTTTCTGCAAACCATTATAATGGCGGTGGAGCGTGGCGTAATTCCACGCGCGGCACTCAGCTTTTATCACGTTGAAACGGCACACCCTTCTTTACCGCGACTGGATAGTGAGCAGGATGTTGTTACCGCTGCAGAAAATGCCATTAGTGGTGAGGCTGCCCGCATTGCTGCCGGCGGCACGGCAATTCCTTTTCCGCTGATAGCCGATGTTACCAGCCGCAGAACTACTTTTAATAATGCGCTGAACGATCGTAACACCGCAAAAACGGTGTTGGATGGTGCACAAGGGAGCTTGCACAGCCTGATGACCGAGGCGAATGGCGTAATAAAAAAGGTGTGGGATGAAGCGGAAACTTTTTATAATGAAGAAGACGATGCGGGGCGCCGCAATGCTTGTCGCACCTGGGGTGTGGTGTACGTGAGCGATACGCGTATTGCGGTAACCGCGCAGGCGCTGGCAGTAATAAGCGGCACGGCTACGCCACTGCCCGATGCGGTGCTTACGCTGCTGCAAACGGGTGAAAGTGATGATGCCAACGAAGATGGTTTTGTTAATCTGAAAACAGGTTTTACCGGCGCCGGTGTGTTGCAACTGGAGTGCCCCGGCTATACATCGCAACAGTTTAATAAAAACTTTACCAATACAGAAGATATTGACCTGGGCGAGGTGACCATGGTGGCGGTGTGAGTTTGTGGTTTGTAGTTTTTGGTTTGTTGTTCCGGCTTGTGTGGGGGTGAGCCGGAATTTTTAGTGGATGCTAAAAAATTTTCTACATCGGGAACTTTCGGGGGCTTATCGTTCACGTCAGACTCAAGAGCCGCGAGGGAAGAAACTGATGAAACAATTTATAATGAAATAAAGACTTTCATCAACAAGCTTGCTGCAAGTAATCTTGTAACCAAAGAGGCCGCGCAAATTTTAAATGAAAAAAATAATAATCATTTTTTTACCTGGGAAATTGAAGTTGCAAACGAAGCGTATAGAATTACAAATGAAGAATATTTTCTTAAGCCAAAATCTTTTAATAAATATCTGGAAGCCCTTTTGAAAACGAATATCATTGATGAAAATGGTTTTAAACAATTAAGTGATTTATCTGCAAAAGGGTCTTTACATCAATACAATGAAATATTCCCTTTTCTAAAAAGAAGTGTAGTAATTGATTTGAACACATTGCCTGCCCGGTATGAAGAATTCCTTGGGGAGCTTTATAAAAGAACAGCCGGTGTACTTCCCGGTTTGAATTTTGAAAATATCAATTTTAAAGATGTAGTAGATAACAGAGAATCCTTTGAAGATTTTATTGCTCATAACTTGTTAGTGTCGTTCCAAGTAAGCAATAAAAAATACTCATATAGCAGCTATTATGATGATGAGATTCCAAATAAAACCAAAGTGAGACAAGTGGATGATGCCGATAAATGGAAAATTCCTGAACAATACTATCAGATTTTTAATAAGGTCTTAGCAGATAATCTGTCGCCTTATAAATTACATAGCTTTAATGTAGACCGAAATCATATAGGTATAATTGCTTTGACTGAAGAACAAAGTGAAGAAGTAAGCTGGACTTACGACGGGGCATTGGAAAGCTATCTTTCAGTGAGCTATGAAGATTATTCGGTAAAAATGACTTCCGATAAAATAAAACAAGCTTTAAAAATTTATGATTCAATAGGATTATTTTCTTCCATGACAAAAGCCAGAACAGATTCCATAATAGAAGATATTATGAGTAGCGACATTAATTCTTACATAGATATTCTTAGAAAATTTGATAAGATTATTGTTGACCTTGATGCAGAATATGGTGTTGATGATGCTCAATATAAAAGCATTACCCAGCAACTATCAGGTATCTCAAACAATAATTTTCTTCCTGTTGATATTATAGATACTTACAGCTATGAAAATAAAAATTTTAAATATGGTTTCAACTTAAACGGCAAACAATATTTAGCTGATTTGCATCAGGAAGATGACTGGCTGGATTTTAATTTTTGGGAGTTGATAAAACAAGCCGTTAAAGAGCAAAATAAGAATGGTAAGTTTTATGAATTAGAACCTTCGGACGGTTTAACTGCAATATATCTTACAAGTGACCAATATGAAATTCTTAAACAAAAGAAAGTATTAGAGTTTGCAGATGCTGACCTGTGATTTCCGTCCTTGTTGCTGTTTTTCAACAACAAGCATTCTATTTCAGATGCAGATAAGAATTAAGTAACAAACAGTATCTTCAACAATAAAACAAACATGCCTGCAAAAAAAAGTAAACTGGCAGAAATAAAAACAAAACCTACTGCTGCAAACGTTGAAGACTTTATTAATAAAATTGAAAACGAGCAAAAACGTAAAGACTGCTTTGTGTTGCTAAACATAATGAAACAGGCAAGTGGTGAAGAGCCGGTTTTATGGAGTAACTCAATTATTGGTTTTGGCAATAAGCGCTACAAAAGCCCCGCCAGTGGCAGGGAAGTAGATTGGCTGCGTATAGGTTTTGCGCCGCGTAAAACAAACTTAACCATATACCTTATAAGCATTGCAGGGCATGAGGCGGCGCTTAAAAAACTCGGTAAACATAAAACCGGTGGCGGCTGTGTTTATATTAATGGTCTTAAAGATGTGGATGTAAATATTTTAAAAGAAATGATAGCGGCATCACTGGCGCAAAACTGAAGAGAATTGCAACCCGCTCTTGTCTGTGTTCAAACGAACCAAAGCAATGGATTTAATTAAGCAACAAATATTATCTTTCTGCCGTTGTTGTCCGCAGAGATCAACAACATAAGCAATAAGGCGCAATTCTACTGTAAGTATGGTAAAACGATAGCGTATATGAAAAAACTTATTATAGCGATACCATTGTTACTTGTTCTTTCGTGGAGTTGCAAGAAAAATGATGTTGCGCCCGAAACACCATTTGACAGCAAGGGATATTTATCAGGCATTATGGATATTATGCAGCAACATGCTGTGTACAGGTATGAAATTGATTGGGCAGATTTTCGCAAACAGGTACTGGACAAAGGAGGAAATGCTACCCGGCGTGAAGCAACTTATCCTGCAATTAGCCTTGCATTGGAGCTTCTGAAAGATAACGGTCATAGCACCTTTGTAACTCAAAACGGCAATGGCATAGGTTGTAATTGCCATGTAGATACAACGGAATATTATGATATACCTGTTTCTCATGACAGTACTATCGGCTACATTAAGATCCCGTGGTTTTTAGGAACCACCGAGGAAAGCATAACAACGTATATCAGCACCATACAGGATAGCATTAAAGAACAAGACAAGGCCAGTGTGAAAGGATGGATCGTTGATCTGCGCGGCAACTTCGGTGGCTATTGGGGACCCATGTTGCAGGCCGTTCGCCCGATTTTAGGAGAGGGAATTACAGGTTACATGGTATCACCGGATGGCACCAGCTATTCGTGGGATTTCAATATAAGCTTTGTAGAGAATTACCATCTTGAAAAGCCTGATCCAAAAGTTGCAGTATTAACCGACCGCAGAACAGCCAGCGCCGGAGAGTTAATAACCATTGCTTTTAAAGACAGACCACATACCAGGAGTTTTGGCACCGCAACGTATGGTGTTTCTACCGGGCGCACAGAGTTTGGTTATTACGGCGAAAGGGTGGTGCTTGCTACCGAAATAATGGCAGACCGCAATATGAAACTTTATGGCAAAGAAGTTTATCCCGATGAAGAAGAAAGCGATGCTACACTAATGGTGGAAAAAGCGGTAGAGTGGATAAAGCGCTGACATGCTTTTTTAATTGCCTTTCAATTTTTAGTAAATTTATCTGGTCCTCATGAAGAAGATTTACTTTTTGTGTTTGGTGTTGATATCTCTTACCTTAAGAGTTAAAGCAGACCATATTGCAGGCGGCGAAATGTTTTACACTTATGTATCAAATGCAAACGGAACATTTACCTATAATGTAACTTTTAAACTATACAAAAAATGCTTTAGCGAAAGTGAAATTAAAAACCCTACCATCGTTTCAATATTTGAAAAAGGTACTAACCGGCGTATTGCAGATATCAGCGTAAGACATTCCTCCATTGATAATCTTGTTTTAAATAACACAGATCCATGTATTATTGATCCTCCCGAAATATGTTTTCAAGCAATAAATTATACTTTTACTGTTACGCTGCCTGTTTCTGATAGTGGTTATATTTTGGCCACGGAAGCAAATTATCGTATAGACGGCTTTGCTAATTTACTAGTAAGTAGCCCAGGGGCTACCTTTACAGCAGAGATTCCAGCAACTCCTTTTGCGCGAAACACCAGTGCAAGATTCAATGACAAAGACCTCGTAGTTGTTTGTGCAAATAATAAATTCAGTTATGATTTTGGCGCAACTGATCCTGACGGTGATGAATTGCGTTATTCTTTTTGCACCGCATACGATAGCAGGAGCGCTGGTAACGATAATGTACCTGTAGATACAACAGCATTTCTTCCTGTTCAATACGGACACGGATTTGACGCAGGCTCACCATTAGGCATGAATGCACACATAGACGAAGAAACCGGCATAATAACCGGGGTAGCTCCTGATGCAGGTTTTTATTTAATTGCTGTGTGTATCCAGGAGATAAGAAACGGGAAAATAATTGCCACTCAGCGAAAAGACATACAGTTAAATGTTGCTTCATGCACTGTAGTAAGTGCTACCTTACTTCCGGAATATTTGTTATGTAAAAATTCCAAATCGGTGCATCTTGTTAATCTTTCACCAAGTCCATTGATAAATACTTGGTCCTGGACATTGAGCAACATTGACGGTTCAGTTATTTACCAGTCATCTCAAGACAGTATAGATTATACTTTTACTGATACCGGGGTATATAAAATAAAGCTTGTAATTAATCGTGGAGAAAAATGCGAAGACTCTGCTATTTCTTTTGCAAGGGTTTATACGGGTCTTATTGCAGATTTCAGTTTTGCAGGCTCTTGTTTTACAAAGCCGTTTATTTTTAGCGATAAAACCACGAGTGCATATGGTGAAATAAACGGGTGGTATTGGTTTTTTGGAACAGGTGATACTTCAAGCGAACAAAATCCTGCATATACCTATTCATCTTCCGGCACAAACAGAGTTCAATTAATTGTTACCAACACAATGGGCTGTATTGATACTGTAATAAAATCTATAACAGTTTTAAATGCACCCTCAATCACACTTGAATTTAGAGATACGCTTATATGTAAAGGTGATGCGGTTACTTTACGCGCTGAAGGGAAAGGCTCTTTTAACTGGACCCCTCCGCTATATATTGACACAATATCTACCGCAACGCCTGTTGTATCTCCGCCGTCAACAACCGTTTATAAGGTAAAATTGGACAACGATGGTTGTACAAACTTCGATAGCGTTATGGTAAGAGTTGCTGATCATGTTGATTTAATAGTGATGAATGATACAACAGTTTGCAGCGGAGATACAGTTCGTTTGACAACAAATTCTAACGCTCTTAACTATTCCTGGTTTCCTGCGGCGCAATGCATAGATGCGTTTTTACAAAATCCACTGGTTGTTACAAACAACACAACTACATATCGCGTTACAGCACGTATTGGTGGTTGCGTTAAGACTGGAGATATTCTTGTAAAAGCAGTTGCATATCCATCAGTTTTTGCGGGACCAGACAGAATTATATGTTATAATACATCCACTCAACTTAACGCGAATGTCAGTGGCAATTTCTTTAAATGGTCACCTGTGTTAGGCCTTGACAATGCGGGCAAATTAAATCCCGTTGCGTCGCCTCCCTATACTACTTCTTATGTTTTATCAGTATCTGATACATTGGGCTGTCCAAAAATTAGCGCGGATACTGTTACAATAACAGTTTTACCTCTTCTTAAAGCTTTTGCAGGTAAGGATACTTCTGTGTTTATTGGTGAGTCTTTGCAGTTAAATGCTGCAGGAGGTTCCAGTTATTTATGGACACCAGCGACTGGTTTGTCTTCAACCAACCTGGCTAACCCCGTGGCAATTTACTATCAGCCAACTGACGGAATACAATATAAAGTGATAGTATCTAACGAAGCTAACTGCAGGGATTCCGATTATATAACTGTTCGGGTTTTCAATAACAATGAACCCGTAATTTTTGTACCTTCTGCCTTTACCCCTAACGGCGATGGATTAAATGATTTTATTCGGCCGATAACTGTCGGCATAAAACAAATCATTGCTTTTAATATCTACAACAGGTGGGGTAAACTTGTATTTACTACCAACACAACAAACGAGGGCTGGGATGGTAAAATTAAAGGTATTAATCAACCTGACGGTGGTGTATATGTTTGGCAGGTAAAAGCTATTGACTACAAAGGCGGGGCATATTTTAAAAAGGGCACGTTGGTATTGTTGCGATGATTACCTTCTGTTTGGAGAAAGAAGGATACAATTGTGAAAAAAATCCTCTGCTGCTGTGCGAAGTTTCCAAATTCTAAAAACGCTAACACTAACCCTTCTTCCTCCTGAACCACCAATACATCGGCACGCCGGTAAGCATAAGTGCCGCACCAATACCTGCTTCACGCGGTCGTGTGAAAATGGTATTTACAACAAGCACGGCGCAAAAAATTACCACAATGGCAGGCACAACAGGGTAGCCCCATACTTTGTATGGTCGTGGTGCATCAGGCATTTTTTTGCGAAGTATAAATACACCTAATGTTGTAGCGCCGTAATAAATAAACACGGCAAAAATTATCATGTCTGTTAGCTGGTCAAAGGTGCCGGAAAGTACAAGTACACATGCCCACACACATTGATACAACAATGAATTTACAGGCGCCTGTTTGCTGTTGAGTTTTGCTACAGGTTTAAAAAACAACCCTTCGCGTGCCATGGCAAAGTAAGGGCGGCTGCTGGCGAGTATGGTGGCGTTACAGCAACCTAATGTTGTAACACATATTAACACAGATATGAATAATGCGCCGTTGCTGCCCCAGAAAGTTTTTACGGCTTCTATGGCAGCGATCTTATTACCAGCATTATAAATGGCTTCAAGTTGTGGAATAGAAAGCAGCGAGAGATAGGTTGTGTTCACCAAAAGATACAATGCAATTATGGTGAATATACCAATGGCAATACCACGCGGCAGGTTGCGCTTTGCATCTTTTATTTCACCGCCCACAAACCCAACTGAAGCCCAGCCCTGGTAACCCCAAAAGGCCGCCAGCATTGCCGTAAAAATTGCGCTTACCGTTACTGATGTATTGTTGGTTGTTGCCATTTGAATATTGCTGACATGTGAAGTGCTGCTCGTTAATCCAAATGCAATAATGGTGAATATGCTGCCAAACACAAGCAACAAAATCGCCATGCTAAAACCCGCGCCGGTTTTAATGCCTTTAGTGTTTATATATGTAAGAATAATAATAAGGGTGATGGCAACAAGCTTTACATTAAGGTTTGCAAAAGGGAAAAATATATCATAACCTAACCAATAATCGCCAATACCCATATGTGCTAATGATGGTAAAATTTCAGGCAAATGCAAAACACTGTTCAGCGATTCTGCAAACACATAAGCCAATGCGGAAATGGCCGCGGTTTGTATAACCGCGAATAAGCTCCATCCAAATAAAAAAGCAAAGAACTTGTTGTATATTTTTTGATAGTAAGAATATTCACCGCCTGTATCTGCAAGCAAGCCTGCAACTTCTGCATTACACAAAGCACCAAATAAACTTATAATGCCTGCCAGCAGCCAGGCTATCAATACCCAGCCTGATGAATGCAACTCCGCAGTCATGGGCGCTACTTTTTTGTACACGCCGGATCCGATGATATTTCCTATAACAATTACTACTACCAACCTTAATCCAAGCGAACGATTTAATTGTGCTGTGCTCATGCGTGTTTATTTCAATTCTTTAATTTTTATACTTCTAAAACTAACTTCATTGCCATGATCCTGTAAAAGAATATGACCTTCTTTTGCTTCACCGAAATGCTCCCATATTTTATACTTGCTGATGGCAACGAGGTCTTCAAATTCTTTTGAGCCACGCTCATATTCCAATACTTTAATTCCGTTTAGCCAATGCTCCACATGGTTGTTTGAATAAACAATTATTCTGCCCCAGTTCCATTGACCGGGTTGATTAAAATAGCGTTCGTTTTTGTTTGCAGGAATTAGATCGTACAATGATGCAAGTGTGCGGTTACCATTTATGCCAAGCTTTGCATCAGGATGATTTTTGTCATCAAGCACCTGGTATTCCAAACCAATTGCAGAACTGTCGCTTTTTTCTTTCAGCGTAACAAAATACTTAACACCACTGTTTGCACCTGTTGTAAGTTTAAATTGAAACGTAAGATCGAATGCACTGTATTGTTGCGTTGTAACAACGTCGCCACCGTTTGCACCCTGCTTGCCTTCAGATTGCAAAACAGTTATCATACCGCTGTCAATCTTCCATCCATGATCAGGAAAACTTGTTTTAAAAGCGCCGCGCCAGCCGTTAGAAGTTTTTCCATCAAACAATAATTTCCAACCGTTATTTTTTTCTGTAGATGAAAGATCGTTTGGTATCATATTTACAACAAAAATATCTTTTGGAAAAGCTGTTGTTGTAAGCGCAGATGTTTTTATGCGGATATTTTTCCAATACATTTTTTTTCCTGCTAATGATGGATCAGGAACGGCATGCACTTGTAATGCAATAAAGCCACTGTGCGAAACTGAATCAATTACATAAGCAACCGGTATATTGTTGATCCAAGTTTTAATTGAGTTGCCGATGGCTTCTATTTTATAATGATTCCATTCCGCAACTTTAAATGCTGTTTGTGCTGATGGATTTAAGGTAACAGGGTACAACCAGCCACGTCTTGCTTCCTCATAAATGCCGCCGCTCCAGGCTCTTGATGATGGATCTTCTTCAACCTGGTAGCCATATACTCTTCCTTTCCCATTATTTTCGTTTGCATCAAAATGGCTTCTAATCTGCACGCCGCTGTTGCTTGCAGTATCATCTACTTTTGCATCAAACTCTAAAATATAATCACTGTACGCTTTTTCTGTTGCAAGAAAAGTATTCGGTGAACCTGCAACTGTTGTTCCAACTATCATATTGTTTTCCACTGAATACTCGCCCGAACCAACAACGCGTTTCCACCCGTTAAGTGTTTTGCCATCAAATAAATTTGTAAATCCTTTTTGAGTTTGTGCTGATGAAATCAAAAAGCTCATCAGGCAAAAAAATAAAAAACAATTCTTCATACAGGAAGCTTTTAATGATGGCTTGAAATTAGTATTCTTTTACTTTACTTTGAAACAAATGAAACCCTGCAATATTTAAACTTTAATCTATGGAACTTCATGTTTGTAAAAACTACGAAGAATTAAGCGAACAACTTGCTGATCGAATGGTTGCATACATCTGCAAGATCCTTTCAACGAAAGAAAGATTTTCTGTTGCACTTACAGGTGGCAACACACCAAAGCGCTTATATGAAATTCTTGCAAGCCCTTCTTACAAAAATAAAATTGACTGGAGCCGCGCAAATGTTTTTATAGGGGATGAACGTTTTGTGCCGTTTGATGATAAACGCAGCAATGCAAATATGATCCAACAAACTTTACTCGATCATGTTGCGGTTGATGAAGCGCATGTGCATTTTATGCAAACAGAAAATATGTCGCCCGAAACAGCAGCCAATGCGTATGAAGAAGTGCTGCAGCATTATTTTAATAAGAATAACACGCAATCAACATTTGATTTGGTTTTACTCGGCATGGGCGATGATGCGCATACGCTTTCACTTTTTCCGGGGCAAACCGAAGCCATAAATGAGCAAACAAGATGGTGCACTTATTTATGGCTGCAGCAACAAAACATGCATCGCATTACATTAACTGCGCCTGTTGTAAATGCAGCCGGTTGTATTACATTTTTAATCAACGGAAAAAATAAAGCAACTGCATTAAATAATGTTTTGCATCAGCCATACAATCCCGAAAAATTTCCTTCGCAAATAATAAAGCCTTTTAAAGGTGCGCTCCATTTTTTTGTTGATGAAGATGCAATGACACATTAACGTTGATTTACTTACTAATAGGAATAGATGGTGCAGATTAAAAACTTATATTAGCTAAGCTTTTGCAATAATAAATGAATCAACAACGCCATCTCGTCGCAATCCTTTTCACCGATATTGTTGGTTACACTGCAATGATGCAACAGGACGAAATGAAAGCCGTTGCAACTATTAAAAGATATTTAGCTGTACTTAAACACACCGTAGAAAAATTTTCAGGTGAAATTTTAAATGATTACGGCGACGGAAGTCTTTGTACTTTTTCAAGTGCTGTGGAAGCAGTGAATTGCGCAAAAGAAATGCAGGAACAACTATATAAAGAACCTGCTGTTCCTTTACGCATCGGGTTGCATATTGGCGAAATATTTTTTGAAGATGGAAAAGTATTAGGCGATGGTGTAAATGTTGCATCACGCATACAATCTCTTGGTGTAGGAAATAGTATACTATTATCCGAAGAAGTACATAATAAAATAAAGAACCGAACTGAATTTAAAACGGTTTCACTTGGCTCCTTCGAATTTAAAAATGTAGATGAACCAATAGAAGTTTTTGCGCTTGCAGATGAAGGTCTTGTTATTCCGCAAAGAAAACAAATGAGCGGAAAACTGAAAGAAAATAAAAAGAAAAATACAGCGCTTACAAAAATTATAATTGGTATTTCTTTTTTATTAATCGTAGTTGCTGGTTACTATCTCTATATAAAATATTTCACGAAGCAAAACAGTCAGATCGAAAAATCTATCGCCATTTTACCATTTAAAAATGTAAGCGTAAATAAAGAAGAGAATGAACCTTTTTGCGTGGGCGTTGCACTCGAACTGCAAAAAAAATTAGAATTGTTAAGCGGTCTTATTCCTATTGCTTCTCAATCTGTAGAAAAATACCGGGATACCAAACTTTCTGTTTCAGATATTGCAAAAGAACTTGGTGGAATAAAATATATTGTACAGGGAAATGTATTGCGTGATAAAGATAAGGTGAAAGTGTTTGTATCACTAACCGATGCTACGACGGACAAAGAAATATGGAGTGATGATTTTCCGGGGGAAGTGAAAGATATTTTTTCTCTCCAGGAAAACATAGCACAGCAGATCGCTTCTGCGTTGCAAGTGAAAATTACACCCAATGAACAATCCCAGATCAGCAGGCTGGCTACACAAAATCCAGCAGCAATTGATGCATACAATGATGCACTAACCGCTTATGTTAAACTTGTTTCAACTCCTCATCCTATGTATTGGGATTCTCTTACTTCCAGTCCCCAGCTTTATTCAAGTTATCTCAATACACTTGCTCTTTGCGACAAGGCTATTCATACTGATCCAATGATGGCCGAAGCGTATGTTTTAAAGGGGCAAACTTATGTTTATCGAATATCGAACTGGCAAAATTCCGCATCCGAAAATAAACTCGCTGCAGATAGTATAAGATCACTGGCAAACAGGGCGCTTCAAATTGATGAATCTTCATCTGATGCGTATTTATTATTGTCGCGGGTTGCCGGTTCGAATGATTCAACAGAATTCTATCTTCAAAAATCAATTACTATCAATCCAAACAGTTTTGATGCCATCCGCGAGTTGGGTAATCATTATTTCGTCCACGATCCTGGAAAAGCGATTCCGTTATGTAAAAGAGCTATCCGCTTGAACCCGCTTTCTGTTTTTACACCCTCGGTTTACAGCAATCTTGGATTTGCCTACCATAATTTTGGTGACTTTCAAAATGCGGAGCTGTACTGTAAAAAAGCTGTAGAATTATCTGATACGAATACCATGGCGTGGAGGGATGCGCTTAGACTTCTTACCGTTATTTATGAGCATTGGGGTAAAGCTGATTCTGTTATCAAATATGGCAATCAATATGTAAAAGATGAACCTAACGCTTTATACGATATAGCAGAAGCTTATTGTAATATAAAGAATGATTGTGGCATCGCTGCCAGGATGTATGATACACTTTGGCACAGATATGCCAACCATACCAATTTTCATAGGTGGGCTGTAGCACTATGGAATAGTGGAAAAACAGAAGAGGCAAAAGAAAAAATCGCATTAGCCGTTAAAGAATATCGCGATAGAAACGATACGCTTAGCTATGATTACGCCGGCATTTGTGCGTTTAAAGGCGATAAACAAACTGCAATTAAAATACTACGACAATTTAAATGGGATTGGGGTTCTCCATATCTTATTCAGCACGATAAATTGTTTGATAATATCCGGAACGATAAAGAATTTAAAGACCTGGTTCAAAAGGCCCTCGATGAAAAAACAAAAGAGAGAAATAAGATAAAACAATTGGAAGAAAACGGAGAATTTTAAGCAAATAATAAAGCCTTTAATGGTCGCCCTATTTGTTCTTGATGAAAATACAATGAATGGGTATTGTTAAGCAAATATTACTTTTCCCTTTTCGTAAACCGCTTTCCTTATATCGTAAAGCCTGACATACGGCTGTAATTAGTTTTGCTGCCGATGAAAATTTTCAGCAAAGCAACCATCTTATTTATTTTCCTGCTTATTGCATACACAACAAATGCGCAGTTTAGAACAGGTGCACAAAACCTTATGCTAACCAACGAGGATTCTCTAAATGCGGGCAGTAGTAAAAACAAAACTGTGATTTCGGGATATGGCAGCGCATTTTATCAAAGAGATTTCAACCAGGCACAATCAACTATTACCTTAGAACGTGCTGTTTTGTTTGTTGGTCATCGCTTCAATGAAAAAATTTCTTTCTTTTCAGAACTTGAAATTGAAAATGCAAAAGTAGAAGGTGGCGAAGGCGGAGAAGTGGCGATGGAACAGGCTTACCTTAAATTCAATTTAAATACCAATCAATATATTGTTGCAGGTTTGTTTGTGCCGCGAATAGGCATTTTAAATGAAAACCATTTGCCTGTAAATTTTAATGGCGTTGAACGTCCGCTTGTTGAAACATTTGTTATACCCGCAACATGGCGTGAACTTGGTGTTGGTTTTTATGGCTCGCTAAATAATATCCCTTTGAATTATGATGTTGCAATATTGAATGGTTTGAACAGTGAAGGCTTTGAACACGGAACAGGTTTTAGGGAAGGTCGCGCAGAAGGCAGCAATGCATTTGCAAACAATATTGCCGTAACGGCGGCTGTTCAATACAATATTTCAAATTTTAAATTCCAGGTTTCAGGTTATACAGGTGGAACGGTAGGTTTGAACCAGCGCAGCGGAGACAGTTTGGGTTTGGATAACGGGGCATTTGGTACACCGCTTTATCTAGGCGAAGCAGATGTGCAGTTTTCGAAAAATGCAGTAAGTGCAAAGGCACTTGGCGTATATGTTTCTTATCCTGATGCGGATAGGGTAAACGTTGCTTATGCAAAAAACATCGGCAGCGGCATGTATGGCGCTTATGCAGAACTCGCTTATGATTTACTTTATAAAAAGCATAACACGCGCCAGTTCATAACTTTTGTTCGCGGCGAAATGCTTGATCTTAATTCAAGTTTACCTGCTGCACCAAAAGGTATTTATGATGGTACAGAAAAGCAAACGCATGTAATTGCAGGCTTTAGTTATTTACCTGTTCCGAACGTGGTTATAAAAGCTGATGTGCGAATAATGCATACAGGCGCACAAAACCCTGACCTTGTAATTAATCCTGCGCCAAATGCTTTGCCATATAAAAGAACAAACCAGTTTTTGAATATAGGAATTGGTTATTCATTTTAGTAAGAACGGGGCTTTAGAAGTTTAAAAAGAGTATGTAGATGAAAGATAATTATTTGGTGACCAGCTTCGGCACTTCGTGGCATCGTCCCTTGCGTCGCAACACTTGTGCTGCAGTAGTGATGGCATCTTCGGTTTCAAATTTTAAAAGCACAATTAATTCAAATCCACGTTCACACTAATGCAACGAAGAAACTTCATATCATCATCCTGTAAAATTTGCCTTCTTGGCGCAGCAGGATATTCACTAACTCAACTCGTAAGTTGTTCACCTGTTTCATCTGTATATAAAACCGCTATAACAAATGGAGATTTAAATGTGCCTTTGAATTTGTTTGATAAGTCTTCATTACAAATAGTGCGGCCAAATGGTTGGTTTTATAATGTGGCCGTTCAAAAAAATAATGACAATTCTTACACTGCTTTATTATTGCAATGCACACACCAGGAAAACCAGTTAACGCCAACCGGCACAGGTTACCACTGCAGTTTACACGGCAGTGATTTTGATAAAAACGGTAATGTAAAAAAAGGACCTGCAGAGCAATCATTATATCGCTTTGAAACTTCTATAGATAACAACACACTTAACATCCATATAAAAAATTTCAAGCCATGAGGTACGCGCTAACCATCATCACCATAGCAGCAATTATATTTTCCGGCTGTCATAAAGCAACCACAGGCACACCTGATACATTTCCTGCAACAGAACAAACTGTGCTCAATGATTTTACAGATGATATCGCAATTGATCAGTATGCAGAACTTACAAATTCAGCCAACGATCTTAATACAAAAATTGCCGCATTAAATACTGATGCAACAGAAGCAAATCTTTCGGCAACAAGAGATGCATGGAAATCTTTGAGAACTGTTTGGGAACAATGCGAAGGCTTTTTATTTGGACCGGTTGAAGACAATGAATACGATCCGCAAATGGATAGTTGGCCAACAGATGCCAACCAATTTGATTCTTTGCTTTCCAGCACAAACCCGCTTGAGCTAACAGATATTGAAGCGTTGCCGTACAACCTGCGCGGTTTTCATCCTGTTGAATATTTGATTTTTGGTGAGGATGGAAATAAGCCTGCTTCATCTTTTACAGCGCGTCAGAAAAAATATATGATCAGTGCAACTGCAGATATTGTAAACATCTGTAATTCGCTTTATTCAAGCTGGACAGATGGCTCAACTGATTTTGCCCGTCAGGTAAAAACTGCCGGCAGCGGCAGCACTGTTTACTTAACAAAGCAGGAAGTATTTATGGCAATTGTTGGCGCTATGCAGGGCATTTGCGAAGAAGTGGGTGATGGTAAAATGAAAGAACCTTTTGATGCAAGAGATCCAAAGATTGTTGAATCACCGTACAGTGGTAATTCCACAACAGATTTCAGAAATAATATTACCGGTTTGCAAACAGTTTATTTAGGAAGAAACGGTAGCGCTGGTATCACGAACCTTGTTGCATTGCGCAATAAGTCTTTGGATACAAAACTTAAATCTCAAATGAGTGCTGCTATAAATTCATTTGATAACATTACAGAAAATTTTGAAGATGCGATCCTGGATCAGCGCTTGCAGGTGCAGCAAACAATGGATGCAATAAGCACTTTGAATGAAACGATTGAAAATGAGTTGTTGCCTTTTATTCAGCAGCAGGTAAAGGATTAGATTGATTTAAATAGCAACAATCTGAGGGGAAAGTGCAACTGTGATATCCCGCACCAGCTGCGGTACAGCCTTAAGAGAGCCCTCGAAGTTTTGAATCCGGCTATATAAAAAATTAATGAAGAAGTTACGAATATTGATTTTACTTGTAAGTGCTGTTGCTGTTTTAAGCCGTTGCAATAAAGCAGGCGAATTTCCGGACGATGGTTATGACACAAGATTAAGCGGCGGTGCTGCAACAGTTTTTGATGCAACATCAAAAGCATTTACACATGCAGTAAATGGTTTAAGCGGAAGAGATTTGCAAACACATGAATTAGGTGATGCAGCTTTTGAACAAAGCTTTGTATCTGCCCCGTCGCCGCTGCACAGCGGGCTTGGTCCTGTGTTCAATAATGTCAGTTGCATTTCATGTCATCACAACGATGGTAAAGGAACCCCAACGGCAGGTTTCAATAATTCATCGTTATTAATAAGAATAAGTTTGCCTGGTGAAGATGAACATAATGCACCAAGAAGTATTCCCGGTTTTGGTTTCCAGTTGCAGGATCAGAGTGTATTTAGTTCACAACCCGAAGCTCACATAAACATTACTTATGCTGATATACCTGTAAGTTATCCTGATGGCTCAACAATTCTTTTGCGTAAACCAACTTATACCATCACCAATCCATATATTTCCTTGCCGGCTGTTTACAACATTTCACCGCGCATGGCGCCGCCTGTTTTTGGTTTGGGTTTGATTGAAGCCATTCCTGAAAATACCATACTTTCTTTTGCTGATGAAGATGATAGAGATGGCGATGGCATAAGCGGTAAACCCAATTATATTTATGATACACTTAGTAAAAAATTGGATCTGGGCAGGTTTGGTTTAAAAGCAAATACAATAAACATTTTGCACCAGGTTGCTTTCGCTTATCAGCAGGATATTGGTGTGTCAAATTATATTGCACCAAAAGAAAATGCTGATGGTCAATTGCAGGATGATGGATTGAAAGATGATCCTGAATTGCCCGATAGTATTTTAAATGCAGTTGCGTTTTATGTAAAGTCACTCGCGGTGCCTGCAAGAAGAAATGTTACAGACGCTGATGTAAAAACAGGCGAGCAACTGTTCACACAAATTCAATGCGCTAAATGCCATATACCAACCGTACAAACCGGTGTTGATTTAATGCTGCCGCAAATTTCAAACCAGCGCATTCATCCTTATACGGATCTTTTGCTGCATGATATGGGAGAGGGTTTGGCTGATGGCAGACCTGATTTTTTAGCAACAGGCAGTGAATGGCGAACAATGCCTTTATGGGGAATTGGGCTATTTCCAAAAACAAACGGCACTGCATTTTATTTGCATGATGGCAGAGCAAGATCAATTGAAGAAGCAATTTTATGGCATGGGGGAGAAGCAGAAAAAGCTAAAAATCAATTTATGCTGTTGAGTAAAACAGACAGGGATAAGTTGATCAGGTTTTTGAATAATTTATAGCAATATTTCAAGGCAACACGTCTTTAAAGAAACTTCTTTCATAAGCAAATGCGCTGTCAATTTTCTTCATTACTGCGCGTACTATTAAATCTTAACCTTTTTAAAAACAAATCCAGCCTAAGTTTTGAATGTTGAAATATAACTTTGCGCAAATAATTGTTAACAACATCAACCTGTAATTACTCTTACTTTTTTAACGGAGATATTACCTGTAGCTTAACCATTAATGCGAAAAATAATTTTACTCTTAACCTCAGCTTTTTTATTTCAATCAACTATAAATGCTCAGAAAAATTCTCTTTCGGGAAAAGTTATAGACAGCATTACAAAAAAGGCAGTTGAGTATGCAACAATAACTTTATCGAATGCCACAACCAATAAAGTTTTAAACGGCGCCACAACTGACAGTGCCGGTCACTTTAAAATAAATGATGTTGATGCGGGTGTGTATAATGTATCATTTGAATTTATCGGTTACGATAAGAAAATGATCAGCAACCTTAAAATAAGCGATGATAAAAATGTATATGATTTAGGCAGGATATCAATACACAAACAGGCAAATGCTTTGCAGGATGTTGTTGTTACTGCTCAAAAAAAGCTTATTGAAAACCGGATTGATAAAATTGTTTACAATGCAGAAAATGATATTACCTCACAGGGTGGTGTGGCAACGGATATATTAAAAAAAGTACCACAGGTTTCTATAGATGCAAATGGTAACGTAGAACTTGCAGGCAGCAGCGGTATACGATTTTTGATCAATGGCAAACCATCAACGGCATTTGGAAGCAATGTTGCAGATGTGCTTCAATCTATTCCCGCAAGCCAGATAAGCAGTGTTGAAGTGATTACAAACCCGGGCGCCAAGTACGATGCACAGGGTTTGGGCGGCATCATCAACATCATACTTAAAAAGTCAAGGGTAAATGGTGTAAATGGAAACGTTTCTTTAAATGCAGGTACACGTAATGAAAATGGTTCTTTCAATTTTACAATGCGTAAAGGAAATTTTGGTTTGAATGCATTTTTAAGCGGCAACGCGAGGTTAACAGGAACTACACCTGTAAGCTTGGACCGTACTTCCATTGATACGGCTTTGAAACAATATGAGCTTTTACATCAGCAAAGCGATCCGCGCACAAACAGGCATGGAATGCAATCGGGCGTTGGGTTTGACTGGTCTTTCAAAAAATATAATAGTTTATCAGGCAATTTAAATTATAACAGGTTTGGCAGTAAAAGCAGCGGTATTATGTACCAGCAGCAGCAAACAATTCCTTTCGACAGTAATACAATTATAAGTGATGTGCAGTCGGTAAATAATTCAGCAAACAGGTTTTCATTTTATTCGGTTGATGCAGGTATAAATTATAAAAGAACTTTTGCAAAAGAAGATCAGTCGCTGGAAATAAATGTAAACACAAGCCTGGGCAATAATAATTCAAGGGGAAATAATTATCAAACATTAATGCCTGAAGATTCGGTCTTCTATGGCATCAACAATAATAATTCAGGTAATGAGAATGAATATGAGATAGAGATCAATTACACGCAGCCTTTCTCGAAAAATATAAGTTTTGATGCAGGCGCTGATTTTACTTTCGATGACATCAAGAGCAATTCAAACGTTTTTGCTTTGCAACCTTTAAGTAAAAACTATTTGTATGATAGTTCTGTTTCAAATTATCTTTCGTATCATCAGAAAGTATATGCTGCTTATGCAGAACTAAGCTTTCCGGTTGGTAAGTTATTTGATACCCGGATCGGTTCGCGGTATGAGCGCACAGAAATAAATTCTTTTTATTCAGATGCACCGCAACAAGTAGAAAACCCGGGTTATAATACACTGGTTCCTTCAATCTATTTTTTAAAAAAACTTACAGAAAAGCAAACGCTGAAACTTAGTTATTCAAGGCGTATAAACCGCCCTGATTTTGGCGATCTGAATCCTTTTATCAATACAACCGATCCCAAAAATATTACTGCAGGTAATCCTTATCTTAAACCTGAAATTGGTAACCGTGTAGAGCTTTCTTATAATCATGATTATGGTTCTAAAGGTTCATTCATGATCACTGCTTTTTATCGCGGCAGCAATAATGATATTCAACCATACTCAGCCTATTATCCTTTTCTTGAAATAGGCGATTCTCTTTATACCAATGTTTCAGTAAGTACAAGAGAAAATATTGGTCTTGAAAAAAATACGGGTATAAGTTTTTTCGGAAATCTAAAAGCAACAGATAAGTTTACCTTACGTACAAATATTTTTGCTTTCAGAAGACATATAATCAACGGCATTGATTCCGGAAGCAATGCTACCAGCTATAATTACCGCCTTAATCTGAATGCGACTTATCAATTCAATAAAGATCTTTCTGCAGAATTTTTCGGAAATTTCAATTCTGCAAGAAATGAATTGCAGGGCAAGTATCCATCATTCACTTCATACACATTTGCGGCGCGCAAGCAATTCTGGAATAAGAAAGCAAGTATCGCCATAACCGCTACAAATATTTTCAGCAAGTATGTAAATCAGCCAACCATTTTATATGGTACTAATTTTACTACTACCAGTTACAGGAAAATTCCTTTTCGTTCTGTTGGTATAAATTTTACCTGGAAGTTTGGAAGACTGGATTTTAAAAAAGATAAAGAAGACATTAACAGGGGAGATATACCTGAAGAAACCGCTCCTTAATATCGCTACCGCAAGCTTTTCAACCTGTTCTTTCTCAAAGAAAGAATTATAGCGCCTGTTATGCAGACTATTATTACACCTAATGAAATAATAACCTGCGTATTCATGTTAAACCATTCTTCAATCCAATGTGCACCCAGCATTTTTAAGCCAATAAATATTAATACAATTGAAATGCCTTGTTGCAGGTATTCAAATTTGGCAACTGCACCTTTTAATAAAAAGAACAAGCTGCGCAAGCCAAGTACCGCAAAAATATTTGAAGTATAAATCACCATCCTGTCTCTTGAAATGCCCATTACCGCAGGTATAGAGTCAAGTGCAAAAACAAGATCAATGCTGGCGAGCATCATAACAACAACAAACAAAGTTGTATAAACGCGTTTGCCATTCTCCTTCAACCAGAATTTACCATTTCCATCGCTCATAGAAAGAGGAAATATTTTTTTTACGAACCTGTATGCTTTAGATGTTTCAGGATCAAACTTATCTTCTTCATTTGCAACAAACATTGTATAGCCGGTGTACACAAGAAAAACACCGAATAAGTATAATATCCATTCAAATTTTGAAACAAGCGCTACACCAACTGTTATAAATATTATTCGGAAAACAATTGCCATTAAAATACCTATCAACAATACACGTGAGTAATATTTTTCTTTCACAGAAAAAGATGTGAAGATGAGGATGAACACAAATATGTTATCAATGCTTAAACTCCATTCCATCAGGTATGCGCTGATGTATTCAAGTGCAGGTTGTTTGCCATCTTCAATCCACAAAAAAACACCAAATGCCAATGCGAGCAATACCCAGAAAACAGTTTGCTGCAAAGCTTGCCTTATGTTTATTTCTTTATTTTTTTTGCTTAATAAACCGAGATCAAAAATCAGCGCAAGTATTAAAACCGCACCAAACACCAAATAGGTTAATGTTTCTTTTGACATTGAAGTTGTATGATCAGATGGTGAATAATTGCTTCCTTCTCCACTGGTAAATCACACCAAACAAAATAATAATGGCAACCGGAATTACTATATTAATGAATTGCCAGGTGGATTTCTGGTCAGCTACTTTCTTTTTATCTAACAGCCGCAAAGTAAAATCTTTATTCCGGCTTTCAAAAATGCCGCTGGTGCTTGTAAGATAATCAACACAGTTCAGAAAAAACTCGCGGTTTGCAAAACGATAATTCTCATACGGCAATTCTCCCATGGGTAATGGGCCGGTGGTTTCACTTACTTCATTTGTTACAATATCTGCATCGCTCATTACAATTTGTTGTGTTGAATTTGTATTGACCGATGCAAATGGTTTTCCGAGCGCTTTGCTTACTGAATCTTTTACGTTTTGCGTTAAACGATTTGCATACAAAGAATTGAATTTCCCTTCCAGCAAAACCGCAACCGGGATGTAGTGTTCGTTATAAGAACCAAAATTTTGCGTGCTGATGTCATCCATAATTTTATTCAGGCTTACAATGGCAGGCGAGCTTATTAACCGGCTCGATGTATCGCTTGAAAGCAAAATGGTTTTTGTAATACCTGGGGCTTTTATTGTATCAATGGCTGATGGAAAAACAGACAAAACCCTGTCTAAATTTTTCGAAACAATATTGTTATTGGGTGATGAAAGAAAAGGATAATACGGCCAGGGAAAGCGTTGCATTTTTGGGCTGCCATCTGCATTGTAACCGGTTACCAAAGGAATTTTACTGCAGTTAAGGTCCTGTAACAAATTGCCATCAATACGCACGCCATAACGGAACAAAATATCATCAAGATTCAGGTTGCGGTCAAAGGCAACAAAATCTGAACGGCTGCGCATTAAACTGTCAAGCTCTGCATATAATTTATCAATACACCAGATAATTTTTCCGCCATGTGTTACATACTGGTCAAGCTTTAATTTATCATCTTCAGTAAATGGCTGCGTAGGTTTTACAATCAGCAAAGTATTTATGAGCGATGGATCAGGATACGATTGTTTTAAATCGAAAATAGCAAGCCTGTAATCATTTCGTAAGCTTTGAATAAGATCATTCACAATCTGCGGGCCTGCTTCACCATTGCCCAAACAATAAGCAACAGTGGGAATATTTTTTCTCGTGAGTTTATCAATGGCGTTTGCAAACTTGTATTCAAGCAAAGCCTCTGCAGCATTCAATGTTGCTTCTTTATCTTCCTGCGGCTCATCATTCACAACATTGTAATTTTTAAAAACAGTGCGGCTGCTGCGCAGGTCAACTGCAACAGGCCGGTAACCCCCATATTCAACAATGGCAGAAGGAATAATTAATTGTTGTGTTGATTTTTCGCTGGTTGCTGTAACATCTGTATTCTTTTCAAACACAACACCAAGACGCTGCAAGCTGTCGTAAAGATATGCGCGGTCGCTGTCGCTTAAATTTTCTCCGGGCTTTTCAAAATTGAAACGGATATTGTTATGACTGATGTCTCTGAACTCAGACAATAAATCATTAGTTGCAATGTTTAGTTTTTTATAATCAGCAGGCAGATCGCCTGTAAGAAAAACAGTAATGTTTACTGTTGAATCAATATTGCCTAATAATTTTTTTGTTGATTGATTAAGACTGAAACGTTTTTCTGCAGTAAGATCAATTCGGTAGTTAAATAATGTTGATGTAAATATCAATACGATCAATGCAGCAAGTAAAATATGCCATCTTTTTTTTGGACGAATTTTATTGTTGAGTGAATTCATTACCTGCTTTTAATATTTTCTCTTGTAATAGCGATAAAGAAAATGATGATAGCAAAAAAGTAGATTATATCTCTTACATCAATCACGCCTTTGCTTATACTTTTATAGTGAAAGTTTATGCCAAGCATCTGCACATAATAATCAGCTCCGTTTTTAAAGAAAGGCAGTTGACTCAGCGCATCAAAGCCTGCATATAAAATCAAACAAACAAATGCGCCGGTTATAAAAGCAACTACTGTATTATTTGTAAAACTGCTGGCGCATAAACCAACCGAAGTAAATACTGCACCTAACAAAAACAAACCAATATAACTGCCGATGGTTGCACCTACGTCAATGCCGCCGGCTGCACTTAAATGCTGTAATGAATAAGCATATATTGTTGTTGGAATTAACGCCAGCAACACGATGAGTAAAGCGCCAAAAAATTTTCCCCAAACAATTTGAGATGATGTAAGCGGTAAGGTTTTTAATAATTCAAAAGTGCCTGCTTTGTATTCATCAGCCAAACTTCTCATTGTTATTGTTGGAATAAGAAATAATAAAACCCAGGGTGCTAAAGAAAAAAATCCCTCCAATGAGGCGTAACCAAAATCAAGCAAACTGGTATCTGGAAAAACAAAAAAGATTAGTCCGTTTAATAAAAGAAAAACAATTAAGGCAATGTAACCGGTAAGGCTGCTGAAGAACTGGTTCCATTCTTTTTTGCAGATCATCCACATGCTTCAAAACTACTATCTATAAATTCAGAAGAAAGAAGATTTTTGTAAGGTTTATATAAAACTATCTTTCAAAGCTGCTATAGAAGTATGGAGTCTTCGCCTCAAATTCTGCGCTGCAGGTATCAACCATTTTGTAAACCCGCGTTATACCAAGCGCCTTTCTTTTTTCATACACCTGTTCCTCGTTACAACGGTCTTTTAAAATTCTTGATATTTGTTCATCACCAAAGCCATTATGCTTCGCTTCTTTTAAAAGTTCTGCAGGTAAACTCTCCAACGTATGCTCAGCAAGCGCTTTTTCAATTCTTACTATTTCCTGTATCTGGTAAATAAACCAGCGGTCAATTAGGGTAGCCTCAACAATTGTTTTTATTCTAACACCCTGCATCAGGGCATCTTTTATGCGAAAGATGCGATCCCATTTTGGCGTCTTTATGTATTCAATAAGTTCGTCACTCTTCATCAAACTCTTTCCATAATAACCCAAACCAACCGCTTCATTTTCCAAACTCTGACAGGCTTTTTGAATGGCTTCAGTAAAACTTCTGCCGATTGCCATTACTTCGCCCACACTTTTCATTTGCAAACCAAGCGTGTCGTTCGCGCCTTTGAATTTATCAAAATTCCAGCGGGGTATTTTTACAATCACATAATCCAGTGCAGGTTCAAAATAAGCAGAAGTAGTTTTTGTGATTTGATTTTTTAATTCATCTAACGAATAACCAATGGCAAGTTTTGCTGCAATCTTCGCAATTGGATAGCCGGTTGCCTTACTTGCGAGCGCAGATGAACGGCTTACACGAGGGTTAATTTCAACTGCAATTATTTCTTCTGTTTCAGGATTGAGCGCGAATTGCACATTACAGCCACCGGCAAAATTTCCGAGGCTGCGCATCATTTTAATTGCTTTATTACGCATGTCCTGGAAAGCTGTATCACTTAACGTCATTGCGGGTGCCACTGTTATAGAATCGCCGGTGTGAATGCCCATCGGATCAAGATTCTCAACTGTACAAATAATAACAACGTTGTCATTTTTATCACGCAATAATTCAAGCTCAAATTCTTTCCAGCCAAGTACTGCTTTTTCAACCAGCACTTCATGTATGGGCGAGGCCTGTAAACCGCGTTGCAATGCTTCATCCAATTCAGATTTATCATGTACAAAACCGCCGCCTGTTCCGCCCAATGTAAATGAAGGCCGAATCACCAACGGAAAGCCGATCTGTTGTGCAAATTCTTTGCCTTCCAGCCAGCTATTGGCAATGCGGCTTGGCGCAACCTTAATATCAATATCCAACATCAACTGCCTGAATTTTTCGCGGTCTTCAGCCACCTTAATTGCAGCAATATCAACACCGATCAAACGGACATTGTATTTTTCCCAAACACCTAATTCATCAGCTTCAATACAAAGATTTAAAGCAGTTTGTCCACCCATGGTTGGCAACACAGCATCAATCTGATTTTCTTCTAAAATCTGTTCAATGCTTTCAACGGTTAAAGGCAGCAGGTAAACTTTATCCGCCATCATCGGGTCGGTCATTATAGTAGCAGGGTTGCTGTTTATCAACACCACTTTTATACCTTCTTCGCGCAAGCTGCGCGCAGCCTGCGAGCCGCTGTAATCAAACTCGCAAGCCTGCCCAATAATAATTGGGCCTGAACCAATAATTAAAACCGAGGTAATGGAATTGTCTTTGGGCATGATGTAAAATTGTGCAAATGTAAATGCGCAGGCAATTACATGGCGCTTATTTTATTAACGTGTACACTTATCAATGTTATAAAATAACATCTCATCGCCACAAAGTTTACTTTTGCCGAAATTTTAATGATGTCAACATTCGAAGATTTGGGTTTGGAAGAGCAACTGCTTATGGCCGTAAAAGAATTGGGTTTCGAAAAGCCAACCGAGATTCAGCAGAAAGCGATCCCTGTTTTATTAAGCGGTACAAAAGATTTTATTGGTTTGGCGCAAACCGGTACAGGCAAAACCGCAGCATTTGGTTTGCCTTTATTGCAGCTGGTGGAAGTGCAGCAAAAATATCCGCAGGCATTAATTGTTTGCCCTACAAGAGAACTGTGCATACAAATAGTGAACGAGATAGAGTTGTTTAAAAAATATATAACGGGCATGCGCTCTGTTGCTGTGTACGGTGGTGCAAGTATTGGCATGCAGATAAAAGATATAAAGCGCGGCGTGCAGTTTATTGTAGCAACGCCCGGTCGTTTAATTGATCTGATTGAACGCAAAGCAATCAATCTTGAACAAATTAAATATGTGGTGCTTGATGAGGCTGATGAAATGCTGAACATGGGTTTCCAGGACGATATTGAATTTATTTTGCAGAATACGCCAAACCGCGAATCAACGTGGTTGTTCAGTGCCACAATGCCGCCTGAAATCCGCAAGGTAAGCAGGCGTTATATGAAGGAACCTTTCGAGGTAACTGTTGGTAAGGCAAATGCAGGTACAAAAAATGTAGATCATCAATACTATGTTACCTCTGCACATCACCGGTACGAAACATTAAAACGTTTGATAGATTTTCATCCCGGCATTTACGGTTTGATATTTACACGCACAAAAGTAGATGCACAGGAAATCGCAGAAAAGCTTACGCGTGAAGGTTATGATATTGATGCTTTGCATGGCGATCTTACACAGCCGCAGCGCGATAAAGTAATGGGTCAGTTTCGCGATAAAAGTTTGCAATTGTTAATTGCAACAGACGTTGCGGCAAGAGGTATAGACGTGCAGGGAATAACGCATGTAATAAACTATGAATTGCCTGATGATGTTGAAGTGTACACGCACCGCAGCGGCAGAACGGGACGCGCAGGTAATACCGGTATTAGTATGAGCATTGTGCATGCACGCGAATTGTACCGGCTTAAACAAATTGAAAAAATGGTACAACAGCCATTTCATCGTTTGGAAATTCCGGCGGGGAAAGATGTTTGCCGCAAACAGTTTTTCTTTTTTATGGAGAAGTTGCTGCAGGCTGATATAAGCCATGGCGACTATGAAACCTATCTTCCCATGCTTGCAGAAAAATTTGCCGATGTAAGTAAAGAAGAGGTTTTAAAAAGAGTTGCCGCGATGGAGTTTGACAGGTTTTTAAAATATTATGAAAATGCAGAAGATCTGAACATAAGAAGCCAGAGCCGCGATTCAGGTTCGTTGAAGGGAGCAAGAGGAAACGAAAGAAGAGATGACAGGAATAAAGGAAGAGATCGCCGGCAGGAATATAACAGTAATGGTGAGTATACAAGATTATTTGTAAACCTCGGCACTAAAGATGGTTTTTATAAATCGAGTTTCTTGCAATTTATTCTTGACATGAGTGACCTGCGTAAAGATGCGCTTGGAAAAATTGATATGAAAGAAATGAATAGCTGGGTTGAAGTTGACAGCAGGTCAGCCAAACAAATGATACGCTCGCTTGACGGCAAAAATTACAAAGGCCGGAGAATAAGAATGAATGAAGCAAACAGCAGGTAACTGCTGAGACACACGTTGAACTTTAAAATATCTTAGTTTAAATACCGCTTATGCAACGCAGAAAATTTATGCAGCAATCAGTTTTGGCTGGTGCTTCTGTACTAACAGCTTCAGCCGTAAAAGCAAATACATCAACACAAAAGAATGCAGATACATTTCACCTTAATTATGGCATACACGATGGCATGTTTGAAGAATCTGCAGGTAAAAATTTTTTAGACCAGATTCGCTTTGCGTATGATAACGGCTTTCGTGCCATAGAAGATAATGGCATGATGGACAGGCCGGCTGATGAACAAAAAAAGATAGGTGACCTGTTGACAAAATTAGATATGCGCATGGGCGTATTTGTGATAAATTTTGATCACTGGCCGGTAAAAACTTCGCTTACTTCCGGCGATAAAGAATGGAGAGATAAATTTATTAAGAGTTGCAAAGAGGCAGTTGAAACTGCAAAGCGCTGCAATGCAAAATGGATGACTGTTGTACCCGGTAATTATGAAACGAAATTGAGCATAGGCTATCAAACAACGAACGTAATTGAAAGTTTGCGTCGTGGCGCAGAAATTTTTGAACCGCATAACTTAATCATGGTTTTGGAAGCATTAAGTGATACACCTGATCTTTTTCTTCGACATTCAGACCAAACAGTTGCATTGTGTAAAGCGGTGAACTCACCATCGTGTAAATTTTTGTTTGATATGTACCACATGCAGCGTAACGAAGGCAACATCATTAACAACATAGATGCGGCGTGGGAAGAGATTGCTTATTTACAGATTGGAAATAACCCCGGGCGTAACGAACCTGGTACAGGTGAAATGGATTACCGCATGATCTTTAAGCACATTTATCAAAAAGATTATAAAGGTATTTTAGGTATGGAGCATGGAAAATCGATCAAAGGAAAAGAAGGTGAGGATGCGCTTATAAAAGCTTATAGAAAAGCGGATGATTTTTTATCCTGATCATGCTTCATTTTCTTTTACCAAAACCATTTCTTCTTCACGGTTATTATTCCATTCAATTATAAAATTATTTCTTCCTTCGCCGCTAATAATGGACATAAATTTTTGTTGCACCAATTCAAGTAAAGAAAGAAACAGGAATATTGCATGAATGCGGTTCTCGCATAATTCAAATATTTTTTCAAATGAAACAGTGCGTTGCTGCTGCACCATATCAAGCATAAATTCACGGCTGGCTTCAATTGTATAACTATACTGAACAACTGTATGTACCGGTTTGTTTTGCCGCTCCTGAACGCGTTTCATAACACGCTCAAATGCTTTCATTAACCTGAACAATGTTACCGTTTGTATTTCGGTTCCTTCAGCCGCATCTTCTCCAATCTGCGATAACTCTCTTTGCAAATTGCCGCGTTTCATCATCAACATGCGAACGGCTTCCATCTCCACCATTTTTGCTGCTGCTTCTTTATATCTTTTATATTCCAAAATTTTATCAACCAGTTCCTGCCGCGGATCAATCTCATTTCCTTCTGCATCTATTTCTTTTCTTGGCAAAAGCATTTTTGCTTTAATGCGCATAAGCGTAGAAATAAACAGGATAAACTCACTGCTTAATTCAATATTTAATTTTTCCTGCTGGTGTATGTATGCAAGAAAATCTTTTGTTATTACGCTGATGGGAATATTGTAAATATCAAGCTCATCTCTTTCAATAAAAAATAATAAAAGGTCAAAGGGCCCTTCAAACTGCGGAAGTTTTATTTGATAGTTGGGTGTACTCACGAAGCTGATTTAAAAAATAAACTGTGTAACTGCCCGCAATGTAATTATTGAAAATTACTCTGTGAAAGCAAGTTTTACACAGTTTATTATATAATGAAACAGCTACGATTTCCGTCTCAATTCGTCGCGGATCTCCATGAGTAGTACGTCCGTAGAAGAAGGCGCTGCAGGGGCTGCAGGGGCTGCAACTTCTTTTTTCTTGGTGGAGTTTATTGCTTTAATAATAAGAAACAGCACAAGCGCAATTACAACAAACTTAATAATAGAAGCAAGGAAGTTTCCGTACTTCACAGCGCCCCATGTAAGCTTGTCAATGTCTGATGCACCAATAGCTTTTAATGCAGGTGTAAGTAGTAAAGGAGTGATCACATCATCTACAAGAGATGTAACAATAGCGCCAAACGCAGCACCTATAACAACCGCAACTGCAAGATCAACAACGTTGCCTTTAACAGCAAAATCTTTAAACTCTTTTACAAATCCCATAATATAATTTTTTTGGTTAATAAAAAGTAAGATTAAAAAATACCCAACACTTAAACAATTATTTTTTTAATCCCGGATATTGCATGTTTAAATTTTTAAGTGCATCACGCAGGCAATTTGCAACAACGAATTCTTTATACCAGTTTTGATCTGCAGGCACAACCGTCCATTCAATTTTGTTACAGTTATTTAAACAATCTTCATAAACAGAGCGATACTCATTCCACAGCTTAGCTTCTGCAAAATCATTCTCATTATATTTCCATTGTTTTGTTTTATCATGTATTCTTTCTTCCAAACGTTCATGTTGTTCCTCGGGCGAAACATGTAAATAAAATTTCAAAATGATGGTATTGTTCTTTATAAGAAGTTCTTCAAAATCATTAATGGCTTTCATGCGCTCACGTGCTATACTATCGTCAATTAATTTGTGCACACGCGTTACAAGAATGTCCTCATAATGCGAACGGTTAAATATCTGTATCATGCCTTTTGCCGGTGTGTGTTTATGAATGCGCCATAAAAAATCATGCGCTAATTCTTCTGGCGTCGGTACTTTAAACGATTGCACCACTACACCCTGCGGATTTAAATGACCAAAAACATTACGTATCAAACCATCTTTACCGCTTGCATCCATACCTTGAATTACAATTAATACTGCATGCTTGCTTTCTGCAAATAAAACATTCTGCAGTTCGTTCAATTCTTCGAGAACAGATAGCAATTCATGTTTTGTTTTCTGTTTATCAAACTTGCCCGGCGCCCTTGTGCTTATTTTATCAAGCTTAATTATTTCCATATTTTTTTATTAAATGAATGTATGACATTTGCGCAAAAATTCCTGAATACACAAACTTCCAAATGGCTGCTTTTTATTTTACTCTCAATAATATGGGGAAGTTCTTTTATTTTAATGAAGATAGGCATGCAGCATTTAACTGCATACCAGGTTGCAGCAATAAGAATTTTAAGTGCCGGGTTGGTAATGCTGCCATTTACTGTTAAAGGATGGCGACGCGTTCCTAAAAATAAAATTGCGATCGTAATTGTTGCCGGTCTTCTTGGTAATTTTTTTCCTGCATTTTTATATTGCATGGCAGAAATAAAAATTGACAGCGCTCTTGCCTCTATCTTAAATGCGTTAACACCATTATGCGCCATTTTAATGGGCATCGCATTCTTTAAACTTAAAATTACACGTCAAAAAATATTAGGTGTAGTTATAGGTTTTATGGGTTTGGTATTATTGCCCTTCGCGGCTGAAGACAATATCAGTTTTGTAAATCTTTCTTATGCATCGCTGGTATTGGTAGCAACCATTTGTTATGGAACCAACGTGCATGTTGTAAGCAGGTTTTTGAAAGAAATGTCATCCATAGATATTGCTTCAGTTGCCCTTAGTTTTTTTATACCGATATGCATTTGCATTCTCGCATTTTCAGGCTTTTTTAGTTTGCCGCTTACACAAAAAGCAATTTCTTTTTCCATACTTGCAGCATTTATACTGGGCGCACTGGGAACAGCGCTTGCATCTGTATGGTTTTATATGTTGGTAAAAAGTGCAGGTTCCATATTTGCTTCACTGGTTACGTATGGCATTCCGTTTATTGCTGTTTTATGGGGGATGATCTTTGGCGAAACAATTACTGTTATGGAAATTGGCTGCCTGTTCATCATTCTTGCAGGTGTTTATCTTGTAAATAAAAAAAGTCCGGAAGCCAGAGACAAATAGTTATTTTTCTGACTTGCGGACTTTCAGACCAATTAACTTATTGCAATTTTGATAAGAATCCAAAAACACCATCTTCTTCATCCTCTGGACCGGCTGTAAAATATAATTGATGCCGGCTGGTTTTTACAACATCATTATCAATTGCCCAAAGCCCTTCTATGGCAACGGGTCCGGCAGCGGTCATAAGTTGACCTTTAAAATTTCCGTCCCAATCATAAACGTTTATGTGGCCATCACCAAAATTGCCGATAAGAATTGCACTCATCCCAATTAGTTCAGTATGCGCTTCTGCAATTCCCCACGGCGCATTTAAAGTACCTTGTGAAGCGAGGCGTTTTGCTAACTGGCCATTTGGCCAGAAAACATCTACAAAACCTAAACCGGCACCTGTGGAGTCTTCTCCTTCATCCGTAACAATTGCATAAGTTACATACAGCATGTTGTTGATCTCACGAATATTAAAGGGTGAATATTCAGAAGGAATGCCCGGGTCTTTTAATCTTTTGCTTTCAATAAAATTATAGTCTTTATCAAACACATCCACTTTGTGTTTGGCAAAATCGGCAGCATATAAAAAATTAGCTCCGCCATCGTTTGCGATGGCAATACCCGTGTAAGAAGCTCCATGGCTTGAACGGTCTGCAACAATTACAGCAGCCGGTCCGCCATTCCATGCTGAAATGGTACCATCTTCACTTGCAAAAATAAATTTACCGGGGTTGCCGTTGGCACTGATAACAAAATCTGTTGTTCTGTTATATACCTGCCCTGTTGGATTGCCGGGAGAACCTTTAATGTGCGAAGGAATGGTTACAGGTGGTATTAATTGTTTACCCCTGTCATTGTAAACATAGCTTACGCCGCCATCAGCTGCAGACACCCAAATGCCGCCGCCATCGCTTACTGCCATGCCCCATGCATTGTGCAGGTTTGAATTTATGCGGATTGCATGATAACCTGTTGTATTTGCTGTAAGGTTTAATTGTTTAAAATTTCCAAACGATGAATTTACCTGTGCATTCGAAGCATTTTGATTAGCAGCAATGTTATCGTCAGCTATTTTTTGACAGCCCGTAATAAGAAGAAAAAATGAAATAATAGTGAGAGAGGTTAGCATATAATTATGCCTGCGTATAGTTTTCATATACAATTTTTTTGTGTGAAAAATAAATTGCCTCCCGGGATTGCTTATGAAACATCGCTATTAAAAAAATGGTTGCTTAAAAATTATAATTCTGTAATCGCATAATTAACAGCGTTCATTCTTTTTACTGCGTATAAAAAAATTATTTTTGCTGATAAAATTTAAAATGAATAAAGGCCCCATATCACAATTTATAGAACATCATTACCGGCATTTTAATGCAGCGGCGTTGGTTGATGCAGCTAAAGGTTATGAAACACATTTGAATGAAGGTGGTAAGATGATGGTAACACTTGCCGGCGCTATGAGTACGGCAGAACTTGGAATTTCCCTTGCTGAAATGATAAGGCAGGATAAGATTGCGATAATAAGTTGTACAGGTGCAAACCTTGAAGAAGATGTAATGAATCTTGTTGCGCACAAAAGTTATAAACGTGTTCCAAACTATCGTGATCTTACGCCACAGGAAGAATGGGAACTTTTGGAAAATCATTATAACCGCGTTACAGATACATGCATACCGGAAGAAGAAGCTTTTCGCCGGTTGCAAAAACATTTGGTGAAGCAATGGAAAGATGCGGAAGCAAAAGGTGAGCGTTATTTTCCGCATGAATTTTTATACAAAACTGTTTTAAGCGGCGATCTTGAACAATATTATGAGATTGATAAAAAAGACAGTTGGATTGTAGCTGCCGCAGAAAAGAATATTCCGATCATCGTTCCCGGTTGGGAGGACAGTACAACAGGAAACATTTTTGCGAGCTATGTTATAAAAAATGAATTGAAAGCAAGTACTGTAAAAAGCGGTATAGAATACATGGTATATTTAACAGAATGGTATCGTGCAAACAGCAGCGGCAAAGGCGTTGGCTTTTTCCAGATTGGTGGTGGTATCGCAGGCGATTTTCCCATTTGTGTTGTGCCGATGATGTACCAGGATCTTGAATGGCATGATGTGCCTTTCTGGAGCTATTTCTGCCAGGTAAGCGATTCAACAACATCATACGGTTCTTATTCAGGCGCTGTGCCAAATGAAAAAATCACGTGGGGAAAATTAGATATTCACACGCCGAAATTCATAGTTGAAAGTGATGCAACAATTGTTGCACCGTTAATATTTGCATGGATACTTGGCTGGTAAGTGCCAGCCTATAAGATGCGTAAATAAACTTAATATTATGAACATCGAAGAATTGTTTTTGGAAGCAGAAGCAGACATCAAAAAAAATGCACATGTTGATGCATTGCGCAAGTATGAAACCATTTTGTACGATGTGCCCACGCATGCACCTACGCACAACTCGCTTGGCTGGATATACAAAACACAATTCGATGATTATAAAAAAGCAGAAGTGCATTTTCGTGCGGCCATAAAAAGTGATCCTAATTATCCGCATCCATATTTTCATTATGCCGTGTTGCTTACTGATATGGAACGCTATGATGAATTAAAAAAACACCTTGATCATTGTCTCACTATCCCAACGATTGAAAAATCATGGGTATATTATCGCTATGCGATAGCAGAAGAACTCAACATGAATTTTGATGCAGCCATCAGTTGTTTTGAAAAAGCAATTCTTAATTCTTTAAGTGATGAAAAAATAAAAGAATACCAGGCTGATATGGATCGTTGCCGTAAAAAAATTGAGATAATAATTAATCATAAAGAGTGGAGGAAGAAGACGGGGGAAAAGGAAAATTAGAACTCAGCAGCCGCCTTTGTGAGGTGGGCGTTTATAAATTATTTTACCATCTCGTTCTATATAGTTGATCCATACTATTGGATATACATACTTTGGCGCATGCGATACCGCATGACTTCTTATAATTATTTTGTCATTAACCTTCAGGCTATGCAGTTGCTGAAATTCATTAGACTTTTCCGGTCCGTAACCAAGAATATAATCGTCGTTATTGATCTTTACCATTACACCGAAACCTAATCTTGAGCCGGGTGGCAGAGAAAGAGAGGTTACAACTGCCTCCATATTGGAAGAATCATTTATATGGTTCCTTATTTTAGCTTCAGCGGCATACACTTTTTTACCGGCAGCAGACGCTTCCCACTGTTTGTACAGTATTCCATCAGGGGTAGTCTCCCATTTTTTCAATTCGGCCAAACTTTCAGCAGTGGAGAGTGGCTTTGGGGTTGGTTGTTTAGGAGTTTCATTTTTGTTTTCGCGATTGGCAAATACCAGTCCGCTTGCTGCCACCAGCACTAAGATCAGCGCATAAACAACTTTTTTCATACTTTTTGTAGTTTTAATTAACAGGATCTATTTTTTTATTTTTCGTATCCTTTTAAAGTTGGTGCAACAAAAATACTTTGACAGTGTTCAAATGGAAGAACCCGGATTGTAAATTAATAATGTAAACTTTGTAAATAATAACTTGACACTATGATGCTTAAAAGTAATTTCCTGCCAGTGAAACGAAAGTACCTCGGCGGATTATTACTACTCATGTTTATCTCTATAATCTGTGTGGCTTTCAGCATGACCGATAATGACTTTGACTTTGCAAGGAGAGAAATTTTGCTTCGCCGGATCGGGCATGAAATACTCCTTCAGTCGGGCGACAGTACATCACGTGTACTACCGGTAAAAAAGATTGCTGAAAATGAATACCAGGTCAGTTTTGAGCATGCTTTTACTTTTCAGCCGGAATACCTGGTGAATACTACCCGGCGTTTATTAGCCAAAGACCCGCTCTCAAGTGGTTATGTTGTTAACGTAGTTAACTGTGCCAATGCCAGTGTAGCCTACGGGTATGCTATATCAAAAAATAAGAAAGATGATATTGTAGCTTGTATTGGAAGAAAGCAACCCATAGCCTGTTATATGATCAATATTACATTCAAACCGACAGGAATAATCACTGCAAAGAATGGATACCTCTTAGGCAGCTTTGCAGTTTTAGCATTTGTTGGATTTGTTTTTTTTAAACCGGTTAAGCCGCAGAAAGCTTTGCCTGGCAGTCAGCATACGGGTATATTCACTTTAGGGTTAATATCCTTTGATGCGGAGAACCGTAAACTCATGCTAAATGGAAGGACCACAGAGCTGACCAAAACGGAAACCCGTGTGCTGCGCATTTTCGCGTTATCTCCTAACGAGGCTATAGCACGAAGCCGGCTTCAAAAAGAGATATGGGAAGATGAAGGTATTATAGTAGGCCGCAGCCTGGATATGTTCATTTCAAAGCTTAGAAAAAAACTTGAAATTGATCCTACTATTAAGATTGTTGTTATACGCGGCAAAGGATATAAGCTTGAGATTAATGCTTAAGAAAATCTTGTTGCTGCGAACTGAAAGCGGGGTCTTATTCCTCACCACAATTGCAGGGCTATGAAGACCCTGCTGCGTCAAAAGTGTTTTAGTCAACCTATTTCTGGACGAGACAAACCTGCTGCTGAAGTGCGTAATGTCAGCCCTGCTTGCATAAATACTTTTGTTGGCAGCCGTTTTGTTAGAACTCAATGTCGTGTTTTTTGCAATAAAATTTTGGGTCGCAGCCTGTCGTTACGCAACCTGCATATTTAACTTTCATTTCTTTCTTGTCTTTTATAAATATATCACTACTTCCTGCAATTAAACCATAAACAATTGGAATTATACTGTCAGTATGATTTTTGGGACAAGTTGGAATGTAGTCGGCAGGATGGTCATACAAACAAAGTCCGTTAAAATCAAAACTTAAAACAAGGTCTTGTCCTTTCTTAACTACAATGCTGTCTCTAATAAATGTTTGTTGCCCCTTTCCACTTATTTGAATTTTATATTGTCCTGGTGTCATACCTGTAAAGGTCATTTTTTCAATGTTGCCATTATTAATTGAAGAGTTAAGCATGCCTGTGTCAGCCCATATAGATATGACTGCTGGTCTGTAATTGATTGTCAAGTTGTAAAATGCGTCATTATTTTTCTTTGTCTGTCCGAAACAAAAAAGTGTCAGAAAGAAAAATGTTATCGTTATTAGAGTCTTCATTTAAAATGGCTGCCAACGTTAAAGCATTTGTGAAGGCATGGCAATAGAGATTGGTCAGCCTGGTATAAATGCTTAATTGAAAAATCTTTTGTTGAAGATAATTACAAATGTTCAATAGCGAAATGTCTGCCGATAACAAAAGATTATAAGAATTAATGTTGCTGAAGTGCAGCTCGTCAGACATGCTTTTACAAATGCACTTGTTGTGTGCATACCTTATTTGTCCGCGGGTTGAAAATAAAATACATTTCTTAGCAGACCTTGTTCTGGCAAACCACTAATTTTTATATAGTCTGTTGTGTCAAAAACGCCTCTTACTATTATTTGTTTATCTCTCAAACTTTCTAAGTAGGATTGGTCATAATGCAAATCACGATGAAGTTCAAGTCCAAGTCCAGAAAAGTTCTCTTGTTTAATAATTGTATCACCTATTTGAAACTCGTCGTAATAATGAATGCTAAAATCTTCAAAACCATAAATTAATTCTCCTTGTGTTTCAATTGTAAGTCCTTGATATTGCCTTTTGTTTTGAAGTAATTCTTTCAAAGAAACTTTATTTATCGTATGAGTTTGAAGTTCTGCTAATGTCGGCGAATAAATCTTTGTCGTCGCACATGAAAATATTAAAGTCGGAATAACCAAAGCAATGAAGAGTTTTGTCCGTATAATCATAATTCTCAAAAACAAGCTTTTTGATGTTAACGCTGTTCGTGTCAGGTTGCACACAACGTTCCAGGCTTGGCGAAGTGCGGATAATAGCGCTTTGTCAGCCGGAACAAAAGTTTAATTTTTTACTAAAGATGAAGATAACAAACAACAGCACAATAGCGAAATGTCGCGATGAATATGCAGCTAAATAGTTTTACAAATGCTGATGCTTACAACGTCGAGCCCGCATTTTGCCAAACCCTTTGTTGTGCGTTCGTTTTTCTTCCACTTATACCATTTTGTTTTTTACTTTTTTCTTAATCGTTTTGACTAAAAGAAATAGTCCAGCTATGAAAGAAATAAAAATTATACTCCAAATTATCCAATCTTCTGTCATGTATGGTCTAAGCATTAAGTGTCCATGACTGCCCACTAAATCTACCATGAAAAAGCAAAAAGAAATAAATAACAATATAATTGCAAACAATATTTTCATTTTACTTTTTTTGTCAACCTTTACCCACAAAACGAGTACTTAAATAAATTTCGCAAAGAATAAGCAGTACAAAAAAAATTGCAAAGTGAATGAACGTCTTTGTCACTTTTGGTTTGTCACCTTTGTAAACAAAATAGGAAAGCCTAATAATTGTCAACAAAGCACCAGCCGCCATCAGCAATTCGTATAAGCCGAATACCAGTCTGTCTGTGCGATAATAGTAATACCAGTCGCCATTTAAGCCGGGTCGCTCCGTAAATGTTGCAAAGGAAATGCATCCGTAATTATTAAAAATTAGTCCGCAAGCAATTACAATCAGCGCTGTCCAGATGTAGTGAATAATGCTTAATTGAGTTTTCAATTGTATCCTTTTGAGTTGCGGAACATGTCTATTTAAAATGACGCACAACGGAAAAGCATTTGTGAAGGCATGGCAATAGCAAACTGTCAGCCGGTACAAATGCTTTAATTGAAAAACTAAAGTTGAAGATAATTACAAATGTTCAATAGCGTATTGTCTGACAATAACAAAAGCTGATAAGAATTACTGTTGCACAATTGCGGCTTGTCAAGCCATGCTTTTACAAATGCACATGTTAGCAGCAGTTTATTGAAAGTATGTTTTCAAATCTTCAACGTAAGTTTTAAGCAGCGTGTCATTTGTATGCTTTGAGATGTAACTTATTTGTGAAATAATGTTTTGCGATAAAATATTCGGATAATGATTTCCTGACTGAACTGTGTCTGACTCATTTTGTCTATTAATGATTGTTACAATGGATAAGCCATCCGTCCAACCACGATTTTTGGGTCTAAATTTTATTGAATCAAGAAAGCTTGGCGAATAAAATGAGTCAATTAAAGTGTTCTTTTCAAAGCTGTCAAGATTACTTGCATATTCGGTACACATCGCTCCACGAAATTTCTTTGTCGTGTCAACCTTAAAGCGAATTGTTTTAGCTTCTTTGTCAATAGTAAGAAAGCTTGAATTATTAAATGCTGGATATAGTTGGATTTGCAAGGTCTTAATGTCTTGGCTATTATTATTTGTTTCGCTTCGCTGTTTGTCACGTGAACAACCAATGCCAAAGGCTGATAAGATTAACGTGATTATTATTAGTTTTTGTGTCATTACGAATTGCTGCTAACGTTCCAGGCTTGGCGAAGTGTGGATAATAGCATTACGTCAGCCAGAACTGTTGTTGATTTCTTTACTTAAAGTTGAAGATACAATCTTCATTCAATAGAATTACGTCGCCTTGATAACTGCAGTACATGGCAAAATAAAAGTTGATGTTGCATAATGTCAAGCCCGCATTTTGCCAAGCCTCTTGTTGGCTGTAGTTATAGTTTGATATTGTAAAATGTTTTCCTGAAGTTGTCAAAGTATTTTCCATTGTCAAGGTCGCCGCTTGTAAAAAGAATAAGTGTATTGTCTTTAATTACAAATGCATTAAAAACGAAATTTTTATAATTGTTCTTGTCGTCCGTTTCAGTATATGAAATGTAGTAAGCATTATTGTCTTTAAACGTTGTGTCCTTTTGAACAAGGTCTGTGATTTTATAACCATTTCGTTTCGACGTATTCAATTGCATGTTAAGCTGGCCCTTGGCTACTGAATAAGTCATGTTTGGTGCTATTGTAAATGAAAATGCAGTTGGATTAACTGTTTGTATGTCTGATGCACCATTTTTTGTAAAAAATGCTGTTCCTTGAAAATCTGCTGCAAAATGAAATCCTGTGATAGTCGTGTCAACTTTTAAGTCTTCAAGTTTGATTTGCCCAAATGAAAATGTGAAGAAAAAAGTTGCAAGTGAAAGTAAAGTCAGTTTTAGTGTCATAGTTTTTTTTATTCTAAATTTTAGGACTGTCAAATAATTGCAGCCAACGCGTAAATATATGATATAACACGCCACACAAAAAAAATTCACTATTAATAATCAACAACTTAACGTTATACAATTTCAATTGTCGTTAGGACAATCCACCCTTCGAATACTTCTGTACTATCCTTAATCTTTTCCACCTATCCCAACCTTAATGTGCTATACTTAATATTAAGTTACTCCATCTTAACCTTAAAACGCCTCAACATTTGTTTCGTTTGCCCCAACTCAATATTAAAACGCTGCAACATTTGTTTTGTTTGTATCAACTTTATATTGAAACGCTGCAACTTCAATATGCATTAACCCCTGCTTCAAAATACATTGCCCCCACTTCAATATGATTTGCTTCAACTTCAAAATACATAAGCCCCTGCTTCAATATTCATAGACGCTGCTTCAATATGCATAGACGCTGCTTCAATATGCATAGACCCTGCTTCAATATGCATAGACCCTGCTTCAATATGCATTACCCCCTCCGTCAATATGCATTACCCCCAAATCAAAGAGTTCCGCAACCTGCCCAAAATCTTTTTTTTGCTTGTAAATAAATGATTATTAATTACATGTTATTTATTTACATCATGTATAAAACAATTACATACTAAAACTTTACACGTTATTGTTTATAATAATGGCGATTTTGCCAATTAAAATCCAATATTTTTATCATGAAACATCGTTTCATATTGATCGGGTTTAACCGCTACAATAACAATTCACTGCTGGTTAAAGCCCGTTACATTGTTACCTCACTTACAGGCAACACCCATTTTACCACGCCTATACCAACCTTAGCAGCGGTTACCACGGCGGCAGACAGTTTTGAAGCTGCGCTTTTGCTGGACGACAGTACAGAGGCTGCGCTGGTACGCAAGGCAGCACGCGCCGAGCTGGTTGCCCTGCTTAAACAACTGGGTTTGTATGTGCAGCTTACTGCCAATGGCGATGCTGTAGTAATGGGCACCAGTGGTTTTGATTTAAACAAGATCTATTCAAAAGTGGGTGTATTGCCAGCACCGGCGTTTTTATCGGTTTTTCCGCAAAAGGGCCGCGCAAAGCTGCGCACCCCGAAAATTTATGGCGCCTACAGCTATTGGTTTGAGTACACCACGGTAGTGGATGGTGTAGCGCAGGATGCATGGGTTACCTGCATTAGCAGCAAAGCTGAAACCGTGATCCCGGATTTAGAGAAAGCTAAGGAATATGCTTTCAGGGTTTGCGGCGTTGGTGCTGACCCTTTGCGTACCTACAGTGAAGTAGTTACAAGCGTAATTCTGTAATAAAGTAATTATACGGGCTGTTCATGTGCGGTGCACATGATTGAAATTGAACTTCGCTCTGCTGCGCGAAGTTTTTTGTTTGGGGGGAGGGAATATATTTCGCACTGATTATTGGAGATAAATAGGGAAATAAAATGATGATGCGCTTCGTTAGCCAGTTTTTTTGCAGCTTATTGCTGAATAAGGTATCGCCAATTAGTAAAAGCTGTATTCATGAATTCCTGATAAGGTTTTTATGTTGTCTTTGGTTGAATACGTATAGTTAATTAAGCCTTTTGCATCTTTCATGATTTCATATTGTCGCTCTACATTTCTATTTGTCTTCCCGAAAGCGTCATCGAACTGTAGTATTGTTGTTGCTATTACGCTGCTATCAGTATAAACATATTCATTAATAAAAAAAATATTGCTCTGTCGCATTTCTCCCAGAAATCCTTCCTTTTGAAATCTTACTTCTTTAATTAAACGCTTTTTCTTATCATAAAAAAAACTGTCAATATAACGTTCATCTTTTTTTCCAATCATCTGTTTTTTTGCAATTATCTGTGAGAGATTATTATAAAAGAAACTTTCAACATTTGTCAACTTGAATAAAGTATCAACAATTGGAAAGTTCACATTTACTGCAAATGGATAGTTGTACGTTGAGTAATATAAAACTGAAGCTAATTTGTTAGATTTTTCATAATCGAAGGTTACAAAATCCGCCTCTGTTTTCTTGCCTATAGAACTTTCACGGCAGGAAGCATAAAAAGTAATAAATCCTTTTCTGTTGTAAACGTACTTGTTTATTTGACGAGGGCTTTTTTCAATGCCACCTTTTGTGGAATACTGTACTTGGATAATTGTGTCTTTATGAACAAGATATTTTGAAAAATTTTTAGTGTCTCCATTAGTGTAGTACCATAATATTTCTCTGCCCAAAGAATCATATTCAGAAACTGTATTTAAATGAGTAAATGAAGCGTCTTTGTATGTTGAAGTTTTTACTTTGTTTTTCTGCATAATTGTATCCACTAAATAATAACGGTCTAACTCAAAATTTTGAGAAAAAGCGTTGTCGATTATGAAGAAACTAATAATTAAAAGTATTGGTTTCATTAAATTCTTAATTGTCGAGTATGCTATGTTGCATCAGGGTCTTCGTTAATAGCATTTAGCAAAGCTACGAGACGCTGCGTTTATTGTATGCAGTCTCATCCCGCGCACTTTGGCTTTGCAATGAAGACCGTTCTAGGACAAAGAAAAACACTAAAATGTTAGCGTTCCCAAATAATAAAGCAGAACTACTTCCAATGAGAACAAAAAGATGTTTAAAGAATTTAGTTTCTTAAATTTTGAAACAAAATAAATATTGACCACAAGTTGAAACATACAAAAGCAAGCATACATAAGCCAGACATTTGACTGGTAACTGTCATTTGCTCCGTAGCCTGCTAAAAATCCAAATAAAAAATATATAACTAAGAGTAATGCAAATACCGCTATATTAATTAAAATCAAAAGCACCGTTTTTTTCATAAATAATTTCATCTTTTATGTTGCAACAGGTTCTTCGTTAATAGCATTTAGCAAAGCTACGAGACGCTGCGTTTATTCTACCTGGTATCTTACAACGTAGATCTCATCCCGCGCACTTGGCTTTGCGGTGAAGACGGTGCTACGAGAAAAAATCTATTGTTGTGGCGCAGCCTATCGTCTTGTAGGATTTGCCGGAATTACAGAAATCATTATAGAACATGCCTCTCGTTGTCGCTTTAGTGCAAAATGGATTGTGCCAGTATACCAGGCGGGCAAATACATTTCAGTTCCCCCAGGAATCCAGTTGCATGCCGACTTAATTAATGCTTTTCTTATTTCAGAGGACAATACCGCATTATTTCCCTCAACGGAAAGATCACTCATTTGTCCGGTTCGGGCGATTATAAATTTCACTTTTACAGAATCTGAAAAGAAGTTTACTGTCTCAGAAATTGAGTTAGCTATGGCTTGTACATCGACTTGACTAAGAAGGAAAACATTTAACGCTTCTTCCCTCCCTTTATAATTGGGAGAATAAAGCGCATTTGTAAAAACTGACACTTTGTTATCAATTGTTTCTTGATAGCATAACTTGTCTTTTGCAGTTTGTGAGAAAGCGCCAACTGTGCAGAACAACGAAACTATTATTGAAAGAGTTTTACTCGTATAGTAAAAGCGCTTTAGCACTAACGGTTTAGCTTTACGTTGCAGCAGGATGATCGTTAATAGCATTTAACAAAGCTACGAGACGCTGCGTTTCATACAACATAGCTTAGCTGCGCACTTCTTTAATAACGGCAGCAAGCAGGTTAACAACGTCCTGCGAAATAATGCCGATCTGTTCAATTTCATCTCCGGCTATCCAGTGTTCTCCATCTTTTTCTTTTACCAAAGTAAGGCGCTGCGTGCCTTTGCCGGACTGCAGCAATACATCGTAGGTTCCGGTAAAATGCCCTGCCCATGAAATTGTTTCGGCAAGCGCCGCTTTGTAAAAAACATTGTTGTGTGTAAAGGTGGTTGTAAAAACCAGGTGGTCGGTTATACCTGGTGTGCCAGCGATAAGTTGGAAGCCCATACCGGTTTTGTTTAGAACAGCAAGGTAGAAAAAACTCTTTTCTATCTGAACACTGCTTGTGGAATGCACCTGTTTTTAGCCGGAATATTCGACATACATTTTAATACGTTCGTTGAACAGTTGAATTTTTTCGACATAGAAATAAACTGAAGTTCATCTGCCCCAATCTTCCATTGAGATAGTTTATATATCTTCATCACCTCCATATTTATTCAACAATAATTTTTTATGAGAACGATATGCAAAAGCCTTTCCTGCCTCTTCCTGTTTATGCTAATTACATGCGCGATCATCCATGCACAGACGCACGATAGCCTGCGTATAATTATGATCGGCGCGCATCCTGATGACTGTGACCAGGATGGCGGCGGCACCGCAATACTTTTTGCAAAAATGGGATATGCTGTAAAATTTGTTTCTGTAACCAATGGCGATGCAGGTCACCAGTTAATGGGCGGAAAGGAACTTGCTAAAAGAAGATATGCGGAAGCGCAGGAAGCAGGAAAAAGATTTGGTGTAATATATGATGTGCTGGATAATCATGACGGGGAGTTAACACCTTCGCTGGAAGTAAGGTTACAAATTATAAAAGAGATACGTGAGTGGAAAGCGGATATAGTAATGGCACCGCGTCCGAATGATTATCATCCCGATCATCGCTATACCGGCATATTGGTGCAGGATGCTGCCTACATGGTTGCCGTTCCAAATGTGCTTCCGCAAATACCGGCATTAAAAAACAATCCCGTGTTTTTATATTTCCAGGATGGCTTTCAGCGACCAAACCCTTTCAGACCCGATATCGCAATAGATATATCCGGTGTCTTCGCACAAAAAATACATGCACTGGATGCACATGAATCGCAGGTATATGAATGGCTGCCCTGGATAGGACATTATGCTGACCAGGTTCCTAAAAATAAAACTGACCGTGAAACCTGGCTTGCACAAACAAGAGATATTAAGATCACGCCTGCAGTAAGAACATCGCTGGAAAAATGGTATGGAAAAGATAAAGGTGCACAGGTGCAACATGCAGAAGCTTTCGAAATTTGTGAATATGGTATGCAGCCGGGCGATGAAGAACTAAGGAAACTTTTCCCGATGCTGGGTCAGTAATGATAATATCTCTTTCACGAATTTGCACGCCGAAAAACATTTCTTTTTACGGTAAACATTTTTATCAAATAAACAGGCATTTTTGCCAACCCAACCAATACAAGGCTTATGCAAAAGAAGAATACAAAAGCAGCACTGAGTTTTATTTTCTTTACCCTGCTGATTGATGTTATGGGCTGGGGTTTGATCATTCCTGTAATGGCTGATCTTATCGCCGAATTAAAACACATCCCCGTAAATATAGCCAGTACGTATGGCGCTTTCTTGCTTTCTGTTTTTGCTATTACACAATTTCTTTTTTCCCCTGTTATTGGCAATCTAAGCGACAGGTTTGGGCGACGCCCGGTATTATTGTCTTCTTTGCTCGGCTTTGGAATTGATTATATAATTCTTGCATTAGCACCTGCTTACGGATGGCTGTTTATAGGTCGCGTAGTTGCCGGTATTACCGGTGCAAGTTTTACAACCGCCACCGCATATATAGCTGATGTAAGCACCAATGAAACAGACCGTGCAAAAAATTTTGGTTTGATAGGCGCAGCATTTGGACTTGGTTTTGTGCTGGGACCTGCACTCGGAGGGTTTCTTGCAACCTGGGGCATTCGCGCACCCTTTTATGCGGCAGCCATATTGTGCCTGCTCAATTGCCTGTACGGATATTTCTTTTTGCCAGAATCATTAAGTGTCGAAAACAGGCGGCCTTTTGAATGGAAAAGAGCAAACCCGTTCGGCTCTTTAAAATTCTTAACGCGGCATCCTGAAATTGGCGGGCTGGCAATTGGATTTTTTCTTATTTATTTAGGCAGCCAGTCTATACAGGGCAACTGGAATTTTTTTACCATTTACCGCTTTCACTGGAGTGAGAAAATGGTGGGCATTTCACTTGCTGTTGTAGGTGTACTGGTAGGTGGTGTACAGGCAGGTCTTACACGCGTACTAAATCCTAAATTGGGTAATGAGAAAAGTATTTATCTCGGCTTGTCGCTGTACACGCTTGGGTTGATACTTTTTGCTTTCGCAACACAAAGCTGGATGATGTTCGTGTTTCTGATACCATATTGTCTCGGTGGTATTTGTGGTCCATCATTACAGTCAGTTATTTCAGGGCATGTGCCACGAAATCAACAAGGCGAATTACAAGGAGCACTTACAAGCCTCATGAGTTTGACGACAATTATTGGTCCGCCCATTATGACTTTTACATTCAGCTATTTCACTACTGATAAGGCGCCGTTTTATTTTCCCGGCATACATTTTCTTATAGGCGCCGTATGCATGTTTCTTAGCATTGTAATTATTTACAAAGTGCTGAACAGGGAGAAGAAAGAACACCCTGAATTAAGAACGGTAATTGAGGGCGGTGGCAGGGATATTGAAAATGTGCCGGTGCATTAGTGAAAGACGCCAACAGGATTTTCTTTGTTGTCGTATAATCACACTCTATTTTACTGTGCGGATACTTTTTATAAATTGCGCATGAATGAAAAGAGTATTTATTATACTATTGTTTTTTTGCATTTCTTTTTTCTCTTTCAGTCAAAAAGTAAATTTGATCACTATAGACCAATTAAATGACCGTGTTAAAAAAGGCGGAGATACAACCTACATCATCAACTTCTGGGCTACTTGGTGCGCACCATGTATAAAAGAAATGCCGTCATTTGAAAAATTTGCGCAGGCTTTCAAAGCAGAAAAAGTAAAGCTGTTATTTATCAGTGTGAATTTTATATCTGAATTAAACAACTACGTTCTGCCATTTGTGAAAGCGAAAAAAATACAGAGTGAAATATTTTTGCTTGATGAAAAAGATCCGCAGGAATATATTGACAGGATAGATTCAAGCTGGTCGGGCGCTATTCCCTCTACACTTTTTATAAAGAACGGTAACCATACTTTTTTTGAAAAAGATCTTAACTACGATGACCTGTTGAAAGAATACGCATCGTTTAAATAAATTTGTATGAAAAAATATCTCGCTGTTTGCTTTACCCTATTCTGTTTTTCATTGCATGCGCAGGTAATAACAATTGCACCCGGTAATCCTGCTCCTCTTTTTAAATTAAAAAATGTAAATGAAAAGGTGGTTTCATTCGATGATTTTCCATCAGCAAAAGGTTTTATCGTGGTGTTTACCTGCAATACATGTCCATATTCAAAAAGGTATGAGCAACGCATAATTGAATTGAACAATAAATACACACCGCTTGGTTTTCCTGTTATCGCAATCAATCCGAATGATCCTGCCACTTCGCCCGGTGACAGTTTTGAGGAAATGAAAAAGCATGCAGCGTCTGCCAGGTTTAATTTCCCATATCTATATGATGAAGGGCAAATAATAACAACTGCTTACGGCGCCAGGAATACGCCGCATGTTTTTGTAGTAATGAAAACAACACAGGGAAATATTGTGGAATATACAGGTGCGATTGATAATGATGCTCAGGATACCGATGCCACCAAAACCAAATATGTGGAAGCTGCTATAACAGCTTTATTAAATAATGATAAACCCGCTGTTACCGTTACCAAAGCTATCGGCTGCAGGATAAGCTGGAAAAAAAGCCAGTAATAAATTGAACGAACTAAGGGGCGAAAATGCTGTCAGGTATTGATGTATTAAGCTGCATTTTTTTTACTGTTATAGTAAGTATAGTTTGATCACCTATCTTGCTTATGATTTTAAAAGGAAATTTTAACCCGTCAACATTTGTATAATCGCTGTAATAAGTATCGAGCAGGCTTTTATCAAGCTCAGCATTTTTAGCAACAGCCTGTTTTTTCAATAAAGCAAAATTGCCTGTACTAAAAAAATATATTGATGTGTCGTTATCATTGCTAACAAGTCTCACTTTGTAACAAACATCTTTTCCAACAGAATCTTTTCCTTCAAACATAGCAGCATAGCCTTTTGCCTTGTAATTTATAAACACAGTTTCCAACTCCACATCTGCCTCATTCGCCATTGCCCTTGCTTCTTTTCCACCCAAAATTGTCTTTGTTGTTTCGTCTTTAAAGCCATCAATTTTCCATCCCTGCTTTCCATCAAATGCCTGTGCAAAATATTTACCATTACTGCTTACCTTATACATGTACTTGTCAGGTGCTTTTGAATATGCTTCAAAGGGAAATTCCATTCCTCCATAATTATAAATACCCGAACTTACTATGGAAGTAGTCTTTTTCCATTGCTGCGCTCCGCCGGTTAAGTTTATATATTTGGCTATAATGTCTTCAGCAGTTTGTGCCTTCGATGCAACTGAAGAACAAAATAACAACGGGATAAAAAATGCATGTTTAAGAAACATAGGTTCAGTCATTTGATCACAAACATATTGATTAAAATCGGGCGTATGCTTTGTGCTGTTTCACAAAATATTTTTAGCTCTTGTTTTCAATAAACCTGTATAGGTAAGGTGCTTTATGCGACTTTCCATTGTATTGTTTTTTTAATCGTTCAAGCACATTCATGCTAAGTATTTTTCTTTGAAAATTGGTACGCACAAATTTCTTTTGATAAACGGCTTCATATAATTTTTGTAATTGACCCATAGTGAACGTTTCGCTCATTAAATTGAAGCCAACAAGTTTTTCGTCAAGATCTGCCTGCAATCTTTTCAATGCCTTATTAATTATAACATCGTGATCATATAAAACTTTGGGAAGTTTATTTACATCAAACCATTTAACTTCTGTAAAGAATGCCTCTGTTACAGGGTTAACTTTTGTATCATCAACAAGTGCATAATAACAAACAGAAACAAACCTTTGTTTAAACCAATTGCTGTGCGGTATTCTGCCGATCATTTTTTGTATAAACTCCATGGCAACATTTTCCTTTGAGCGGCTTATACTTCCTGATGCATAAAACTGTTCGAGGTAAATATTTTTCAACCCGGTTCTTTCCTGCAGTATGCGCAAAGCTGCATCATCAAGATTCTCTTCTTTTCTTACATAACCGCCCGGTAATACAAAATAGGGTGTATTGCCAAAACGCAGCAACAGTGCTTTCAGTTTGTCGTTGTGAAAACCAAAAATAACGGTGTCAACAGATACGCCTGCCATATATATACCAGGAGCAGTTTCCAGGAACTGCCTGATTCCCCTTTTCAATTCTTTATCACTAATGATATCTGTACTGCTCATAGTAAACGCAATTTTATGCTGGCTTATAATTAACCTCATAAACATCTAATCCGCTCGATCTCTTTCAAAAAATAAAATTACACATTATTGTATCACTTTGATACAATAGATATTATATTTGGCAAAAATTATTCTGCCTGTATTCTGAGCAGGTGAAATATCAAAACACAAAATCAATTAAAGATGAAAAAATTAAATTCAATTTTCGCAGGATTATTTTTCCTGTTGTTATCTGTTAGCGCGCATGCACAATCAAAAGCCGGTGCGGAATATTTTGCTGGTAAATGGAGTGTGCTATTAAAAGGTACACCTGGTGGTGATGCTAAAATGATCTTCGTTCTGGAAAATAACAATGATTCAATTGCAGGTATCGTGCAGGACTCAACAGGTGCAGAGATATCAAAGATATCAAGTGCAGAACTAAAAGATACAGAAGTGACTTTATACTTTAATGCACAAGGCTATGATGTAAATTTATTGCTGACAAAGAAAGACGATGATCATGCAACAGGTAGCCTGATGAACATGTTTGATGCAGAAGGCGAGCGTATAAAAGAAATAAAGAACTAACTAGAATTTTATTTTGAGCCAGGCTTTAGTGCTGCTATAAAACTATTGTGGAGTCGCACTCTTGTACGTTCAGCTCAATATTGAATAAGGCGTAGGAATGAGTGACACAACGATGATGAATAAAGATAAAATGTTAGCTACAAAAAATCTTATAAACAAAATTTGATGGCGTGAAAAAAATCATTCTGTTTTTGTTTGTTTGTTTTTATTCTTTAATAACGCTTGCTCAAAAAGCAGCAATGCCACATCTTGAAAAAAATGGGAACACTACTCAGCTAATTGTGCAGGGGAAACCATTTTTAATATTAGGTGGTGAATTACATAATTCAAGCACATCAGGCGCTGCATATATGCGACCGATATGGGAACAGATGAAGAAAAAAAATCTCAACACGGTTATTGCACCTGTGTATTGGGAATTGATAGAACCACAGGAAGGAAAGTTCGATTTTTCTTTAGTAGATAGTATGATCTATGGTGCCCGAAAGCAAAACCTGCATTTGGTGATCTTATGGTTTGGTTCATGGAAGAATGGGTACTCTATGTATGTTCCTGGTTGGGTAAAAACTGACACTCAAAGATTTCCAAGAGTGAAGAATAAAAAAGGTGAATCATTTGTGGTGCTTTCTGCATTGAGTGAAGCTTCTATGCAAGCGGATGCAAACGCTTTTAAAATGCTGATGCAGCATATTCGCCAGGTAGATGAAAAATATCAGACTGTTATAACTGCACAAATAGAAAATGAAGCGGGCTTGTTTTATGAACCACGTGATTACAGCGAAGAATCTGTAAAGGCTTATGAACAGGGCGTTCCCGCTGACCTGATGAATTATTTAGTTGCCAATAAAGGAAAACTGCAGCAAGAACTGGACAGTGCATGGAAAGCGAATGGTTACAAAACTTCAGGAAGCTGGGAAGATGTCTTTGGCAAAAGTGTTTTAGATAAAGACAATTGGAAAGCACTGTCTTACTTATCAGAAGAACTATTTACAGTGTATCATTATTCAAAATACATTGGTACTGTAGCTGCTGCAGGTAAAGAAGCATACCCCATACCCATGTATGTAAATGCATGGATAAAGCAGCGTGGTTTTGGTTCGCCTGCAAAATATCCAAGCGGAGGACCGATACCACATACGTTAGACTTGTGGAGAATGAATGCACCTGCAATAGATTTTATCGCCCCAGACATTTATGTGCCGATACCGGAAGCCCGTTATACCATCGAGCAATATCATCGCCCAAACAATCCTGTATTTATTCCTGAATTTAAGCCAGGCGCTGCATCCGCAAACTTAGCCTTCTGGGCTTATGGTCAGCATGATGCGATCAGTTTTTCTCCGTTTGGTATTGATGAAACTACTCCTGATGAAGACCCGATCACAAAAAGTTATGCGGCATTATCACAAGTACAACAATTGATTTTACAACACAATGGAAAGGGAACAATGGCTGGTATATACCTTGATACAACAGAAAAATCTCAAAGCTTTGAGCTGAACGGCTATAGTATAAAAGCAAATCTTTCAGTACCCATGTTTGCACCGGCGGGTGGCGCAGTTGCAGGTCTTTCTTCTTCAGATAAAAGAGTTACTTCTGCCGGTGGAATTATTTTCTCTGTTGCGCCAGATGAATTTATTATTGTTGGTAAAGACTTTACAGCAACACTTACACCTTTAATTGCTGATGCTCAAAAACCCAAGATAGATATAGAGTATATGGATGAGGGAACATTTGTAAATGGTAAATGGATAACAACAAGAAGGTTGAATGGTGATGAAGGTACAGGCGGCGGTGATTATGGATTTGGCTTTAATAAGGGCTACTCTGCTTTATTAAGATTTCAGCCATCAGCTAACGGTAATTATGACATTGTAAAATTTAGGTTGTATAGGTATTGATAAAGCGATAAATTATTTGAACCCGGCGACAGAATAAGCATTGAACTTTCGTTGTGTCGCACTCTTGTACGTTCAGTTGAATATTTTACAAAGCAATAGCGGTCAGATGGCTCAAAGCCGTCAGACCGCTAATGATCCTGGTAATATTTTTAATGATGCAAATGCTGAATAAAATTCCAAACGTACAAGAGTGCGACGCAATGATGCTAAACAGATATTCTGTCGCTGGGTTCATAAAATACTAATTCCTTTTTGATATAAAATAAATATCACAGTATGTCATTTTCAAATCTTCGTAAGGGCTTACTTTTTTTGTTTGTCCTTTCTTCTTACATAACTCATGCGCAAAATAATTTGACGCAGATGAGTGATGAGCTTGCAAAAAAGTTTACAACAACAGACAGCATCTTCAAAGCGCCTTATGTAGATGTTGATGAGTGGCGTGATAAACCTGTTCGTCATCGCTATGTGCATGGTGGTTTCAAAGGAACGGATACACGTTTCTCATTTTACTTTCCGGCAAAAGAAAAATATGAAGGACATTTTTTTCAATACATAACACCATTTCCAGACAATGAAAACTTATCACAAGGTGCTTCAGGAGAAGAAGACAAGATTGGTTTTTCTATTGCCAGCGGTGCCTATTTTATTGAAACGAATGGCGGTGGAAAAATAGATTTTTCAAAACCTAATCTTGGCGGCGATGCTACTATTGGTGCATACCGTGCCAATGCTGCGGCTGCACAATTTTCACGTATTGTAGCCATTCAGATTTTTGGTGGTCACAGACCTTATGGTTATTGTTTTGGAGGCAGTGGAGGCGCATACCGTACCATTGGTGGTCTTGAAAATACAGAAGCGGTTTGGGATGGTGCAGTGCCTTACGTTGTTGGTTCTCCTATGGCAATTCCAAATGTGTTTACAGTTCGCATGTATGCTATGCGTGTGTTGCATAATAAGTTGCCTCAGATTATTGATGCAGTAGAACCCGGTGGCAGTGGCGATATGTATGCAGGATTAAATGAAGAAGAAAAAGCCGCATTACAGGAAGTAACAAAGATGGGCTTTCCGCCTAAATCATGGTTTGGTTATAAAGCAATGGGCATTCATGGTTTCCTCGTTTTATACCAGGGTGTTGTGATGGCTGACGGAAAATATTTCAAAGAAGATTTCTGGAATAAGCCAGGATACCTTGGCGCAAATCCTCCGGCATCGTTGCTAAAAGCCCGCATTCAACAAGCGGGCATTATAAAAGCACCTATACCTGTTGATCAATCCGTAAGCTTAGGTTTATCAGAGCCATTGTCTGCGCAGGAGCGTGGTACAGCAGATGCTGCATGGAAAAGTATGGGAGGTACAGAAGGCGGAATGCCCGTTGCTTTTCAATTGGGAAATCAACTGCCTGATATTGATTTTTTAGGTGGTGATTTATTTATTAAGAGTGGAGCCGCTGCAGGTAAAACATTACAGCTAACAAAAATATCAGGAGACAAAGTTGTGCTTGGACCTGCTGATCCCGCAGTGCTTGTTTTGATTAAATCAGGTGATTCGGTACAGGTTGATAATTCAAATTTTCTTGCCGTACAAACTTATCACCGTCACCAGGTGCCTGGTGAGGAGTATCATGTATGGGACCAGTTTCGTGATGCTGATGGAAAACCAATTTATCCGCAGCGTTCCTTTTTATTAGGACCGTTATTTACAAAAGGCGCTTCAGGCGTATTGCCTGTTGGCAAATTCAAAGGAAAGATGATTGTGCTTTCATCGTTGTGGGACCGTGAAGCGTTTCCATGGCAGGCAGACTGGTATCGTTCTAAAGTAAAAGAAAATCTTGGTGACAGTACAGACAGTAATTTTCGTCTTTGGTACACAGATCATGCATTGCATGGCGATCTTACCAAACAGGAAGACCCAACACATACTGTTAGTTATCTTGGTGTATTACAACAAGCCCTACGCGATTTAAGTGCGTGGGTAGAAAAAGGAATTCCTCCACCTTCAACAACTGATTATAAAATTGAAGATGGGCAGGTTATTGTACCTGCAACAGCCGCAGAACGCAAAGGTATCCAACCTGTAATAACATTGAAAGCAAATGGTGGAACGAGAGCAGATATTAAAACAGGAGCGTCTGTAAACTTCACTGCAAAAATTGAATTGCCACCAAATACAGGAAAGATTGTTTCTGCAGAATGGGACTTTGAAGGTGATGGCAATTTTCCGGTTAAAGAAACATTCACTGCAAATGCTGATGTGTCTTTAAAGACTGCTCACAAATTTTCAAAACCGGGAACGTATTTCGTAACACTGCGTGTTGCATCTCAAAGACAAGGAGATAACAAAACTGCGTTTGCACGCATTCAAAATCTTGAGCGTGTAAGAGTGGAAGTAAAGTAAAATAATGTGTAGAATTTTTTTATGAGCCAAACAGTTGAATAAATATGAAGCTTCCGTTGCGTCGCACTCTTGTACTGTTGGAATAAGAGGCAACAAAGCCACGGTAACGAGTTTATATATTGTTCACTGATCGTTGTTCTCTGCTCACTTGTATTCAGGCGTACAAGAGTGCGACGCAAGAAAAGCTTAATAGCACTACTATCCTATGGCTCATAAAAATATAAAACGATCAAACTTTTTAAAATAGCGATTATGAAATCAAAACATACAGTTTCAACAACTGTGTACGCACTTACGGTTGCTTTGCTTGTACTGCTTTTTGCATCCACCACATTAAACGCTCAAACGCAGCGTGTGCTTGTGTTTTCGAAGACTGAAGGTTTTCACCATGCATCAATAGATGCGGGCAAAACAGCGCTTACAAAAATGGCTGCAGAAAAAGGATTTGCTGTTGACTTCACCGTTGATGCAACGCAGTTCACCACAAACAATTTAAAGAAATACAGCGCTGTTGTTTTTTTAAGCACCACAGGTGATGTGCTGAATGATGCGCAGCAACAGGAATTTGAAAGATATATACAAGCCGGTGGCGGCTATGTAGGCATACACGCTGCTGCCGATTGCGAGTATGATTGGGCATGGTATGGAAAACTTGTAGGCGCATGGTTTTTAAATCATCCTATGCCAAACAATATTCAGAAGGGGAAATTTTACGTGGTTGATAAAAATAGTTTTGCTACGAAAGATATGCCCGACACTTTTGAACGCACAGATGAATTTTACAGTTTTAAAAATATTGATCCATCCATACATGTGCTGGTAAAGATTGATGAAACTTCTTACCAGGGCGGAAAGAACAGTGATAACCATCCAATGAGCTGGTATCATGATTTTGATGGTGGGCGTTCTTTTTATACAAACATGGGTCATACAGATGAAACATTTTCTGAACCGCTTTTCTTAAATCATTTGTGGGCAGGCTTGCATTATGCAATGGGTGGCGATGCACCAACAGCGTTGGATTATTCAAAAGCAAAACCGGAAGAGAATCGTTTTTCAAAAGTTGTATTGGAAGAAAAATTGAATGAGCCAATGGAATTAAGTGTATTGAATGATGGACGTATTTTATTCATTGAAAGACATGGTGCAGTTAAATTGTACAACATAAAAACAAAGACGCTTAAAACAATTGCAACGATCGCTGTAAGCACAAAATATAAAGACAAGGATGGCAAAACATCAGAAGCGGAAGACGGGTTACTTGGCTTGAATAAAGATCCAAACTTTGCAACCAACCACTGGATATATCTCTACTATTCAGATCCTGAAAAATCGAGAAATATATTAACGAGATACACACTTGTTGGTGATGTGCTTGATCTCAAATCAAAGAAAGTAATACTTGAAGTAGCTACGCAGCGTGAACAATGTTGTCATACAGGCGGCTCAATTGCTTTCGATGGTCATGGTAATCTTTATTTATCAACCGGAGATAATACAAGCCCCCGTGCAACTACTTATGCACCTATTGATGAGCGTGAAGGAAGGTTTCCCTGGGATGCGCAAAAATCTTCTGCTAATACAAATGATCTGCGTGGAAAGATACTTCGTATAACACCAAAACCAGATGGAACATATACCATACCTGAAGGAAATCTTTTTCCGAAGGGAGAAGAAAAAACAAGACCTGAAATATTTGTAATGGGCAATAGAAATCCTTTCAGAATTTCTGTGGATAAAAAAACCGATTTTCTTTATTGGGGAGATGTTGGTCCTGATGCAAATGACCCGGATTCTTTACGCGGCCCCGCTGCACAGGATGAAATAGGACAGGCACGAAAGCCCGGCAATTTTGGCTGGCCTTATTTTGTTGGTGATAATAAAGCTTACAATCATTTTGATTTTGCTGCCAATAAAACAGGGCCAAAATTTGATCCTGAAAAGCCGATCAACAATTCTCCAAATAATACAGGCTTGCATGAACTACCGCCTGCGCAAAAAGCATTTATATGGTATCCTTACGGTGAGTCAAAAGAATTTCCGTTAGTTGGAACAGGCGGACGTACAGCAATGGCTGGCCCGGTATTTCATAGTGATGAATTCAAAAACGCACAACGTGCCTTTCCTAAATACTATGATGGAAAATTATTTATCTATGAATGGATGCGCGGATGGATCATGGCTGTAACGATGGATAAAGATGGCAACTATGTTTCTATGGAACGTTTTATGCCAGGTTATAAATTCAGTAATCCAATGGACATGGAGTTTGCTGATAATGGTGACCTGTATATGCTTGAGTATGGATCAGGCTGGTTTACTGCAAACGATGATGCACGTTTGATACGCATTGAATACAATGGCGGCAACCGTAAACCACAAATTGAAATTGCATCTGATAAAATGGGCGGCGCACTTCCATTCACTGCAAATCTTTCATCAAAAGGAACAAAAGATGCTGATGGAGACACATTGAAATATTCATGGAAGATCACTTCAAAAACAGGCTTTTCAAAAACAATTAATGAACCTGATGCAAAACTAACTTTTACAAAAGCAGGTGTGTACAAGGCAACATTAACTGTGTCTGATAACAAAGGCGGTGTATCAACACAATCAATGGAATTAACTGCAGGTAATGAACCTCCGGTTGTTACATTTGATTTAGGTAAGAACAATAAAACTTTTTATGTTCCCAATAAAACATACGAGTATAAAGTTGATGTAAAGGACAAAGAAGATGGTTCTATAGCAAACGGTAAAATAAAACCATCACAGGTTATAGTAAATATTGATTACCTCGCTGAAGGTTTTGATAAAGCCGAGATCGTTCAAGGCCACAGAACGGCCGATGAAGGGTTGAATGTATCAAAAGGATTAAGATTGATCAAGACAAGTGATTGCAGGGCTTGTCATGGTGATTTTAAAAAATCTATTGGCCCTGCATACTATAATGTTGCTTTAAAATATAAAGGAAATCCTGCTGCTATACAGAAGCTCACCAAAAAAGTAATTGCAGGTGGCAAGGGTGTTTGGGGTGATGTGCCTATGGCAGCGCATCCAAATCTTTCTGCAGAAGATGCAGCAGAAATGATCAAATACATCCTGAGTTTAGCTCAACCAAAACCAAAAGTAAAATCATTGCCTGCAAAAGGAACTTATATAACCAAACAGCAACCCAACGATAAAGGTCAGGGCATGTATATTTTTCGTGCAGCTTATACAGACCGTGGCGCTAATGGCTTGCCCGGTATAGCATCAGAAGAAACATTCACGCTGCGCAATGCCAGCATCAATCCCACAAAATATGATGAATTGGTTGATGCAACCAAAATGAGTTATGGTGGCAACAACTTCGTGATACCTTCAAAGTCAGGCAGCTATATCAGCCTTAAACAAATTGATCTTACATCAATAACGAGCATAGATATAAGTGCGATGGCGCCCAAAGCGCAGTTAAATGCAGAAGGTGGCATCATTGAATTGCATATAGATGCTCCCAATGGAAAATTATTAGGCAAAACGCCGTTTATCGGTGATGCAGGCGGTGGCGGTTTTAGCCTTGGCGGCGGCAAACCTGTTTCGCTTGCCGTAACACCAACCGAAGGCGTACATGATATCTACCTGGTGTTTACAAATCCAAATTCGAAAGGCGGTTCGTTGATGATTGTATTGAACACTGTGTTTAAAACGGGTGACTCAACCATCAATCAAAATGTTCAGAAAGATCTTCCAAAAGTTGACCTTAATGATTATGTTGGAAAATATAAAATGACAGGTTTGCCATTCCCATACCTTGAAGTAAGTATAGCAGATGGAAAACTGATGATGAAGGGTGGTGAACAGAGCGGTGCCATCTCTCAAACAGGTGAAGCAGATAAATTTGATGCAGATGGAAAAGCGACACTTTTATTCATTCGTGATGAAAAGAAAAAAGTTTTTAAGCTGCAGATGGAAGCAATGGGTTTTAAGTTTGATGGGATAAAAGAATAGATTTTGTTGATACTGTTTATTGAATAAAATACTATTTGGTTGCATGTACACTATTATAAAATATGATAATTGTGTGCAATCTCAAATTTGTTTACTTCAATTTTAAAATACAAAAAGATTTAAGTTGCTTAGCATCTTAAATCTTTTTACGTGTTGTCTAAAAATATTCTTTTTAGTTTTATTTTTTCTTGTTGCTGTGTAGCTGTTTTTTCTCAAAAAGCAGACACTGTTTATCTTTTAAAACCCGACCGTGTTTTTGATGGAGAACAAATGCATGAAAGCTGGCAGGTGTTGGTTAAAGGTAATAAAATAGCAGAGGTTGGAAAGATCACTTCTCCCGGAAATGCCACCGTTATTGAATTAAAAGGTTGTACTTTATTGCCCGGACTCATTGAAGGGCATAGCCATTTATTTCTTCATCCATACAACGAAACGAGCTGGGACGACCAGGTGCTTAAAGAGTCAGATGCTGAACGTGTGGCAAGAGCAACTGTACACGCAAAGAATACTTTGTTTGCAGGTTTTACAACGGTGCGTGATTTAGGTACTGAAGGTGCTGGATACAGTGATGTAGGTTTGAAAAAGGCGATAGAACAAAACATCATTCCCGGCCCGCGTATGTTGTGTGCAACAAAAGCTATTGTAGCAACCGGCAGCTATGGTCCAAAGCTTAAAAATGAAATTGATGTGTTGAAAGGAGCTGCTGAAGCAGACGGAGAAGATGCATTGATAAAAGAAGTGCGTAACCAGGTTGGCAAAGGCGCTGATGTGGTAAAGCTATACGCAGATTACAGGTGGGGAACAAACAAAGAAGCAGAACCAACTTTTACAACAGACGAATTAAAAAGAGCAGTTGAGGTGGCTAACAGCAGCGGCAGAATTGTAGCAGTACATGCAACAACGGCCGAAGGCATGCGTCGTGCAATATTAGCAGGTGTTACAACCATTGAACATGGCGATAATGGTACACCAGAAATATTTGCGATGATGAAAGAAAAAGGAATTGCGCTTTGCCCAACTCTTGCTGCCGGTGACGCAATAGCACAATATAAAGGATGGCGTAAAGGAATTGATGAAGAACCTGAAAGTATAAAAGTCAAACGAAAAAGTTTTGCTGATGCTTTAAAAGCAGGTGTAATTATTTGTATGGGGGGCGATGTTGGTGTATTTCTTCATGGTGATAATGCGCGTGAAATGGAAATGATGGTTGATTATGGAATGAAGCCGGTTGATGTATTGCGATCTGCAACATCTGTAAATGCTGATGTGTTTAAAATAAGTGAAACAGTTGGACGCATAAAGCAAGGCTTATATGCCGATATACTGGTTGTGCAGGGAAACCCTTCCGTAAATATTCATGATGTAAGAAATATAAAAATGGTTATGAAGAATGGTTTTATTTATGTACAACAATAATCCGGTTAATTCCCAATGTTTTCGCAGGTGCGATTAATTGTATAATGAAATTATTGAGCAGATAGACGTAATAACTATAAATATTTCTTTACTAATACTCCGATATAAGGCATCTGCATAAATTCCTTCTTTTCAATCTTAATCACAAACAAAACAAAAGCAAGAATTAATACCAAAGCAAGTGATAAACTAAAAGCTGTATTATTATAAAAGCCGGTAATAAAATTGTGCAGGGAAAAAAGCAACACAGATATTATTATATAGGCAAGCAATTTTTTCCATGCATAAGGAACGTAATACCTTTTTTGTCCCCATATAAAACTTATGATCATCATGCTTGCATAACATACAAGCGTTGCCCATGCCGAAGCAACATAACTATAGTGCGGAATAAAAATATAGTTGATCAAAATAGTTATGGCAGTACCGATTAGAGTTATCCAAGCACCGGCAATTGTTTTGTTTGTAATCTTATACCAGATACTTAAGTTATAATAAATGCCAAGGCACATATTCGCAAGCAATAGTATCGGCACCACTTTTAAACCAACCCAGTATTTTGGAGCTATAAAATACTTCCATTCAGGCAAAAACAATGTAACGGCAAGAAACATTACCGCAACGGTGATCACAAAAAACTTTGTTACCCTTGCGTAAACACGTTGCGGATTTTCACCTTCTGCCTGTTTAAAAAAGAATGGTTCAGCGCCCATGCGAAATGCCTGTATAAATAATGTTATTAAAATGGAGAGCTTATAACAGGCGCCATAAATTCCCCGTTGCTCATCTGCAAATCCGTTTGTGTTTGGCAGCCACCAGCCAAGCATTAAGCGGTCAAAGGTTTCGTTCACCATGCCGCCCATACCTGCAATAAGCATAGGCAATGCATAAGCCATCATTGTAAGCCACAAAGAAAAATTGAATTTCCATTGTTTGGGTAAAATCCATTTACTTAATAACAGCAATGTTATAAATGATGCAAACACATTTGCAATCAAAACATAAGTTATAGGATTGATGTTTGAATGATAAATTAAAACAGCCCAGCTATTCGGATCTGATTTTGCTTTTGCCGGGCAATAACTTAAAAAGAAAACAGTAAAAGCAATGTTTATAAGAATATTGGCAATTTTTATAATTGCGAACAAACGTGGTCTTCCTTTATAGCGTAACCGTGCAAAAGGAATTGTGCTCAATGCATCAAATCCGATAATAATTATACTTAACTGAATCAGCAACGGAAACTCAGTAAGTGTTGCTACTTTTGCCAGCCAGGATTGATTTATCCATAATAAAACGCTTAATAAAATTGAGCTGAAAAGAAGACTAATGGTTGCGGTATTATTTACAGCCTCGCGGTTTTCATTTTTTTGCATGAAACGGAAATAAGTTGTTTCCATGCCGTAAGTAAAAATAATATTGAACAAAGGGATCGCCGCATAAATCGCAGACATTTGGCCGTAGTTGGCTTTGGTAATTAATATTGAATAAGTTAGATAAGGAGTTAACAGGTAATTTATAAATCGTGCCGCAATGCTACTTATACCGTACCAGAAAGTTTGCCCCGCCAGTTGTTTTATGCTGCTCAACTAAGTTGTTTTCACAAAAATAAGATTTGCATTTATAGTTAATCGTTAATGTGAATTGATAATAAATAATACTATGTTACTTTCCAGCACAGTGGGATCCGAAGCTTGGAATTCACGTGACTTGAAGTCGCGGC
>JADMIO011472184.1_pt1 | contig 104676 bp, 97 predicted proteins | sample 8958161 | NCBI WGS metagenome assembly JADMIO01 (sample SAMN16585339, study PRJNA669376) | soil metagenome | isolation source: Crop rotation soil | place: USA: Cullars Rotation, Alabama | collected 2011 | reverse complement strand
CGCGACAACTTGTCCACGTGGAATTCTAAGCTTAGGATCCCAATGTGCTGGAAAGCTCGACCCACGGTGGATTTCGGCACGCCGAGGCGCTTTGCTGCCGCGCTGAGCGAGCCCGACTCCGCGACGGTGACGAGCACGCCGAGCTCGTCGAAGCGTGTTCGCTGAAGCTGGTCCGAGACTGAGCGCATGCCGGTTGCATTATAGCAACGAAGGTTTGCAAATTGGGCATCTAGGCAACCTGACCAGGAATCTGCACTGTTTTCCCATGCAACCCACTGCCGAACACACGCGATATTTCCGCTCGATGGAAGGAATGAGGTACCAGCTCCGTGGGCTGACGCTCTCCTTCAAGCGGGGGGAGAATGAGAACGAAGGTGCATACAGCCTGTTCGAGCTGCTCGAGCCACCGGGCGCGAGCATCGACCTCCATCGGCACCCTGCGTTTCAGGAGACATTCGTCGTGCTCGAGGGTCGCTTCGACTTCGAGGCGGCTGGCGAGCGATACTCTCTAGGGCGGGGGGAGACGCTGGTCATTCCCCGAGGCGCTCCCCACGGGTACACCTGCACGTCGCCAGAGGCCGGTCGCTTGCTGACGATCAGCACTCCCGCCCGTCTGTTCGAAGCATTCATCGCAGACATCAGCGCCGCGAATCTCGATCTCTCCGCCGACATTGGTGCGGTCTTCGCGCGCCACGGGGTCGAGCTCCTCTGAGCGACCTCTGGCTAGATCCTCGCGGGCGGGCCGCGGGTCAGGTCACGGTGAGCACGCGCCCTTTCCCAGGGCGACGCGCTCGGTCAAGGCGGACGTCGCCCTCGGATCAGTGCGAGACCGCTCTTGTCTGCACAGTGGCCCTCATGTCGCTGCCTGCGCCGCTCGTCGTTCCCATTCATCACGCGCCCTTCAATATCGTGAAGAGCTACCTGCTCGTCGGGGAGCGTGTGGTGATCGTGGACACGGGGCCGCCGGATGCGCAGCGGAGCGGACACTTGGTTCGGCGGGCGATCGCTGCGTGTGGACGTTCCTGCGACGACGTGAGCCTCATTCTGGCGACCCACTCGCATCCCGACCACGTGGGGAACTCCGTGGGGTTGAGGGATTGGTGCGGAGCTCCGATAGCCATCGATGTCAAGGAAGCCGCGTATGTTACGGGCGGCGATCGGCTCAGCCGGACGCCGACTGGGTTCGCTGGGCGTCTCTTTTTGCGCACGCCCCTGCCGCACGAGCAGTTCGAGCGTTTTACACCTGATCTCCTGGTCGACGATGCCTTCGACCTGCGGCGCTTCGGCGTGAACGCCGACGTTCACCGCTGTGGTGGTCACACGCCGGGCTCTCTGGCGCTCCGTTGTGCAGGGAGCGGTGAATTGATCGCCGCCGATCTGTTTGCCGGGGGGCTCGGGATTGGGGGTCTCGCCTTCCACGGCCGAGTGATCGAGCCACCATTCCACGAAGACCGAGCGACGGTCATTCAGGCTGCGGAGCGGCTGCTCGCGCTCGACGGCCTGACGAAGATCCACGTTTGCCACGGGGGCCCGCTCAGTGCCGAGAACGTCAGACGTTGGGTGCGACGAGCCAAGGCCGAGTTCGTCCGACGGCATGGGGGCCTGTCGTGAACGGCCTGCTGTGGGCGTTGCAAGTGCTGCTTGCCTGCGTCTTTTCCGTAGCGGGAGCCATGCATTGTGCCGCCCCATGGTCGACACTCGCAGCCAAGATGGCCTGGGTGGCGGACGCGCCGCGCTGGCTGCCGCGCTTCATCGGGGTGATGGAGGTACTGGGAGCTCTAGGCCTCATCGTGCCCTTGGCCACGCGCATCGCACCGTGGCTGACGCCGCTCGCTGCCGGCGGCCTGGCAGTGATGATGCTGATGGCAGCGTTGATGCACTTGGTCCGAGCGGAGGTGGTGAACGGTCTGCCGAGCGTCCTCCTGCTCCTCTTGTGCAGCCTCGTTGCCTTTGGCCGTGCCGCGCACGGATGAGCTCTCAGAGAGTCGCTGGCCCAGGGGATCGTCGATAAGCGCTCGGGCTCACTCCAAACTTGCGACGAAAGCTGCGCGAAAAATGCGCGTCACTACTGAACCCGAACTCCAGAGCGAGGTCGAGCACCCGCCGGCGGCCCTGCGCGGGATCGGCGAGCGCCCACGCCGCCCGCTCGAGTCGCCGATCCCAGATCACGCGGTGGACCGCCAGCCCGCGCGCTGCAAATGCTATTTCCAGACGCCGTCGTGAGGTGCCTTGTAGGTCGGCGAGTCGCACCGCATCGAGTGCTGGATCGCTCAAGCACGCGTCGATGTCGGCGATGGCTCGGGCAAAGCGGTCGTCTACCGGCGATCCCGCCCGCTCGGGGCGGAGCGCGCCGAGGATGCCGATCATGCCGTCGAATGCGGCGGCGCGCTGCAGGAGAGTGAGTCTCGGCATGGGGGTCGCCATTGCACGCGCCGCGTCGAAGACGAGCTTCGTCACGGGGGACTCTGCCGCCAGGTGTTCCGCCACCCGCCCGAGGAGCCCGCCATGGCGACGGGCAATGAGCTCGCGGGGTAGCTGAAGCACGAGCTGTGAGTACGCCGCGCCGAGCTCGAGATCGAAGTTCTGGGCACCGTCGATGAGAACCAGATCGCCGGGCCCGAGCTCGCCGCGCCGGCCGGATTGCCGGAACGTCGATGCCCCGCGCAATTGAAGGATGACGTTGAGGACGTCCGAGCTCGCATCTTTCGACATGACGCGCCGCTCCACGCGGTGAGCCCCGCCCTCGAGCTCGGCGAGACGACCGATGCCGCAGCCCGCGACAGCGAGCACCGCGGGTGCGAAGTCACGACCCGCCACGACGCGGAGTCCGGCGAACACTCTCGGGATCTCGCGCTGCCAAGTCGTGGATCGCTCGCTGGCGCTGACGTCGGAGGGAGCTTCGACCCGAATGTCACTGTCCACGCTGGTCAAGTCTACCCCGTGCTGCGGGACGGGACGAGCCGGCGGTGACGGATGCACCCGGACCGGGTCCCATCATCCACACCCACGCGATCGCGCAGGGAAGGGCGAGGGAAAGCAAGAGTGAGCTCCAGAACGCGAGCCGTGTGCCGCCTCAAATGCTTCGTTACTTTCGGGACGCGGCACCAGTCGCGTTCTCGGCCGAGGCATGGAAGCATGGCGACATTGCGCTTTCTGTTGCGCAGGCTCTCCTACGACCTTGCCAAAGGCCTGCTGGCCCGTCCCGGTGCCATCACCATCGCGTACGCGCTCTTGGCAGTGAGCATGGTGTTCGCGGAGCGAGCCGTGCCAAAAATGACAGAGCTTGCGTCTCGCTCAGCGTGGATTCGCCACGAAGACGTGGCGGCCTCGCAGCTGATTCTGGCGACGATCGCTGGCTCGATGATGACCACGGTGGCGGTGGTGTTCTCGGTGCTGATCATGGCGCTGTCGCTGGCATCGCTGCAGTTTTCGCCGCGCATCTTGACGAGCTTCATGGGCGACAAGCCCACGCAGAACACATTGGGCGTGTTCATGGGCACGTTCGTGTATTGCCTGCTCGTCCTGCGCACCGTGCAGGGCGGGCAGGAACCGTTCGTGCCGGCCGCCAGCGTCACCTGGGTATGGCGCTCGCGGTCGGCGCGCTGGCTTGGTTGGTCTATTTCATCCACCACATCGCGCACGCCATCCACGCCAACCACATCGTCGATCGCATCGCCGAAGAGACGCTGCAAGTGATCGACGAAGAGTTTCCGACGGTGGTGGGACGGGCCGACGCGCATCCCGAGGAGACCGGACCGCCTCCGCCCGCGCCAGAGGGCGCGATTCGAGTCGATGCGACGGCTTCGGGCTACGTGCAGCTCTGCAATCGGGAAAGGCTACTCGACTTGGCACGCCAGCACGAGCTGACCATCTACCAGGAGCATGGCATCGGCGAGTTCGTCGTCGAGGGCAATCCCCTCCTTTCCATCGTCAGCAGGCACCCCCTCAGCGACGAGATTCGCGAAGCGTGCATCGAGTGCTTCGAGCTCGGCGAGACGCGCACCATGCAGCAAGACTTCCAGTTCGGAATTCGCCAGATTGTGGACATGGCGCTCAAAGCCATTTCGCCAGCGATCAACGACCCCAGTGCCGCCAACACGTGTCTCGATCATCTCGCCCGCATTTTGTGCCACCTGACACGTCGCCGCATCCTGCCGCTCGAGATGCGTGACCCCCAGAGCGGCCGGCTGCTCATGGTGCGACACACTTCGACGTTTCGGGGCGCGATCGACCTGGCCTTCAACCAACTACGCCAATACGGGCGCAGCGACATGGCGGTGGCACTGCGCATCGTGCGCGCCCTGACAGAGGTTGCGCTGGCAACCGATCACCCCCCGCACCAGCAGCGCGCGCTCCACCATGCTCGCCTGCTCGAGGAGGGGCTGAGCCACAACTTCGTCTCCGACGACCGCGAGGAGCTGAACGCGCGCCTGACGGCGCTACGCGCGCTCGTCAATCGCACGCCCGCACCCGACTCGGCGGGCCGCGCCTGAAGAGTCGCGTTCTCCTCGGGTTGTGGCCACCCCACCGTTGGTGTGGCGCGTTCCCATGCAAGCCACTGCCGAACACACGCGATATTTCCGCTCGATGAAAGGAATGAGGTACCAGCTGCGCGGGCTGACGCTCTCCTTCAACGTCGTCTCCCTGACGGCTTCAACGGCCCTGAGCCGTAGCGGCGCCTTCATGGCTGAATGTCGTCGGGCGCGCCGTAGAGGCTGCGTCGAAACTCGGAGTAGCCGAAATAGCTTCCACCGCCTTCGGCCGAAGCTTTGATCTCGAGCACCACGTTGTCGCTCCCGTCGACTTGGTGGATGACGCCGTTGCACGCGTAGTTGATGAGCGTGTTGCCCCCCGGTAAGCGCTGTACGTCGCCGAACCAGTCGCAGCCGCCGCGGCTCGTGAACTTCTTCACGACGCTGCCGTCGAAGCCGTACTCGATGGCGTTGGAGTGCTGCCGGTCGCCGCCGGCTTCGTTCGCAAAAATCAGGATGCTGTCGTCGAGCAAGTGAACGCCGTGCTGGATCTTGCCCCAGGCGTCGTGCCCGCCACTCACCTTTTCCGACAATTTCCAGCGGATGACGCCGGAGCGATCGACGACGGCAACGTCGCGTCCGCGATCCGAGAACGCGTAGAGATCGGTTTTCTTGGAGTAGCGCACGGAGTTGGCGTGGCAGTCTTCGTCGGCCGAGGCCGAGGAGTCCGTCGGACTCGAAGACCTCTTTCGTCACGCCGGCTTTGTCGATCTCGAAGATGCTGTTGCAGTCGCTCTCGGACTCGTCGACGTACGCCATGGTGTCGCCGCTCACCGCGGCGATGTCGTGGGAAGCGCTCGTCCCGTCGTACGCCTGAAAATCGAGCGTATCGAGGCTCACCCGGCGGACGACGCCGCTATTTTGGTCGGACACGAGCCACACGTCTTGGCCGTCCGCGGAGAGTCGCGCACGACCGACGCCTCTGCCGCCCGCCTTCGGATCGTCGAACCACCACACGATGTCGCCGTCGGCGTCGAGGATGTAAGCCATGTGCTGGGCGGGACCGAACCAGAACGAGCCGATGAGGAACCCTTTCTCGAGCTTGTCGGGGGCCGCGATCGAATAGGACGCGATGGGGACGAGCGTCGTCGGAGCGCCCGTGGTCAGGGTGTGATCGTCGCTCGTGAACGCGCGCGAGCCGTCGCTCGCTACGACGCGGAAATGGTACGTTTTCGCGGGCTTCATCCCGACGAGCACCGTCCGGTAATCGGCCTTCGCGAGCTCCACCGGCGCCGTCATCCCGTACGTGGTGTCGAGGCCGAAATCGATGTGCGCTTCGGTGAGGCCCGGCTTCTGCAGCGACCAGCGCACGATGCCGACCGTCGTCGGCGCCGCTTCCCGGAGGTCGCTCGCGAGCTGCGCCAGGATCGCGAAGCCGTCGGCACCGACGGGACCAAGGTCGCTTGCTCCGGCGCTTCCCCCACCTTGCCCGCCCTGCATGGCGCCGCCCCTGCCCGTCACGGTCGTGCCTCCCGCGCCACCGGACTCCGTGCCACCGGCGCTCGTGCCCCCCGCATTCGCCGAGCCTGCGTCACCTCCGGCTCTCCCAGCGCCCGCCTGCATGCCGGCACCACCGCTCATCCCGGTAACGTCACCCGCTGCACCACCGCGACCCGCCGACATCGCCTCGCCCCCTGTCGCGCTGCCCGCAACACCGCCGGTCCCCGCCTGACCTCCGCCTTTGCCGCCACTCCCGCCAGCACCATCGGCTGAGCCCGCCGTTCCTCCGGCCCCGACCGTCGCAGCGCGGTGCGAGGGGGCCGATTCCGAGCTGCAAGCGACGGCGAAGAGCAGCAGGCTCGCCGTGCCGCGCCACCGCTCCGTCGAGATACCCGTCCTCACCACTCCCGTGGCTTATCCGGACAACAGGCCGTTCGCCAGGCGCGAAACTTCACACGGGAGGCCGGCAGGCGGCCCCCCGGCGGAGTTTTGATGCGCGCAGCGCCCCAGATGAAGGAGTCGAGGCGCGCGGGGCGAGCGAATCTTACCGGCGCGCTTCGATGGTCATTCGCACAGCGGCGCGAGCGAGTCTCAGCTTAGGACGAGGTACGCGACTGCAAGCACCGACGCGGTGATGGTCATTGCGGTCACGTATGCCGTGAGGCTCCGCGCGGCACGGCCATTCTCGAGCCAGCGTGGCAGGCAGGTGCTGTCCGCGCCCGTGAATTGGGCTCCAATCAGGGCGTACGTGGCCCACTCGCGCGCCGTCAGCGCGTCGAGCTCGCTGTCACTGACAGTCACGGCCGCACCCCGCGCGCGCGAGCGAGCAGCTGCGCCACGTCGCTGCGTGACAAACCCAAGTTCGCGTGGAGGGTCAGCGTGCGCTCGACGCGGCTCAGCGACGGAAACAGGCCGAGCTGCGCCGCGATGCGCGGGTTATGGCTCACCTGCAATGTGTCGACGTGCACCAGGTTGCGGAAGCCGTCGAGGCTGATGAGGAGCGAGTTGTCGGCGATGACGAGCCTTCCGACCTTTCGCAAGCTTTCGAGGCCCCGAGTGCCGTAGAGGCCGTTCGACCGCAACTCGAGCGATCCAACGCGCGCGAGGTGCTCGAGCCCGTTCAGGTTGCGTAACCTCGCGTTGCCGTGGATCGTGAGGGCTCCGGTCACGGACCGTAGCTCCGACAGCGCCGCCAGGTTCGTCAGATCGGTGCGCTCGATCACGAGGTCGCCCGTCACGGTACGGCACGGGGCATAGGCCTCCGCGTCCCCGCTGCTCGCAATGCGGCCGCCCGTGCAGATCCCTGGCGCAGTGGCCGTAACGAACCGAGGCCCGGGTGCCGCTTTGGCGTTCGCGCACGCGAGGACGGCTGCAAACAGAAACAAACGTGCTGATTTGGGCAACATGGTGCTGCTCCCTTCGCCAAGGAGTCGTTCCTTCGGGCGTCACTTCGTTCCCGCCGCCCCGAGCCCGGAGCACTGAACGATGTTCCGGGGCGGTGAACGCCTCTCGATCATGGAAACACCGCTCCTCATCGAAAGTACCCACAATTGTGGGCAAACCCCGCGTGTGCTCCTCCTTTTGGAGGAGCTAGCCGTGCGCTATGTGCTCGGTCTGCGTCCCGAGGGCTACTTCCTCGAGACGTACGGTCGGCCCGGTCCGCGGCTCGTGGACGGCGATCTGACGTTGTTCGAGAGCTCGACGATGTTGCGGCACTATGCGCAAACGCGCTCGGGCGGTCGCTTGAGTCCGCGCTCCTCGCGCGAGCTCGTGCGGGTCGACATTTGGCTCGAACGCTCCACGCTACTCGGCCTCACGATCGCCGCGCTGAAGCGCGAAGAACGGGAGCAAGGAGTCGAGCGCCGGCCGCTGCGGATCGCCGAGGAGCGGGTGCGGATCGCAGCCCTGCTCACGGGGGTGGAGCGCGCGCTCCAGGACTCGGACGGCGCTTGGCTACTCGGTGATTTCAGTCTCGCCGATTGCGCGATGGCAAGCTTGCCGCGGCTCGAGCACCTCGTGGACTTGGCGGGTTGGCCTCGCGTCGCGTCGTACTGCCAGCGGTTGCTGGAGCGACCGGCGTTCATCCGGGCGCACGACCAGCTTGCAGAGCGGCGCGCGCTCGCTTCTGCGGACGAGATCCTAAAATTTTGGTTCGGGGATCCGCCGACGACCGAAGCCCAGGTGATGGCCAAGGCCCAGCACTGGTTCGCCGGGGGCTCGCGGCTCGATCGAGAGGTCCAGCTGCGCTTCGGCCCGACGGTCGACGCGGCTTTGGCCGGCGAGCTCGACGCCTGGGCCTCGACGCCACGCGGGCGGCTCGCGCTCGTGATCGTGCTCGACCAGCTCACCCGTAACGCGTTTCGTGGCGAGCCACGAGCCTATGTGGGCGACGCGAAAGCGCAGCGGCTGGCGCTGGAAGCGTTCGATGCCGGAATGGATCAGAGCTTGTCTTCCATCGAACGCATGTTCCTCAGCATGCCGCTCTTGCACGCCGAGGACGCGGCGCTGCAGCGGCGCTCTCTGGAGCTCGCGCGCCGCATCGCCGCGTCGGCACCCGCGCTCTACGCCAAGGGCTTTGGTATGCACCTGGAGCAGGCGCACAAATACCTCGGCGTCGTGACGCGGTTCGGACGATTTCCGCATCGCAACGGCACGCTCGGGCGCTGCTCGACGCCCGAAGAAGAGGCATTTCTGGTCGATTGGGCCGATAAAGCCGCTCCCAGGGGCGCCCCGGCGCACCAGCATTCGAGGTAGCCTGCCCCATGGACTCGCTATTCGGGAGGGAGGGCGAGCTTGCCGCGCTCCTCGCAGCGTTCGAGCGCGCCGAACAGGGGTACGGCTCGCTCGCGATCTTGAGCGGCGAGGCGGGGATTGGAAAGTCTCGCTTGCTGCGCGAGCTTTCGCTGCGGGCGGCGGAGCGCGGCGCGACGATCGCCTGGGGCCGCGCCTGGGAGGCGGGCGGCGCGCCGGTGTTTTGGCCGTGGACGCAGGTGTTTCGTGCGCTCGGGCAAGAGCCGTTCGAGGCCTCGGGGGACTCTTCCGACGCCAGCCAGCGCTTCGCGCTCTTCGATCGACTGACTCGAGCGCTCGGATGCGCCGCGCGAGAGAAAGTGCATCTGGTGCTGCTCGACGATCTGCACGTAGCGGACGTCCCGTCGCTCTTGCTGTTGCTGTTCATCGCCCGGGAGCTCCACGGCCTGCGCCTGTTGTTGGTCGGCGCGACGCGGGAGACGCATCGCTTCTCGGATCCGGAGGTCGGAGTGCTGCTCGCCAAAGTGCGGCGCGAAGCCCTCGTCCTGCCCCTGGGGCGGCTCACCGCTGAAGAGGTCGGCGCATGGGCCAGCGCTCGCAGGGCGGCGAGCCCCGAGCGCATCTTCCCGATGAGCGAAGGAAACCCGCTCTTCGTCGAGGAGCTGCTGCGGGTCGGTGTCGCCGGTGCCGCGCTGCCCTCCGGCTTGAGCGCAGTGCTCGACGAGCACCTTTCCAAGGTTTCCTCGCGCACGCGCGGGTTGCTCGACGCGGCGGCCGTGCTCGGGCGAGAGTTCCGCGTCGAGGCTCTCGGCGCCGCGTTCGGGATCGGCCCCGACGAAGTTGCCGAGGACACGGACGAAGCGATCGACGCCGGCATCCTCGCGGCCGGCGAGCTCGGTACGTGCGTTTTCTCGCACGCGCTGTTGCGTGATCGCCTTTACGACTCGTTGCCGCCGACGCGGCGAGCCGAGCTCCACTGGAAAGCGGGGCTTGCCGCGGTACGGGGAACCCTCACCCACGCCACTGCCGCCTATCACCTGCTCGAGGGCTGTGCGGCGGGTCACTGGCAGGTCGCCGCCACGAGCGCGCGCGACGCCGCGCAGGCAGCACTCTCCCAACTCGGTTACGAAGAGGCGGTGGCATTGGCGGAGCGGGCCATGGTGGTCGTACAACGCGGTACCGCGCTCGGTTGCGAGCTCGAGCTCGTGCGCGCGGAAGCCCTGATTCGCATCGGCAAGGTGGAGGAGGGGCTCGCCCTATGCCGCAGCATCGCGCAGGTTGCTGTCGATCTCCCGGACGCGGAGCTGCTCGCGAAGGTCGCGCTGGTTTACGGGACCGAGTTCATGACGGGCGGGGTGGACGCCCGGATGGTCGAGCTCTTGAAGCTCGCGCTCGCCCGCTTGCCGCCCGATCCCAATGCTCTGCGCGCACGCGTGATGGCGCGCCTCGCCGTTGCGCTGTCTCCGCCGTCGGACGCGGACGGAGCGCGAGAAATCCTCGGTTTGACCCGCGCCGCTCTGACGATCGCACGCGAAAGCGGTGACAAGCACGCCTTGCTGTACGCGTGCAACATGGCCGTTTCGGCCGCCTTCCTGATGGGGTTCGATGAGCGCACGGCGCTGCTATTCGAAACCGTGGCGCTGGCGCGCGAGCTCGACCAGCGGCTCGTGCTCGCGCGCCTGAGTGGCGTGCTGATCACGCTCCTCGTCGAGCAGGGACGGCGCGCAGAGGCCAACGTGGAGCTTCGAGCGTTCGAAGAGCTGATTAACGAGCTTCCGAGCGTGCATCGCTGGCGGCTCCTTGCCGTAGAGTCCGTGCTCGCGGTGCTCGACGGTCGGCGCGAGGACGCGATACGCCTGTCCGATGAGTCGAAGGCGAGCGCGCCCGACGGCTCGCCTGCCGGAGCCGTATGGGGCATGCAGCGCATCGCGATCGCTCAGGCGTTCGGTGACCCGGCAACCATCGCCCCGCACGCCGCCGAGCTGCTTCGAATCGGGAGCAGCCGGCGGGGCACGCAGCTTCAGGCGTGGATCCTCGCCGCCATCGAAAAACCGACCGAGGCACGCGCAACCCTCGTCGCCTCGCCGGGATTCGAGCTGGGGTTTCCCCCCGGCCTTTTTGCCGGCGCCGCGTGTGCTTTGAGCAAGCACGTGGAGGTGGCGGAGCGCGTCTACCTCGCGCTTCGAGGGCAGGCGGCCGACAATCGGATGTTCTGGGGTGCCACGGGCAGCAGCGTGTTCGGGCCCACGGAGCGTGTCCTCGGCGACCTCGCCCTCCTCCTCGGTCGTCGAGAGGAGGCTGCAGCTCACTACGACCAGGCCGTCGAGCAATGCCGCAAGATGGGTGCGAAGCCGCTTCTGGAGCTGTCGCTTGCCGGCTTGCGCGCTTGCGGCAGGTCGAGCACCCCCGCCCGGCCGCCGGCCACGGAGCAGCATCTTTCCGTGCGGCGTGAGGGCGAGCTCTGGCTCATCGAGTCCGACTTAGCCAGCGTGCACGTCAAACACTCCAAGGGCGTCGTCTACCTGGAGCAGCTCGTGCTCCAGGTTGGTCGTGAGATTCACGTTCTGGTTCTCGTCGGCGCCGACGACGGTCCGAGCGACGCCGGCGAAATCCTCGACGCTCAGGCCAAGGGCGAATACCAGCGGCGGCTCGAGCTCGTCGACGCGCAGCTCGAGCAAGCGCGTTCACTCGGTGACGATCGCGGTGTCGCGCGCGCCCGGACGGAGCTCGACGCACTCGCCGAGCAACTCGCGAGCGCCGTCGGGCTCGGCGGCCGCGATCGGCGCGCTCGGTCCAATGTCGAGCGCGCGCGCATCAACGTCCAGCGGCGCCTCAAGGACACCATCGAGAGTGTCGTCGCCGCCGACGCGACCCTCGGCCGCTACCTGCAAGCCACCATCAAGACGGGGACGTTCTGCTCGTTCTTGCCCCTCTGACGTCGTTGTCGAGCGAGCGAATCGCCCCCCGCGCAACCACTTTCCCGCGTCGATGAGCCTCCGCGCGAAGGTGGATGCCGCGGGGCCATAGGTATTCGGCTCAGTTCAGGCCCCGGTCGTCGACGACCGTCTCCTCCAGAATTGGCGCGCGGCTCAGTGCTGGGATTGGCAGACCAGGCAATGCGTCCCGCTGCAATCCACGCGCTCCACGCAGCTGCCGAGCTTTCCTGGCGAGACCTCACAGCTTTGCCCGAAGCGCTCGCAGGGCTTCGCCTCGACCGCTTGAGGCGAGGGCTTCCTCGGACAACCGATCAGCAGCACGGAAAGCAGCAGAGGGAGGAGTCGGGAGAGCATGGCGTGCGCCGTGCTCAGTCGCCGTCGACAGCGTCGGGAATGGCTTCGAGTTGGTCGAGCAGCTCTTTGGCTGCCTGCAGGCGCTGGCAAGCGTCCTGCACCGTCTCGGTCACGATGACTTTCTCGGCGCGCGGCATGACGCGCATGCGCTCGAACAACGATTCGAGCGCCGTGCACGCCGCCTCGATGCTCAGCTTCGCTACTACGATCTCGTTGGGGATGTTCCGGGACATGGCGCTCGCTTTAGTCGCTGGCGAAAGCCCCATGGCGCGCGCCGGTTACCCAGTAAGTCATGGCGGGGCCGCAGGAGCAAGGAGCGGCTCCGCCTCCTGACAAATCGTGAGGGCACGGTGTGGCGGAAAAGGCGTCGACCCGGCGCGAGGCTTCTTACCGAGGCGCACGCAGCGCGCCTCAGTCCCTCGCGCGCCGTGCCTCGCGCGCTGCCCGTCCCGCGCGGCGTTCGATTTCCAGCCACTCTTGCTTGGCGCGCGCGTAGGTCGAGTTGGCGGCGCGTTGCAGCTCCTCCGCCTCCAACCCCTTCATGCCGCGTTTGGCGAGCTCATCGTGGAGGTGCCTCGCGATTCGGTTGCGAGCTTCGACCAGCGTGCCCGGCCAGCCACCTGCGATGATCCTGCCCTGCGCGGTGATGTGGTCGCTGATGGCGCGTGCCCAGATCGTTCCGACGGTGAGCGGATCTTGCTCCAAAAGAGCGCTGCGCTCCGTCATGGGCTGCCTCCGGCTTTGGCGTCCGCGTTGTCGGCTGGTGTGGGGCCGTCGCTGGGCGCCGGTACCGGCGCGTCGGCGTTTGGGACGTCGAGCGTGGTTAGTCCCGCGCTGGACGCCTCCGTTTGGTCCGCGGCGCTCGCGACGGGGTCATTGCGCTTGTCACGGCGCTCATCGCGCCGAGCCAGTTTCTCGGCCTGGCGTTCTCTGCGCGTCGCCTCTTTCTGCCTTTTCTTTACGCTTGGATGTCCCGCCACGTGGCCTTTCTGGTGGGGCGAGACGCCCGCCGTTCGTTTGGATGATGCAACCGGCGCCGTGCACGTCGCCGCCCCGAAAACGACCTTCCGCGATCGCTTTCGAAGCGAGGAGCAGGCAGACGATTACCGACGGAGGTTTCGAATACACCAACTTGGGCGCCAAGCAAGTCTCGGGCGCGATCCGGCCGTAGACCGGACCTCTTGCTCGGTGCTGGCGCGTGGTGTGCGGTCGCTCGGTACGTCGCGCGCTCGGCCGCGCGAGTTGGCTCGGCGCGTGCCTTGACTTTGAGCTCGAATGACGCTATGTTCACTGAGTTCGGGATGCAGCGGCCGTTTCTCCGGCGCCTCAGTTGGGCGTGCGCGGACTGCAAAGAACGACGCTGAGGTTTCGGTACATCGAATTCGCCGGCGCGTCCGACCAATTCGACATGCTTGATCGCGCCCTGTTCCTGGTTGGCTCTCGCGCATCGCGCGGGAGGCCACGTGGGAGTGCGCACCCTGCATTCGCGCCGCCAGCTCCGGCGCTCGACCGCACGCTGCTCGAATCAGGAGGTTTTCGACGATGGATCGCAGAATACGAACGGTAAGGCGAGATCGTGAGGGCAATATTCTCGTCCTGTGCAATGCGGGAGCCAGCTGGTCACCGCGGCGGAAGTCCGACGTGGTCGCAGACATCCTCGAAAACAAGAAAAGTTACTACGTGCAGGAGCAGCAACGTCGCTCGTACCTACGCGTGGTGGACGGCAACAAGCTGCGCACGACTCGGAACGCAGCCGACGCGAACAGCCTGGACAAGTTGGCGAGCGCGTGACGCGGCGTCCAGATCGAGAAAGAACGTTGATCGCAGGTTTGCGATCACGAGCAAGAAAGGTGTGCTCAATTGGCTGAAGGAAGTATCAAACGGTTGGCGGAAAAGGGCTTCGGCTTCATCGGTACGGCGACAGGCCAGGACCTGTTCTTCCACTCGACGGCGCTGGAGGGTGTGAGTTTCGAAGAGCTCCGCGTCGGTCAGCGCGTGGAATTCACCGAGAGTGAAGGTGCCAAAGGGCCGCGCGCCGAAGCAGTCCGGCTCGTCTAGGCCGGGGCCGTCGCGAGCGAAAGAGTTGGAGATGCCAGTAAATTCTACGAAACGTCGCGCGGCGCCGGCGCAATCGGCTCGGGTCGAGGGCGAACGGGCCCCGCGCAAGGGCGCCACTCAGGTTGCCAAGGCGTTTCACGGGGTGGGAGCGGACACGGCGGCGCTCGGCGCCGCTCGCTGGTCGTTCGACGGTGTCGTCAGGCGCGTCCTCGGGTTCTCGCGCGCAGCGGAGCTCGAAGCGGCGCTGCCCGAACGCCGGGCAAAGAACCGCCGGTCCGCCGCGCTCGCCGCCGGCGACGTGGGTGGACCGAGCCCGGCCTTCGACGCGCTGAACCTGTTCGTCCGCTCGCTGGACGACGAAACGCGCGGGAAGCTGCGCGCTCTGATGCAGGCCGGTCGCGAAGCCCAAGCGCTTCCCGATGCTGCCGCAGTCTCGTCACGAGCCGCGGAAGCAGACGGCATGCTCGTGCCGGATCTCTTCGCCTCCGGGACCCGGGCATTTCAAGACCTCCAGCGTGGCCATGCGGTTGCGTGCGCCACGGAGTTCGACCTCGAGCTCGAGCTCGGACGCTGGGAGAACGTCAGGGAACGCGCGTCACTCGACGAGCGCGTCTGGCTCCGCTTCGGACGCGAGCTTGCACGCTCGCGCGTCGAGGAGTGGTCGTGTCAGGCGGTCTGCGACTCGCGTGGCCAGCTCGAAAAGCTCTACCTGCGTCATGGACAGACAGCTTGGTGGTCCTTCGGCGCCCTGATCGATAGGCCCTCGAGTCGTGAGGTCCTCGGTCAGCGTTCGACCAGGGGCCGCTCCCGTCTCGTCAGCCTGTCGCTCCAGGCTGCCGTCGCGCGATCTTCTCGCGCGGAGCTGCGAGCCGTGCATCGAGCCTCGATTGCCGTGAGCGCTCGTCTCGGTGCGGGTAGCCGCTCGAGACGTGCAGGCGCGAAGGTCGCGACCGCACGGAGCGCGCCATGAGCCCGGAAAAATCGCCCATTGCGGCGCTGTTCGTGCACACCGTGCGCTCGGAGTGGGGGCTCGCCATCCTCTCCCATGAGCTAGACGGCAAGCGCCACTACCTCTTTCAGGATGGGCAACGCCGCGCACTGGCGACCGGCTTCGACGCGATGATGAAGCGCGTCGAGGCGCCCACACTCGAGCAGCACGCCGCCTACGCGAAGCTCAGGAAGCTCGTGGCGCCGCGGCGTGACGACGGTGCCAAAGGATGGGCGGGGTTCGAGGAACAACTCGAGCGCCTGCGGGGGGCCTACCCTGGAGGTTTGTCGGGGACGAAATGGGAAACAGAGCTCCGGAGCTCGAGCGCCGACAAGCTCGGGCGAGACGCCGCCATCGAACAGGCCCGCGCGGATCTCTCGCGCGAGCAGCTGGACGCGCTCTCTAGCGCCCGACACTTCGAAAAAATTTGGAATCTCGTGGTCTCGGTGCTGCAGAAGAGCGGGCTCGTCCCGGCGGCGCAGCTGAAGCAGCCGGTGCGGGCCGAGCGCATGCACGACTTGGCCGTGGCGGCTTGCCAGCTCCTCGCTGACAGCGGGCTACACGCCGATCGCTTCGACCGCTTCGTAGCCGTCCTGACGGCCGCGACCGGAAAGAGCCCTTCCTGGGAGCTCGTGACGGCGCCCGCCGCGCTCCTTTACCCTCGTGATCACGTGCACGTCGAGCTCCAGAACCTTCGCCGGCAGCTCAAAGTGATTGGTAGTCGGCGAGCAATTCCGGCGCTTCCGAGCGGGGCGGCGTACGGTTTCGTGCTGGCGCAGATCCGCGCGCTCGTTCACAAGCTCACCGACCACGGTGAGGCGCCTCGCGATCTCCTCGAGGTGCGCGACTTCATGGCCAGCACTCTCGCGCCGCCGCGCGCGCGAAAAGGCAAGCGCCCGCCAGACGTTCGCGAGCCGGCCTGACGACTGGTTACGCCTGCGGCTCGGCGCCGTTCTCATCGAGCCAGGCCAAAAGCTCGCTGACGCTCGCGTGCGCGAGCGCGATCACGGTATCGGCGGCCCCGTAGTAGAGATTCAAGGTGTCGCTGTCCGGACTGAGCGTGTACCCGCACGGAAATACGACGTTGTTCACGTCGCCCTCCCGCTCGTAGGGCGCTTCGGGACCGAAGAGCCACGGCTCGCCGCGCAAGAGGCACTGCTCGGGGTGGTCACGGTCGAGGAGCGCGACGCCGACGCGGTAGAGCGCGCCGGAGGCCGTGACTCGTACGCCGTGGTAGAGCATGAGCCAGCCGCGATCCGTCTCGATCAGGGGCGGGGAAAGACCGATCTTGTTGGCGTCCCACCAGGCGCCCTTGCGCGCCGAGAGCACGAGCTTGTGCCCGCCCCAGTTCCGGAGGTCGGGCGAGTACGAGATCCAGATGTGCGCGCCGGTGTCCGCGATCGGGCGATGGATCAGCGCGAAGTGGCCGTCGATGCGCCGGGGCAGGAGCGCGGCGTCCTTGTCGTCCGGTTGCATGACCAGGCCGCAACGCTCGAAGGTGCGAAAATCTTCGGTGAGGGCGAGCGCCACCCCGGGACCGCTGCCGCTGAAGGCCGTGTAGGCGATCGCGTACTTTCCGAGCTCTTCCACCCAGGTGATGCGTGGGTCCTCGATGCCCCAGAGCTCCTCGGGGAACCGGTCGGGCTCGGCACGGAGCGTGGGTTCTGGGTCGATGACGAAGCCGTCGACGCCGTTCGCGGAGCGCGCCGCGGAAAGGTGCGAGTGGCCGCGATGGTCCTCCACGCGGCAAAGCAGCAGCGTGGTGCCGTCACGGAGCAGCGTCGCGCCGGCGTTGAACACGCTGTGAACGGGGTACGGCCAATCCGCGGCGGTGAGCAGCGGATTTCGCGGGTTGCGGTGGAGGATCGGCTTTCGCGCCACGCGGGTCGTCACGAGCGCACCGGCTTCTGACGAGGAATTCGTGCGTAGTCCGAGCTTCGCATCTCGACGAGCGCAAGCAGGAAGCACAGGGTCGATTCGGCGCCCTGGTTCTCGTTCGCGCGATCGGCATGCAGGCCGTCGCGGCAGCCGCCGGTCCTCGCGTCGTAGACCGATTTGCGCAGGTGATTGTGTCCGAGGAACCAATCGAAAGCACGGCACGCGTGCTCCGCCCACATCGGTCGTCGACTCACGCGTAACGCGTCCAAACATGCCGAGACCATGCTCGCGGCTTCGATCGGCTGCTGGTCGAACGCCGCCTTCTGACCTCCGCGCTGATAGAAACCGTTCGACCCGACGGGCGCGAACATGTCGGTGTCCGAGATCTGGCTCTTGGCGAGCCACGCCAGGGCCTCGAGCCCTAGCGCAATGATCTCTTCGTCGTGCATCGCGCTGCCGGATACGATGACGGCCTGGGCGAGGCGTGCGTTGGCGTACGTGAGCGACGTCTCGAACCACGGCCAATCCGGTGAGCTCGCAGCGCGGTGGAGCGCGATGAGTCGCGTGACGAGCTCACGCCGCATGGTCTGGACCCCGCTGTCGCCGTCGAAGGCCCGCAGGTACTCGTCGATTCCGAGCAACCCGTACGCCCAGGCGCGCGGGCTCGTGAACTCGAGCAACGGCCTGAGCGCAGCGTGGAAAAGTTCTCCACTCAGGGTACTGCGGCCCGGATCCGCCGCGCGGCCGATCGTCGCACCGAGCGCCCATACCGCGTGGCCGTGGCTGTCCTCGGAACCAACGTCCTCACTCCAGTGCCGTGAGTAAGACATGAAGTTGCGGAACCGAAGTTGGCGCGGGTCGAAAGCGTACGCCACGAAGGCGAGGTAGCGCGTCGCCATTTGGTCGATGACTCGCGCGTCGACGCCGCCCGTGCTGTCGAGCATGGCGGTGAGCAGCAGCGCACGCGCGTTGTCGTCGAGGCAGTAGCCCTCCGCGTAACGCGGGATCGCGAACGCGGCATGTTGGAGCACCCCCGTATCGTCGGTCATGGCGCGCAGATGATGGAGATCGATGTCGGGCAGGTCCGGCGGCGGAATCGCGACCGAAGGCGAGGGTGGGGCACGCCGGGTGCGGGGCGCACTGCGCTGCGCCGCCTCGAAGGTCCTCACGTAATCGGCGGCGACGACCGGCCACGCCATGCTCAGGCCATGCGCCGCGGCGCGGCGGCCGAGCGACGCTCGTCGCGCGTCGTCATCGAGCAGGGCAGTCACGGTCCGCGCTATCGCGTCCGCGTCGCGCGGCGGAACGATGAGGCCGCGGTCGTCACCGAGCAGCTCGCGCGCGTGCCAGTACGGGGTCGAAATCACCGCCTTGCCGGCGGAGACGGCTCGAGCGAGCGTTCCCGACGTGCTCTGCTCCGAATTCAGGTACGGCGTGACGTAGACGTCGGCGGCGGCCAGAAACTCCGCGAGCTCGACATCGGTCACGAAGCGATCATGGAAGGAGACGTGATCGTGGACGCCGAGCTGGCGCGCACGCGTCGAGAGCGCCAGCCGATAGGATTCTCCCTGTCGCTCCTTCACGTGAGGGTGCGTCGCGCCGAGCGCGACGAACACGGTGTTCGGATGTTTCTGCAAGATCGCGGGCAGGGCGTCGATGACGTATTCGAGCCCCTTGTCGGGAGAGAGCAGTCCGAACGTGAGCAGCACGTTCTTGCGGGCAAAACCGAGGCGTTCCTTGCTGCCACGAGTCGGAACGGGACTCGGAATGCCGTGCGGGATCACGTCGATCTTGTCGAGCGAGGTGCCGTGCAGCTCGTGCAGCGTGTTCTGGCCGTGCGCGCTCATGACCACCACGCGTTCGGACATCGCGATGACCTCGTCGAGCGCGTTCTGCTGGTCTTTGCTCGGCTTGGTGAGGATCGTGTGCAGCGTCGTGACGACGGGCATCCGCAGCTCTTGCAGCAGCGTGAGGACATGCTGTCCGGCCTTGCCGCCGAAAATGCCGTACTCGTGCTGCAGCGAGACGAGGTCGACTTGATTGGCGTTCAGGAACTGACCCGCGCGCCGGTAGCCGGCGACTTCGTCCTCCTCGATCTCGAACCGAACGCTGTCGGGGTAATGGTGGGACCGGCCGGTATCGTTCATGGCGACGGTCAGACACTCGACGCCGGGTGCTGCGCGAGCGACCGCCGCGCTCAAGTCCGACGTGAACGTGGCGATTCCGCAGCGGCGAGGCAGGTGGGTGCCGACGAAGGCGAGGCGCTGGATCGCACCAGGCGGGGGTGCGCTCGAGCTCAAACGCCCTCGGTCGGGACCGGCACGCCCGGCGAAGAGTCGGTAACGACGAGCTTCTCGACGAAGCGGTCGATTTGCAGCTCGGCGTGCTTCCTCTGGATGCCGTATTGCCTTTCGAGCTCGCTCGCCAAAAGCTCGCGCTTGTCTCCAGGACCGCGCAGCGCCTCTTCGGGCAACTTGGCCCACTTCTTCTGGAGCGAGGGGACTACCCGAGCCCAGTGCGTTGCGACTTCTTGCCAGTTCATTTCGATTCCTCCTCGTCTGTCAGCGTCGAGAAAAGCACTCTCGGACGCAACGGTGCCGAGCGGCTGAGTTTCTCATCCGCGTACGTTCGCTCGTGCTGCGTGCCCGCGCGGCGCACGCCACGGAACGCGTCTCAGGAAGCCAGCAGCTCACGCGCCGTCATGCTCACGGTGGCTTCCATCGCTCGTTCGGCGCCCACTCTGCGCGGCAACTCCTGCCAATTCCACTCCGCGCCGACCGGCTGGCTGCGCACGGAAAGCACGGGAACGGCGAGGCTCGCGCGCACCGAAGAAATGGTCCCCGGAGTGGCTTCGGATTCGCGTGCCAGCGGCGCGGCAGCATGACTCCCCATGACGATGAGGCCGGAGGCGTCGCTCTGGGTTCGGGCCAGGATGGCGTCGAGGGTATCGCCTTCGACCAGCACGCTCGTCGTGTCCGAAACGCCTGCTTCGCGCAAGCTTGCGACGGTCTCGGCGAGTCGGGCCATGGCCCGCGCGAGTCGTGGCCGCTTCGACGACGGTGCGCGATCGATCGAGGAGGGCAGCGCGTGGAGGACGTCGACATGCGAGCCGAAGCTTCTTGCCAGCGCGATGGTCCATTCCAGGGCGAGCCCCGTTGCCGCCGAGAAATCGACGGGCAACAGGATGCGTCGCGCGAAGAGCGCGGGCACGTCCACGGGCACCGTCAGCACCGCGCATCGGGCCTGACCCGAGACCTCGCAAGCGGTGCTGCGTCTTTGCCACCACGCAGATCGAGCGGACGCTCCGAGCACGAGCAGATCCGCCTCCGAGCGCTCTGCCTCGTCGAGAATCGTCGCTGCCGTCGCGCCATCGAGGACTTTCTTGCTCACGTGCACCTTGATACCGGTGCCATCCACGATCTGCGACAGCCGCTGCTCCACTGCGTGCGCGGCCATCAACGACTCGACGAGCTGCGTGCGCGAGTGAAACAGGGTCCACGGCGCGTGCTCGCGCGTCGAACGAACGTGCAAGGCTTCCAGCGTGGCGCCGAACGTCGCCGCGAGCGAGACCGCGCAGCCTAGTACCGACGGGGCGGTTCGCTCCAAGTCGAGCGGGCAGAGAATGCGGCGAATAGGAGCCATCATTTGCTGGCCTGCGACGTTCCGGCCGGTGAAGACTTCATGCAGTACCGGCAGCGCACGGCGGCGCGGATGATGGATCGCCCGCAGGCAGGACAACTCCTCAGATCCGGTTCGCGGCCGAGGTCCAAGCCAACCACGAGGCTCGCCCAAGCCCGCTCGAGGGCCTGCTTGTCATTGCCCTCCGCGGTTTGCAGACCGGCGATGGTGCTTTCTACGTGCGCCACGAGCACGCGCAAGCGCGTGCGAGTCGGATCGATTGCGTCCCATTCGGTCATGGAGTGTCCTTCGCGAAGCTCGCGGATCAGCCGGGTTTGAGCGCGAGCTCGATCGAAGCGCCCAGTCGAACCCGATGCGCCGAAGCTCGCGACCTCGCGACCAACTTCGCGCAGCACATGCCACGATCGTTCGGCACAAATACTGCGCGGAACGGCGGCACCTCTGACGCCTTCTCGACACCATACGCTGCGTCGAGGGTTTGGTCAATGGCGCGCGCGCAATTACTTCGAGCTCGTCGTGCGCGTCACGATTGTGTCAGATGTGGACGGCAGCGAGCGACAATTCCTGCGTGTCCGCTTTTGGACCACGAGCACGAGCTCGACCCTGAGTGAGGTCGCAAGCGCGTGGTACGGCGCCACCGGCAAGCTGCGTTTCAAGAGACGTTCGTCGTGCTCGAAGGTCGCTTCGACTTCCAGCGAGCGAATGCGGCGACGGACGGATTCCTCTAAAGGCGGTGCGGCGTTTCGTGCTCTACGCTGGCGACCGCGGAGTAACCCGGCCGAGCTAGGTTCCCGCGCCGTCGTTCTGCGGTGAGAGGCCGAGGAGCTTGCGGGCGTTTTCCTTCAGGATCAGGGGTTCTACCTCGGGCTTGAAGCCCGCTTTCTTGAAGTCCTCGATCCAGCGGTCCGGGGTGATGAGCGGAAAGTCGGATCCGAAGAGCAGCTTTTTCTTGAGCTGGGTGTTCGCGTACTGCACGAGCTCGGCCGAGAAGTACTTCGGCGACCATCCGGAGAGGTCGATGTAGACGTTGGGCTTGTGGAGGCACACCGAAAGCGCCTCGGACTGCCACGGCCACGACGGGTGCGCGATGATGATGGGCATGTCCGGGAAGTCCACCGCCACGTCGTCGACGTGGATCGGGTTAGAGTACTTCAGCCGCAGCCCGCCGCCGCCGCGCATTCCCGTCCCGATGCCCGAGTGACCGCTGTGGAAGATCACGGGGAGCTTCGCCTCGGCGATGACCTCGTAGAGCGGATAGGCGATCCGGTCGTTCGGGAAGAAGCCTTGAGCCGTGGGGTGAAACTTGAATCCGCGGACGCCGAAATCGGAGATCAACCGGCGCGCTTCGCGCACGCCGAGGCGCCCTTTGTGCGGGTCGACGCTCGCGAAGGCGAGCATGACGTCGGGGTTCTCTGCAGCCGCCTCCGCGACTTCTTCGTTCGGGATCCGGCGGCGCCCCATTTCGAACTCCGCGTCGACGGCGAACATGACGAAGCCGATCTTGCGCGCGCGGTAGTATTCCACCGTCTCGGGGATGGTGGGGCGCGCTCCGGACTTGAAGTACTTCATCGCCGCTTCGTCGAATTCATGCCCGTAGTCGTCCGTCGGCTGGCGGCACGAAACCTCCGCGTGTGTGTGGACGTCGAAAGCGACCAGATCGTCGATGTTCATGGGGTTCTTCGTCGGAAGGACTTTGGGGTATTCGGCACAGCGCGACTTCGTGGTCGAACAGCAGGCATCGATCACCCCTCTCCGATGCGGATGACGTGCGCGCCGGGAGGGTCCTCGTACAAGGACTCCACGAGCGCGGTGCGGCGATCGAGCACGGCTCGCTGGTTCAGTGAGCCCTTGTCCGTGATTTCACCCGCGTCGAGCGACGGCGGGACGCAGGTGAGCGTCGCACGCGTCACTCGCCCCGCGCTCCCGCGCGCGTGAGCGAAGCGAGCCGAAAGCGCTTCGCGGACTCGCTCGCGCACCGCGGGGTGCGCGACGATCTCCGCGGGAGTCGCCGTCTCCGGGAGCCCGGCGAGGCGAGCGCACCCGGGCAGCGACGGAAACAGGATGGCTCCGACGTAGTTGCGATCGAGCCCGGTCAGCACCGCGTCCGCGACGAGCTCTGCGCAAGCATCGAGGACCGCGGCGCGGAGCGTGCCGAAGCTGACCCAGGTGCCGGTGCTCAGCTTGAAGTCTTCGGCGATTCTGCCGTCGAACAGCATGCCCCGGTTGGGATTCGCTTCGTCGACGAAGCGGAGCGCATCTCCGGTCTTGTAGAAGCCGTCCTCGTCGAACGCCGCCATCGTCGCGTCCGGCGCCCGGAAGTAGGCGGGCGTGACGTTCGGCCCGCGGTAGCGCGCCTCGAGCTTCTCTCCGACGCGGGCGAGCTTGAGCTCGAGCCCCGGCACGGGAACCCCGAGCAGCCCCGACCACGTGTCATCCCAATGAGCGAAGAGCGCCGATGGGCTCGCCTCCGTGCAACCGAGGCCGGACGTGATCACGATGCGCTCGCCGGTGGTCTGAACGGCGAGGCGCTGCAGACCGTCCCACACCGGCTGCGCGAGCCCGGCCCCGGCGTAGAAGAGCAGCCGCAGGCGCGAAAAAAAACGCTCGCGGAGGGCCGTCTCGCGCTCGAGGTGCGGGAGCAGCTCGATGAACCCTTTCGGGACGTTGAAGTAGACCGTCGGCGCGATCTCACGCAGGTTGTCGACCGTCGTGGCGATGCCCTGCGGCGTCGGTTTGCCGTCGTCGATGTAGAGCGTGCCGCCGTTCTCGAGGACGAGCCCGAAGTTGTGGTTGCCGCCGAAGGTGTGATTCCACGGAAGCCAGTCGACGAGCGTGAGCGTCTCTTCCCCGATGCACGGGAACGTCTGCATGATTTGCCGGAGGTTGCTGCACAGCATCCGGTGCGTGTTGATGACGCCCTTCGGGAGCCCCGTCGAACCCGACGTAAACAGGATCTTCGCCACCGCGTCCGGTGCGATTTCGCGATGGCGACTGGTGACGGCGTGCGTCGGATCGCGACCGAGGGCCGCGAACGGAGTGAACGCGCGCCGTTCGAAGCCGCGCCCGGTCACCACGACCTCCACGTCGTCGGGCAGTGCTGCCCGGACGGCGCGCTCGAAGAGCGGTCCGTCGGAGACGAGCACGAGCGCCGGCGAAAGGACGCCGAGCACGTGGCGCAGCTTGCCGTGGTCCTCGGAGAGGAGGCTGTACGCGGGCGACACCGGCGCGAACGGCACGCCGACGTGAAGTGCCGCGAGCGCGAGCAGCGCGTGCTCGAGAGAGTTCTCCGAGAGCACGGCGACGGGGCGTTCGGCCGAAAGCCCGCGATCGAGCAGCGCCTGGCCGATCCGCTGAGTCTCCCGCCAGGCCTCCGCGTAGGTGACGACGCGGAACGGTGCTCCGGCGCTCGGGCGCCGCGCGAGAAACGGCCGATTGGGATGTGCCTCGGCCCACTGCACGAGCCTATCTGTCAGCACGCGCGGGTAGGCGCCGAGTGGTACGCGCGACCGGAGCACGGTGGAGCCGTCGGCGCCGCGGTACCGCTCGATGTCGACCGGGCCAAACACGGCCTTGCGGAAGGGGGCCTCTATCACTGTTCGTTCAGTTTTTCGCACGCTCGGATGTCAGAGGGTGCCGTTCTCGAGTCGGGGCGCACCGTGGCGGCACGCCTGGAAATGGTGTATCAATCCACTTGATAGAGCGTTTCAGGCACTGCTACGGCTGTCAACATGCAGGATCACGCAGGCGCCACTTCTCGCGTGAGCTACCTCGTCAAATGGGTCGAGCGCGGGCTTCGCATGCGCCTCGACGCGGTGCTCGGGGACCTCGGCGTTTCCACACCGGAATACACGGCGCTCAGCGTGCTCGCTCGGCGCGAAGGCCTCTCTTCGGCGCAGCTTGCGCGCCGCACGCTCGTGAGCGCGCAGGCCATGAATCAACTCGTGATCGAGCTGGAAAAGCGCCGGCTCATCGTCCGAAAGGCCGATCCCGGCCATGGCTGGATCCAGCGAGCGAGCCTGACGCCGGCGGGGCACAGGCTCGTCGCGGAGTGCGATCGCGCGACGGCCGACATCGAGGCGCTGCTGCTCGCGGATATGTCGCCCGTTCAAGTAGAGCAGTTCCGCCGCGTCCTTTCACGCTGGGTCGCGGCTTTGCAACCCGACTTCGACACGCGAAAGCGCGAGCCGCAGGTCGTTTCCAAGAGGGAGAGCCCGTGATGACAGTCAGAATCGAACCGCCCCCCTTCCGTGCCGACCACGTTGGCAGCTTCCTCCGCCCTGCATATCTGCTCGAAGCGCGAGCCAAGAGAGCGCGGGGAGAGATCACCGCTGGCGACCTCCGCGTGATCGAAGACCGCGCCATCCGGGAGATCGTGAAGTTCCAGGAGGACGCGGGCCTCGAGAGCATCACCGACGGCGAGTTCCGCCGGACCTACTTCCACATCGACTTCCTCGAGCGGCTCGACGGGGTGAAGACCGAGCCGCCGGTCACCGTGAAGAAACCGGACGGGACGGAGGAGCTCGCCCCGCCGGTGATGCGCGTCATCGGGAAGGTGCGCCACCGCGAGGACATTCAGCTAGCGGATTTCCAGTTTCTCAAGAGTGTGACCGCGCGCACGCCCAAGGTGTCGATCCCGTCGCCGACGATGCTCCATTTCCGCGGCGGCCGCGGCGGGATCAGCAAGGAGCATTATCCGGAGCTCGACCCGGATTTCTACGAGGACGTCGCCGACGCCTACGGCGCGGAGCTCGCATCGCTCGCGCGGGCGGGCGCGACCTACGTGCAGATGGACGACACGAACCTGGCCTATCTCTGCGACGACAAGATGCGTGAGGGAGCCCGCTCGCGCGGCGACGACCCCGACGAGCTACCGCATCGCTACGCCGGATTCATCAACCGCGTCGTCGCGCGCAAGCCGAAGGGCATGAAGCTCGCCGTGCACCTCTGCCGCGGCAATTTCAAGTCGACGTGGGCCGCGCAGGGCAGCTACGAGCCCGTCGCCGAGGCACTCCTCTCCGAGATGAACGTGGACGCCTATTTCCTGGAGTACGACGACGCGCGAAGCGGCGATTTCAAGCCCCTACGGTTCTTGCCGAAGGGCAAGCTCGTCGTCCTCGGACTCGTCACGACCAAGCTCGGCACCCTCGAGACGAAAGACGATCTGAAGCGCCGCATCGAAGAGGCGTCGCGATACGCGCCGCTCGAGCAGCTCGCATTGAGCCCTCAATGCGGTTTCTCGAGCACCGTTCACGGGAACAACATCGCCGTCGAAGCGCAGCGCGCGAAGCTCCGTCTAGTCGTGGAAACGGCGCGGGAAGTCTGGGGCGACGCCTGAGCCGGAAAGGCGTCGCGCTAGCGAGGGGGCGCGCGCGTCAGAAGAAATTGCGTCGCAGCGTCGTCGCCCAACGCATGGGCGGGCCGGGAAGTCCGGTCACCGTCAGCGAGGAGGCCCGGTCGTCGCGAAGGTTCTTGTAATAGAGAGTGTTGGTCAGGTTCGTCCCCGAAAGCGCGACTTCCCACGCGGCGTCGGCTGACCGCCAGGTCAAGCGACCGTTGAGCAGCACGTAGTCGGGCACCTCGTTGAATACGTCGTTGGTAGCCTCCGTGTAGTACGAACCTTGGTAAATCATGTCCACACGTGGCGTGATGCTCCCCACGTTTCCAGCCTTGATACTGTACTGGGCGCCTGCGCTGTAATTCAGGGTCGGCGCGTAGGGTGCCGTCATGTCGAGCGTGACGCCCGAGGACGCGGCCTCCGGCGTGATCGACTGGTACTCGAAGTTCAGGTAGCCGAGCGATCCGTCGATGTCGAGCCCCGGGATCGGCGAGATCGCCGTTTCGAGCTCGCCACCCATGATGTTTGCTTTCCCCGCGTTCAAGGGCAAGAGGCAAGGCGTCACCGGCGGAGCCGATGTCGGGCACTGCCTCACGGTGAACACGATGTTGCTGTACTGGTTGAAGAAGCCGGCGACGTTGACGCGCAGTTTGCCGTCGAACCAGTCGCTCTTGGCGCCGAGCTCGTACGCAATCAGCTTCTCCGGGTCGTGCGGAAGCGCCTGGGCTGGGGAGAAGGCGCGCGGGTTGACGCCGCCGCCCTTGAACCCAGTCGCCACCTGCGCGTAGGTCATGAGCTCGTCGAGCCACTGGTACTGAACTGCCCCGCGCCAATCGAGGTTCGAGCCCTTGTACTCTCCGACCGTACCATCGAGCGGAGCGACCTGGGGCGGCACGGGTTGCCCCTCGATCGCTTCCCGTCCGTATTCATACTTCTTCTTCATCGCCGTGTAGCGAGCGCCTGCGATCACGTCGAGCTTCTTGGTCGCGTGCCACTCGGCGTTTCCGAACCCCGCCAGGAACTGGTTGGGGGCGTCGGAGTTCTCGAGGAAGGAAATCGTTCGGAGGACGATGCGACCACCTTCGTGGCTCAAACTGTTCAGATAGAAGCCACCCACGGTCACGTCGAACATGTCCTTGTAGAGCTTCATGCCGAGGCGGAGCTCTTCGCTGTACTGGCGATTGGAGACGCTGTTCCGAGGCATGTAGGGTGCCATCGGCGTGCCTTCATCCACCGTCCATGCGCCCGAGTAGGCTCGGTAGGCGGATATCGAGGTCAAGACGATCTTCGGCGCTAGTTCGGCGTCCACGCGCAGCGAAACTCCTCCGCTGTCGATCTGCGACTCGGGCGGCATGCTGTAGGGCGCGGCGCCCCCGTAGGGCGTCGGGTCGGTGTAAGTCGAGTAGTTGGAGTACGGACTATCGGTGAATCTGTCGAGGTTGCCACCCCACGGCGAATGGCTGATGAAAGCGGAACCCGAGGGCGTGCCGAGCGGCACGCCGTTCATCACCGTGTTGGGCCCTGCGTTCGCCGGCAGGCCTCGACCGGTCGGGCTGCCCACGTACAAAAGAGTGTTGGGAGTCGCTTCCGAATTGTCGTTGGTCATGTCGCCAGAAAGGACGATGTCAATCGCATCGGTGGGCAACCAGCGCAGCGTCAGACGGCCACCCGTGTAGGCCTTGCCGCCCTCCGTGCCGAGAATGCAGCCTTCGTCAATCTGGTACGAAGGGATCGCCGTGCCCGGGTGAGTGCAGGCGTAGTCGTACCGAGTCACGTACCCGTTTTCGTGCCGGGACACGCCGGAGATTCGCCCGAACAGACGATCCTTGATGATGCTGAAGTCGCCTGCCGCTCGCACATCCATTCGATCGAAGCTTCCAGCAGTGATCTCGGCGAAGCCGGTGTTGTCACCTTTCGGCTTCCTCGAATAGAGCTTCACCGCACCGCCGATCGAGTTCTGACCGGCGAGAGTGCCCTGCGGTCCGCGCAAGACCTCCACGCGTTCGAGGTCCATGAGGTCGACCACCGACCCCGTGAGCGTCGAATAGTAGACATCGTCCACGTAGAGCCCGACGCCTGGTTCGAGCGCGAAGATGAAGTCGTGCTGGCCGACTCCTCGGATGTGGGCCTGGAGCGATGGACCGTAGGTGCCGGGCGCCTGGGCCAAACGCGTGTTCGGAATCTGGGCTGCCACTTCCGAGATGTTGTCCTGGTTGCGCGCCTCCATCTTTTGGCCACTCACCGCGGTGAGCGTGACCGGAGTCTTCTGCGGGTTTTGACGACGAAACTGTGCGGTCACGAGGATTTCTTCCTCGCCGGCGGGGCCGGTTCCAGCAGCGACCGTTGGCTCTTCGGCGGCAACGACAGGCTCCGCGGCGGGGGCGCTTGGGGCGGGCGTGCTTGGGGCGGGCGCACTTGGGGCGGGCGCGCTTGCGGGCGGGGCCTCGGCGGGCGGGGCTTCGGCGGGCGGCGGCGGCTCGGCTTCGGCCGGCGGCGCTGCCGGTTCCTCTGCGAACGCGGGCGTGGCGAAACCCAAACACGCAGCAACAACGGTTCGCCCCACTGCTCTTCGCTTCTTCCTTGTCATGACGAGTCGTTCCCTTCGCGGGTCGGAGCTTATGCGCGTCTCGCAGCAAACGTACAGCGGCTTATTGAGGTTTCTCGACTGCTGCAGGAGAGCAATCTCACTCACGTGTCGGCATAGTCAATTTGGTATAGGCCGATGTGCCTATCTCGCACGGTGCAAGCCACGTCAGTTATGCAATCCAACTCAGGCGCTCTAGGGTTTCTGGAACATCTCCCCAGCCCTGTTTGAATCATTTGCTCACAGCGGCTCGACGCGCATCGTCGCTTCAATGGTTGCTGCCCCACCCCGACTGAGGCTACTGTCGCGACGTTCCCGGCAGGTGCTGTTCGGAAGAAACGTGATTTTTACTATGCTCACCCCGACACTGCGATCACGCCGACTTCGGTGCCCTTGGGGCGTCGTTGTCCTGCTCTCCAGCTGCTTCGTGTCCGGCTGCGCGAGCGCCCCGGACGAACCCACCGACGGCGAGAAGGCGAACGGGACTACGCCGACTGCGAAGGCCGCCATGGCCGGTTTCATGGGCGGCACGGAGAGCGGAGCCGCGACGTTCGTCCAGAATGGCACCGACGTGTTCTTGTCCGTGAGCCTCAAGGGCTGTGTCCCCACACCCAAGCCCGCGCCGGACATGCCGCCGGTCGATACGGGTTACCCCGTCGGCATTTACGAGGGGACCAGCTGCGACGACGCCGCGACCCTAGGCGCAGAGTGGGCTCGAGGCGGGGGGATCGCGAACGTCCCCTGCTCCGCGAGCGCTACGGGCTGGGTCGTTCACACGGTACCGAACGCCGGAGACACCGGCTGGACGATCGGAGGGGACTCCCTCACGAACGTGATCGGTCACCTCTTCGTGGTGAAAAAGAACGGCGTGCCGGACGCTCCGCCGCCGGTGGCTTGCGGAGTGATCGTCGATGCGAACGCAATGCCCTAGTCCTTGAGCGGCTCGGTCAGCACGGCGATGGTCGTGGCGCCGCCACCGCGGGCGAGATCCATGGCCTCTGCGGCCAGTCCGAACTCCGTTTCCTCGGCGGCGTCGAAGAAGACGGTGCGGTCGCCGCGCGCCGCGAGAACGCGCTTGAGCTTGGCGGCAAACTGGTCTTTCGGAACGACGTCGCGGTTGATCCGAATCACGCCATCCGGGGTCACGCTGACCACGATGGGCTGATTCTTGGCGTCAACCTCGGCCGCTGGCTCCTGATCGGGTTTGCTCGGCATGTGAAGCCAAAACTGCTTGCTCAAAAGGGGCGTGATCACCATGAAGATGATGAGCAGCACCAGAACGACGTCGACCAACGGCGTGACGTTCATCGCGGGCTGTGCCCGTCCATGCTTGACCGATGAACCTCCGACATCCAATGCCATGGCGTCCTCTCAGGGGCTGCCGGTGACGGCTTTGCGCTCGTTGACCTTGAGCGAAACCCCAGGGAACCCGAGGTTCTGACACGTCTTGAAGAGCTTGCGCACGTCCTTGTACCGAGTGGCGCGGTCGGCTCTCAGTACCAATCGGCGCTGGGGCTCGCGCTCGTTTGCCTCGCCGAGCACGCTGGCGAAGCGCTCGGGGTCGAGCTCTTCCTGCTCGAAGAACAGCGCGCCGTCTTTCGTGAGCGACAGCGTGAACGGGTCCATCCGACCCTTGGCATCGGGATCCACGTTGAAAATGCTGGGAAGCTCGACGTTGGCCGACTTCTCCATCGCCGGCACCACCACCATGAAGATGATGAGGAGCACCAGCACCACGTCGACGAGCGGCGTGACGTTCATCACCGGCGCGATGCGATGAGGTCTCTTTCCCAGCGACCGCGTCACGTCGCCCCCGGCATTGCTCCAGGCAACGTCGAAAACGGAGCTCCCGAAGCTCCCGGGACTCGTGAGCTCGCCGTCGTCGCCCCACCGCTCCGCGCGAGGCGGTCGACGAGCTCGCCTCCTGCGTTGAGTAGCCCTCCTTCTAGGGTGGCAATGCGCCCAGCGAGCCAGTTGAAGACCAACACCGATGGAATGGCGACACACAGGCCGTATCCGGTCACCACCAGCGCTTCGCCGATTGACGCACCGATGGTGCCGATTCCGCCGGAGCCGGTGGCGGCGATCATGGCGAAAGCATTGATGATACCAAGTACCGTGCCGAGAAGCCCCACGAACGGAGCGGTCGACCCGGTGGAAGCCAGCACGTTCATACGCCGGTTGAGATCTCGGCTGACGGCTTCGCCCTTGCGTTCGAGAGCCCGGCGCGCGTATTCGGCCGCGTCCCCCGCGGTCTCCCCGGCCTGTCGCAGCTCGAGGAAGGTCCTGACGCCGACCCCGAGGTAGTCCGACAGGTGATTCGCCCGCGAGACCTCGATGGCCTGCAACAGCTTCGCGTGATCGTTCGCCTGCATCGGCCCCTGCGCCTCGGCCGCGAACTGGCGAGCGCGGGCGCCCGAGGTGAAGAGAAGAATCGCGCGGTCGATGGTCACCCCGACGCAAGCAACCGCCTGGATCGTCAGCAGGAGAACCACCCCGCGGACCGGCAGTCCCATGTTACTCCATAGCTCAATCAAATTGATGTGCATCGTTGCTCCTTGACCAGAAGCTCCTTCAGCTCTCCTGGAATCGAACGGGTACCTGCATGCGATAGGGGACGGGGTTGCCGCCCTGGGTTGCGGGGCGGTAGCGCCAGCCGCGCACCGTCTGCAGCACGATTTCACCGAGCTGCGCGGGGCCCTGCACGATGCGAGGGTCGACGACGCGGCCGTTGGTGTCGACGAGGAAGGTCACCACGACCAGCCCTTCGAGACCCAAGCGGCGCGCCAGCGCCGTATAGGTGGGTCGCCGATTGCCGCTCAGTGCAACGGGTTTGACGATCGGCTCGGCCTTCGCGACTTGCGGCTTCGGCGGAGGAGGGGCAGGCGCGGCGCCACGCGACGTGCCCGTGCCGCCTTCAACCCCATCGAGAAACCCGTCGACCGGGCCCGCTTTCTCCGCCGGCGCGAGCGGCTTTTCGGACTCCGCGGGGGTGTTCTTGGGCACTTCCTTGGGCGTCGTGATGACCTTGCGATTGGCCTTGGGTCGAGGACTCGGTTGTGTCGCCACGACGGGCGGAGGCGGCGGAGGGGGCGGCAGATTCGCGAACTTCACCTGCTCGAGTTGCTCTTCCGCGACTCGTCTCGCCGATGCCGTCGCACCGATGATGAGGGCGCCCGCACCGCAATAGAGCAACAAGGCCACGGCCATCGAGCCGCCTAGTCGTCTCTGCCCCTCGATGCCCGCGGGCGCGTGAAAGTCATCGAACATCTTTTCGAAACCTGGGCGCACCGTGCCGGGCGGGAAGCCTCACAGCTGGACCACAGTCGTAGTCAGATGCAGAGCACCCAACGCAGTAACACTTGCGCTGGCGAGCTGGCAAGCGACCCTCGCGCGGAAAACGCCGGGACGCACGTGGATGCCTCATAGGTATTTCGGCCTAGTGCACCGCATGTGATGTGCCATCAAGCAATCGCTTCGCGATTGACCGCTGCGCGGTATGCTGTGCACTCGTGTTTTGTCATGCTGGGGCCAGCCCCAGACCCCGCCGTCCGCCTCGCGTCCGCGCTAGTGCAGCTCCGCTCCGAAAGTTGAACCTATCTCACATGCGCTCCACTAGCCGGTGCCAACTACTTATCTGTTCGGCTGTCCCCGCCTCACGTCAGTTATCGACGTGAGTCCCGGCTGCGACCGCCGTCGATGATACGGCGTTCCTCCTCCGCCTCGTTCCCATGCTGGTGCTCATCGCCTGCGGCGTGTGCTCGACGGAGAGCTGCATTCAAGACGGCGCCGGCTGGATCGCCATATCGGAGCGCTGCGCGTCGGTAGTTGTTCGCTGTTGCTTCATGCGCAGGCGGCGCACCGTCGGCTCATGCGAACGACACGACCACCTGCCGAACGCGAGCCAGCGGTCGCTCGCACTACGGCGGCGAGCTCAGTTGGGATCGGCTTGCGGACGACGTGGCTACTCTGCTCTCGGAGCTCGGCATCGATAGCGCCGTCGTTGGTGGAGTCTCCATGGGTTCGGCGGTCGCCGTCCGATTTGCGCTCCGCCACCCACGGCTGCCCAGGGCTCTCATCCTCATGTCACCGGAGCTGCTCAGGGCTCTCATCCTCATGTCACCCATGTAGGCCGGCGACGACACTCACTTGCCCGAGGCTTCGGACAGAGCAATGCGTGTGATCGCCGAGGCGGGACAGCGTGCGCTCGAGGATGGCGTGCGAGTCGGCGGCGTCTGTGTGCGGCATCTGCGCCACCCGTACTCGTCGAGCAGACCGACGCGAACATGATTGAGCGGCTCGCCACGTTCTGTACGGATGCCTTCGCTACGCCGGCAACCTGATCTGCCAAGGCGTCGATGGGCGTGCCGTCTACGCTGAAGCTTTCCAATCTCACCAGCCGGTCTTGCTGCGCCTGCGCCATACGCCAAGCTGTTCTTTGGCCGGCGTCCTGCGGCATCACCCCGCCCGATTATTGGAGAACGTGCTGTTGTCGAAACGGAAACGCGCGCTGTAGCCCACTGCTTCGGAGCACAGTCTTGTACAGCCCGTCCCCTCGCACATCCATCGGCTGACCTCCTTCGCGATTTTTAAACAGCCTGCTGGGCGGGCGGGAATACCAGAAAACATGAACCACCCGCTCACGTTCGAGGGAACTGCCCTTTTGAGAAAGAGCTTCGCCTTGCGCACTGTCTTGTCCCGTCTGTCCCTTCTTTCGCTGGCCGCCCTTCTGGCGGGTTGCGCCTCGAACGGGGGCGACCCCATCGGTGCAGGCGGATCAGGCGGCCAGGGAGGAAGCGGATCGCCCCACGCAGGCGCGACATCTTCCGGCACGGGCGGCGGAAGCGGAGCAGGCGGCACGAACGCCGGGACGGGTGGCGTCAGCGCGGGTGCGGGTGGCGCGAGCGCCGGGACGGCCGGGAGCTCGTCGGGCCAGGGGGGATCGGCGGGAACGTCCCAAACGGGGGGCTCGGCAGGCATCGCCGGCGGCGCTGCCACCGGCGGGCGCATCGGCGACGCCGGCGCGGGCGGAAGCGCAGGGGGTGCCACCGGCGGCGCAGCAGGCAAGGGCTCGGGTGGCAATGGCGGCGCCGGCAGCGGCGGCACTGCTGGCATCGGCGGCATCGGCGGCACGGCCGGCACCGGCGGCGGTGGTGGCGAATGCACGCCGCCCACGACCTACGCGAATCTCTTCGTTACCGTCTCCGGTAAGACCCAAGCGGAGAGCGACCAGAAGATCGACACGGCCTGGTCCACGCTCTTCAACCCGAACGGTTCGGGGAAGATCTACTTCAACGGACCCGGCAACGACGAATCGTACGTCAAGGACATTTATAACGGCGATGTCCGCTCCGAGGGCATGTCCTACGGCATGATGACCGCGGTTCAGCTGGACCATCAGACCGAGTTCGACCGCCTTTGGAGCTGGGTCAAAAACCACATGGCGAATGGGACGGGCGAGATCCGATGGTCTTGCCAGACCTCGGGCTCGGGGTGCGCCGGCGGTGGAGCGCCTGACGGCGAGGAGTACATGGCGACCGCCCTCATCTTCGCCTCTCACCGCTGGGGCGACTCGACCGGGCCCGCCAAGATCGCCTACTCGACCGAGGCCAAGTGGGTCCTCGACCTGATACGGACCAAGTACTTCAACTCGCAATACCACCTCGTCAAGTTCGTCTCGAGCTCGAACAACGTGGACCCTTCGTATGTCCTGCCGGCCTTCTACAAGGTGTGGGCCTGCTTCGACACCGCGAACGCGGAGTTCTGGACGGAAGCGGTGACCGCGGGGCGTCAGTACATGCAGAAGGTCGTGGACGGCAATGGCGTGTGTCCCTACCAAGCGAGCATGACGGCCACGAACCCGCAGGGTGCCAACTCCGACTCACTCCGATGCGTCGTCAATCTCATGATGGACTGGTACCTGTTCGGCGAAGATGCCTGGCAGAAGGACACGTATGCGCCGAAGTTCGGCTCCTATTCGAACTCCCATAACAACGGCGGCGCGCAGGTGGGATGCAACGCGACTCTGGGCTTCGCCTTGCCGGCATCCTCGGGCAAGACCTTCGTAGACAAGCTCTGGTCGACGGGCGTCCCCTCCGGCAACTACTGGGACGGGGTGCTCTACATGCTCGGCATGCTCCACGTCAGCGGCAACTTCCGCATCTGGTAGTCCACCATGGCCAAGGCCCGGCTCGGACGACGAGCTGGGCCTTTTTCATGCTTGGCTCAGCTCGGAAAGCTCGAGGGCGGCCGCGGAACGGTCGCCGGTTTCCGAGAGTGCGCGCGCAAGACGCAGGCGCGCACAGGCCGCTATCACCGCCGGCCGTCGCCGCATCAAGGAGCGGCAAGGGGCGAGCGCTCGCGATGGTCAAACGCTCGCTGTGCGCGGTTGCGGCCGTGCGCTGCGCCCCGTGCATGTGCGCCTCGCATGGATGTGAGCGGTGCAAAAGTACCCGATGGGTGAGGTGAGCGGCGTTGTATTGCCTGAGGAGCGGCACGGGTTTTGCTGATACCCGTTCGCGAAGGAGATTTTTCATGAGCAACGTCAATGCAAGCAAACGGAGTGAAGGCGCGGCGGAGAAGCTCGGCGGCAAGTTGAAGCGCGTTGCGGGCTCGGTGCTCGGGAATGAGCAGATGGAGGCCGAGGGTCACGCGAAGGAGCTCAAGGGCAAGAGCAAGGAAGAAGCGGCCAAAGCGGCGGAACGCAGCAAGGGCAAGGCCGAAGAGCTCAAAGGCGCGATCAAGAACCGCGTCGGCGCGGTGATCGACAACGAGCAAATGCAAGCCGAGGGCAAGCTGAAGGAGCTCAAGGGTCAGGCTCGCCAAAAGGCGAATCGATAAGCCGCGGTGCGCCGATTCGCGACTCGAACACGCGCCCGAAGTCAGCGCAAAGCGGCAGTTGGCGGGGCGGCCGGCTGTCGCTCGGGGGACGGGCGCGTGCGGATCGGCACGGCGGGCTGGGCAGTGCCCCACGAGATAGCGCCGGCAACGGCGGCGGACCAAAGCGGGCTCGAGCGCTACGCGCAGCACTACGACGCGGTCGAAATCAATTCTACGTTTTATCGGTTGCCGCTCGCGCGTACGATCGAGCGTTGGCGCGACGTCACGCCCGCGCATTTTCGCTTCACCGTCAAAGTGCCGCAGGCCATCACGCACGAGAGCGGGCTATGCGGGGGTCGGACGGAGCTTCAGAATTTTTGCCGATTGCTCGACGGATTCGGGGCGAAGCTCGGCGCCTTGCTCGTACAGCTTCCGCCGAGCTTAGCATTCGACGCGCGCGTCGCCCGACGGTTTTTCTCGGCGCTGAACGTCATGCACCAGGCGCCCGTCGTGGTCGAGCCGCGACACGCCACATGGTTCGGCGCGCGTGCCGAAGAGCTCTTGCTGCGTCACGGAGTAGAACGCGTTGCGGCGGATCCGGCGCGCCACCCGGCCGCGGCCGAGCCGACGTTCACGGGACCCGTCAGCTATTTTCGCTGGCACGGCTCGCCGCGCATGTACTTCTCCGCGTACGGCGCGGACCGCATCGCTCTCTTGGCTGCGCGCATTGGCGAGCTGACGCGAGTCCACGCCGGGCGCAGCATTTATTGCATCTTCGACAACACGGGGGGCGGCGCGGCACCGGTGAATGCACTCGAGCTACGACGCACGATAGGGCTGTGAGGATGCGCCGACTCCGCGGACGACGTCGGTCCACCTCGTAGTCGATCCCCTCGTCGAGCTGCCCTCCACGCTGGACCCGACGCTGTAGTCCGAATTGAAGTCACTCCCGAACGACGACGCCGAGGGGAAGGTCCACCCGAGGCGACGCTTGGGGTCGGTTTCTCGGCTCGGGCAGGTTGAGCGCGGCGCTCCTGGCGCGGTCCGTTGGCCGGACCTGTATTTTCGCCGCTCAGGAGCTCGCGCGGAACCTTTTCGCCGCTCGCCGGTAGTCAGGGGGAGATGGACGACGCAGAGCTGGTCCGGAAGGTCGTGGACGGTCGTCACGATGCATTCCGTGAGCTCGTTCTGCGCTACGAGCGGCCACTCTTTCGATTTTTTGCGCGCTTTGGCTTTGCGCCCGCGGTCCGCGAGGAGCTTGCGCAGGAGACGTTTCTGCGGGCGTATCGCGCGCTCGCGAGCTACGAGCCCGCGCGGGGTTCGCTCGCGGCGTGGCTATTCACCATCGCGCGAAACCTTGCGGCGGACGAGCGCGCGCGAGCTCGCCATCAGGCCGAGGTGCAGGCCGTAGACGTTGCTACGGCCATGCCCTCGCACGCGGACGGACCCGCCGAGCTCAATGAACGCGCCGAAATCCTCGCGCGTGTTCAACGGGCGCTCGAGGGCCTGCCGGGAGCGCTGCACTCGACGTTCGTGCTCGCGGAGATCAAGGACCTCAGTCTGGCGGATGTCGCAAGAATCGAACGCTGTGCGCTCGGAACGGTTAAATCACGCGTGCATCGCGCGCGCGAGCAGTTGAGAGCGGCGCTCGGCGAAAAGGAGAGGTCACGATGACGTGCACGCAAACACAGGAGAAGATCGCACGCGGAGAAGCGCTCGACGACCACGAACGGGACCACGCGCTCGCCTGCTCCGATTGCGGCATCCTCGTAGCGCTCGCCTCCACCCTCGATGCGCTCGATCCCGGCGTGCCCGCGGGGTTCGCCGACCGCGTGATGGCGCGCATCACGGCCGAAGCGGGCGGCGGTCCCGAACCAGCGAGCCCGCCGCGTTGGTACGAGGGGCGCTGGGCAGGCGCTTTGCTCACCGCCGCGGCGGCGCTCGTTGCTCTTCTGAACGCGGCAAGGTTCTTCGTCTCGGTGCTCATGCCAGTCGGCTCGTTCGGAGGCGCGCCGTGAGCCCGCGCAAACCGCTCCTGGCGCTGGCAGCCGCGCTCGTGATGCCGGGTCTCGGCCACGTTTATCTCGGGGATTTCATCGGCGGGACGTCGCTTCTGTTCGCGGTTGCGCTCACGGTGCCCGCCTTCACTCGCTTGGCGCTGTGGGCGCCGCCGACCTGGCTTTGCGGAGTCGTGCTCACGGGTATCGCCGTGGCGCTTGCGCTCTATGCCGGCTCTGCGGTGCATGCATGTCGACGCGCGAAGCACGCGCCGAGCGCCGCGCTGCGTGCGTTTCAACGTCCGACCGTCTACGCGCTCTACGTTGCCGTCGGTTACGTGTTCGTGCTCGAGCCGGTGTCGGCGCACGCCCGCAACCAGTGGCTCGAGACGTTCGTCGTACCGAGCGCGAGCATGACACCGGCGATTTTGCCGGGTGATCGCGTCTTCGCCGACAAGACGGTCGGCACCCGCGGTGGCGCGACCGTCGAGCGCGGCACGATCGTGGTTTTCACCTATCCGAACGACCCCCGACTCACCTACGTCAAGCGCGTCGTCGGGCTGCCCGGGGATCGCATCGAGCTCGACGGGCCGAACGTGCGCATCAACGGCAAGAACCTCACGCTCGGCCCAGCTCACGACGCCTTCGCCGCGAGCCACGGCCTCATGGCGACGCGCGAACAGGGCGCGCACGGCTCCTACACCGTGCTCTGGCCGGGCCAGTCCGGCGCGGCGACAGCACCGCTCTCGACGGTGACGTACGTCGTGCCCCCCGGTGCCGTTTTCGTGCTCGGTGACCAACGCGGCCACGCCATCGATTCGCGCACCTTCGGACCGGTGCCGCTCGGCAACGTGAAGGGCATCGTCCGTCAGATTTGGTTTTCACGCGGAGCCGACGAAGGCGTTCGGTGGAGTCGGATCGGGCATCTCGTAGGCTAACGCCAAGGGCATCGACAGGTCGCTCCGTTGGCCCGGGGCTTGCTTGGAAGCGGGTCATGTCCATTCTCGCATTCATCATTCTCGGTCTCGTCGCAGGGCTCCTCGCGCGCGCTCTCATGCCTGGGCGTCAAAAGATGGGCGTGCTCGCGACGACGCTGCTCGGCATGGTTGGCTCGATCCTCGGCGGTTTTATCGGCAACCTGATCAGCGGCGAGCGGCTCTTTGACCTCCACGCGGCCGGGATCATCGGCAGCGTGATCGGCGCACTGATCCTGCTCATGCTGACCGGCGCGGGACGTCGACGCGGCGTCCTCAACTAACGCCGTGCAAATTCGCCTCGGCGGGGCCGTCGAGTCGCCCTCAGGCAGTCAGGCGTCCGACGCGCGGTGACGCCGACGCGAAGAGCGCGATCGGGATCCTTGCGACGCGCCGGACCCGCCGCGACTCGTGCAGTAGGGGTGACACGAACACCGGACCTCGTGCGCATGCGTTGCTGCATTTCGCCAGGTACCGGTTCCAGCCGACGCTCGTTCAGAATGGCACCGAGTTCGCGAAGGCGTCTGCATTCGTTCGCGCTGGTGCGGCTTTTGCGCGTTGCATGCCGGTAACGGCTCCGGCTGTTGACAACGTCACTGGACGAACAATAGAGTCCGCCCCCAATTCTCCCGCATTAAACGTGCGTCCGAGCCCCGGGGCCTGTCCGGCGGTCGGACGTGGACCGCTGCCGGATCTCACGGCGCGCCTGCACAGCCGAATCCTATGAATCGAGAAACCGCCGAAGTTGCCCAATCGACGATGACGTCGCTCGATTGGGTCATGGTCGCCCTGTACTTCACCGCCCTCTTGGGCGTCGCCTCGTGGGTGGTGAAGAAGAGCAAGAAGACGGCCGACGACTACTTCCTGGCCGGCCGCGACCTGAGCTGGTGGATCATCGGCGCGTCCATCTTCGCGTCGAACATCGGCTCGGAGCACATCGTCGGGCTCGCCGGCTCCGGCGCCTCCGACGGCATGGCGCTCGCGCACTACGAGCTGCACGCCTGGTGTCTGCTGTTGCTCGGGTGGGTCTTCGTGCCGTTCTACATGCGCACGCAGGTCTTCACGATGCCCGAGTTCCTCGAGCGGCGCTTCTCCGTCGAATCGCGCTACGTGCTCTCGATCGTCTCCCTTTTGACCTTCGTCGTGTCGAAGATCGCGGTGGGCATCTTCGCCGGCGGCGTCGTCTTCGCGACGCTGCTCCCCGAGGTGAGCCTGACGGTCGGCGGCGTCTACATCAGCAGCTTCTGGATCGGCTCCATCGGCGTCATCCTCCTGACGGGCCTTTACACGACGCTCGGCGGGATGCGCGCCGTCGCGTACAACGACGCCGTTCAGGTCATCGTGCTGATCGGTGGCTCGCTGCTCCTCACGATGTACGGTCTGAGCAAGCTCGGCGGTTGGGGACGCATGCGTGAGCTCGTCGGCTCCGACATGCTGAACCTGTGGAAGCCGATGACGCCGGTCGGCGTCGAGAGCACGTGGTCGCCGGTCATCGAGCAGGACGCGTCCGGGCGGCTCGTGAAGCAGGCGTGGTACTTCAATCAACAGTACCCGTGGCTCGGCATGGCGGTGTGCGCGCCGATCATCGGCATGTGGTACTGGTGCACGGACCAGTACATCGTGCAGCGCGCGCTCGGCGCTCCGAACGAGAAAGAGGCCCGCCGCGGCAGCATTTTCGCGGCCTTCCTCAAGCTCGCCCCGCCCTACCTCTTCATCATCCCGGGCATGATCTGCTTCGCACTCGCGAAGAGCAACATCGTCCATGAGCTCGCGCGCATGGTCGGCCCCGACGGCAAGCCGATCCCGCACGAGGCGCAGGGCGCCTTCCCATTGATGGTGAAGTACCTGCTCCCGTCGGGCCTGCGCGGCATCGTGGTCGCCGGCCTGCTGTCGGCGCTCATGGGCTCGCTCGCCGGTGTGTTCAACGCCTGCTCGACGCTATGGACCGTCGACATCTACCAGAAGTGGAAGCCTCAGGCCTCGCAGGAGCAGATCGTGAAGACGGGCCGCATCGCCACCGTGGTGATGGTCGTCATTGCGATCCTCTGGTTGCCGGTCGTCCAGGGCGCGCACGGTCTCTACAACTACCTGCAGTCCGTCCAGGGCTATCTGGCGCCGCCGATCTTCGTGGTGTTCTTCTTCGGCGTGTTCAACAAGCGCCTCACCGCGAAGGGCTGCCTGTGGGCGATGATCGTCGGCTTCGTCGTCGGCGTCTTCCGCATGGCAGTGGACACGCCGGTCACGATCATGGGGACGCCCTACGAGAAGGGCTCGTTCTTCTGGATCGTCAACAACATCAACTTCCAGTACTTCAGCATGCTGATCACGGCCGTCTCCGCCGTGGTGATGGTGGTGGTGAGCTACATGGGCAAAGCGCCCGACGAAGCGCAGCTCAGCGGCCTGACCTTCGCGACCGCATCGGCGGAGGACCGGGCCCGCACGCGCGCGAGCTGGGATCAGCGCGACGTGATCGCGTCGGCGTTCATCCTCGTCGCGATTCTCTTCGCCTACCTGTACTTCCGCGGCTAGCCCGCAGCTCGCCGATCGGCTCGGCCAGTGGGTACTGACGCGGTCAGTCCGGCTACGGCGTGCGCCTGCGTCGAGGCGCGACCAGTGCCAAGCTCTCGACATGCCGACGGTCGAGCCCGCCTGGCCCTCCAGGCTGCACCACGTCGAAGCGACGCGAGCGCGCTTCGGTGATCTCGCCGAACGCTTGGTCCCGTATCTCGACCGCAAAGATCCTGCTGCGGACGCCGTGGTGGCGGCGCTCGCCGGCATGGATCGAGCGAGTCGCGAGGGTGCGATCGAGAGAGCGCTCGCGGGCGGAACGGATGCCGTTCCGGAGCCACTGCGTGAGCTCGTCCGGGCGGCGAGCGTGGTCCCGGCGTGGGTCGACTGGGAGCGCCTGCGGCGTGCACACGACGTATTTCTGCGTCCAGGGCTCCTCGGTGGCATCGTGCTCGGGCTGCGCTCGCTCGTTTTCGGCTACGCCGCGCCCGCGGGGAACAAGCCGCTCGCCTTTTCGGGCCGGCTGAAGGAGCGCTCGGCTCGGCGTCTCGCGGAAACCAGCAAGTTCGTCACAGCCGTCACCGCGCTCGACGGTCTACGACCCGGTGCCCTCGGGTGGCAGCTCGTGCTCCGAGTGCGCCTGATGCACGCGGAAGTGCGGCGCCTGTTGCTCGCGAGCGGCCGCTGGTCTTACGACGCCTACGCCGAGCCGATCAACCAGCACGACATGCTGGCGACCATTCTACTCCTCTCCAACGTGTTCATCGACGGGGTACGCCTGTTCGGCGTTCACGTCGCTCCCGATGAAGCCGACGACTACCAGCATCTCTTTCGCTGGGTCGGCGAGCTCATCGGCGTCGAGCCCGAGCTGCTTCCCGCGACTTACGCCGAAGCGACGCGTCTCGCTCGTTTCATTCACCTCACGCAAGGCCCACCCGACGACGACTCACGCGAGCTCGTGAACGCCCTCCTCGAGGGCCCGCTTCGCCTGGCCCAGTCTCCGCGCGAACGCCGCCGTGCCGAACGCCAGGTCGCGGTTGCGCGCGGCCTCTGCCGTAGTCTCATCGGTGAGGACCTGGCCGACGCGCTCCATCTGCCCCGCGACCACCACCGCCATTGGGCGCTCGGCCTCCGCACCACCTTCCGGTTGCTCGAATTGACGCGTCGCGGCTCTCCACGCGTCAACGCCTTCGTTCAACTCCTCGGCAAGTACTATTGGGATTTCAGCGTCGAGCGCGGCCTCGGGGGCACGCCCGCGCGCTACGATTTGCCGGAGCGACTGGCGAACGCCGGGCATTGACGATCGAGCTCGCACCGCTGGCGTTGCCCGCGCGCCGGAGTGCGGGCAATAGTCACGCGTGAGGATGTCCGAGCACTTCCGCACCGATGGATCGAATTCGGGCCCGATCTTCGGAGAGATCGTTCGCTTCGATCAGTACGTCGACCGCGTGACGATCAATCCGATCGTCGGCTAAGGCCGCGTGTGCGCGCGCTCGGCTCTGCGAGCAGCTCGAGAGCTCCAGGTAGCGAGCGCGCTCCACGCGAGCAGCAACCCGATGGAAACAGACGCCAGCACGACGCCCAGGCGAGCGAGGGGCCGGCTTGGCCCTTCGGCGAAGGACTCGCGGGTCTGAACCACGACGACGTAGCCGGTACCTCCGACGGGCGAAAGCGCGGCGAGCCAGCGATCGCCGAACAATGGATCGACGTAGCGCCCGAGCGTCGTGGGGGCGGCCTTCGGAAGCTCGAACTGCGCGTGTGGTGCGCGCGAAACGGCGGTTTTCAACGCGCCCTCGAGCTCCGGCGGAGCAGTCACTCGCGCACCTCGCGCCAGCCTTGGATGCGCGAGGAAAGTAAAGCTCGATGCGGCGCGTTCATCACGCGCGTCGAGCTCGATGGGGCCGAGCACCGCCGTGACTTGGCCGGACGTAGCTCCGCGAGCTTGGTGAAGGGCTCGCGGCAACTCGAGCGTAGAAGCGACCGTCAGGCTACCTGCCAAAACGCCGATCCAGGGTGCCGGCTCCGCGCCCGAGCTCGTATCGAAGATGGGGGACGAGACAGCGAACTTGATCAGTTGGGAAACCGAGGAGCGATAAGCTTTTCGCACCCCGAGCTTCGTGTTCTCGGGTTTCTGATCGGCAAGGGCGTCACTGAAGTAGCTGCGCCAGTCGTAGCGAACTTGCATGAACGAAAGCGAGGGCGGATCTTCGGCGAAGCGCGCTCGAGCACAACCGCTCGAGTCGAGCACGAACAACGTGGAGAAGCGCGTGCCGAGCGGCTGAAGCGGTCCTGGATCGGCGAGTCTGGTCTGACTCTTACAAGGGTTTTGGTTGGGGAGCTCCGCTCCGGAAGCATCGCGCGCGAGCGGACGTGGTGGCAGCACCAGCGCCTGCACGGCGGGAAGGCGCGCTGCGCGTGCCACCTCCTCCGCGTAGTCACGCAGCTGGAACAGGACGGCCGCGGCCTGGCCGCTCGCCGCATAGGCGTTCATGGACAGGACCGCTTGCTTCAGGTCCTCGCGCTGCCGCTCGACGACGAAGAACGTGGCTGCCGCGAAGCAGGGTAGGAGCGCAAGCACGGCCGACCGCGCCCCCGGGTGACGCTTGGCCCAGTGGAAAGCCCGCCCGAGCGCCGGGAGGCGAACGCCGACGAGGGGCTCGTGGCGACGCAGGTGCTCGAGGTCGTTGGCGAGCGCCGCCGCCGAGGGGTAGCGCGCTTCCGGCTCGGATTCTAGGGCCCGTCGAGCGATGGCGAGCATCCCCCAACCGAGATCCGGCGTGTACCGCGGCAGCGGGTCAACACGCCTGTCGAGGACACGTTGCTCGAAGTCGGCGTCGCGGCCGAACGGCAGCTCGCCGGTCACGAGCCAGTGCAGCAGCACGCCCAGCGAGAAGATATCGGTGCCGATTCGCAGCGGTTCCCGAGCGGTGGGCTCGCGCTTACGGAGCTCGCGCACCTGCTCGGGAGACATCCACCCGCGCGTTCCTCCCACGACCACGTTCTCGTCGGGCACCACGGCGCGAGCGAGACCGAAGTCGCAAAGGTGCGGTTCCCCTCCGGCGTCGAGCAAGATGTTGTCGGCCTTGAGATCGCAGTGAAGCACGCCGAGCTCGTGTGCGAATTGCACCGCACGCGCGATCTTGAGCGCCAGGTCGAGGCGCTCGTCGAGTGGGGCCCGGCGCACGGCGTGCTCGCTGAGCTTGCCGCCCTTCATGAATGGCATCACGAGCGTCGGTCGGCCCACGTGCGACGGGCCGAGCCGCGCGCGCACGATGTTGGGATGCGAGAGCGCGCTTTCGAAACGTGCCTGGCGCACGAAGAGCTCGTACGCGCTCTCGGTCTTGGCGAGCTTCAGTGCGACCCACTCGCCGGAAACGCGGTGCCGCGCTTCGTAGACTCGGCCCGTCGCGCCCTCGGCGTGTGGCTTTTCGGGCGCGACGAGCTCGTAGTCGCCGAGCACGTCCGGTGCGGGCTCTTCGCGCACGAGCCCGCGCAAGCAGGTCCAGCACGGCCCGCCAGGCAAAGGCCCCTCGCCGTGAGCTCCACAGAACGGGCAGCCGCCACCGTTCAATCGGACTCTCCCTCGGGCTCCATCAAGACCCCTTCGGCCGGCTCCTCGAGGAAGGCGAAGAGCTCCCGCTTCTCGGCTTCCAAACGTTGCTTCGTCCGCACGGGGTCGAGCGCGTCGTCACCGAGATCGAGGGTACCGAGAACGAGCTCGTCGAAGCAGTGCTGAAAGCGGAGCCGCTCGTCGCGAATGGCATGGCTCAAGGTCACGCGCTTCATCCCGAGCTCCTCGGCCAGGGGACCCTGTGGCAACGGGTCCGCCTGCGGCCCCGGAAGGAAGCGTTTGAATCGAGCGAAGCGCGCCGGGTTCGGGCTGCGTGATTCGGCGAGCTCGAGCGCCTGCACGACCAGGTTCGCCACGTACGCCGCGCCAAAGTCAGCCTCCGTGCTTGCGCGAAACGCCTCGAATTCGAGTGGGACATAGCGTTGGTGCCGGCGCCATTCGTCCCAGGAGTTGTAGAGGAAGTTCTTGATGGAGGTCTTGAGCCAGCCGCGCAGGGACCCGTTCTTCTGGAGCTTGTCCACGTCCCTGCGTCGAACGAGGCCCTCCACGTAGCGCTGGTACAGGTCGTCCGTGCTCTCGTTCGGCGGCGGACGGAGCACGCCCATGTACCAAACGATGAAGGCTCGATACTGCCGCAGCAGCTTTCCTAGGGCCTCAGAGGCTGCGGGGCCGGCCCCCTTCGCCTGCACGATCAGCGTCCAAGCGGAGATCGTGGAGTTCGACGAGCAGTTACCCGAGGTCTCCATGTCCCCTCCTGAAGCCAATGCGCTCGAATGTTGCCTCGAGCGCTTTCTTTTTTAGCAGGCCGCGCGGCGCGTTTATTGGGTCTTTTGCAGGTTGGCGACCGCAAAATCGACGCTGCCGCTACCGCCGCCGGTTTCGACCAGGATTTTGGCTTCGAGCAGATTGCCGAGCTTCATGCCGGCCGCATCCCAAGCCTTGAAGTGATCGGAGATCGTGATGGTTCCGCACTGACGGGCCTTTTGGCGGATGCTCCAGAACTGACTCCAGCTCGACTGGTTGCAGCGCGAGCCCCCCGTCCCATTCGTGCTGTTCGAATAGAACTTGTAGTTCTCGCCGTCGATCATCGTGGGGGACCCCTTCTGGCCCGAGTTGTAGGGCGTGAACGGCATCTGCCCGAATGAATCATCCAGGATGTACCATTCGACACAAGGATTCGTGGACCAGCCATAGATGCCGATGTACGAGAAGCCGCCGCCGCTTCCATTCTTCTTGAAGGTGAAACCAGCGGTGATCGTTCCGTATTGGTCGTACGTCTTTCCGCCGTTGCCCCATTCGAAGCCGAGACGACCCAGGTAGTCTCCGGAGTTGTTCCACGCAGCGCTGAAAGCGGGGGTGCTGAACGTCGTGAGAGTTCCAGAGCCCTGGTTGGACCAGATTTGCCAAGCCAGGTTGTTGGAGCCGCCCTGGCTATTCCCTGAATGTTGCGTGCCTCCGGTCGGCATCGGCGCGCTGCAGTCGACGGGCGTTGCGCCGCTCGAGCCGGACGTTCCCTGCCCGCTGCTGCCAGCGGCGTTCGCACCACCCGTTGCCATGCCCCCGCTGGCCGAACCGCCCGAGCTCGGTCCGCGTCCGCCCCTGCCGCCGCTCGCCGAGCCGCCCGATTCGGAACCGCCCGCAGCCCTGCCGGCGCTGGCCGAGCCACCCGAGTCGAACCCGCCCGTGGCTTTGCCGCCGCTCGCCGAGCCACCCGAGCCCAGCCCGCCCGCACCTCCGCCCGCCGAAGAACCGCCGCTGGCACCCGCACCTCCATTCGCACTCTCCCCACCCGATGAGCTGCCGCCGGAAGACGTGCTCTTCGAACCGCCCGCTTGAACGCTGGTGCCGCCGCTGCCGGCCACCGCACTGCGCCCGCCCGTTCCGCCTCGGCCGCCGGAGGGTTCTGCGCCGCCAGTCCCCGCGTCCGGTGACAGATCGGGCGCGTCAACGCCGGTCGCGCAATTCAGCATCCCCGAGGCAACAGCCCCAACGAATATGTGCAGCCACTTCGTACGCACGTGTCCTCCGAGACGGTTTGATGCGCTTGTCGGAGCAGTGGCGGATCGGGCTCGGAATCGGTTCACAAAAGTGAACGGCCGCGCCGCGCAAGTAACTTCGTAGAGTGATAGTCGGTCGCTGGCGGAAAGGATCTTTCACTCCCCCTCAGATGAGTGAAGCCACCTAGTGCACCGCATGTGATGAACCTATCTCACATGCGCTGCACTAGCCGAGCAGCACCTCAAGCTGCTTGTAGCAAGCCTCCATCCCCTCATCCATGCCGGAGGCGAGTGCGCCGTCGCGCGCCTCTTTCGAAGCGTACGTCTGGGTGATGCGCAGCGTGGTGAAGTTGCCTTCTTCGGAGAATTCGTGTCGCTCCACGAGCGCGCCGATCAGCTGTCCCGTTCCGAGCGCCATCACCTCGGTGTGAATGGCGCGTTCATGCGTGACTACCTCCGTGAACACGCCGCGGAGCGTCATGGCGGGATCGGCCTCCGCGCTCTTCCACGCGATGTCGAGCGCGCCACCCACGCGCGTGTCGCAGTCGCAGGTCGTGATGGTAAGCCCCGGGGGCGGTAGCATCCAGCGGCGCATCTTGTCCGGCGTGAACATCGCCTCCCACAGGAGGCGACGCGGCGCACCGAAGCTGCGGGTGAGGACGATGAGGGTATCGGCGGGCGTCGAGATCTGCAGGCTTTTTGAAGGAGAGATGGCATTCATGGTCGTGATCCTCGTGACGGACGAAATGACGGAGCGGTGAACGTTCGGGGGCGGAGAGCGCGCGATTACTCTTCGGACTTCATCTCTTCGAGGAGCGAATCCAGCATCTCGAACCGGGCCTCCCAGTTCTTGCGGAAGCCCTCCGTCCAAGACGTCGCTTCCTTCAGCGGCGCGGCGTTGAGGCGGCAGAGGTGCTCGCGCCCGGCGACGCGGCGACGCACGAGCTTGGCCTGCTCCAGCACGCGCACGTGCTTGGTGGCTGCCGGGAACGTCATCTTGAGAGGCGCAGCGAGCTCGCTCAGGTTGCGCTCCCCGTCCGAAAGTTGCCGGATGATCGCGCGCCGAGCCGGATGGGCCAGGGCATGAAAGACCAGATCCAGCCGCGGGGACGCATCTAGAACCATATGGTTTACTATACCAAATGGTTTTCCGATGGCAAGCGCGAAGACGTCCCCCACTCTGGGCGGCCTGAGCCCCAAGCGGAGCTCGATTCGCGGAGCGTTCTCTACGCTTGCTCGGCGGAACGGGTGGGCGCCGCTACCGCATCGAGACGAGTTTCCTGCCGGTGCGGCTCGAGGGAGGCGCGTCGCCGGCGGCGACGTCGTCGTGCTCGTCACGGACGTCGTGGCTGCGAGAGACCAGGCGCGCGGGCACGCCGACCGCGAGCGTGGCGGCCGGAACGTCTTCGAGGACGACGGCGTTGGCGCCGATCTCGGCATAATCGCCGATGTAGACGTGGCCGAGGATCTTGGCGCCCGCGCCCACGTTGACGCCGCGTCCGAGTACCGGGGCCTCCGTCGGACTATCGAGGCGGCGGATGCCGAGCGTGACACCCTGCCGGATGATGCAATCGTCGCCGATGACCGCGTTGCCGTGCACGACGATTCCGCCTTGGTGCTCGAAAACGACGCGGCGCCCGATGCGAGCAGCGAAAGGGAGCTCGATACCGTAGAAGTTGCGGACAGCCCGGAACAAGGCGCGGCTCGTGACGGTGAACGGCGCGCGCAAGAGCTTCGGGTGGATGGTCATGCGCCACACTCCGAAGCGGTAGACGAGCAGCGCCTGGAACCCAGGCCGAGTCCACTCTCCACGGTGGGCCTTGAGATCTTCCTGGACGATGCGCAACAAGCGCGCGAGGTTCGCGATGACGGATGCGGATGCTTCCGGGTGCGCTTCGGCCCGCGGGAAGAACCCGGATGGGGAACGATCGCGGTTGCTCACGTGAGCCTCGTCGATTGGCATTCCATGGCGCTAAGCACGAACTGGGCCGACGCCGAGCCACGCCTGAAAGCGGGGGTTCTGCGGTCGGGTCACGGCCTGGAAAGGGCTTTCGATGGACCGGTGCGGCGCGACCTGTCGCGTTTCACCCCGCCTGGGGCGTTCCCGCTAGCGCCAAGATCAGTGGCGTCGGGTTTCGTCGAAACGGGGAGGAAACGCTGATCGCGAGCTCCAAGGCATCCGCAAGGCCGCCCGCGTCCACGGGGTCGACTTCGTACTTCGCCGCGCGCTTCGCGGCGGCAACGGCATTCCCCATCGCCACGGGGCAGCCGACGATGCTCATGGCTGCGCGGTCGTTCAAGCCGTCGCCGACGAACATGACGTCGGCGAGCGAGCAGCCGTAGATCTTGCTGAGGGCTCGCACTGCGCTCGCCTTGTCGATGCCGGGCGGGGTGAGGTTCACGAAGCAGGTGTCGGGCACGTCCGGGGCGGTCGACGGGCCGAGCTCGAAGCCGTCGTGGGGCTCGCTCATGACGATACCGAGCTCGTCCATGGGAATGATCCATTGCGCGCGAACGACGGGCCACGCGACGTCGTCGAGCGACCGCGGGACGAACGGGACACCAAGGATTTCCGCGTTGCGCACCGCTCGCTCGCTCGTGCTCTCTACGGCGTAGCCATGGTCCGAGTAGAGCTCGAGGATGCGGCCGGTCTGCTGGGCTCTCTTCTTGAGGTTCAGCACCGTTTCAGCGGGGAGCGAGCTCGAGCGCGTTTCGTGGGTCGAGAGGCGGACGAGGCTCGCGCCATTTTGGAAGGCGTGCCACCCGTCGGGCGCCAGCCGCTCGGCAAAGGTTCGCGTGACGCCGAACGCGGGACGTCCCGTGCAAAGCGCCAACTGAATGCCGGCTTCTGCCGCACGGGCCGCTGCCGGCCAGATCCGCTCGGCAATCCGACCTGCAGTTCCGACCAGGGTTCCGTCGACATCGATGCAGATCAACTTCATGACTCCAATCTGGGTCACGGGAGGCGATGCGTCCAATGGTAGATTTTCATGATGGTGATAATCCATGGTTATGGAGCTTCCCGTCCTCCGGTCGTTCGCCGTCTTGGCCGAGCACCTTCATTTCGGTCGGTCCGCGCGCGTCCTCCACCTGAGTCAGCCGGCGCTCACCAAACAAATGCGACGACTCGAGCAGGAGCTCGGCGGTGAGCTCTTCGAGCGCGGCGCGCACGGGACGAAGCTCACGACCTTCGGGACGACGTTCCTTCCGCTGGCGCTCGACCTCGTCAAGCGGGCCGACGACGTGCTCGAGCAGGGAAGGCGGCAAGCGAATGGTGAGGTCGGGCGGCTCGCGATTGGGTTTGGGAGGACGACGCTCGATCTCGTTCCGGCGCTCGTCATGAAGCTCCGGAGCACCTCGCCGAACGTCGAGATTCGACTCCGGGATATGTCCACGGCCGAGCAATTCGCGGCGCTCGAGGCGGGCGCCATCGACGTCGGTTTCCTGCGGCTACCGCCCTCGCCGCCCGCCGGCTACAGCGCGCTACGCGTTGCCGACGACCACATGGTGCTGGTCACGCAATCTCGCGCCGTTCCGCGAAACTTGTCGCTCGCCGACTGTCGCGAGGCGCCGTTCATCTTGCTCGACGCGGCGCGTGCGCCCGATTTTCGTGCGCATACCTTGCTTCTGTTCGCCAAATACGGGTTCCAGCCGCAGGTGGTTCAGGACGTCACCGAGTTCTCGACTGCGCTTGGCCTCGTTCGCGCTGGGATGGGCATGACGTTGGTCCCGGCCTCGCTCAAGGACGAGCCACTCGCCGGCCTTGGGCTCCACCCCGTGCGCGATCGAGAAGCTCGCTGGTTCGTCGGGGCCTCCTGGCGTCGCCGCAATAGCAACCCGGCTCTTCAGCGCTTCTTGAGGCTGGTCCGCCTACCGTCGACAAGCGCGTCACGCCCACCCCCCAAGTCGAAAGCGCCGGCCGCGCGCTAGCAAACGCTGAGCGTTGAGCTTCCGAAGCTCGACTTGTCGCGGGCTTCTTGGTTTCGCACGAGGTGTCCGAGACCTGCTCTCATTTCTGCTGACGGCTTTTTCGTCGACGGACTCGACGGAAAGCGGTGACACGCTCCACTGCGCATTCATGGACGTTCGACGTTGCTCGGCGGTTCTTGGGCGCCAGGCGGCCCTCGGTGCGTTCATCGTCTTCTGCGCCGCCTGCTCGGAGGATGCCTCGCCAGGAGGCAACGACGGTAAGGGCGGCGGCGCCGCAGGTGGTGGCGCTGGCTCCGGCGGAAAGGCCAGCGGTGGGAGCGCCGGAAGCAGCGGGTCTGCGGGGTCTGGTGCCGCGGGTGGCACGAGCGGCGTCGCGGGAGGAAGCGCCAGCGGCGGCACGGGAGGCGCGGCGAGCGGTGCAGGCGGCACGGCAAGCGGCGCGGCAGGCGTGACGAGCGGGGCCGGCGGCGCGACGAGTGGCGCAGGCGGTGCGTCGAGTGGCGCAGGCGGTGCGTCGAGTGGCGCAGGCGGTGCGTCGAGTGGCGCAGGCGGTGCGTCGAGTGGCGCAGGCGGTGCGTCGAGTGGCGCAGGCGGCACGATGGGGGGCCTCGGCGGTCGCTCGGGAGAAGGCGGCTCAGCGACGGGTGGCGTTGCCGGGAGCGCTGGTAGCTCGGGCGGCGGCGCTGGCGGCGGTCCGCCGAGCACGCGTTCACCCGGCTGCGGGAAGACGGTTCAACGACCGAATCCGAGGACGCAGCAGACGATGATGTCAGGAGGCGCGACTCGCTACTACCTGCTCGACGTTCCCTCGAACGCCGACAAGGATACTCCGCTCACGTTGGTCTTCGGTCTGCACGGCTACGACATGAACAACGTCGCCGTCATCGATCTCTTCAACTTCACTTCGCGCTCGAACGGACGCGCGATCACCGTGCTCCCGCAGGGAGAGGGGCCGCCGCCCGGCGACGTGTCCCACTGGGGCGACCACGTCCTCGAATCGACCTGGATGGCCAGCGACACGAACTATAACTTCATTCACGAGCTGATGCTCGACATCGAAGACCGGTTCTGCGTCGACCCGAGTCGGGTGTTCATCACCGGCTTCAGCATGGGCGGCTTCTTCACCAACTCGTTCGCGTGCGCTCACAGCGACTGGTTCCGTGCCTTCGCCCCCGTCTCGGGAGGTGGTCCCAACTCGTGCTCCAATGCGAATGCCAAGCCCCCGATCATGATCCACCACGGGACAGCCGACGACATCGTCGAGTTTTCCTCGGGTGAGGGGAGCCGCGATTTTTGGGTGAAGCAGAACGGCTGCGGTAGCACCACCATGTCGTCCTACATGGGCTGTCAGAGCTATGGCGGCTGCCCCGAGGCGAGCCCCGTTATTTGGTGCGTCGGCAACTGGAACCACACCATCAGCTCGACGGCCTCCGCGAACATTTGGTCCTTCTTCGACGGCTTCAAGTGACCGGCGGCGTTTCGGCGCTGCTCGTCGAGAGGTCGAAGCGCGGCGTCTAGGGGGCGCTGACGATCTTGAGCATCACGACATCGTGGCTCGGCACCGCGTCGGCCGTGTACTGATCGGTGAAGGCGCCAACGTCGGTGCCTTTCCAAAGATCGCGCACGGTGGCGCTGCCGGCGGGGAGCCCGATTTGGCTCCATTTGACCGTGATCGCCGCGCTCGAGCCGCCGCGATTGAAGAGCGCCACGGCGCGCGTATTGGTCCCCGACATTTCCTTCGACCACACCTCTTGGTTCGTGCCTGAGCCGGCTACCACCCGACCTTGCTTGCCGAGCGGATCCTGATCGACTGCGATCACCTCTTTGTTGGTGAGGATCGCTTTCGTCGTCGCGCTCATCGTGCTGAGATCGTTTCCGGTGATGAGCGGCGCCGCCATGATGCACCACATGCTGAAGTGCGCGCGGCCTTCCGTGTCGTTCAACCCGTTGCCCACTTCGAGCATGTCCGGGTCGTTCCAGTGGCCGGGGCCTGCCCCGACGTACTCGGGTTTGTTCTTGTCGATCAGCCGAATCACCGAGTCCCAGTTGGCCGAGATGTCGAACTCGATGCGCCACATGTTGGCGATGTTGACCAGATCGATGGAGCAGCTCGTGGGGGTGCAGTAGGGACCCTGGTCGCCCGGATTGATGCTGTAGAAGATCGGCCGGCCCGTCTTTTTCAGGGCGTCGCGCATCACGGCGAAGCGGCTCAAATCCCCCTGGCATTTGTCGTACTTGAGGTAATCGACGCCCCAGTCGGCCCAGGTCTGCGCGTCGGTCGTCTCGTGGTCTTTGCTGCCGACGCCACCGGCGTACCCACCGTAGATACCGGCGCAAGTCTTGGTGTTCGGGGTCGAGTACAGGCCGAGCTTCAGCCCCTTGCCGTGGACGTAGTCCGCGAGAGCGGCGATTCCGTTCGGGAACTTGCTGGTGTTGATCTTGATCTTGCCGGAGCTGTCGCGCCCGTCCATCCAGCAGTCATCGAGGTTGACGTACTGATAGCCGGCGTCCTTCATGCCACTCGTCACGAAGGCATCCGCCATCTTCTTGACGACGGTCTCGTTCAGGCCGTCGCACGCGTACTTGTTCCACGAATTCCAGCCCATCGGCGGCGTCGCCCCGACGATGCTCGAAGTCGAGCCTGCCGCCCCGCCCATGCCACCGACTGGACCGCTGCCGCTGGCGCCGGCCGCGCCTCCTCCGGATGCACCAGCGTTGGTCGTGCCGCCTGAAGCACCGCCCATGCCCGCGGCTCCGCCCGGGGAGGGCATGCCTCCACTCGCGCCGGACATCCCCATTCCTGCGACGGCAGCCGAACCACCGCTGCCCTTGCCGCCGCTGCTGCTGCCGCCGCCGCCGCTGCCCGCGGTGCCGATCGTTCCACTCGTTCCTGCCACCGCGCCTTGGCCGCCTACGCCACCGGTCCCGGCTGTGCCGCCCGCGGCTCCGGGGCTCGTCCCGGCACCACTCCCGCCGCCGTGGGCCATCCCTCCGCCGCCGGTGTTACCGGTGCTCGAGCCCCCCGTGCCTGGCGACGAGGGCGAGCCCGTGTCCGAGCAACCCACCACGAGCCCGACGCTCGTGAGGATGACGAGCGCGGAGCCGTCGCGAACGCGGTCGAGGGCACGGGAGAACCGAGGGGTCACCCCATGCAGTGGAAGCAGATGCGCCGATCCATCGCGAATCCGCCCCGGAGCCGAAAAAATCCATGCTCTTTTGCTGAAACACCCCGTCGCCATCGGTGCAGAGCTTGTACGGCATCGTCTTCGCCTTCGTCTTCGTCGCCCTCCTCGAGCTCTACGTCTTGCGCCGCTTGCGGTTCGACGGGTTGACGGTGGCGCTCGTGCTTTCGGGCACGCTGCTGTCGGTCATCTACTCGAGCTATACCGACATTTCGGAGCGCAACTACGACGGGCCCGCGCAGGTCGAGTACATCCAAGCGCTGGCCGACGCCTGGCGGCCACCGGACGTCTTCGCGTGCGTTGCCTGCGGCCACCCGCCGCTTTACTACGTTCTCGGCGCCATCTGGTCCAAGCTGACGCTCGTCGTCGGCTTCGTGCCGCTCGAGCTCCGACTTCAATGGCTGTCGCTGCTCGCGTTCTTCGCCTTCGTCGTCGTCGCGCTCCTGATCTTCAGAAGGTCCGGCGCGCCGCCCACGACCTTTCGCCTCGCGACTCTGTTGCTCGTTTTTTGGCCGTCCAGCATCATTCATTCCGCACGCGTGCACAACGACGCGCTGGCCTCGCCGTTGCTGCTCGCTGCGATGTATTTCATCGCGCAATGGGACGAGCGCAGTCGTGAGCGCGATTTCTTCGCCGCGCTGTGCGCGTGCGCGCTTTCGCTGCTGACGAAAGCCACGGGGCTCACCGTGGCGGCGACGCTGCTCTTCTTCGTCGCATGGCGGCTACGAGACGTCAGGTCTCGTCGGGTAGCAGCGCTGCGCTTGGGGGGCACGCTGGTCGCCCTCGTTACCGCGGAATTTCTGGCCGTGGGACTACGCGAGTCCGGACGGCCCATGACGCTCTGCCAACGAGTCTTCGGGCATGCTTGCGACGGACGCCACGTTCCGCTGGTGCCCGATACGCCGAGTCGCTTCTTCTCCTTCGACGTGCGCCAGTTCGTCGGCGACATGGATGCGCTCCACGCCGCTCCGGGTCACGACTATTTCCTGAACCGGCTCCTGAAATCGTGCCTGTTCGGTGTGGCGCCCTTGGGAGAGGATTTCGCCGGCAGCTGGTACGCCGTGTTGGCGAGCCTCATCAGCGTGCTGGTGCTCGTGATGGTCGCCGGCTGCCTGCTGGCGCTGCCGTTCATGCGCGGCATGAGCTTCGGAAAACACCGGACGTACATCGTGACGTGCGGCGTGATGCTCGCTTCGCTCTTGGCCTTCCGCATCGCCAGGCCGAACGAGTATCACGAAGACTTTCGACACGTCTTCCCCGTGCTCGTTCCGTTCTGCCTCGGCTACGCCAAGGTCGTCTCGCGGCTCGGTCGCTTCTCGGAACGGTGGCGACAGGGCGGCGCCTGCCTCGCCCTGCTGATGACGGCCGCGTCGATCGCGTTCTTCGCGCGCCTGCCCGGTGGCTATTGATCCATGTTCTTCTGTTGGATCACCCAGCCGGTGTCGGTGCAGAGCTTGCACGATGCACCGTAGAACCAGGGCTTGAGTGACTCGTCGGCCATGAGATGCACGCGCATCCATGCCGTCACGACGCTCTCGACGACACTCGGCTTGTTCCCGCGGCCGAGCCAGCTGCCGTGATCGACGCTCAGGTACTCGGCATACATCGCCGGCAAGGTCGTGATCGCGTCGATCGCGCTCTGGGCGCCGTCGCAGCCCACGATGTCGTCCATGCCGCCGCAGAAGAACAGCGCCGGGCCGTGGAGATTTCGTTGAACTTGAGCGCCTTCGATCGGCACATTGGTGGTGATGTGACTGTCGCCCGACGCGGAGCTCGTCGCGAAAGCGCCCTGCGAGTGCCCCGTCGCGCCGATGTGGGTCACGTCGAGGTGGTGATAGAGCACGCTCGAAGGGTCCTCGTTCTGCTCGAGGACCCAAGTCACGCCCACGAGCATCGGTTTCGGATCGCCTTGCCCGACGTTCTCGTTGTTCGAGCCAATCACGACGAAGCCGTGCGAAGCCAAATTGCCGAGCAGCGACCGATACAGATTCGGCGTGCTGCCGGTGCCGTTGCCCCAGGTGACCACGGGGTGGCAGAGCCCTCCGGGTGACAGCGTGTCCGGGCGAAAGAGCGTGAACCTCGGCACGGTGCCGTCGTCGGCGGCCACTCCCGCTTCTGGTCCCACGTCGTTCTCCGTCACGACCTCGTAGGGCCCGGCCGCGCTCGGATCGGCCGTGGGCCAGGCACCGATGGTGCAACCCTCGCCTGGAACGCTCGTTCCGGCTGCGCCTGCGTTCGTCGCGCCGGCGGTCGTTGCGCCGCCGCTCGTCGCACCCGCGCCGCCGCCGGCCTTCCCTCCCGCCGCGGAGCTTCCACCCGAACCTGCCATCGTCGTTGCGCCGCCGGGCGCGCTCCCGCTGACGCCCGCCGACCCACTCGAGCCGCCTTTCGTCGCGCCGCTCGTCCCGCCCGATTCCGATGAGCCACCCGTTCCCGCGCCGCCCGACGTGGTCTGCGTGCCCCCGGAACCGCCGCCGGCTCCAGAGACGGATCCGCCGTTCCCAGAGGATGATCCGCCGACGTTGCCGTTGTCGCTGCTCGAGTTGCCGCACGCCGCGCTGGCAATGCCGAGTGCCGTGACGAGAGTGATCGCCGTGGACGCTGAATTTCTCATGGGGTCTCCGCGACGGCGCACCCGTCGCCGTCAGGCAGACGCTCGGGCGCGAGGGGACGGGTCAAGAAAAGCTCGTCGTTTCGACAGGATGCGAAATGTTCCGATTGGTCTTCAAATCCGTTGGGGCTTGCCAGGCCGCGCATCAAGTAGAAGGAAGCGCATGCACGACGTCATCATCGTAGGCGGTAGCTACGCGGGACTCGCGGCGGCGATGCAGCTCGGCCGTGCCCGGCGCGACGTGGTCGTCATCGACGGCGGCAAACGTCGCAACGCGACGGTCGAGCACGCGCATGGACTGCTCGGTTTCGACGGAGAGGCGCCGGCCGCGATCGCCGCGAAAGGCCGCGAGCAGGTTCGGAAATATTCGACCGTGAAATTCGTCGCGGGCGACGTTACGCAAGCGCGGCGCGAAGGCGACGGCTTCGTCGTGCAAACGAGAGACGCGACGTTCGCTTCACGCAAGCTGATCCTCGCGACCGGTGTGCGCGACGAGTTGCCGGAGATCCCGGGTCTCCGCGAACGTTGGGGAAAGACGGCGTTCTCGTGCCCCTACTGCGACGGCTACGAACGCCAGCTGGGCAAGCTCGGCGTCATCGCAGCGGGCGACATGGCAACGCACTTCGCGACGATCGTCTCGCAGTGGGGCAGCGAGACGACGCTCTTCAGCGACGCAGAGCCTCCACCGGGCGTCCGTGTCGAGCACGATCCGATCGCGGAAGTGCGCGATGCTCCTCGGGGCATCGAGGTCGTCACCCGCGCGGGCCGACGCTACGAGCTCTCGGGGCTGTTCGTCGGCACTCACGTCCAGCTACCCGGCGAGTTTGCGCAGAGCCTCGGCCTCGAGCTCGAGACGTTCCCGAACGGCAACTTTTACAAGACCGATCCGCGCACGAAAGAGACCTCGGTCCCCGGTGTCTACGCGGCCGGGGACGCGACGAGCCCCATGCACGCTCTTTCCTTCGCCATCGCGGACGGCGCTCGCGCCGGAATCGGTGCCCACCAATCACTGGTGATGGCGGCGATAGCCAAGCACTGACGGCGTGGCGTAGGCATTCTGCGCTAAAGTGCTCGCGATGGGCCGGCGAGCTTCGGTGGTGCGGCTGTGGGCAATCCTTGGGGCGACGTGGGTTGGGGTCGTGCCGCATGAGGCTCGTGCGCTTCAGCCGGGCGTGCCGCGCGCGAACGAGGAGACGTCCGACCTGGAGCGGACGCTCGAGCTCGGGCGCAGCGGAGGCAAGCGAGATCCCGCACGTTTTCGCGAGCACCAGGAGCTCTGCAAGAGCGGTGAGCAACGGGCCTGCGTCGAGCTCGGGTTGGACTACGAAGTGGGTGCGGGGGTCGACGCAAGCATGGACAGGGCGATCGAGCTCCTCGATGGGGCGTGCGCTCAGAAGCTCGCCCTCGGTTGCGCTCACGCCGCATGGGCGCGCGTCTACGCACGGCGCGACGCGGAGCTGCCGCGAGTGCGCGAGCAGTTCGATGCCTCGTGCAAGCAAAACGTCGCCCTCGGCTGCCTCGGTGTAGGAGCCCTCGCATTGGCCGGCCTCGGCGAGCCGCGCGATCCGCGCCGCGCCGCTCGTTTCGTTCGACGCGCTTGTGACGCGCGTGAGCCGGCGGCCTGTCGCACGCTTGGTCGACTTCTGGACGAGGGGAACGGCGTGCCTCGCGATTCGGCGGCAGCGGCGCGGCTTCTCGAGCGCGCCTGTAAGGATGGCGATGCCCGTGCCTGCCACGAGCTAGGTAGGCTCTACTACCACGGTCGTGGTGTCGCGAAGGATCGGGTCAAGAGTACCGCTCTCTGGCAGCAATCGTGCGAGAACGGGAGTGGCGCTGGGTGCGCAAGCCTTGGTCGTGATGTCATGGCCAAAGGCAACCAGACCCAGGCTCGTGCGTTTTTCGAGCTCGCCTGCTCCAAGTACGACGGCGGTGGCTGTGCTGCGCTCGGTTACTGGCACCAAACCCTCGGGGCTGCCGCCGACGCGCTCGAGCCTTTTGCGCGCGCCTGCACACTCGGCAACCGGTCCGGCTGCGTCTACCTCGGCAACATGTACCTCGAGGGCAAAGGTGCGCGGAAGGACCTCGCGGCCGCCGCCTCGGCGTTCGAGCGTGGCTGCTCGCGAGAAGAGGGAGTCGGCTGCTACGACTGGGGCATCGCCTTGCAGGAGCAAGGCAAGCTGGAGGCCGCGGTCCGAGCGTTTCAAATCGGGTGTGACTACGCCTACATGGCGGCTTGCACCGAAGCGGGCATCCGGGTCGCCAACGGTCAGGGCACGCCGAAGGATCGCGAGATCGCGGCCAGAATTTGGCAGAAGAGCTGCGGGGCCGACGACGGGGCCGGCTGCCGCGAGCTCGGTGTTGCCTACGCCAACGGCTTGGGCGTGAAGCGCGAACCGGCCCACGCGGTCGAGCTGTTCCGAAAGGCGTGCAGCCTCGACGACGCGAGCGGCTGCGTCTGGTTCGCCAACGCGCTGAGCGACGGTCGGGGCGTGAAGCAGGACCAGGATCGGGCGCTCGCGTTCTACCTCGAGCTCTGCCGAGCGAACGTCAGGGAAGCGTGCACGAGCCTCGGCATTGCCTACGAGTTCGGCCAAGGCCTGGCCGTCAATCGCGTGCGCGCGATGGAACTCTTCGTCCGCTCCTGCGAGGCCGGTGACGGCTTCGGCTGCTCGCGCGCCGCGCGCATCGACGAGGACGCGTCAGGTCACTTCAAGAATCCGAAGCGCTCGATGGCTTACCTTCACCAAGGGTGCAAACTCGGTTCTTCGGACGCGTGCAACGACCTCGCCCTGTCCTACGAGATCGGAAAGAACGTGGCGACCGATGGCAGGCGGGCCGCAGGATTGTACGAGCAAGCTTGCCGCCAGGAGAACGTCAGCGCTTGCTCGAACCTCGCCCGGCTGAAGATGAAGGGCGATTTCGTGACGGTCGACCTCGAGGGTGCGCGCGCGCTGTCGGAGAAGGCCTGCAACGGCGGCCTCGACGACGGATGCTTCCGGTTCGGCGCGCTGGTCGGACTGGGGATGGGAGGTCCGAAGGACCTGGCGCGCGGCACGATGCTCGTCAAGCAGGCGTGCGAGCACGGCCTAGCGGACGCCTGCGAGGTATTGACCAAGATGTCCGCGCTGCCCCCCTGACGACGCTGTCTTAGACGCGCTCTAATGCCGTGGCCTGTCGAAGATGTCGGCCAGGAGCGCATCGCCCTTGAGCACGCTCGAGTCCGGGGGAACATCGAGAATATCGTCCGGGAGCCAGCTGTCCGGCGACGAGCGCGAGCGAGCCGCTTCGATGGCGTGCCGGCCGCGACGCGCGCGCTGGATGAGCCAAAACGCGACGCTGCCCAGCGCAACACTCGCCAAGACGCCGCCGGAGCCGAGGTGTTTTCTCGTCATCATCCACGCGTAGGTCAGCAAAGGGCGTGCCGCTCAGGCGACGCGCGTTCCCTCTTCGGCAGCCACGCTGGTGCGAGATTTTGTCTCGTCCGCGGCAATGTGCCCGCACGTAAGGCGTGCCGGGGCCCAACGGCCCGTCAGGGAGGAGGCTCGAATTCGCGCAGCATTCGGCGCTTTTCGGCTTCGACTTCACGGCGCTCTGCGTCGGTCGAGCGAAGCGTTTGCTCCGACGTCATCGCCTTCCAGACGATTCCGGCACCGACCGCGATCCCGGCATACACGAGGCCGAGAACGGTCGCGCGCTCGAGCCGTCGCCGTCCGCCCGTCGCGAGCGGCGCCATGGTGGGCACAGCGCCCTTGCCACCATCCTTTTGGAGGCTTGCGATGACCAGGCACGCGCCGGACGCGAGCCACACCAAGAAACCCCAGCTGAGGTGCCCGCCGGGAACGGAAAAGGCGTCGCCCGTAGGCTTGGACGGTGCGCAGAGGCCCCAGAGCGCCATGGTCGCGACGAGCGCGATGGCCGCGCCCGTCGCGAACGCGCGCTTCCTCAGCACCGCGAAGAGCGTTGCGCCCAAGAGCGGGTAGTACGTGGCGAGTAAGAAACCGGGCGGGAGGCCTAGATACAGCGGGACGATGAGCGCGAACAACGCCGCTTGAGCCCCGACCCAGATCCGCTCCGACTCGTGAACGAGAACCGGCAAGGGAAGCGAGCCTAGATACAGCGCGCCAGCGAGCAGCAGCCACTTCTTCGAGCGGGTCATTTCAGTAGCGTTCGACGATGCCGAGCTCGATGAGCTTCACGAGGCGAGTTGCGCAGAATGGCTCGAGCTCTCGCTCGACGACGCGCGCGAGATCCGCCTTGGTGCTCAGCGTCGTTCCGTGGTCGCCGATGCGGAGCGGGTTCGCAGCGACGAAGGCGCGAATCCACGCGGCGCGGTCGTCGCGCTCCGCTTCGGTGAGCGCGCGCAGCAGTACCGCTTCGAGCATCGAAAGGCCGACCCCGGTCCCCGCCACGCGAGAAGCGAGCACGACGCGGTGATCTTTCGAGAGGGGTTCGGTCAGCACGGCTCGATTGAATGCGGAAGGGATCCGATACCGCGAGCCGTCGGCGGCGCTCACTCGTGCGGATGAGCTCATCGGGATCACGTCCTTGCCCATGAGGAGCTGCAACACGGCCTTGCGTATCGCTTCGACTCCGAACGTAGCCAGAGACGGTACCTTGGCGAGCTCCGGCACCGTTGAAGAGCGCGCTGCGAGCGTCGCGATGATGCCTTCGAATAGCGACCCCGAGAACGGCAGGGAGCGCTCGGCCAGCGGGAGCTCTCGTGTGACGTCTTCCGCGGCGACCAGCGTGCCGAAGGCGGTCGTGTCGAGGAACGTTTGGGCCGTGTTCTCCGCGTGCGCCACCGCACCTTTGACGTACACGTCACGCCTGAAAAACTCGTTCGTGGCGAAAGCCTTCAAGTGTTCCCAAGCACGCCGGTCGGTGACCGTCCGGAGTGCTTCCCGCAGCGCGGGCGCGAGCGCGAGGTCTCCGTAGTTGAGACGAAGCGGAAGCTGCCCGACGAACCGCAAATCGTGCCGCGCGGCCTCTTCGGCGACATCGGCGAAGTACAGCGGGTGCCAGTCGGAGTTCCAGAACTCGTGGGCCGCGTACGCCACGCCGTGCTCGAGCGCGGTCGCGAAGATCTCCTTCGCGGAGGGGTTCGCGACGAAATACTGGGCATTTTCATCGCACAGGAGCTTTGCCGCGGCGAGGGCGTGGCGAACCCGTGCCTCGCTTCCTCCCGCCACGTTCGCGGAAGCGTCCAACAGGAACCGGCGGAGTGGCTCGACCGCCGCCCAACCCGGTAGGGCGTTGTAGCCGAGGTAGAGAAGCCCGCCTGGCTTGAGCCAGCGCGCGGCGCTCACGAAGAGCGACGTTCTCTTCTGGGGGGTAATCCAGGCGAGCAGGCCGTGCGCGCACAGGTAGTCGAGCTTCGGTAGCTCCTCGCTCGCTATGTCCTCGAAATCGCGCTCGAGAAAGCGGACATTCTCGAGCGCGCCGCGGCGAGCCAAGTTTCGAGCGGCGTCGACGTGATCGGGCTTGATGTCGATCCCGACGAAGCGCGCGCGCGGATAGGCTGCCGCGAGCGTCCCGAGCGTGTCGCCGAGCCCGGAACCAAGCTCAGCATAGTCGAAGTCGTTTCCGGCCGGAGGCGGACAGCCAGCAAGCGCCGCCGCGGCGCGCAGCATCGCCGGATTGAGCTCGGGGCAAAACTGTCGCACGTAGGCGATGTCGGTGGTGACCCGCTGCTTCGCTTCTTCGCTCCGCATCGTCGCCACAGCATGCCATGCCCGAGGAGCGCGGTAGAGAGCGCCCAGCGCTGCTCACCCGCGGCGGCCCTTCGGCAGTCGCGCCAGCATGTCTTGTGCCCGCATCGCTGCGCGTTGGCCGGCGCCCGGTGAGACGTTCGAGAGCACGATGACCACGTCGTTGTCGGGAGTCATGCGGAACACCGCGTTGACGCCCCACGCGCCGCCGTCGTGCCCGAAGTAAGGGACGCCGCGGACGAGGTCGGTCATCACTCCGTAGCCGTAGTGGTCGACGAGGTCCTCGGGCCCGCTCTTATCCGTCTTGACCATGAGCTCGAGCGATTGCTTCGACACGAGGCGCCCCCCCGTGAGGGCCTGCGAAAAATCGTAGAGGTCCCGCACGGTCGTGAAGCTGCAGCAGAAGGGTCCCGGTAGCGGCAGGTAGCGCCGCGCGTCGCGTTCGGGGCCGTATTCGAGGCCGTGCCCACTCGGCATGGGGAAAGCGTACGGGACGGCCACGTCGGCGGCGTTGGCAGCGGCAGGGTCGCGGGTCGAATTCTTCATGTTGGCCCGCTCGTAGATGCGCTGGGCCATCACCGCGGCGAAGGGCTTCTGCTCGACCGCTTCGACGATGCGACCGAGCACGACATAACCGAAGTTACTATATCCCCAGCCCCTCCCAGGCTCGAAGAGCAGCGGGTCTTTTCCGAATGTGTCGATGTAGTCCTGCGGTGTCCGAAAGTGCTCGACGAAACGGATGAGGCGCGGGTTCATCACGTCGGGCAGGCCGCTCGTGTGCGTCAAGAGCTGATCGATCGTGATCGGGCACGCCTCCTTGAGTGGGTAGGTCGGGAGGTAGTCGCAAATCTTGCCGCTGAGCGCGAGCTTCCGCTCCTCGATCAGCTCGAACACGAGCGTTGCCGTGAGTATTTTCTCGACGGACGCGACGTTGAACCGAGTGGTCACTTGGTTCGGCGTCGGGAGATCGCGTCGCGCTTCGCCGTAGGCTTTCTCGAAGATGACGTCGCCACGCCGCGCAACCAGCACCGCCCCCGAAAATCCTCCCTTTTGGGCGAAGCGCAAGAGAAACGCATCCAAGCCCGACGCGTACTCTTCGACGCTTTGTGGCCCGCGCTCACTCGGAGGCGCGGCCGCCTGCAGCCACCGGACGTCCATCAAGCCTTGCCCGCTGCCGTCGAACACGAGGTATAAGCTCAGCCAATCGCCGAATTCGGTCTGAACGAGGGCAACCATCTGGTCGTCCTTGAGCTCGACCTGCTCGACGCGAATCCGGCCCATGCTTCGCTGTTGCGTCAGGTAGCGGCCCTGGCGCTCACGAATTGGCGCAAGCGCAGGCTTCACCCACCGGCGCTGCTCGAACCGATCCATGTCCGACCAGCCGCCATTGAACGCCGCCTCGAGCTCCTTGGTGACGGAGCGCCCATAAGCCGGGTCGGGCGCTCGTGGCTTTGGTGCACCGCCGCACCCGACGAGCAGGAGGGCCACGGACAGCCAGGAAAGCCTCAATAAGATCGTACGGAGCACCTCACGACCGTATCACGCCAAACAGCGGGGCCCTCCGCGGTGAGGCTTCGCTCTTCCTTACGGGTCACGCGGTTCGCGACGAGCGTCGTCGCGACTCGCTGCTCCGGTAGGCGACGCCGTCGCGGTGCCGGTCGCTGGGGCGCGGTGTTGCCACGGCGCGGAAGCGCGGCTTTCGTGCGGCACCAAGGGAAGCCACCGGAGGATCCCGTACCGACCGCTCGCCGCCGCCGTAACGGCCGCCACCCCGGCGACGAACCCGAACACCAGGTAGTGAATGACGCGAACCGGCGGTCGCGGCACGGAGCGCGACAGAGTGAAGCGGAAATAGCGGCGATCGACGTCGCGCTCGTTCTGAAGGTCGCGGCGGAGCGTGTTCCAGAACGACTCGGGCAAAGAGGGCTCGTCTTCGTCCTTCATGACTACGCCTCCTTCCATACGAGTCCGACCCGCAGCTCGAGCAGGCGGCGGAGCTTTCGCCTGCCGTCGCGCAAGCGCGAGCGTACGGTCAGCGTGTTCGTGCCGACGATGCCCGCGATGTCGTCGACGTCGAGGCCCTCGAGGTCGTGCAGCACGACGACGGCCCGGTGCTTGTCGCTCAGGCGACCCATCAGCTCGCGCAGCCGCTCGGCGCGCCGGCGCTCGTCGAGGAGCTCGAACGAGTGGGGTGCGTCGCTCGCGGGCTCTGCCGCGACGCCGATGTCGAAACGCAGGCGAAAGCGCCGCCAGAAGCGGCGATGGTTCAAGAGCACGCGGTAGCAGACCCCATAGACCCAGCTCGACAGCTCGCTTCTGCCCTGGAAGCTGTCGCGCGCGCGCCAGACCTCGGTCGCCGCCGCCTGCACCAAGTCTTCGAAGTCGCGGTCTTCTCGCGAAACCAGTGCGCGCATGCAGCGATCGACCAACCCGAAGAGCTCCCGCTCGCTCACGTGTGCCCAGGGCGATGCCGGGGCAGGCGTCACGGGCTCCGCGACTGAGCTCGAGGGGTGATGCACAGGGGTACCCTTCTACTAGGTAGTGTCCGGTACGGCGCCCCCCGAGCACAAAAGGTCGCCTACTGCTTCGATTTTTCGGGAGCCGATTCGGACCCGGGCGGTGGGGCCGGCGCTGCGGAAGGGGCTCGCTCGGCGCTCGATGCCGGGGGGTGCCCCCGGGCGGTTCCCGCCGCCGGCTTTCGAGTCGCGATTCGTGCGCCTGCGACCCGGGCGCTCAGCGCTCGTTCCACGGATTCATCAAGTCGAGCGGGCGACTGCGTCGCGTTTGTTCGGCCCACGGATTCATGAGGTCGAGTTGGCGATCGCGCCGTAGAAGGACGCGCAGTGCTTCGCGGCGTTCGCGCGACAGCCCGCTCCGTGGGTCGAAGGCGTACTCGCGCAGCCCTTCGAGCAATTGCTCCATACGCTCGCGCTCCGAAACCGGCGGCGCCGCTCCGCCGCCCTTCGCGGCTGGTGCTCCCGCGGCCGGCGCGGCGACGCGCGCCTCCGCCAGGAAGTCGCCTTCGGAGCGCAGCGGGTCCGTCCGCTGCGGCTCGCCCAAGCTCTCGACGTCGCCCGCTTGCCGGTCGGGTGCGGCTTCGCACGCACGCTCCTGGCGTTCCAAATACCGTTCGAGCTCGATGAGGCGCGCCTCGATCTCGATGAGGCGTGCTCGGTCACGCTGCGCGTCCGCCTGAGCGGACCGCGTTTCTAGCTCTGCCGCGGCCACATCCCCGCGCGAAGCTCCCGCCGCACACCCGGAGAGGCCGCCCACGAGCAGTACGATTGGAAGCGTCGAGCCGCGCCGCATCGCCCAAGAGAAATAGCACGGGGCACGAGAAGCGGCAGATTGGCCTGGTTTGTCCGCTCTAGCGAGCGCTCGCGCCGGCGGTCCGTGGGGTCCGCCGCGCTCTCCCCCTTGCACGTCGTCACCCGGTGCGTTAGAAACTGAACCACATGGTTCAGTGTTCGCGCGGCCGCCTCGACACCTCGTTCAGCGCCATTTCCGACGCGACTCGCCGTGGCGTTCTCGAGCAGCTCGGGCGCGCCGACGCCTCGATCACGGATCTCGCCGAGCGCTTCCACATGACCCTCACGGGCATGAAGAAGCACGTGGGGGTTTTGGAGCAGGCCGGGCTCGTCAGGACGGAGAAGGTCGGGCGCGTGCGGACCTGCAAGCTCGGTCCGCGCCGCCTGGAGGAAGAGATGGCGTGGCTCGAGAAGTACCGCCAGCTCTGGGATTCACGCTTCGACGAGCTCGACGACGTGATCGAGGAACTCAAACGGAAGGAGAAAATCGATGGACGCAAGAAGTGAGAGTGAGCACACCCGGATGAAGAACCGCACCACGGTGGAACGAAAGTCCGAGCGTGAGCTCGTCGTCACGCGAACCTTCAACGGCCCGGCGCGCATCGTCTTCGACGCGTGGACGAAGCCCGAGCTCTTCCAGCGCTGGTGGGTGCCTAAGTCGTTTGGCTTGTCGCTCGTCTCTTGCGAGATGGACGTTCGCGCCGGGGGCGGGTACCGCCTCGTGTTTCGCCACGGCACCTCGGAGCCCATGACGTTCTTCGGCAGGTACGTCGAGGTGACGCCGCACTCGCGCCTGGTCTGGACGAACGAGGAAGGGGACGGCGGCGCGGTCGTCAGCACGGTGACCTTCGAGGAAAAGGCCGGCACGACGCGCGTCGTCCTGCACGAGCTCCACCCTTCGAAGGAAGCGCTCGACACTGCCCGCGCCTCCGGCGTGGAGGAAGGGATGACCGAGGCGCACGACCAACTGGACGAGCTACTCGTCACCCTCCGCTAGGGCAGGAAGCGGCTTTCGAGAGGAGCTCTAGCGCCGCAGCTCACGCCGAGCGCCCGCCGTTGGCGAGCGTGGTCGGGCGCGAGCCGCGGCGTCGAAGCTCGACTACCAGCGGTCGCCGCCGCCGCCACGCCCGCGACCACCGCGACCGCGATCGCCGCCGCCGCCGCCACGGAAGCCACCGCCACCGCCGCCGCCGCGGAAGCCGCCGCCACCACCGCCGCCTCGGAAGCCGCCGCCGCCGGGACGTCGCTCTTCCGCGATGTTGACGCGGAGGGCACGGCCGTCGAGATCGGCGCCGTTGAGCTGGTCGATCGCCGCTTGGGCCTCTTCGTCCGTCGACATGGAGACGAACGCGAAGCCGCGCGAGCGCCCGGTCTCACGATCGATGACGAGCTTCGCTTCGGAGACGGTACCGACGGCCGAGAACGTCTGCTGGAGGGTGTCTTCCGTCGTGTGGAAGGCGAGGTTTCCTACGTAGAGTCTGTTGTTCATGATTCGCTGTATCCTTCGCTGACGCCCTCTATCTAATCGAGCTCGAGCCGAGCTGGGCGCCAGCGTTCCTTTTGACTATCGAAACCGGCGCACTGCACGTGGCCGCCCCAGAAAACGACCTTCCGCGGCCGCTTTGAGGGCGAGGAGCAGGCAGACGATTACCGAAGGGCCCTCTTTTTAAGGCAATCTTGGGAGGGGGGCAAGGTCACCGCGCTACTCGGGCATATTTTATGCCGTTTTTGCCAAGCGGGACCCGGCCGCCGCCAGGGGCGGAAGGGCTTTTTGCCCTGCCCCGGGGCGAAAGGCTTCGGCGCTAGTCCTTCTCGACGTGCTTGAGCTTGATCACGGGCTTCAGCGTGAACGAGCACTCCGCCGTCTGGTCGAGCGATTCGGTCAGGTCGAAATCCACGACCAAGTTGAGCTTCGAGCTGTCCTCGACGTCGAGTGCTTTGAAGGGGTGGTTGATCTTCACGCCCGTGGGCGGAACCTTGGACAGGTCGAGCGCGCAGATCGTCCCGTTCGTGAGATCGACTTCGTTCTTTCCATCCGGGTCGATGAACAAGCGGATCTGCGTGATCTTTCCGCTCGGAAGCTCGAGCTCTCCGAGCGCGGCTCGCACGTCGTTTCGCAAGGCCACGAGGTCGAAGGTTCCGCCATGCGTCGTGACGGTGCGCCAGCCGGCTTCGTGCTCCGAGGATTTGCTTTTGCCGTCGTCCGCCTCGGCGCCCTCTTCGCTGTCGTCGTCATCGTCGTCGGAGCCGGCCACGTGCACGTCGACGTGCGCGAGCGTGACGTAGACGTGAGCCAAGCTCTCCGTGGCCGGGGGTGCGTCGGTGAGCTCGAGCGTCACCGTGGTGCCTCCGCACGCGGCGAGCAGCAGGGGGGCCAGGGCGAGGCGCGCGACCTGAGCTGTGATGGTGATTGCCATGCGCAGTAGGTGGGTGGGCGCCCCCGTTCTTATGAAAGGGGCCGAGAAATCTTCGAGAAATGGGGGGCCTTGGCGGCGATTTTCGGCCAGAATCCGCCCAGGCTCGCATCCAGCGGCCGATAGGCGCCATGAGCTACGTCGTCGATTTCAAAACCGTATCCACCACAGGGCTCGAATCGTCTCCCGTGGCCGAGGCTCTGGCGGGGTTACGGGCCAACGAGGCCCGCTATTTCAAGAACAAGTACGACCACACCTTCAGCGTGGAGCCCGCCGCGAAAGCCAAGAAGGTGGTGGCTCGGGTGCATCGCATTCTGAAGGAAGAGCGCGACATCGTCATCGAATCGCCTCCGCTCGAAGCAACCGAATTTCAGGTCGAGAACATCCGCTGGGCCTACGTGTTTTACGAGAGCGGGCTCTCGATCAACGTGCTCTACACGATTGACGATCCGAAGAAGCGTGCGGTCGGCTTCAAGCTTTCGGAGGGCATGGATGTACCCGAGGAGCTCGCCTCGCGCTTCAAGTTCGCCCGTCAGAAGTCGAAGCTCGCCGGAACGATCCGCGGCTCGTTCTTCGTCATCAAGAAGGAATACTGAGCACGTCCGATTGCACGCGTCGAAGGCTCAGTCGGCGGGATTGCCGAAGCACAGAACGCTGAGCCAGAACGCCATGCTGATCACGCACATGACGCCGGCTGCGACCAGAAACAGCAGCAGAACGACCGAATGATCGCCCGGACGCAGCTTGCTGCGCGAGTGCCGGACCAATTGTCCCCAAGCCTTGACGGTGGCGACAGCCGTGCCGACCAGTGCCGCGCCGGTTGCGCCAAACATCGGCACGGCGCTGCCAATGGCGAGGCCGAGGATCGTCCCCGCGAAGCAAACGACGCCCGAGCAGACGAGCAGCATCACGGGGCCCATCCGGCCGAGCTGCCGCGACAACGGTGAAAACGCCGCTACGGCCTCGCTCACGTCGGGCTCCGTCGGCGCACGGGCCTCGCCTGGTGCGCGAGTCTCGAGTGGATCGCGGGACTTCACGGCGCGCCTTTCCGCGAAAGCATCGCACGCGCTTCGCGCGCTCGCTCGTCTCGTCCGCGAAACAGGGGCGCCGAGGCTGCGTTCTCTCGCGCAGGCTCGCTCTCAGTGCAGGTACTGCTTGATGACCCCGTACCAGGCGACGGCCATCTTCTCGTAACCGCCCTCGTTCGGGTGAATGCCGTCGCTGAGATCGGAGCTCGTGAGCGCCGAGAACATGTCGACGAAGACGACGTGCTTGCCGGCGTCGGCGCGCGGCTTCACGACGCCCGGCACGGCGTCGTTGAAGGTTTTGACGGCGTTTCCGCCGCCCGGGTAGGGGATCACGTTCGCGACCACGACGAGGGCGTCCGGGGCGTCTGCGACGACGTGATCGACGAGCAGCCCCAGGCGATTGGGCGCGCCCGCGATGTCACCCCGGAAGTCGTTGGTCCCGAGGTGAACGAGGACGATGTTCGGCTTGAGATCGGCGACGACCTTCTTGCCGGTGTAGTTCACGCTGTCGTTGTTGGCCTTGGACGTGCCGAGCACGAGCTCGTCGTCTTGTTGGATGGTCCAGCCGCTGTGACCTTCGTGGTTCGGCGCCCACATCGACATGGCCGTGCCGAGGCCGCTCACGACCGACGCCGACGGCGGATTCGCGACGTCGTAGCCGACGAACGTCATCTTCTTCATGTCTTTGGCGGCATGGGCGAAGAGCTTGATCCGGTAGCCGCCGCCGTAGCTGATGCCCCAGGTGATCGAGTCGCCGAGCGGCAAGACCTTGCACGGGTCGCTCGCCGGACAAGGGTCGAAGCCGCCCCCGCCGCCGCCTGCGCCCGCCACGCCTGCGCCGCCTGCTGCAGCGCCACCCGCGCCGCCTCCGGCACCGCCCGCGCTGCTGCCGGCACCGCCTGCGCTGCTGCCCGCGCCGCCCGCGCTGCTACCCGCGCCGCCTGCGCTGCTGCCCGCGCCGCCCGCGCTACTCCCCGCGCCGCCTGCGCTACTCCCCGCGCCGCCGCTGCCAGCGCGTCCGGATCCACCGCCACTGCCGGTGCCCCCGATCCCACCCGCTGAGCCGCCCGTCCCGGCGCCGCCGCTGCCGTTCATCGTTCCGCTTTGGCCGCCGCTACCACTCGCGCTACCTGCTTTGCCTGCCGTGCTCGCGCCAGCCGTGGAGCCCGACGCCCCGCCGTTCGTTGCGCCGCCGCTCGTCGTGTCGGGAGCGCCGTCATCGGTGGAGCAAGCAACGAGGAGCGCGAGCGCTCCGCATGCGAGGGGAGCGTGAAGTACCTTCCTGAGAATGGTCGAGCGCGTCATGGGAGTCGGCTGCCTTGACGTGAAAGGTGACTTCGATTTCCGTGATCGGGGAGCGACGAAAATGCCATCCCGAAGCTTCTAGACGCATGCAGTGAGGGTCCGTGTTCAGGGCACCACACAGCTCGGTTGTATCTTTCGACCGTCGGCGAACTGAGTCACGAGTGAGGCTTCGTCGTGATGCAGACTATCGTCCCGGCGCGGGTCTAACCCTGATGGGTGATTGTTCGCGCGACGACGGGAGACGCCTGGCCCGCGGCGAGCGTAGCCCCATACACGAGGTGCGCGAGAATCATCGACGTGGGGCGGCCGGGTCGATCGAAACGAGCCCTGGGCATGAGGCCGAGCTTCGGAAGGACGCCGGCATAGTTGACCGCCCAAACGCCGAGCCCGAACAGCATGCCGCGGGCCGCAGACGGTCGGGCCGTGACGAGCCCGAAGAGCGCTCCCATCGCCGCGCCGTACGAGAAGTGAGCGACCATCGCAGCCGCGTCGAGTGCGGGGCCGCGGGGCGAACGCGGGCCGAGGCGTGACAAAATCCGCCGGGTGAGACGTCGTGGCGGTGGCTCACCCACGAGGCCCCAACGTCGGGCGGCCCCCAAGAGGAGTGACATGACCGCCGTCGCGGCGATGCCCGAGGCGGCCCCGCTCGCAGCGCGCGCCAGCTGCTGATGCATGCGCGGCGTCGGTGCACGAGCCGTTCCACGTCCGAGCTCGGGGCAGCGGCAACGCGCAGCGCGGCGTGGGCACGGTACGTGCACCCCTTCTCCCCGTGTCGAAGAGCGCGCCGGTTGGCGAGGATGTCGTGCGATCGACGGGTCCGTTGTGGAAGCGGCCGGCCCAACCGCAGCGCTTCGGCAAGTTGACGGGGGACGTTCAGGTGGAGGTCGCGGTGGTCGGTGGTGGGATCACCGGGCTCTCGACGGCGCTTTTGCTGGCAGAAGCGGGCAAGCGTGTGGCGCTCTTGGAGGCAAAGCGCTTCGGGGCCGGTGTCACGGGGCGTACCACCGCGCATCTGACCGAGGCGGTCGACACGCGGTACCACGAGCTCGAGTCGCAATGGGGTCGCGATGCGGCTCGCTTGGTTCGCGCCTCCAGTCGCGCGGCCATCGAGAAGATCGCCGAGCTGGCGAGCTCCGTCGAGTGCGGTTTCGAACGTGTGCCGGGCTACTTGTTTGCCAGGGACAAGAGCCAAGCGAACGAGCTCGGTGCCGAATTGGAGGCAGCGCTGCGGGCCGGCGCGGACGTCGAGCGGAGCAAGCTACCGCTTCCCGTGGCTGCGCTCGGTGCGTTGTGTTTTGCCAATCAGGCACAAGTTCACCCGCTCGCGTATCTCGAATCGCTGGTCGAGCGGCTTTCGAGGACCAACGCGCTCTTGTTCGAGGGCGTGTCGGTGTTGGACTTCGAGGCCAAGGATGGGCTGACTCTCGAGACGAGCGCCTCTCACCGTGTGAGGGCCGACGCGCTCGTGCTTTCGACGCATGCGCCGTTCGCAGGCCTCAAGCTGCAGCTCGAGCTCGCACAGTACCGTTCTTACGTCGTGGCGGGTCGCATCCGGAATCCGCCACGCGGCCTGTTCTGGGACATGGACGACCCGTATCACTACATCCGCACGGCAGCGGTGGGGGGAGAGAGCTATTTGCTCGTGGGCGGCGGTGATCACCGCACCGGCACCCCGCCCGAAGGGGAACCCGGCGCTCCGTACGAGCCGTTGGTCAAGCTCGCTGCGGAGATCGGCGCACGGGCGGAAGACCGCTGGTCGGCACAGGTGGTCGAATCGGCCGACGGCCTTCCGTTCATCGGCAAGCCCGATCCCGAACGAGAGGTGTACGTTGCGCAGGGATTTGCCGGCAACGGCATGACCTTCGGCACGCTCTCGGCGCTGATCATCAGCGACCGACTGCTCGGGCGCGACAACGAGTTTTCCGAGCTCTACCGCGCCGACCGTTTGAAGCCGAGAGCGGCGGCCGCGTCGCTCGTCTCCGAGAACACGGAGACGCTGGGCCATCTTTTCTGGGGCCACCTCAAGCCCGTGTCCCACGCATCCGCTCGGGACCTGGCCGTCGGCGAAGGTCGCATCATCAAGCAAGACGGCGAAAAGCTCGCCGTCTATCGCGATGAACGCGGCGTCGTGCACGCGCTCTCCGCGATTTGTACGCACCAGGGCTGCCAGGTCGCGTTCAACGCCGTGGAGCGGAGCTGGGACTGCCCGTGCCACGGCTCGCGGTTCGATGTCGACGGCACCGTCCTCGACGGGCCCGCGATGAAGCCGCTCGAGAAGCGCCAAACCTGAGCTCTGACGCCGGCGCGCCGACCGGCGCTGCTCCGATTGTGTCCCGGTCACCAGGCGAAGACGGGATTCGTCTGATTCTGTTGCCCGCGAGGGCTCGTTCATTCAACGAGCCGTGGCGATCTGCGTCAGGTTCCGGCGGGCGCCGGCTTGCCGGCGTTGGTGGCGGCTTGAGCGTCGAATGCCCGCCGGTAGGCGGGGCGCCCCTCGCCGCTTTCGACGTAGCGGAGAAGATTCGGAAATCCGTTCAACATCCCCGAGGGTTTCACGCGGAGCAGCACCGAGACCATCATCAGGTCACCCGCGCTGAACGCGCCGTCGAGCCAAGCGGCCGTTCCCAGCCGCGTGGATAGTTGCTGCAGCCGTGCGCGGACGCGCTCCTCGACCAGGGGCAGACGTTCCGTGGCCCAGGGTTTGTCGCGCTCGAGCAGCCGCGCATGGGTTAGCTCGAGGATCGGCGGCTCGATCGTGCTGAGCGCCGCAAACATCCACGTGACCGCGCGTGCTCGCGCATTCGCCTCTGCCGGCAGCAAGCCCGCATGGCGCTCGGCGATGTGAAGCACGATCGCCCCCGTCTCGAACAGGACGAGAGCGCCTTCCTCGTACGTGGGGATCTGACCGAAGGGGTGAAGCGCCAGATGCGCGGGCTCCTTCAGCGCACGAAACGAGACGGGTCGAACCTCGTAGGGCTGGCCGACTTCCTCGAGCGCCCAGCGAACGCGCGTGTCGCGCGCGAGCCCCTTGCCGCCGTCGGGTGAACGCTCGAACGCGGTGATCGTGATGGTCATGACGACTATGCCTTTTTGACTCGGTAACGCTGCTCGAACGAACGGCCAGAAATGTGAGCCTCGCGTGGGCCGCTTCGTCCTAGGCGGGAATACTTAAAGCTAATTCGGACCTGCTCCCCCAAAATGCTGAGGGGTCAAATCTCATGAGAAGCAAATCTTTCGCCGCAACTGGTCTCGTTCTCATTCTTGGCGCATGTAGCTCGTCTACGCCCGAAGAACACTCCAATGGTGGCTCCGGCGGGACGGGCGCGACCACAGCGGGCGCGGGCAGCGGCGGTGCCTCGAGCGCCGGAAAGAGCGGCGGTACCGCGGCGGGGATGGGCGGTGGTTTGCCCAGCGCGGGAAGTAGCGGGAGCGCGACCGCTGGCGCGGGTCCGAGCGCAGGCGGTACGAGCGGTGCTCCCGCCGGCGGCGTGGGCGGCACTCCGACCGCCGGCATGGCTGGTGCTCCGATGGGTGGCACGGGTGGCATCCCCGCTGCGGGAAGTGGTGGCGAAAGCCCGTTGGGCGGCGCGAGCGGTGCGGGTGCTGCCGGCGCGGGTGCGGGCGGTGCCAGCGCCGGCGCAGCAGGCTCGGGCGCCGGTGGTGATCCGAATACCGGACCCGTCACCGTCCACCTCGATCAGCTGGAGCAGCTCATTCAAGGCTTTGGGCTCAACACCGCGCTCGGCGGTGGGTCGGTGCCGTGGGACACCTTCTACGGCGAAAATGGTCTCGGGCTCTCCATCGTGCGAGTAGGCATGAGCACGGGCGGCAGCATCTCGGGCAGTGTCCCCTCGAAGAGCTACAACGCCAAGATCATCGGCTCGGCCTGGACGCCGCCCGCCAATTGCAAAGACAACAACAACACGCAGAAAGGCGGCCACCTCAAGTCGTCCTGCGTCGACTCCTGGTCGACGACGATCGCCAATTTCGCGAAATCCCAGGGGCTCTACGCGATGTCGGCGGCCAATGAGCCCGACTTTGCGTCGTGCGGCTCCTCGATCGGCCCGCCGTGCAACGGCGACTACGATTCGGCGGTCTACACGGCGAACGAGATGGTGACGTTCGTCAAAGCACTCGCACCGAAGCTCAAGGCCGCGGGGGTCAAGCTCATCGCGCCCGAGCCGTCGGAATGGATCCACCTTTGGTCCAACACTTCGGCGACGGGTTCCACGGTTTCCGGTCACCCCAACAGCTCCGATCCGTTGAAGTGCGGATGCTTCGGGAACACACCCACGACGACCGGTTGCGCCGCCACCTGCACCATGGGCAACGGCTATGACTACGGTCACTGGCTCGCCAAAGACGCGGAGGCGTGGGCCGGCGTCGATATCCTCGGCGTGCACGAGTACGACACGCAGAAGGCGGAGCCCTGGCCGGCGGACGTCGACGGCGGGAAGCCCACCAAAGAGATATGGGAGACGGAGGTGTCGGGCGTTCGCTATTGGCCGGAAGAGGGACCGAGCAGCGACATCAAAAACGGCGTCGCGGTCGCCGGCTGGATCCACAGCGCGCTCACCGTCGGTCAAGCGTCGGCTTGGCTCTATTGGTGGTACCAGGCGACCGGCAGCAACGACAACGAGGGCTTGGTGCTCCAGGGTTCGTCGGCGCTCACCAAGCGCTGCTACACGCTCGGCAACTACAGCAAGTTCGTGAAGCCGGGCTACAAGCGGGTGGACGTGACGGGAATGATTCCGATGAACGTTCTGATCTCGGCCTACGTGAGTCCGGAGGACGGCACCGCGGTGGTCGTGGCCATCAACAAGGGCACCGCCGATGCAACGGTGCCCATCACGATCGCCGGTGGGACGAAGATGCCCGCCATGATGACGCCGAGCGTGACGTCAGCGATGGATAACCTCGGTGCCAAGACCGCGGTCGCCGTCACCGGCGGCACGTTCATGGCCACGCTTCCCGGCACGAGCGTCACGACTTTCGTCGGGATGTGACCGCGCGCCGCTTGATGCGACGGTGCCCCCCGAGCGTCGGTCGGGTCACGTAGTGAACGAGCGTCATGGTCCACGAATCGTGGTGCAGCAGATCCGCGTAGAACTCGGGGGCCAGCCGCCGGAGCGCGGGCAAGCGTGAGCCCGCGATGTACGGGAAATCGTGATGCTCGTTGTGGTAGCCGACGTTGAACGCGAGGCGGTTCAAAGGGCCATAGTACGAGTACGTCTCCTGTCCTTCGCGGAAGACGTAGTGCTCCGAGACGTAGTGGCCCGCGATCGGGTGAAGACCCATCACGGCGAGCGTCCCGATCGGACCGTACGCGAGCGCCTTGGCTCCCCAATAGTGATAGACGAGGGCGTCGACGAGCAGCACGGCCACGAGATTACCGAGCTCGGCGAGCGTCGGACGTTTCGGGTGCACCACGAGCGGCCGGAGGGCGTAAGCGAAGCCCTGGAGCGCGAGCCAGAGCGTCTTCCGGAGTGGTCCCTGGACGAGCCGCGCCTCGAGCTCGGTCGGTAGATCCGTATCGAGCCGTTCATCACCCTGATGGGTGTGGTGAAGCAGGTGGTAGTAACGGAACGTCTCCGCGACGGGCACGCCGACCGGGAGGTTGACGAACACCGCGAACAACCGGTTGTGGAGGGGCTTCTTGAAGGCGAGGTTGTGAGAGAGCTCGTGAATCGCGAGCAGCAGCGATTGATTGACGACCCCGCCAACCAGGTACGCGAGGAGCACGACCGCCCACCACGGCGCGTCGCGAAGCGCGTACGCCGTCGCAAATTGGAGCAACACGAGCGCCGTGCAGACGTATTTGGTGCGCGGGCAGGGGCCATAGAGACGCTCGATGTCGGGGTGCTTCTCGAGCATCGCCCTCCGCCGCGCCGCGTGCGGCTCGGCGGAGTCGGACCAGCGAAACGTCCGCGCGGCCGCAGTCGGCTCGAGGTCACTCGCTCGAGAGAGCGCCGGCTCGCCCATGGGCGGATGGTATCACTCGAGCGCAAGCGCCCACAGCCCCGAGCCCCAGGACGACGAGTAAAGGACGCCGTTCGTACGGTCGAGCGTCATCTCGAAGGGCCCGTCGTCGAACGTCTGGCTGCTGAAGTCGGTCCAGACCGCCCCGTCGCCGCCCTCCGGCGACGTGAGGAACGGCGCCGTGTTGAAGACGGAGCGCGTGTAGAGCAGCTTCCCGTCGCCGAAGACCGCGGTGTAGCCGCTCGGTGCACCCACCTCCGTCCAGTGCTCCCCGTTGTCGGTGCTGCGCAGATTGTTCGGGGTGCCGGAGGCGTACAGAATGCCGGCCTTGTCGTAATAGATGGTGCCTCCGCCGTGCTGGATCCCGTTGGTGGTGACCTGCGTCCAGGTCACGCCCGCGTCGGTCGTGCGCCACATGCCGTTGCCCTGCGTGCCGAGCAGCCAGGTATCGCGATCGCCGATGCCGAGCGCCGGCTCGAAGAGGAAGTTGACGGCGTGACCGGTGCCCCAACCCGTTCGGGGCTCGTGGATCTTCCAGCTTTTGCCACCGTCGGTGCTTTCGAGGACGCCCGAGTCACCGGCGTACTGCGCGCCCCAGCCGAAATGGTGACTCAGCAAGACGTGGCTGAAGTCCGTCGGATCGACCGCGATGTCGTAGAGGTCGAACGGAAAGAAGCCTTCGGCGACCTGCGTGAGGTCGCGAAAGCCGTCCGGCATCGTGAATGAATCGCCGCCGTCCGTGGAAACCCAGAAACCCTCCGTGCCGCCGCGCACCCCTTCGACCGCGTACACGTGTCGAGGATCCGCCGGATCGATGCGCACGTGGTTGGGCCCTTCCAGGTGATCCTCGCCCGCGTACGTCGTCGGCACGCGGCCAATCTTCGTCCAGGTCGCCCCGGCATTCATGCTCCGGAAAAGCCCTCCCTTTGCGGGGTCGAACGAGCCGGTGCACAGGTAGAGCACCGAGGGGTTGCACGGGCTGAACGCAACGCCCGTCGCGACGCAGCTCTCGTCGAACGGAAAGCCTGGAGGGCTGATTTTCGTCCAGAGCGTCGTGGAGAGCTCTGGCGCATCCGCGGGCAAGCCTGGCTCCGGGCTGCAAGCAATGGAGCCGCCCCCCGCCGAGCCGGCATCGCCGGCGCCCGTGCCGGCGTCACCACCAGCCGTGCCGGCGCGCCCCGCTCCGGGTCCCGGCTGGCTCACGCCACCGCCTGCTCCCCCCAAATGCGGGCCGGGGCTCATTCCTGCCGCCCCATGAGCAGCGGGCGGCTCACCGCCGGAGCCGCAAGCGACCAAGGTCAATATCGTTCCCAGGCCGGCGAGGGCTCGTTGCATTCTGGCTTCCCAGGCACTCCTTGCCCGGAAAGGTCGCGATCGATCACTCGGTCCCGAGCGCGCGGTTCAGCCCGACGCCGTGCGAGCGGTTGGAGCCGCCGGAGCCGATTTCGGCCTGACTTGGGACAGTGGCGGGTCGACCGAGGCGAGCAGCATCTCGAGGCTCGTCATCGTGTGGGGCTTGTCCAGGAAGCCGACCACGTTGGGCCTCTGGAGCAACGTCGAAGCGTCTTCCACCTGGAAGCCGCTGGTGATGACCACGGGGACGTTGTTTCGCACGCGGCGGATCTCGTCGAGGGTGCTCTCGCCGGATTGTCCGGGCATCGTCAGATCGAGCACGACGAGGTCGACGGTCGGCTCGCGCTGGAGGAGCTCGATACCGCGCCGGCCGCCGTCCGCGGTCACGACGTGATGGCCGAGCTCGCTCAGCATTCTGCCCGTGACCAAGCGCACGGCGGGCTCGTCGTCGATGAGCAAAATCCTGCGCGGGGGCGACGCTGCGTTGAACGCCAGGGGAGTGGTGGTGCGGCTCGCCATGGCCTCGTGCGCCACGGGCAGGAGCACGTTGAAGCTCGTCCCTTGCGACGACGTTCCTGCGACACCGAGCCAGCCGCGGTGGGCTCGAACGATGCCGGCCGCGGCGGCGAGGCCCATGCCGCGACCCGTGCCTTTGGTCGAGAAAAACGGCTCGAACAGGTGCTCGCGCGCTTCGGGGCGAATGCCGGTGCCCGTATCGGTGACCGTGATTTTGACGTAGCGGCCTGCGCCGACGCCGTACGCTTCGCCGTCCGGCGCCTCGACGTGCAGGCTTTCGGTGCGCAGCGTCAGGGTGCCACGCCTTCCTTCCATCGCGTCGAGCGCGTTGAGGATCAGGTTGGTCACGACCTGGCGCAGCTGGAATCGATCCGCGCCCACCGGCGGCAATCGGTCGCCGAGCTCGAGGACCAAGTGAGCCTTGGACTCGACGGTGGCGTGCAACAGGCGCAGCGCCGCCGAGAGCTCCCCATTGAGATCGAGCGCCTGCATGGCGAGGCTTCGTCGCCCGGCGTAGGCGAGCATCTGCTTGCTCAGCTGGGCCGCTTCCTTCGCGAAGGCCATGATCTCGGTGAGACAGCGGGTGAGCACGGGCGGCGCGTCGCTCGGAAGCTTGCGCAGACCGACGTCGGCGTTGCCGACGACGCCGCAGAGCAGGTTGTTGAAGTCGTGAGCGACCCCGCCGGCCATCACGGCCAGGCTTTGCAGGGCCTGGCTGCGCTGCAGCTCGCGCTCCAGATCGCGCTGCCGGCGCTCGGTCACGACCCGCTCGGTGAGATCGCGCACGACTCGGAGCGTCAGCTCGTCGTGCGAGCCGTTCGGGGCAAACCGCGTCTCGCTGACCAGCAAGAGCGTGCTCGGGTTCCGCTCGAGCACGACTTCGTAGGAGCGACGTTCTTCCGCGCTGCGCGGCGTCGCGGTGAGCGTGGCGCGGCTCTCTTCGGTCAAGAACTCGGAGAACGTCTTGGCCGAGAGCTCGTCGCGCGCCACTCCGAGCGTGGTCGCCAGCGCCTGGTTCCCGAAGACGACGCGATCCTGCGCATCGAAGAGACCGACTCCCTCTCCCAGGCTCTCCACGAGCGTGCGCTGCATGCTCTCGCTGTCTCGCAAGGACTCCTCGCTGCGCTCACGCGCCTCGATCTCGCGCTCGAGCTCTGCATTCAAAGCGAGCGTTCGCCGGCGTGAGTCCAAAACGAGTCCGAGGCCGCCGGCCAGAACGAGCTTCACGAGCAACGCGATAACGCCCGCGATGATGCCATTCTCGAGCGTCTGCGGGAGGGCCATGGCGTGGGTGCGATCGATGACCATGATCGCGACGATCACGGCCATCGCCCCGCGCAGGCCGAGCAGCAACGCCGCGACGAGGCAGATCGCGAGACCAGGCAGGAAGGCGGGCGAGCCGATCCGGCCGTACAGCGGGGTGAACGAGAACCCGTAGCAGACGACCAGAGCGACGAGGATGCCGCTCCGCACGGCGACGCTGCGGCGGTCGCGGTCGCTCGCAATGAACATCAGCCCGGTCATAGGCCGCAATGGCGGACCTATCAAGCCGGCGGCCGATTCTGCTCATGGAACCCCGGGGTCTTATGCCCCGCTGCCGCCGGAAACGGGGTGTAGCAGCCGCAGGTACTCCGGGTCCATCGGCGACAGACGACGGGCCGCCGTTCCGAGAAAGCTCCGCAGGTTGTCGTCGCGATAGTCGCGATGGTTGATCCGACGAAGCTCGGCGCCGCCGGAGGCGTCGTCGTCGTGGGCCCTGCAGACACCCCGCGCGAAGTCGACGAACGCGGGCCGCGCCGTGCCGATGCGTTGCGTCCACTCGGCGCTCTCGACGATGGGGAGGCCGAGTAGGGACGCCAGGTCCATGAAGTTCGTCGTGCGGGAGTTCACGACGTGGAAGGTGGTATTCGACGCGCCAAACTCGAACAAACTCGTGATGTCGCTCGCCACGACGTCGACAGGTACGGAGTTGATCTGGATGTCCAGGCGGGGAGTGGCGCCGACCAGCGTCGAAAGCTGAATCAGGTTGGTGATCAAGTCGTTGCGACCCGAGTGACCATGCTCCGAGTGCCACCCGACGAAGGCAGTACGGTACACGTTGACCTTGAGCCCGGAATCACGCGCGGCTCGCGCCAGCGTGTCCACCACCCATTTCGATTGCGTATAGCCGTTGCGCAAGCCCTCCCAGCTCGTGAGAGGGTCGTCTTCCGAGATGGATGTCCCCCGGTAATTGGGAGACAGGAACACGCCGACCGTGGACACGACGTGGACGTCCTTGGCTCTCCGATGCGCCGCGAACCGCAAGAGCTCGAGCGTCCCCAAGACGTTCGTCCGCCGCATCGTGGCGTAGGGTGCGAGCAGGTTCACGGTGCCTGCACAGTGGATGACGGCGTCGACGCTGTCCGCAAGCGCGTCGTACGCCCGCTGCTCGAGGCCGAAACGCGGCTCGGTGAGCTCCGCCTCGACCGCTCGCAGCCGCCGGTGAGGGTCGGCGCCGCCCGAATCGCGAATACTGGCCGTGAGCCGCGCTGCCCCGCGCCGAGCGCCGAGCCGCCGCGCAAGGCCGTATACCGTCCGCGCGGGATCGCGCAGCAGAGCGGCGCCGACGTAGCCACCGAGGAAGCCGGTGAGCCCGCTCACGAGCACGCGCTTCGCCTGGCGCACGGCCGGCGCCGAAGCACCGAGCTCGATGCCCGCGACGAGGTCCGCATCGTCCGCTAGGTTCGGATGGACCGCCCCCTCGTCGTCGCCGGGCGTCGTCACGCCCTTTCGACCTTCAGTGCGCCGGGAAGCAAGTACGGGCTAATCACGACTTCCCTGTCCGGCGTCAAGCGAAGTGGGCGAACCTCGAGTTCCATCACCGGCCTGCGGCTGAAAGCGTAGCCTGGCGGGTCCAGGCGCTCTTTAGTAACTTTTGTTCCCGGCGCCCGCTGTCTCGCGCAGCGTCGCCCGGTCAGCAGAGTAATTCGTTGGGCTCGCGCGAGTGGCTCACTCGACGCGGGTGCCAGCGACTCGGTTGCCGAGCACGCGCTCGAGATTCGCGAGATCGACGGGCTTGACGATATGCTCGTCGAAGCCGGCGGTGAGCGCCGATTCGCGATCGGACCGCTGGCCGTAGCCGGTGAGCGCGATGAGATAGAGGTTCGGGCGCTTCGAGCTCTGACGCAGGCGGCGAGCCAGCTCGAGGCCGTCGATGCCGGGGAGTCCGATGTCGACGATGGCGACGGCCGGCTCGAATTCTTCGATCAAGGCGAGGCCCGCTGCGCCGTTGTCCGAGGACCGGCAGTCGTACCCGGCATGCTCGAGCACCGCGCACAGCATTTCGCGACTGTCGGGGTTGTCCTCGATGACGACGATCTTCGAGCCGCGCGCGAGGTCGAGCCGCGGCTGGCTCGGCTTGGGCGCGGGCGTAGCGGGCGGGGTCGCCTGCGGGAGCCGCACGATGAATTCGCTCCCCTTGCCTTCGCCTTCGCTGCGCGCGCTGACGGTGCCGCCGTGCTTCGTCACGAGGCCGCGCACGAGGGTGAGCCCGACGCCGAGCCCCCCGCGCGCGCGATCCAGCGTGCGGCGAGCTTGCACGAAAAGGTCGAAGGCGCTGTCGAGCATCTCCTTGGGGATCCCGACGCCGTCGTCTCGGACTCGGATCGTGACGTAGGCGTCCTCGAGCCCGGCCTTCAGGAGGACGTGGCCTCCGTGCGGCGTGTACTTCGCCGCGTTGTGGAGCAGGTTGACCTGGATCTGCTGGAGCCGCGCAGCGTCGCCGTCGACGTAGAGCGGGGTCGGGTCGACGACGAGCGAGAAGTTCAGCCCACGCGATTCCATGAGGGTTCGTGTCGCGTCGACGGCGTCTTTGACGACGGGCCGGAGGTCGAGCACGGATCTTCGCAGCTCGATCTTGTCTTGCGTGACGCGGCTCACCTCGAGCAGATCGTCGAGCAGCCGGGCCATCTGCTGGGCTTGTCGCTCGAGGATCGAGAGCAGCTTGGTGGCGTCCTCCTTGCTGTCCGGCGCGCGCGACTTGAGCAGTGCCGTCGCGGAGACGATGGCACCGAGCGGATTTCTGAGCTCGTGAGACAGCATCGCCAAGAACTCGTCGCGTCGCCGCACCGCATCCTGGATCTTTTGCTCCGCGAGCTTCTCCTGCGTCACGCTCCGGAAGATGCCGACGACGCCGACGATTCGCGACGCGCTGTCCGTCAGCGGCAGACGCGATACGACGTCCCAATCGACCGCCCCGTCCGCGTGCTCCCGCTTCTCGAGCCGATAGAGCTGCGCGACACCGGTTCGAATCACCGTGTCGTCCTCCTCGTGGAGCGCCGGCGTCACGTGGCCGTTGCGGAGCTCGAGCCCGGTCTTGCCGACGGCATCGCGCGGGTCGGAGAGGCCGAGTCGCTCGGCCATCGGCTGGTTGGTCCGAATGAAGCGCCCGCGCGCGTCCTTGAAGTAGATGGCGTCGGGGATGCTCGAAAGAAGGCTGTTCAAAAGGTACCGCTCGTGAAAGAGCGCATCCTCGGCTGCCTTCAAGCCGCTCACGTCGATCAACGTGAGCACGACGCCGTCGACCGTGCCCTTCGCCCGGTACGGAAGAATGCGCAAAAAGAACGCCCGATTGTGGCGGTCGCGCAGCTCGCGCTCCACGCGTTCGCCGGTGCCGAGCACGCGCTTCAAGTCGGCCGTGAGCTCGGGGTGATCGACGGCGTACGTGAAGGTTTCGATCGGGCGGCCGATGTCCGGCGGAAGCAGATTGAAGTTGTCGGTGATCTGCGGCGTGAATTTCCTGATCCGGAGCTCCCGATCGAGAAAGATCGTGCCGATGTCCGTGCTCGAGAGCAGGTTGTCCATGTCGTTCGCGAGCTCGGTCAGATCGGCGATCTTGCGCTGGTACTCGGCGTTGACGGAGTAGAGCTCTTCGTTGACGCTCTGGAGCTCCTCGTTCGTGCTCTGGAGCTCTTCGTTCGAGGCGAGCAGCTCCTCGTTCGCAGCCTGTAGCTCCTCGTTGCTCGACTCGAGCTCCTCGGTGGCCGCCTGCAGGTTCTCTTTGGTGCGGCTGAGCTCCCCCTCGAGGGCGCCGAGCTGCTCGCGCGACACCTGGCGGATGTCGATCTCGTCCTCACGCGGGGGCGCCGGCGGCGCCGGGCCGTCCAGGGCCTCGAACGAGACGAGCACGTGCGGGACCGCAGCCTTTTTACCCTGCACGCTGCGGACCGTCACCTTGTAGGTTCCGTCCGCGAGGTTCACGCCTTTGAACACGACGGCCGCCGACTCCTTGAGCACGCGGTGAACGCCGCTCATCAGCACCATCTTCAAATCGGACTCGACCATCTCGAACACGTCGAGCCCCTGCCGGCCGTCACGCAGCGTGAGGAAGCGTGATGCTCCACCGAACGAATGCACGAGCTCCCCGCGATCGTCGAGGAGCAGGCTCGGAGGCATGAGCTCCTCGAGCAGGGCGTCGTACGTGCCAAGGAGCTGCGTGACCGAATAGCGCGCGGGGCCGAGCGCCGACGGCACGATACCCGGCCGCGCGACCCCCGAAGGCGGCTTCGTCGCGCGCGTGGAGCGCTCGACCGGCATGCGCGAGTCGCTGTACTTGCGATAGATGCGCCAGGTCTTGTGGATGGTCTCGAAATCGTGGTCGAGGTGCCCGAGACTTTCGCTCGGGCCGAGGAACATCATGCCGCCGCGGTTCAACGCGAAGTGGAACAGGCTCAATACCTTCTCCTGCGCCGGCGGCTGCAGGTAGATGAGCATGTTGCGGCAGCTCACCAGATCGACGCGAGTGAACGGCGCATCGCGCACGACGTTGTGGTGGGCGAAGACGACCGTCTGCCTGAGATCCGGCACGACTTGGTAGCACTTCCCCCGCGGCAGGAAGTAGCGCTCGAGTCGTTCCGGGGAGACGTTGGCCACGGCGTGCTCGTCGTAGAGCGCTCGCGTCGCGTGCTCTAGCGAGCCGCGATGGACGTCCGTCGCGAAGATCTTGAACGGTCGCCCGCTCTTGGCGGTGAGCTCGCTCAGGATGATGGCGAGTGAGTAGACCTCCTCCCCGGTGGCGCAGCCGGCGACCCAAACGCGAAACGGCGCATCGGGCGGCCCGGTCTGGAGGAGCTCCGGCAAGACCTCCCGCTCGAGTACCTCGAAGGCTTCCTCGTTGCGGAAGAAACGCGTCACGCCGATCAAGAGATCGCGGTAGAGCACGTCGAGCTCGCGGTGCTCGCCCTTGAGCTTGCTCACGTAGCTGTCGATGTCGTCGACGTGGGCGAGCTGCAGCCGTCGCTCGATGCGACGCGTGATGGTGCTCGGCTTGTAGTGCGTGAAATCGATGCCGTACTCCCGCTCGAGCATGCGGTAGACGGCGCCCATGCCTTGCACGGCTTCGCTGTCGGTTTCGGGCGGCTTGCCCGCGCGAGCCGCGTGCTCGAGGAGCGCAGCCGGCATGTCCTGCGGCGGCAGGACGTAGTCGGCGACGCCCACGTCGCGCGCCATTTTCGGCATGCCGTCGAACTGGGCGCTCTCGACGTCCTGAATGACGACGAGCCCGCCGCTCTCGTGCACCGCGCGGATGCCGCGCGAGCCGTCGCTGCCGCCACCCGAAAGAACGACGGCGATGGCACGCCGCCCGCAATCCTGAGCGAGCGAGCGGAAGAACACGTCGATCGGAAGCGTCAGCTCCTGATCACGATCGCGCTCGCTGAGAAGCAGCCGGCCACCGGAGATGATCATCTCCTTCTTCGGCGGGATCAGGTAGATGTGGTTCGACTCGACCACCATCGCGTCTTCGACCAGCCGGATCGGAAGCTTGGTGCGCCGAGCGAGGATCTCGTCCATCAGGCTTTTGAAGTCCGGCGACAGGTGCTGAACGACGACGAACGCCATCCCGCTATCGGCTGGTACGTTCTCGAAGAACCGTTCGAGGGCCTCGAGACCTCCAGCCGAAGCACCGATGCCGACGACGTACGGCACCGCGGAATCAGTCGAAGCGGGTGCGTGAGGGACGCGGAGATCGATCCCGCTCTGCGCGGGAAGAGGACCTTCGGGTACGAGCATGGTTCCGAGGGCCTGAGCAGCAACCGTGCCACGCCCCGCGAACGCCCCTATCGCGAGAAAGCTGAATTGAAACAGGCGGGTGGGTGCGCTACCGCGAGGGTTGGCGCATCGCTCGGCCGCCGTGCGATCCGCGGCAAGATGCCACGTCGTGGGCCATTTTGCCACTCCCACGACCAGTCACATCGCGCCTCTCTCGGCGGCACGAGTCGACGCATGCCTCGCCGCGCAGCGGCCGCGATCGACATCAGCTGGCCATCTCGAGCGCCGCCCCGTTGCCGCATTTCTTCATCGGAGTCGGCGCGGCCTTCGACCTCGCTCGCGAGCTCTCGAACCACGACGCTCGAACCACGACGTCGGAAGACGGCTCGCCTACGTCGTTGCGTCGCGGGAGCACGGCAAACAAGAGCGGCTCATTTGTCCTCCTCCGGCGCTTGCTTGAGCTCGTTCGGCGTTTTTCCGATCCGCCTGAATTCCTGCTCGAGTGCCGCGAGCTGCTCGTCGGTGAGCTCTTCGACGTTCACGAGATCCGTGCGCGCTTCGCTGATGGCCCGCAGGAGCTCGTCGAGCTTGATCTGGGTCGCGCGCGCCTCGCGATTCTGGGTGTTCTGAATCAGGAAGACCATCAGGAACGTAATGATCGTCGTTCCGGTGTTGATGGTGAGCTGCCACGTGTCGTTGTAGCCGACGGCAGGGCCGAACAAGGCCCATACGATGACGGTCAAGAGCGCGAGGGCGAACGCCAGCGGCGTGCCGAGCGCTCGCGACATCTTCTCTGCAAAGGCATGAAAATAATGATTCATGGTGTGGGTCGGGCGAGGCAGCCCACGCTCCCGCCGCGAGCAAGCTTCGTGCCCTCGTCGGCAACGCCGCCTGGCCCGCGGTTTGCACCACTGTTCGGTGCCATGAAAGCCAACGAACTCCTCATCCAACAGCACCGTGAAGTCGAAGCCCTCTTCGAACGCTTCGAAACAGCCGAAACCGCCGAAAAGCGCGAGATCTTCGAAGAGCTAGCGGCGAACCTCGTCGCGCACGACGCCATCGAGCGCGAGATCTTCTATCCCGCTTGTGAAGAGGAGCTCGGCGAAGATGACGACGTCCTTGGCGAATCTCTCGTCGAGCACGGCGTCGTCGAGTTCTGCCTCTATGGGGCGGACGAGCATCGCGACAGCGACGACTTCGACAAGTACGTCACGGTGCTGAAAGAGATGGTGATGCATCACGTGAAGGAGGAGGAGAAGGAGCTGCTCCCGCAAGTGAAGCGCAAGCTGGGAGCCGAGACGCTCGAAGAGCTCGGGACGAAGATGGAAGCGCGCTTCGAGGAGGCCCGCGAAGAAGATTTTCGCAAGCCGCTGCGCGACAACCTGGAGCAAGTCCTCGCCGGCCGCACGAAGACGCAGAAGAAGCCGACGCGGTCCCCGGCAGCGAAGAAGAAGAACGGGACGCGCGGCCACCACACCGCTTCGCGCCACTAGCTCTCTTCTGACGCGGCGGCGCTTTCTCCAGAATTCCCGCGTCGGCCTTCCGCACGAGTGGTCGGATGTGGGGGCGCCGCCTACGCCATGGCTGCTGGCGCGCGAAAAAATGCGGGGAAACCGAGCCGCCGGGGCCCGTTGCCTCACCAGCGGCGAGGGCATTCAGAAAATCCTTCGCCCGTTGCCACCTACGAACATGGGCTAGCGGCACTGCCGCGTTGCGAAGGGAACCGACATGGCCGGACGAGCGAACGGGGGCTCACGGAATGGCGCAGGCGCCTGGGCGACGGCGTTCGACGACCTCGACGCCGGCTGGGATGACATGCCGGAGTCGAGCGCCGCGCCGGCACGACATCCGGTGTCGGCCATCGTCTTGCCGAAGTCACTCCTCTTGAGCGCCAGCGGCGTGGTCGGCGACGTCGACGAGCCCACGCTCGAGATAGGGGAGACGTTCGCCGACGCCGCGGACCTCGACGTCCCCGAGGAGTCTCGAGTCCTCGAAGTGCAGGATGACGAATTGTTCGAGGTACCTCGCGGCGTGAATGCCGCCGAGGTGCGCGTCATCGACCTGAGACGCGGCGTGCGGCGCTGAGCGGCTCAGCCGCGTCGTGCCTTTTCGATGGTGGCGACGTCGATCTTTCGCATCGTCATCATCGCCTCGAAGGCACGCTTGCCTTCGGCGCCGCCCTTGGCGAGCGCGTCCGTGAGCGTGCGGGGCGTGATTTGCCAGGAGACTCCCCAGCGGTCTTTGCACCAGCCGCAGGCGCTTTCTTGGCCCCCGTTCTTCACGATCGCGTTCCAGTAGCGGTCCGTCTCCTCTTGGTTGTCGGTCGCGATCTGGAACGAGAAGGCCTCGGTCTGCTTGAACTCCGGTCCGCCGTTCAAGCCCATGCAGGGCAGGCCGCAAACGGTGAAATGCACGACGAGGACGTCACCGGCTTTACCGCTCGGAAAGTCACCGGGGGCCTTGTCGATGCGCGTGACTTTGCTGTCGGGAAAGGTCTCGGAATAAAAGCGCGCGGCTGCTTCCGCTTCCTTGTCGAACCAGAGACAGATCGCGTTCTTGGGTTGCTGGGCCATGGTGCTCCTCCTTCTGAAGGATCCGTGCGACAGGTCCGTGTCGGCGTCGAGTGCCTATCGGCTACTGGGGCAGCTTTCGCCGGGGCGTTCCGGCAGGTCCGTTGGCCCGAACCACGTGGTGAGCGCGTCGCGGAGACCGTGATCGGTGCCGTCGCCCGCCCACGCGACGTGCCCGTCGGGTCGGATCAACACCGCCGCGGGAGCCGGCACGCTGCCGATCGCCGGAAGCTCCCACGAGCCCTCGTAACGCGCGGCCACATGTCGAACCCGTGACGACCAGGGTGCGATATCGAGGTTGCTCTTGCCGAAGTCGAGCAACACGGGTCGGGCAGAGTGCAGGAGCGTGAACACGCGCCGGGGTCCGTCGTCGGTGAGCACGTCGAGGTCTGGCATGCGGCGACCGAGCAACGCGTGTCCCGCACCGAGCTCGTAGCGAACGTCGAGCCCCGACAGCATCCCGGCGTAGCGCTTGCGCGGCTCGTCCATGCCGAGCAGGTCGGCCACCGTCTTGCGGAGCGCATTCGTGCGAGCGTCGCCGCGGCCGAGCGCTGTTGCTGCCATGGTGAGCTCGAGCACGCGGGCGGCGATCGGGTGGCGCTCGGTCTGATACGTGTCGAGCAAGGCCTCCGGCGAGGTACCGTGCACGACCTGGGCGAGCTTCCAGCCGAGGTTCACGGCGTCCTGGACCCCGATGTTGAGCCCCTGTCCGCCAGCGGGGGAATGCACGTGCGCCGCGTCGCCAGCCAAGAGGACTCGCCCCGCCCGATAGCTCGCGGCCTGCCGCGTCGCGTCGGTGAACCGCGAGAGCCACGAGACGTCGTGAACACCGAAATCCGTGCCGTAGACCGCCACGAGCGCCTCGCGAAGCTCGTCGAGCGACGGCTCGTCGCCCTGCTTCACCCGCTCTTCGATCAACACGACGCGAACGCGCTTCCCATCGTCGATCTTCCCGATCGCATTGATGCCCTTCTCCCCGTGCCGCACGTTCCGCTCCGGCACTTCGGTCATCGCGGCTTCCGCGATCAGGTAGCTCACGGACGGGTCCCACCCCGGAAAGTCGATGCCGGCTTGCTTCCTGATCGTGCTCCGGCCGCCGTCGCATCCGACGAGGTATCTCGCGCGCAAAAAGCTGCCGTCGGAGAGCGCTATGTCGACGCCGGTTTCGTCCTGCGTGAACGTCTTGACCTCGTGCGAGCGATAGATCGGTACGGAGAGCTCCTCGACCCAGTCGGCGAGAATGCGCTCGATTCGCGCTTGGAACAGCGCGAGCCCGTAGGGGTGCCGCGTCGGAAAGTCGCTGATGTCGAGGGGGATGAGCGCGAAGCCCGCGACCTGCATCACCTTGCCCTGCGAGAGGAAACGAGCCGCGACGCCACGCTGGTCGAGCACCTCGAGAGTGCGCGCATGCAGCCCGCCCGCGCGCGAGCCCGCGAGATCCTGATTCGGTCGCCGTTCGACGATGGCCACATCCACCTTCGCGAGCGCGAGCTCGGCCGCCAGCATCATGCCCGTCGGGCCACATCCCGCGATCACCACGGCGTGCTTCGTCATGCCGAACTGTGGGGCGCGACCGGGGGCTTGTCGCAAGGCCCCATCTCTGGCATAGATTGGTGGTGGAGAGGGCCGGGGGGATCCGTCCGTTTTCCGGTACCGCTCGGGCTGCATCTCGAACGGCGCGCGCGAAAATCCGCCGGCGGGCTCGTAGCCGGCAGCTGGGCGCCTGGCGGCCGAGCGAGCTGTGACGAAAACGCGTTCGCTGAGGACGTTTTCATGATCCATTGGCCTCACGAGCCGTGACTGATCGGAAACCCATCAACGCCTGGACTTGGCGCTAACCCTCGATGCACCCATTCCCCCACCGGAGGCTCCTGCTCTCGAGCTCGGTCGCGCTCGCAGCCCTCGTGGCGAGCTGCTCGAGCAGCGAAGGTGACGGTAACGGCACTCAGGGCTCCGGCGGCACGGGTGCGACCGGCGGTAGCGCGATCGGCGCCGGGAAGGCTGGACAACCGAGCTCCGGAACCGGAGGAGGCGGAGGGGTCTCGGCGGTCGGCGGAGCGACGACGGGGGGCACTCCGTCGTCCGCCGGGCGCCCGGCGTCGAGCGGCGGCGCAGCCGCAGGTGGAGGCGCACCGGCCGGAGCAGCGAACAACGGCGGTGCACCGTTGGGCGGCGCGAGCGGCTCGAGCCCGAGTGGTGGCATGGCGGGACTCGCGAACGGCGGCCAAACGAGCGGCGGAGGCGGCGCCGGCGGAGGCGTGGCGGGCAGCGGCGGCGCCGTGACCTGCGGTGCGGGGAGTCCCGTAACGTTCAGCGCGAACGTTCGGCTGAACGACGACAACGGCATGGCGGAGCAGAACGAGGTCTTCCTCGCGACGGGCACGGATGGTCTCGCGATTGCGGGCTGGATGGACAACCGCGCGAGCCGCGTGTGCGCGTACTCCGTGACCACCGACGGCGGCGCGACCTGGAAGAAGAACGTTTCGATCCCGAACGTGTCGGGCGAGTTCGTCGGCGATCCCGCGGTCGCGATCGACGGAGGGGGCACCCTCTACGCCGTGTGCCACGAGTACCTCGATCTGAACGCCGGCACGGGAAACATTCGGCTCATGACGTCCAAGGACCGTGGCACGACCTGGTCTGCGGTGAGCACGATTCAGTCGGCGCCCGACAAGCCGTGGGTCGGCGGTGGCGTCGAGCAGGGCACGGTGTTCGTCTCTTGGTTAGGCACGAAAGCCGGGATCAAGCGCTCGCTCGACGCTGGCGCTACCTGGGGAACCACGCAGTCGCTCGGCAACATCATCCACGGTACGGCGATCGTCACCTCGACCACCGGTCTCGTCCACGTGCCCTACAACCTCGACTCCGATCGCAATCAGCTTCGCTACCTGCGGAGCAGCGACGGCGGAGACACCTGGGAGAAAACGCGCGACCTCGTCGCGGACATGGGGCGCTTCTGCTTCGAGTGCAGTCCGCGACAGCATCCCATCGTCGGCGCCGCCGCCGATCCGACGGGTAGGAACGTCGCCATCACCTGGACGAGCACGCTCTCGGGCGGTGAAGGCGACGACGACGTGTGGGTGATGTTCTCGAAGGACGGCGGCGACACCTGGTCGAAGCCGCTGCGCGCCAACGACAATGCCACGAAATCGCGACAATTCCAGTCGTGGGTCGGCGTCGATCAGTGCAACCGCGTTCACGTCGCCTGGACGGACCTCCGCAACGGTAAGAACGAGGTGTGGTACGCGCGCTCGGCGGATCCTACGCAGGGCTTCGAAGCGAACGTTCAGGTGACGGACGGCAGCGGCACCGCCAACCGTGACTTCATCGGCGACTTCAAGGGCCTCGCGATCCTCGGCTCGGACGTGCTCGTCGTCTGGACGGACACGCGTCGCGACGGCGGCGACATCTACTTCTCGCGCGCGGTCGGAGCGGCCGCGCCGTGACGGCACGCGCCGAGACGCGGCGGACGTTCGAACGCCGTGAGCGTCGGCGCTCGTGGCCGCTCGTCCTCGCGCTAGGTACGTCGTTCTTCGCGGCGGCATGCCGGAATCGGGGTAACCCGAGCGACTCCACGCCGGCGCCGGCCGCGGCGAGTCACTCGTCTGCTGCCGCGTCGGCGTCCGGCGCGTCCGCCGAGTCAGGCAAGCTTCCCGAAGACCCCGAAGCCGGCGCACGCTCCGTCGCAGAATGGCGGGAGCATCTCCAGCACGAGGAGCGGGAGCGTCGCCTCGGCTACGACCGCCGGAAGCTTCACGAGCACGAGGAGGTCCTGAAAGAGCTCCGCGCCGCGCGCCGGAGCTTCGACGACGCGACGACCAAGCCCGCCGTGTTCAGGGCCGACCGCGCCTTCCAAGCGGCGCGTCCGAAGCTCGACGCGGCGTTCGACGCCATCGATCACTGGGGCAATAGCTCCAAGGTGCTTCCGGACTACCGCAAGCTCGTCGAGACGTTTTCGGACGCGTACCCCGGCGCGCGCATGTCGGCCATCGGTGGGGATGCGGCGCCGCTCGAGCGCGTAGGCCGGGAAGTCGACGAGCGCTTCCGCAGCATCGAAGCGTGGCTTCACGAGGCCGAGGAAAGCGAAGACGAGTAGGCGGGCGCGTGGCGCTTTTCACAACGACGACTCCTCGGTGGACGTGACGAACACCACCCTTGGGGGTGATAGGGTGGGGACGAGTGTCAGCAAAATCGTCGCCGTCGTTACGATCGCGGCATCGGAGGTGCGCTACAGCATCGTCGAAGGGGGCTTTCCCGGCGGGGTCGCCGTCATCGCGTCCGATCCTCTGCTAGTCGGCGGCGAAAACGGGGGGCTCTGGCTTGCCGCGGGCTCGCCGGCCATCGACGCCGGTACCGGCTGCGCTACCATCCTGCTCGACATGGCGGGCCAAAGTCGCTGGGACATTGCGAGCGTCGCCAACGTGGTGAGCGGCTTCGATATCGGTGCGCTCGAGCACTCAGGCACGTCGGGTACCGACACCATCGTCGACGCGCTCGTCTGCCCGTAGCAGAGCTTGCTGCTTCGGTCGCGCCACGACGCTGGCCGAAGTAGCGTAAGCTGGGCGCCGTGGTGCGTGCGGTGCTCGGCATGATGGCTTGTGTCGGGGCCGTAGCCTGCGGGCCGCGCGTGACGAGGAACATCTCGTTCGACAGGGATCCCGTGAGTGGGCTCGACATCGACCGGGGCGCAGGCGAAGGTTGGCTTGGCGTGATGCGGGGCGCGAGCGGTACCGGCATCGAGGAGCTCGAGGGCGGGGATCTGTTGATTGCGGGGCAGGCGACGAGCGCCTTCGTCCAGCGTGTGGGTCCCGACGGTGACGCGCGCTGGACCTTTCCGCTCCTCGGCTGCGACGTTCCGCGCATTGCCGTCGGCGGCGAGGACGAGCTCTACGTCACCGTGCGTGATCTGGTCGCCCTCGGGACCGGAACGAACGCCGAACGGCAGCTTCGACGTCAGCGCTGCTCGCGGACGGGTCCAAATGGGCCGGCAACGGTCCTGCGTCTGAATCGCAGCGGCGAGGTCGTCTGGCGACGTGATGCGCTTTCGGACCTCTACGAGACGCCGGCGCTATTCGCCGAGCCGGGGCGCGTGCTCGTGATGGGCAACCGCCGCGGCGAGTCTGCTTCGTCGACGCTCGTCGCTTTCAGGAGGGACGGAAGCCTCGAATGGTCGAAAGAGCTGCCGTTCGGCTTCTCCCGTCTCGACTGGTCGGCCGACGCTCACACGATCGTCGCCGCGGGCAGCGCAGCGACCGGCTCGACCTGCTCGGTCGAGGCGATCGATGCGACGACCGGTGAGCTCCGCTTTCACCGGGAGCTCGGACATCCGGAGTTTTCGCACTACTGTTTCGCGTACCAGCTATCCGTGACGCGCCACGGCGGTGTCCTCTTCACCGAGCAGGACAACGTGAGGTACTTATACGGTTTCGAGCTCGAGACCGGCGCGGCTGGTTTCGAGCGCAGGCTTCGACCATTCGAGAACCCCTGGGCGGCGGCGCCTTCGGGCCGAGCCCCGCCGGAGCTGGCGCTGTTCGTCGACTACTGGCTCGAGGCGTCGCCCCGCGGATTCACGGCGGGCGTCGTCGGCATCGACCCCGGGATGGGCAGGGGCGCCGTCCTCGCGCGCTTCAGCGCGAGCCCGCCCATCGTCGTGGACGACGTCGAGGTCGCGGACGTGTCGTGGGGACATCGTTCACTCGTCGTGACGGGCTCCTTCTACGGCGGCGTCGCCTTCGAAGACATGACGGGCGCGACGGCCGCGACATCGCGCACGCGCTGCCAAAGCATCGATCCCGGCTTTTCCGTCGGGCCGTCGCCCAAGCCTCCGCCTCCGCGCTACGAGGCCGGCCCTTGGCGCGGGCCCCGGCGCCGCGTTTGCCCGGATCTCACCTATCCCGAGCGTGTTCACGAATACCCGTTGTCGCTCTTCGCGGCGCGGCTCCCACTAGCGAGCTTCAGCGCGGCGCCGCCGTGAGGAAGAGCAGCTCGTCGTCCGTGAGCACGTGCCCCGCGTCACGCATTCCCGGAGCAGGCGTTCGGCAACCTTGGCGACGTCCTCGTCCCGAGCGGGCGCGCCTGCGCGGAAGGTTGGGCAGATTGTCACGGCAACGTCGGCAACGGCTGCGAGCCCGGCCGCGGCGGACTGTGATAGAATCGCCGATTCGGGAGCACCGAATGCGCGCGAGGGCACTCACACGACCGCTGGGGCTTCTCACTCTGCTTTTTTGCCTGCACTGCTCGCGGGGCGCCCGGGCCAAGCTGAGCGCGCCCTTCGACCAGACGCTGGTCGAGGATCAGGCTTGGGTGACGGACGCGAGCAATGCGACGGACGTCGCGTTCCACACGGACGGGCGCGCCGTCATCACGCGCAAGACAGGCGAAATCACCATCCGGAAAGCGAACGGCGATCTCGTCGAGATCATCGGCAAGTTTCCGAACCTCGACACGACTTCGGAGAAGGGCCTGCTCGGCGTCGTCGCGGATCCCGGTGTCGCCACGAACGGCACCTTCTACTTCTACGCGTCGGACGGCCCGATCATCGACGATCGGCACCGGGTGTACAAGGGCGTGCTCCACGACGACAACTCCCTCGCGATCGACCTCGACAACCCCATCGTCGGGGCGCCGCGTGGCGTCGGACCCGGCCTCGAGGGACCGGCGAATCACGACGGCGGAGGTCTCTTCATCTACAAGGGACAGCTCTACGTCGGCGTCGGCGACACGGGGGCGAACTCCGAGCCACCGACCAACAAGTATTCGAGCTGCCTCAACAAGGGCAACGGCAAGATCCTGCGCGTGAACTTGGACGGCTCGGTGCCGAACGACAACCCGCTCGTGACCGAGGACATGGTGACGTCGTGCCGGAGCTCGGGCGCCGAATGGAGCACGGATGCGCCCGATCGCCGCGTTTTTGCGTGGGGTCTGCGCAACCCTTGGCGGTTCTTCATCGATCCGAAGACCGGCTTGCTCTGGATTGGCGACGTGGGCGAGACAGAGCGCGAGGAAATCTCGGTCGGCAGCTCGGGCATGCACTTCGGCTACCCGTTCATCGAGGGCAACCTCGATCAGAGCATGGAGAACGGAGAGCTGCGGCTCGACATGATGTGCGACGAGAACTTCGCGCCGCCGCGCCCCTGCACGGCGCCCGTGTACGACTACGGGCACGACCAGGGGCAGAGCGTGACCGGTGGCGTGATTCCGTCGGGCTGTGGTTGGTCGAACGCGTTCGGGGGCAAGACGTATTACCTGTTCGCCGATTACGCACAGAATTGGCTGCGTGCCCTCGAGGTGCGCCCCGACCACAAGGGAGTCGTCTCCGCCACGCCCGCGGACTTCGCCAAGGTGTCGGGCGGTCCCGCATCGATTCGCCAAGGACCCGACGGCGCGATTTACGTCGTCTATTACGGCAGCGGCACGCTCACGCGCATCGCTCCGCTCGATCAGACGGGAGCGGACTGCGGCGGTGCGGGGACGGGTGGAAGCAATGCGGCGGCTGGGAGCGACGACAGCTCCGGCTGCGGCTGCCGGACGGCGCGCGACGAGTCCCTCGGAACCGTCGCGGCCACGCTCGGTTTCGGCGCGCTGGCGCTCGGTGCGCTCAGGGTCGCGCGGCGCCGATCACGAGCGGCTGGCCGTCGGGGTGGGGAAGCGTGAGCCCGAGGTAACGCGCGACCGTCGGCGCGATGTCGATCAGACGCGCACCGACGAGCGATCCGTGCGGGACGCCCGCACCGAAGAGAAGCAGCGAGGCTTTCATCTCGGGGCGCTTCGGATCGTAGCCGTGCACCGCCTTGTAGCTGGGCGGCGTCTCGTACGTGGCGTGGCCCGCTCCGAGGTACGTGCCGAGCTCGGGCTCGAGCGCGAGGAAAGCGGATGGATCTCCGCCGGCGGCTCGCACCTCCGCCTGCGAGAAGATGCGGCCGATGCCGCTCGTCCCGGTGTCGCGGGCCTTCTGAAAGACGCCGAGCACCCGCGCTTCGAGCGCTGCGTCGTGCGGATCGTTCAGGTACACGTACGCGGCGCCGGATGCCGTGAGGACGTCGGCTTGCCACGCCGTCGGTTTGCCGGCGGCGTCGAACGTCATGAGCCCGGCTTCGCGCAAGAGGACGCGCGGATTCACGCAGCGAGTCACGTTCGCGAAGCCGTGATCGGACGCAATCACGAGCACGGTGTCGGCGGCGAGGCCTGCGCGCTCGACGGCGGCGAGCAGTCGCCCGAGCTGCCGGTCGGCGTTTTCGATCGCGACGCGCGCCTCGTCGCTCCACAGGCCGAACTTGTGCTGCGCCGCGTCCACCTGCCAGACGTGCAAGAAGACGAGGTGGGGCCGAGCGCGCACGAGGAGGTACTCGGCGATGTCGGTGCCGGCCTCGTCCGCGACGTTCTGTGGGCGGAAGCCCGCGCTGAAGCCGGGGTACGCGGCGCTCACCTCCTCGAGCAAGCCCGGCGTCGAGAGCGCACGAATGAGCTTCAAATCTTCCGGCTGCTTGGCGCGCCAGAACTCGGGCACGTGGTAGGTCGCCTTCGCCCCGACGGTCACGGGCCAGTCGACGAGCGCCGTGCGGTAGCCGGCCGCATACGCCACGTCCCAGACCCGCGGCACCGGCACGTCTTCCGCGTACCAGCGCCAAGCATCCTGGTTCTTGTCGAGCGGGTCGAAGGCCGCGTTCGTGAACACGCCGTGGCGTCCCGGCACGACGCCGCTCGCGATCGACGTGTGCGCCGGGTACGTCACCGAAGGAAAGACCGAATCGGCGCCGTCGGTGCTCGCGCCCTCTGCAACGAGCCGCTCGAGCGTCGGCACCTCGAGGCCGTGCGCCTTCGGGTGGAGGTACGCATCGGGGACGAGCCCGTCGATGGTCACGACGAGCACGTGCTTGACTGGGCCCGGCGGCTCGGGGGCACGCTGGGCCGCGGGGATCGTCGTTACCGGCTGCGCAACGGGCGGCGCGCCGCACGCGGCCGCCAACGTCGTGACCGCGAGCAGCAACGACCCGGTAAGCCCTTTGCGGCGGAGCAGCATCGCAGCGGGAGAGACATCACGCTTCATGGTGCGCCGCAAGTCGTCGCCCGCGCGCACCGGTGCTTGCTTCGCCTAGCGTACGAGGCCGATTTGCGTGCCGTCGCTGACGCTGAGACGGGTCGAGCGCTCGCTGCCGTCGGCGCTCGCGATCACGACGGAGCGCCCCGACACGAGGAGCAGGTGGGTTCCCTCGTCGAGCCATTGCCAGGTGTCGATGTCCGACGCGATCACGACGGACCCTGCGCCGGAGGCGTCACTCACCGACAAGTCGGTGACGCTCGAGCCGCCGCCGACCTTCGTCGACGTGGCGGCGAGCCAGCTGCCGTCACGACTGAAGACCGGCATGGGATCGTAGGAGGCGGGGAAGCGCGCCAACTCGCTACCGTCCGACGCGTCGGTGAGGGCGTCGTACGCCGCGCCCCTCGAGTCCGGCATTCGATAGAAGAAGCGAGTGCCGTCGGGTGACCAGGTCACGGCCTGAGGCACCTGATTCACGACTTCCGAATCCACGGGGATCGAGAGCGTGCGCTCCGGCGACCAGAGTCCGAGCTCGACGTTGACGCCGGGCCCGGTGCGCTCGAGGAAGCCGCCATAGACGAGCTCGTCGGCGACCGGTGACCAAGCTGCCGTCGAAAGCCCGTCGAGCGGCAAGACGACCGGCTCCGAATCGTCGACGGGAGCGAGCACGAGCGCTCCGTCGAAGTACGCGAGCCACTCGCCGCTCGGTGACCAGCCGACGGTGCTCGACGCAGTGTCCGACACGACGCGGGTCTCCAACGTGCTCGTGTCCACGAGCGAAACACCCGCATTGGCGAAGGCGAAAAGGCCGCCATCGGGCGACCATTGGTAGCTCGTCGTGCCGGGCGGCAGCGTGAGGTTAGCGCTGCCCGCCGTGTCCGTGATGGCGAGCACGCCGTCCGCGAGCTCGAACGCGACATGCGAGCTGTCCTTCGACCACACGATGTTCGGGTCGCCGGAGCTCGCGGAATTGAACGCTCCGGTCGCGACGGGTACGAGTCCCGTTCCGTCCGCTGCACCGACGTACGCTTGCGTCGTGCCCCACAGGAGCGCAACGTGCTTACTATCGGGAGACCACGCCGCCTCGAGCAAGGCGGGGAGCTCCGGCGGAGCGCCGTCCACCGCTGCACCTGCCAAATCCAGGACCTCGTTGACGCGGCCTGGTTCGGCGATGAAGAACTCTTGCTCCGACCTCGTCAAAAGAACGTGATCGCCGGCGGGCGACTTGGCGAGCACGGAGCAACTCGAGCAGATCGTGGTCCGCTCCTCCCCCGCGAGCCGAAGGCCGTAGCCCGAAACCGCGCTGCCATCCATGAGCACCGCGTCGAACGGCTCCTTGCTCTTGAAAACAACGGGGTCGTCGTCCGTGCAGGCGAGGAGGAAAATGAAGCACAGAAGCGGTAAGAAGCGTCGCACCACCCGGCCATTCTAACGTGAGAATGGCCGGACAGCGCCGTCGGTAGCGGACCGCTATTCGACCGCTTTTTTCAAGCCTGCAAGCACGGCGCGCCAATTCTGCTCCGAATGCAGGCGCGTCTCTTCGGTTCCGTTGTTGTCCTGCGTGAGCGTCACGTGCGTTCCTCCGCCTTGCTCGGAGAGCTCGATCACGACCGTGTGATAGTTCTCCGGCGCGTCTCGCTCGCCGCTGAGCGGGCTGAAGTGCGAGTACGCGAGCAGCTGGCGCGGCTCGAGCCGCAAGATGGTGCCCTTGTCCTCATAGGACTTACCCTTGAATTCGCCCTTCCACGTGATGGGGTCGCCGACCTCGAAGCTCGAGGTGACGGTCGCGCCGAACATGTAGCGTTTGATCGTCGCGGGATCGACCAGCGCCTGCCATACCTCGGAGATCGGCGCGTGGACGTTCGTGGAAACCTCGGCCACCAGATTTTCTCGTTTCATGGCTTCCTCCTGCGACCGTCCTTCGCAGGAAGCGTGCCGAACCTCGCGCGACGAGGCCGCGTGTCGAATGGCTCACCGTGCCAAACCGCCACAACGGCCCGAATTGTCCCGACCCGACAGGGCGCGAAGCGATTTCGGGGATGAGCTCTACGGCACGACTTTGACGGTTGCCCAGCCGCCTGCCGGCACGGCGAATTGCAGCTTGCTTCCGGCGATCGCGACCGTGAAATCGGCCTTGGCCGCGGCGCTGTAGAGGACGACCACGAGCGAGGCGTTCGGGTTCTTGAAGGCGACAGCGTCACCGCCCGTCGTCTTGATCACCGACGCGCCGGGGTCGACGAACTGCGAGAAGTGGCGAACGACGTAGTACGTCTGCGTCTGCTTGATCGCGCCCCCGTCGACCACGAGGAGCGCGTTTTGCGACCAGTCGCGGCTCGAGTCGTTGCCCTTGCCCATCGCGTCGAGCACGAGGTGCGGGACGGTGTAGGCGGTGACCTTCGCTTTGGTGATCGCGTCGCGGATGTACCACCAGCTCTCGACGGCGTACGCCTGGTTGTTCGGTGCCGGTTCCACGTACGCTTCGATGGCAGGGCTCGTGCTCGTCGCCGGGCGCGAGCCGGTGATGAAGGGGTAGTTGCCGCACTTGTGCTCGGTCGCCCACACGGGCACGCCGTACGTGAGCGGGGTTTTCAGCACTGCGTCGAGCACGTTCCATTCGACGCCGATCGCGCTCACGAACGATTTGGCGAGCGCGTCGCCCATCGCGGCCGCCAACAAATCGGAATCTTTCGGCTCATTGGCGAGGTTGCCGAGCATGAGCTTCACCGGAAGCTGGGCGCTTTTTAGAGCCGGTCCGAGATAGTGGCCGACGAACGCCGTGTACGTGCTCGCGTCCCAGAGGCACGAAGGGTAGTTCTGGTCGAACGTCGGCTCGAACTGGAACGCGACGGTATCGACCGTGATGCCCTCGGCCGCGTAGGCTTGGATGAACCGCGTCAGGTACGCCGCGTACGTCGCCAACGTCAACGCGTCGCTCTTCATGGTGCCGCCGTCGAAGTAAGACGGCTTCGGCGGCGCGCCGCCTCCCTTGCCGTCGTCCTTCTTGTAACCAGTCTTCATCCACACGGGTGGAGTAAATGGGACAGCCCAAAAGCGGAGCTTCGGGTTCTGGGCGAGGGCACCTTTGATGTGAGGGATGAGCGTCTGCTTGTCTCGCGCGATCGAGAAGCTCGCCAAAGTCATGTCGGCGGCAGGCCGATTCGACTCGCTGCTGTCGGGGACGACGTCGGCTCCCGTGTCGTCCAGCGTGTAGCGCTCGAGCGCGTAGTCGCTCGCGCCGATCGGAATCCGCGCCATGGCGAGCTTGGCCCCGTCCGCGCCAAACAGCAGGGAAAGCGCCTCGTTCTCGAGCGCCGAGGTCGTGAGCAGATTCCAGCCCATCTCGTGAAACGCTCCCCCGAAGCCCTCCCAAGTTTGAGCCACGGTCGTCTCGTCGACGGTCACGTCCGCCGTCGCGCTCGGCGCTTCCGTCCAGATCGACGTCGCCCAGGTGCCGTCCGTGGACGTGACGAGCGCGGGCATCGGGGGCTCGTCTCCGCCCGCGCCGGCAGACATCGCCATCCCGGCACCCCCTGCCGCGCCGCTCGCCGCGTTGCCACCCGCCCCGGCATTCGCCCCGGCGGCGCCCGCCGAACCGGCGACTGGCGTCATTCCTCCCGCGTTCGTCATTCCTCCCGCCGTCTGTGCCCCCGACCCTGCGGCGCCCCCCGACGCGTGCGTCGTCCCGCCGGCGCCGGTGCTGCCGGCCCCGCCCGCGTTGGTTTGTCCTCCGAGTCCCGCGTCGCCGGTCGGACCATTGCCCGCGCGAGGCATGCCGCCCGATTCGTTGTTTCCCGCCTTGGAGCTCCCGCACCCGAGGGCCCCGAGCAGCGCCAGCACCAGCGCCTGCCGTCCGCCGTTCCTCAATTTCCGCCTCTTTCGTGGGTGCTGATGGAATGCCCCGAAACGCGGAACCCGATCTCGATCAGGCTCGATCAGGGCGTGAATCGGTCGAGATCCCCGATCCCGAGCGACGCCTCGAGCTTGGCGACTTCGGCGACGGTCTCTTCGAACCCATGCTCGCCGAAGCGGCGATGCTCTTCCTCTTCGAATTGCTCGCCGAGCTCGCGGTATGCGTCCCGGTCGAGGATGCGACGCAACGCCCGAATGAGAACCGTGTCCTCGCGGGCAGCGTGCGGCCGATACATCCGTGCAAAGCTGCGCAGGAGCGTCGCGAGCTCCGGACCTCCGCTCCGAGCCTTGCGCACGATCTCGTCGGTCAGCTGACGGCCGCGCTCGTGCTGACGGAAGAGCACCGCGACGAGCTCCGTCTCGCTTCTTGCTGCTTGGAGCTTCGGAAACACGAAGCGCTCCTCCTGTCGCTCGTGATACTCCTCGATGAAGCGGCGCACGATGCCGGCCGCGCTAGCGACGACAGCGGGGTCCGCCTTCTCGTTGCTCTCGAGTCGCCGCGCCGACTCGTCGTAGACGAGCAGGACGCGCTCCAAGATGCCGTGCTCCTGCATGAGGTCTTCGCCGGGCGTGACTTCCGCCTCTTCCGCCTCGCCTTGCTTCGTTGGCGCTCGCGCCCCGTGCGTCTCGTGCGCGCATGCGACGAGTCCCACTGCGGCAGCCGCCGCCGCTCGCATCAACGCTCTGCGCTCCGAAACGAGGACAATCGGCGACGGTTTCATGGCGGCAGGTCTCCTGGTTGCCGCTCGAGGAAGCAACTTGGGTGCCATTGGTCTGCGCTCGCACGGGGTGCTTGGTTATTTGTTCGAGGTCACGGCGATGAGCAACTGAAGCCCGTAGTATAGGGAAAGGCCTGCGGTCATCCGCGCTCGCTCGGCGGCGGGCGGGGCAGAGGAGGGCGAGCCTTCATGTTCGAAATTTTCATCAGCTACGCGCGCGAGGACGCAGCGCGCATCGAGCCGCTCGCGCTTTGCCTCGAGCGACGCGGCTGGAGCGTGTTTTGGGATCGGAAGATCCAGGCCGGGCAGCAATGGCACGACATGATCAGCAGCGCGCTCGACGGAGCTCAGCGCGTCATCGTGGCATGGTCCGAGCACTCCCTGCGCTCCGACTTCGTCCGTGACGAGACCGCTTCGGCGCAGGAGCGCAGAGTGCTCGTTCCGATCCTACTCGACAAGGTCACGCCGCCGCTCGGTTTCCGCCAGATCCAGACCGCGGACTTCTCGGAGTGGAACGGCGAAGAGGACGCTCCGCTGCTCCAGCAGCTGCTCGCGGACTTGGGAAACCCCGCTTCGAAGGCCGAGGTAAACGTATCGGCGACAACGATGTCGACGGCGCCGGCGTTCACGAGGAGCCGACCCGCCGAAGGTCCTCGTAAATTCCCGGTCGTTCCCGCTGCCGTCGGCGCAGGCGTCGTAGCGCTCGCCGCCCTGCTGCTCATCCTGACCCGCGGAGAATCGCCCGCACGTCGCCCGCCCGCGCCGAAGCCGGCCGCGAGCGCTGTCTCGACTGCTCCGACGCTCGGCGCGCCGAAGCCCGCGACGAGCGTCGCCCCGGTCGTCGCTCCGCCGAGCTCGAGCGAGGTGACGGAACGCGCTCAGGCGCACACGACCCTCGTCGCCTATTACCGCGCGCTAAACACGGGCAGCTTCGACGCCGAGCAGTACTTCGCTCCGCGCGTGAGTCTTTACATCGGCATGAAGAATCCGACGCTCGACGCGCTCAATCGCTATTTCAAGAACGACTTCCGGCGCCTCTACGAGGACTACAGCGTCGAAATGTCCGCGGAGCCGCTCCGGCGCGAAGGCCCCCGCGTCTTCACCTTTCGCGAGGTCTCCCACTTCATCGACGTTGCGAAGAAGCGCCGCCGGCGCGACATGACCGCGGAGAACCGGGTGACGTTCAACGAAGCGGGTAAGATCGTGCGCTTCGAGCAGACGTACATCGGCGGGTGAGGGCACGCGTCAGGCATCGCGTGCCAAGCTGTGCCAAGAAAGGAGACGCGTTCCGCCAAATTCCAGCTAGTTTTGGAGGGGCACGGTTGTTGCTTTTCTTGTTGTATGCGCCAACCAGGGGCCGGGTCGACGCCGTTGTCAGTCCTCGTGTGCGCGACAGTCATGAGTGTCGGCTGCAACGGAGCATCCGAGCGCGGTAGTCGCGACGGCGCGGGGTACCAAGCGGGACACGATGCGGGGCCGGGCGGTCAGTCGGGAACGGGCGCATGGGGCGGTGCGGCGGGTTTTGGCGGTATCGGCCACGGCGGCATGGGCCTCGGCGGTGGTGGCGCGCCGCAGCCCGGCCCCGTGCCGGACACCGAGGTTGGCAAGGCGTTTCTGATCAACTGCCCCAGCGCCGCGGGGGCGCTTGGTTTCTACCTTCGAGTCGTCTCGACGACAGAGGCCGAGGTGACTCCCTCTTTTGGCCTGACGACGACGATGCCCATTGCGCACGTTTCAGGCGCCCCCCTGGGCGAAGGGACTGCGCCCGCGACGGGGGGCAAGCCCGGGAAGCTCACCGGCAGCTACTTGGTCGGCAACGAGCCGCCCATGCACTCCGCCGGGGAGTATTCCTTCTACGACGGGATGTTCGCCCTCAGCGAGAGCTCGGCCGGAGGAATCGGTGAGGGTGGTATTTATCTGCGTCAAGAGCTCAAAGAAGCTAACTACTGTCGCGCCGCCCCGACGGAAACCTTCTCCACGATGGACTGCACGGTGCAGGCCGACGACACACCGACCGAGGTGATTTTCGGCGCAGAGAATCCGTTCGACTCTGGCGTATTGCCATGGGAGGCCATCACGATCGTGGCCTCGAAGCCAGCCATGCTGCCGCTGTCGGATGCCCTCACCGCGACGCTCGGTGGAGACCAGGTCGCGCTCACGTGGGCGACCTCGTCGAATACCCACTCAGCGAGTTTCATGGTCAGCGATTGGGCCAAGGCGGTTGGGCGGTCGCTTATCCTCTCCGGGAGTGTCGCGTCGACCAATGGGGTGTCGTCGCCCATCACGCTCGACATACCGGTCGTCGACTTCGGTCCTGTCCGAGAGCAGAAGGTCGACTTCTCGGCGGATCTGCCCCCGGATCTCGGCGTTCCGGCAGGAAGCGTGACTCACGTTGCTTCGGGCGCGAACGATGCCTGCCCGGCGGGCTGCGCGCTGCTTTCGACCGGCACAACGCTGGTCGCAAGGCTTGCGGGTGCGGGCGGAACGGTGCGTCTCAAGGCGCTGGCTGTCGCGGATCCGAGTGGCCCGAGGTACCCCGGCTCTTTTAGCGTTCAGCTCGCGCGGGAAGGTGCGAGCTCCGTCGCCATCCCATCGTTGCTCATCCAGCGGGCGCAACTGCAGTCGGCTACGACGTTGTATGACCTGGCCGTCGGAGACGGGACGGGCGATCTATTCGTTGTCATCAGCGTTCCTCAGGGCGTCGATGCGCCCGACGCCTGCGTCACCCTTTACGACATCGACCTCTTTCTCGAGAGCATCGAGCTCGTCGAAAATTGATTTCTTGCTTCCGAAATCGGTTGGCTCGACCCATCACGCGCATCAGGGTGAGGCTATCTTTGCGTCGGGTGGTCCGGTTTCGGAAGATCGGCCACTCATGGACGTATGGAACCCGCAAAAGCTTGTGCTTGGGCCGCGTTCGCCGTTTGGGCCGGCGCGACGGCGTGCACGTCGAAGGATTCGCTCATCGACGACGGCGCCTCGGGCATGGGGGCGCAATCGGCCGGAGGGTCGTCGGGCAAGGGTGGCGGTGCCGGCGCGCAAGCGGGCGCTGGCGCGAAGGCCGGTAGTCCGGCGTCGGGTGGTAGCTCGGCGGGCGGCGGCGAATCCGGCAAAGGTGGGTCGAGTCAAGGCGGCGCGGGCGGCTCCGGAGCGAGCTCGGGCTCGACCTCGGGCTCGGGTGGCGCGATGGCTGGTGCCGGCGGCGCTGCAGTCGGTGGCGGCTCGGGCGGTGACGGTGGGAGCTCGGGCGCGGCGGATGGGGGCACGGGGGGCAGCTCGGGCGCGGGAACGGGAGGCGGCGCCGGCGCGTCCGGAGCTTGCTCGGAGGTCACCGTGCTCGCCGACTGTGAAGCGCGAACGGACTGTCACTCCGTGTATCAGGACCCCGGAACGTGCGGCTGCGCCAGCGTCGGCTGCTGCGCGAAGTTCTCGCGCTGCGTCGACGGCGATAGGGCCGATTGCGAGGGGAAGGCCCTGAGCTGCGACGCCGTCACGCCGTTCTGCGAGGAGCCGGCGTTCGTCGTCTCGTACAGCGGCTTTTGCTACGAGGGGTGCGTCAAGCCGAAAGACTGCGAAGGCGCAGCGAGCTGCACGCTGCCAGAGCAAGACGGCTGCAGCTGTTTCGGGAATGAAGACTGTCCCGTGGGGGCCAACTGCTATGGCGCCTTTCCAGCACAGTGGGATCCGAAGCTTGGAATTCACGTGACTTGAAGTCGCGGC
>JADMIO011116418.1_pt1 | contig 104680 bp, 85 predicted proteins | sample 8958161 | NCBI WGS metagenome assembly JADMIO01 (sample SAMN16585339, study PRJNA669376) | soil metagenome | isolation source: Crop rotation soil | place: USA: Cullars Rotation, Alabama | collected 2011 | reverse complement strand
CCGCGACTTCAAGTCACGTGAATTCCAAGCTTCGGATCCCACTGTGCTGGAAAAATGCTGTGTCTGCTTTAACGATTTATGTCCCATCATTTTAGATACAGTCTCCAAAGGAACTCTGTTAGTTAATGTGACTGTCGTCGCGAAAGTGTGACGTGCCATATGGAAAGTTAGCGTTTTGTTTATTCCACATAAATCTGCTATTTCTTTCAGATAAGCGTTCATTTTTTGATTTGAAAAACACGGAAAGACTTTGTCCTCCAAGCTAAAGGCTTGAGTTGTATATTTTTCAATCATTTCAATTGCTGGATTTAGTAAGGGAAGCTTTGTTAGACTAAGCGTTTTTGTTCTTTGATATGAAATCCATTTTTTACCATCTACTCCTGTGAAAAATTGGCTATGTATTAATTTGGATACGTCAGTATATGCTAATCCAGTAAAACAAGAAAATGCAAAAATGTCTCTAACAATTTCAAGACGCTTTATTGAAAAGTTTTTATTCAATAAGGATTCCAATTCGTCTTCAGTTAAAAATTCCTTGATTACTTCTTTTCGAAGAAGTTTAAACTGATGAAAAGGATCTTTTCTTAGCCAACCAGACTTAATACAATGAAGAACAATCTTTTTAAAATTTCCAATATATTTTGATGCAGTATTTTGACTACAATTTCTTACTGTTTTAAGCCAAAAATCATATTCCTTTACAAACTCATAGTCCAATTTTCTTATTTCAATATCGTTACAATTATATTTCCATTTTATAAATTCACGAGTATGTGAAAGACTTGTCTCAAATCTTTTTATGGTTCCTTTTGCATAACTATTTCCTTCAAGTGCTTTCATTTTTTCATTTTCAGACTGAAATATTTGAAGGATAAATTTTCTATCATCTGTAATGCCAAAAATAAATTGGAAAAGATTTTCCGTTGTAACGTCTTCTCCATTTGTTATTAATTCTCTTTTGGCCTCGTAAATGTTTGAAACTAAAGCATCAAGATAATTATTGATAGACTTAGCATCTTCTTTATTTCCAGTTGCCCTATTGGCTCCCTGGATCCAGCGATCTTTAAACCAGTTTCTTTTGGTTGAAAATTCTTTTGAAATACCATTTATGGTAATTCTTCCATATAAAAGTCTTTCCGTTCCTTTACTGAATTTAGTTTTCTTTAGAAAGAAAAGTAATCCAAAGCTTTTTTCTAACATAAATAATAATTTTATGGTTTTACAAAGTTCGGATTGATGCTACTTTTTTACAAGATGTAAACCTGCTTAACTAGTTGCCCAGCAAGGCTTTCAGTGTTTATTCGTGGCAACTTTATTTAAAAAAATAGGTTGCCACGATTTACGCTTTTTATTTTTGTGGATTTCTGTATTTTTTGTTGGATAGCGATAAATAAAAATGCCTGCAAATAGTGTATTTACAGGCATTTTGTATTTATTCAATATCGACTGAGCATAAAAAAAGGCGATATTTTCTATAAAATATCACCTTTTGTGGAATCGGCGGGATTCGAACCCGCGTCCAAACACCGATTGAAGAAGTTTTCTACATGCTTATTCCGATTATTAATTGTCGGCGAATAACAGGAAACGAACAAACCAATTATAAGCTTAGCTGGATAGTCTTATGCAGTAATCACAGCCTGGTACTGCAGCATCTCGCGTTTTTTGTTGAGTCGGCGGCGGAGCTTGGTAGCGAAAACACCTGCTCGGGCGGCCCTAATGACTACATAATCACTGATTACGCAGCCATGGCATACTGAGTATTGCCATATAAAGTTCGAACCTTCATATTTACGTGCTAATGGTACAACGCACGGCATGCTTACGCTTCCCCCGTCCTGTGCTGTCAAAACCAGTCGACCCCAATTTTGCGCATCAAGCCTTACGGGCTCAAAGAACTAGATACAAAGGTACAATTTGTTCTCCTAATAAAAATTAAAAAAATAATTTGCAGCCCGGGCAACCTTTTGTCCTCAATACGCATTTATATAGTAAAGGCGTTCAGGAATTAAATCATTCATGCAGCATCACTACGCGAAAGACGAGTACAGAGTATACCAGGATAGCAGGAGCGGGAAACCGGCAGCTCAGCAATGGCTGTATGCTGCGTATTATCCTATGGTCGTTGCGGTATGCCTGCGCTATATCGATACCCGATCCGATGCGGAAGAAGTGGTCGCCGATAGTTTTATCCGGTTTTTTGATGCCATGAAAGATTCTTTCCGGTACCAGGGTGAGGGCAGCCTGAAGGCTTATCTGAAGAAGATCACGGTAAACCAGGCACTGATGTTCCTGCGCAAACAACGCCTGGTATTTGAGGAAGTGGATGAGCAGCATGAGCAGTTGGCAGATATAGACCTGGATGCACTGGATCAGCTGGCTGCAAAGGATATCCTTAAAGCAGTACAGCTGTTACCGGCCGGGTATCGCACGGTATTCAATATGTATGTTATAGAGGGCTATACCCATGCAGAGATTGCCGACGCTCTGCAGATAGCTGTAGCGACGTCGAAAACCCAGCTGATGAAAGCAAAATTGCAATTACAAAAAATACTGATGAGGTATGAAAGATATGTTTGAGGAAAAGCTGAACCGCCGCCTGCAGGAACTGGAGCAGGATGCCGGCATAGGTGATATGCTGGATAAGGAGGCTATCTGGAAGCGTATACAAGCCAGACATCCGCCTGTCATGAAGCGAAGCCTGAGGCCACGAATCTTGCAACTGGCTGCAGCCCTGATCTGCTGTCTGGGTATAGGCTTGCTGATCAAATACCAGCAGCAAACAACAACTGTAGCATATACGCATACAGGGGCAACCGTACCCCCCATTCAATCACCGGCAGCAGCAATTGCAGTAGAAGAGGAAATAATTAAGAAAAAAGAAACACCGGTACTTCCGGAGAAGGGAGCGAGTACTGCCCACAGACCTGAAGCAATACTTGCAACAGTGCCGAAAGAACAGGTTCGGGGTAACAATAATATTACTGCTCCTGCTGAACACAAGGCTCCGGGCATAATCACATCACAAGCGGTCAAACCGCAGGAAGCTGAAGCGCCACAACTGGCGGTCATGTACCTGAGTGATCTGGATAAGGAAAGTCCTGTAGTATCAATGCCGCGAAAATCCCGTGAATCTGGTCGGGTAGCACGATACGTAAAAAGTAACCTGGAAGAATATGCATCATCGCTCCCGCCGAGGGTAGTTATAAACCAAATCTTAAGCAAGTAAACCATGAAAATGAAAATCATTTTAGCCGGGCTGTGCTGCAGCCTGTATGCCACAACCATGTCTGCACAGGAACAAACAGGACGCTTTACGCTGGATACTGTACAGAGAAGAATAACATTGCAAAAAGACTTACCGGGTAAGGGTAAAGTTTTGGTACAGATGGCCTATGCAGAGGACTGGCAGGGAGAGGCAGAGATGCAGCACCTGGCGGCTGTGGCCGCAAAACAACTTGAGCACCTGAAGTCTTCTTTTAAAGATGCCCTGGCACAGAAGAAAGTGTACCTGGAATTGCCACAGGACGAGTCTTATACCAAAATCGGCTATGAAGAGGTCCTGCCGGAGCATAAAGAAATGGTCTACACTAACAATAGTTATCATCCTTTAAAGACGGTACAGGACTCCGTGTTTATCCTGAAGCATTACGGGAAATACAATAAGGCGCTGAAACTTTCCGACAATACTGATACCTTTAAACGCAGTATCCTCTACACATTTGTGCTGAATGATGTCGCTGCTTTTGATGCTGCACCAATGAAAGACAGTATAGCAGGTGTCGCACCATTCTTCAGTAATTACCTGAACGATCCGCGCCGGAAAAATGAATTCAGATTCCAGAGCCGCAGCTGGCGTACCTTTATGGACTCGGAAGTCGGCCTGACTTATTTTAACGATCGCCTGGGTTTGGCTATGGATCTGGGTTACGGTGTATTATGGAATAAGTACTCCCGCAGGTCGTTTTTTGTAATGGCCAAGCTGGGCTTTATTGCCAACTTCCGTTATCCTATTGCACAGTCCAATACATACCTCAATTACAATGTAGAATATGGTATAGCAGATATGAGTACAGAGCGTGGATTGTGTAACCGCTATTCCATCGGATTGGGATTTTTTCAGGGAACGTTTACTCCTAAACGAGGTACACCAAGCGCACTGCAGATACCCAATATGTTCCGCATGTATATAAACATTCCTGTAGCACCGAAGCTTAATCTGGGCCTGGATCTGTATACCAATTTTATCCTGAAACAAGACAATCCCAATCGTGCCGGCATGATCGGATTATACCTTAAATATAACCTTTAGCATTTTTCTTTATCCCCTTGAGAAAACAACAGGGTGCCGTTTCCGGCACCCTTAATGATTAATGCACTACAGGAGTACACAGTTCAATCAGGAATCCATTAATATCTCTTACATAAGCTACTGTCTGTCCCCAGGGCTTTACTGCCGGAGCGGTATACAGGCTGCCCCCTGCGGCAATAGCTTTATCGATCATTGCAGACACATCATCCGTTACAAAACCCAGCTCCATCGCAAAAGGTTTTTGCTGTGCATCAGCATGCTCAAACCCATTGGAGAGATTGCTTTCGGCCAGGGTTTCCGAAGCAAAAGACAGGGTAGTAGGCCCCGTTTGCAGCTCCCCGTAATCATTATCCGGGCTGATGAATGTGCGCTCGAATCCGAAGGCTGCTTCATAAAATGCAATAGCCTTTGTAACATCAGGAACGTATAAAATAGTGTATTTGAACTGGATCATTTTTTTTGATCAAATATACTTCTTCAAAAACAAAATGGAGACCATTCGGTCTCCATTTAAACTGTATAAGATGAACCTTAGCGTTTAAGATGCTTCAGGTTGATGATCTCTTGTTTGGTCAGGAAGCGCCATTGTCCGCGCTTCAGGTTTTTCTTAGTCAGCCCCGCATACATCACACGGTCCAGCTTCTCCACCTCATAACCCAGGTGTTCGAAGATACGGCGTACGATACGGTTTTTGCCGCTGTGGATCTCGATACCAATCTCATTTTTCTGTTCCAGGTAAGCCAGTTGATCTACTTTAGTCATCCCGTCTTCCAGTTCCAGTCCGCCAAGAATCTTCTCAAAATCATTCGCCGCAACATTTTTATTCAGCGTTACCTGGTAGATCTTGCGATTCTCATATTTAGGATGCGATAATTGTTGTGCCACGTCACCATCATTGGTCAGCAGCAACAGACCAGTTGTATTGCGGTCCAGGCGACCTACAGGGAATACGCGCTCATCAATATTATCACCGAATATATCCATTACCGTTTTACGGCCTTTAGGATCGTCCGTTGTAGTAATAAATCCTTTTGGTTTGTTCAGCAGTACATACACCAGGTTCTTCTGTACCTTCAGTTCCTTACCTTCCATCTGCACGATGTCGCCAGAATTGATCTTCAGACCCGGTTCCATAACCACTTTACTGTTTACAGTAACCTTACCTTCCTTAATCAGTTCTACTGCATCTCTGCGGCTGCATACACCACAGTGTGCAATATACTTATTCAGCGGCATAGCTTCTGTTGCTACAGATGGCGTTTGCTGCTCTGTAGTAACGCCTTTATTGCCATTGGTATCATAGGCCTTTGCCTGCGGATGCTCATAGTCAAAATGCTCTTTGAAGGCATCTTCAGGGCGCTTATGTTCTCTTTTGAACGGGCGATCTTTAGGACCACCTTTCTCTCCTTTAAAGTCTCTGTCTCTTGATTTGAGATTTTTTCTGTCTCCGCGATCAGCATCTCTGCTGCCAGACTCACGTTTAGGGCCGAAATCTCTGTCTCTTGATTTGAAATCTTTTCTGTCTCCGCGATCCGCGTCTCTGTTACCAGACTCGCGTTTAGGACCAAAGTCTCTGTCTCTTGATTTGAAATCTTTTCTATCTCCGCGATCAGCGTCTCTGTTGCCAAACTCACGTTTAGGACCAAAGTCTCTGTCTCTTGATTTGAAATCTTTTCTATCTCCGCGATCAGCATCTCTGTTACCAAACTCACGTTTAGGACCAAAGTCTCTGTCTCTTGGTTTGAAATCTTTTTTATCTCCGCGATCGGAATCTCTGCTGCCGAACTCACGTTTAGGGCCGAAATCTCTGTCTCTTGGTTTGAAATCTTTTCTATCTCCACGATCGGAATCTCTGCTGCCGAACTCACGTTTAGGGCCGAAATCTCTGTCTCTTGGTTTGAAATCTTTTCTATCTCCACGATCGGAATCTCTGCTGCCGAACTCACGTTTAGGGCCGAAATCTCTGTCTCTTGGTTTGAAATCTTTTCTATCTCCACGATCGGAATCTCTGCTACCAAACTCACGTTTAGGACCAAAGTCTCTGTCTCTTGATTTGAAATCTTTTCTGTCTCCGCGATCAGTGTCTCTGTTACCAAACTCGCGTTTAGGACCAAAGTCTCTGTCTTTTGATTTGAAGCCACCTTTTTCCCCGGAGTTGAAATCTTTTCTTCCCGGTTTGAAATCTTTTTTCTCCCCATCTTTACCACGGAAGCCGCCATCGTCTGCTTTTTTGCCATAAGCTTTAGCAGGGCGATTCGCTACATCTTTATTATTGGCTTCAAAACGACGGGCACTCTTTTCGCTATTGCGTTTAGGGTGTGTATTGTCCTGGTCAAAATTTTTCCAGAAGTCCTTGCGGTCCTTTTCAGAAAACTTTTGGCGGGCTGCATCACGCTCTTTTTGAAATTCGTCCTGAATAGAGGCGCTATCCGTGTTTTTACTCGAAAATTTTTTATTCATATAAGAAATATACAAAGGCCTGTACGTTTATCGCACAGGCAATCCTTTTTGAAAATTATGCATTTGGTTGTTCGTGATCGATATTGGCCAGCTGACCGCAAGCGGCATCAATGTCCTTGCCACGGCTCCTTCTCAGGCGGGCATTAACTCTGTGCTTGGCCAGGTAGTCCATAAAACGGTCAGTAACCGCTTCATTAGGCTTTTTGAAATCAGCCATCTCGATCGGGTTATATTCAATGATATTCACCAGGTCGGCCGGAATCTGACGGAAGACCTTTACCAGATCAGCAGCGTCTTCCAGGCTGTCGTTAAACTCCGAGAAGAGAATATACTCCAGGGTGATCTCGCTTTTGGTCTTTTGGTAAAAATAATTCAGGGCCTCGATCAGCGATTTAAGATCGTTCGATTCATTGATCGGCATGATCTCGTTACGCTTTTGATCATTGGCAGCGTGCAGACTCAGGGCCAGTTTGAAACGGACACCATCATCGCCCAGCTGACGAATCATTTTGGCCACCCCGGCTGTAGATACCGTAATACGGCGCGGACTCATGCCCAGACCTTCCGGTGCGGTAATGCGTTCCACGGCCTGCATCATGTTCTTATAGTTGAGCAAAGGCTCGCCCATACCCATAAAAACAATATTGCTGAGCTTACGTCCGAAATGTTTTTCAGATTGTTCATTCAGAAGGGTTACCTCATCCACGATCTCATCCCAGTCCAGGTTACGCATACGCTTCATATATCCTGTAGCACAGAACTTACAGCTGAGGCTACAACCTACCTGAGAAGATACGCAGGCAGTCGTTCTGGTGTCGGTAGGGATCAGAACCCCTTCCACATAGCGGTTATCGTGCAGGCGGAAACGGCTTTTTACCGTACCATCTTCACTGAATTGACTATGATCGACGCTGACTTTAGGAATATAGAAAAGCTCATGCAGTTTGTTTCTGAGCTCTTTGGAAATGTTACTCATTTCCTCGATTGATCCGATATTTTTCTGCCAAATCCATTCTTTGATCTGCTTGATCCGGAATTTTGGCTCTCCCCACTCCGTGAGGGTCTTTTCGAGCACCTCTATGGGTATGTGTCGCAGATTTTCCATCTGTGATAAATTAAATTTTTGCAAATGTACGACATTTGCCTGGTTTTACCACATATCTATCCTATATTAAGCTGTTAAAATATTACACAAGCTATTTATATTGCTGCAAAGCCTCCTGCAGGGCCTGTTTTACCCTGTCCACAAGGGCTGCGGGCTGCAATATTTTTACATATGCGCCATGAGACAGCAGCTCCAGGATAAAGTCCTGGGTAAGGTGTACTTTCAGAGAGATGCGTAGTTCATCCTCCGTGTCAATGAGTATCTTTTGAGAATGATGGAAGGGCATTGTCTTTACATAATTGCCCGAAACAGCATTGAAGGAGAGTATCGTTTCTTCCAAAGCCTCATTATTCGGCTTCATAATACCGAATGCATGCTGGAAATAAGTTTCCGGCAGCATCTGTTTATCCTTTTTGTACTTCTTTGTAGAGATCAGCAGGTTGTCCATACGATCCAGTCCAAACGTACGGATATCCTGTTCTACGGTATCCAGTGCCAGCAGGTACCAGCGGTGCTTGTACTCCTTCAGCAGTAATGGCTGGGCATTACGGCGCTGGGGTTTATCTTCATAGAATTTTTTATAATCAAATACCAGTTCCCTTTGCTGCGAAATGGCCTGCAGTATGGTGCGGAAAAACTCCAGTCCCTGAGGGCGGCGTTTTTCAAACTGTACTTTATTGGGTATATCCTGGGTAAACTGCAGTGCATTGAAGGTACTGAATGCCTCCAGCAGCCGCTGGTGCACATCTTCCGGACTATCATCCTCGCTGATATAATATTGGTTCTCCTTATTGTTATACTGGATGTCCAGCTTGAACAGCGAGAAGATCGCCTCCTTATCCCTCAGGAAGGTACGGTTCGATACAATATAGTTCAGGCCGTCCTGCTCCGATTTGATGGAGAGGTAATCATTAATTTCATCCAGCGAAGCCGGTTTTTTCAATAAGAAATTAACGATATGCAGGTAGCGATGAAAGACGTCAAGTTTAGCCACAGATGAATGTTTTTTTATCGGTGTAATAATAGGATTAAAGATAAGAAATGCGGACGGGTTCTACCATTCCAGTGCCTGAAAATGTGGAATACACCTGTCGGCCAGTGCATGTATTCGCGGATCTGCAGGTTCAGGCTGCAAGGCAATAACCCTCATGCCGGCGCGTTTTGCAGCAGTGGCTCCGAAAAAGGAGTCTTCAAAAACAAGACACTTTTGTGGTGCCGTACCCAGCTCCCTGGCTACTTTCAGGTAAATAGCCGGATGCGGTTTGCCCTGCTCCTCGTCCTCTCCTGAGGCACAATAGCTAAAATAGGCAGCCAGCCCCAGTTTATGCAGCACAATAGGGATCAACTGTGTAGGCGCATTGGTAGCCAGTCCCAGCCGGTAACCGCGGGCATGCAATTGCTGAACGGTGTGCTGTATACCTTCTATGGCCTCTCCCTTGGTATGAATCAGTTCGCCCACATATCGGATCACCAGCTCTGACACCTCATCCAGTGTAGAGCCGTTCCAGGGTGAGGTTTCGTACCAGAAACGGGTCACCTCGGTGGTTGTCATAGCGGCTGTACGGGCACACAGTTCCGGGCTTAGGGTAACGCCTAAGCTGCCAAAGATCTCCTCTTCTGCCTGTTGCCAGAAATGCATGGAGTCGATGATCACCCCGTCCATATCAAAAATAACCGATTCTATATCCTGCCAGATTGTGTGCATGTGCTTATAAGTTTATAGTGTGCATGATCTGCGGGTCAAAAAAATGATTCAGGCTGCCTTTGCCGCTGCCGATGTGCACGCCTTTTGAAGCCAGTATAGCCTTATGTACATATTCCTGTGCGGCTTCGATAGCTTTGGCCATTGTAAAGCCCTTAGCCAGGAAAGTTGCCATAGCCGCCGAAAGGGTACAGCCGGTACCATGTGTATTGGTACTGTCTACACGGGATTGGGTAAATATATGTTGTTCGCCATTTACGGTGCCATAAACAGCCTGTAATACCTCACCTTCCATATGTCCGCCTTTGACCAGTACCGCCGGACAGCCTTGTTGCAGGATAATTGCTCCCGCACGTTCCATATCAGAAACAGATTGTACAGATATTCCTGCCAGTATTGCGGCCTCGTCCATATTTGGGGTAAGCAGTGCAATGTGCGGAAACAGCAGTGACTGCATCGTTGCTATAGCTGATGCATCAAGCAGCCTTTGGCCTGAAGAGGAAATCATAACCGGGTCCAGTATGACCGGGATGTCAGGATAACCCGATAATACAGCACAGATCGCTTCGATATGCGCTGTAGTGTGCAGCATCCCTATTTTGATGGCATGCGGCCGTATATCTTCCAGAACGGTCTCCAGCTGTGCCGCTACTATTGCGGACGGAATAGGGTACACCTGCTTTACGCCCATCGTATTTTGTATAGGCAGTGCCGTCAATACCGAAGTGGCATAACCACCCAATGCAGATATGGTTTTGATGTCGGCCTGTATGCCTGCTCCACCGCTGCCGTCGAAGCCGGCAATGGTCAGTACAGTAGGAAATGTATGTTTCGTTTCTTGCATGGAATATCTGTGTAAGGATAGGGTATTGTTCCTCAGCCTTGTTACACAAAGAAAAGCAAAGGCACGGACAAGATATGTCGTATGTGCCGGGATGCTTTTTCCTACGCCGGTATCAACCGGATCAGGTACTGAGGGACTCTCTCAATTCCATAAAGGAATACCCCTAAAGCGTATACAAAGGTACAAAAAAGGAGCAGCGGTTACGCTGCTCCTTTGTGATTAAATTATAGGTCTTTACCGGATTAACCTTCCTGATGGAATGGGTAACGATAGTTCGTAACCGGTACAAAAGTTTCCTTAATGGTACGGGCACTTAACCAACGGTACAGGTTCAGGGCAGAACCCGCTTTATCATTCGTTCCGGATGCACGGGCACCGCCGAATGGCTGCTGGCCTACTACCGCACCGGTAGGTTTATCGTTGATATAGAAGTTACCTGCAGCATTAACCAGGCGTTTGGTCAGGTATTCGATTACTTGTCTGTCTTTGGCAAAGATAGAACCGGTCAGGGCATAACCCGAAGTACGGTCTACAGTATCCAGGATGCTGTCCCATTCCTGCTCATCGTAAACGTAGATGGTCAGTACAGGTCCGAACAGTTCTTCACACATGGTAACGTAATCCGCTTTTTTAGCTTCAATTACAGTTGGTTCGATGAAGTATCCTTTGCTCTTATCATAGCTGCCACCGGCAATGATTTCGGCATCGCTGCTGTTTTTCACGCCATCAATATAGTTAGCCAGCTTGTCAAATGATTTCTCATCAATTACCGCGTTTACGAAATTGGTGAAATCATCAACAGGACCCATCTTCAGGGTTTTCATCTCAGCCAGTAATTTAGATTTTACCGCTTCCGCGATATTAGAAGGTAAGTACGCTCTTGATGCCGCAGAACATTTTTGTCCCTGGTATTCAAAAGCACCGCGCAGCAGGTTAGCAGCTACCGCATCAGCATCAGCACTTGGGTGTGCATATACGAAGTCTTTACCACCAGTTTCTCCTACGATTCTAGGGTAAGATTTATAATGAGGCGCATTTTCTCCGATTGTTTTCCACATGGTATTGAATACGCCTGTAGAACCGGTGAAGTGTACGCCTGCAAAGTCTTTATGTTTGAAACAGATATCACCGATAGTTGGTCCGCCTGCATATACCAGGTTGATCACCCCATCAGGTAAGCCTGCTTCTTTCAGGATCTCCATGAATACGCTTGCTGAGTATACCTGGGTGTTAGCCGGTTTCCATACGATAACGTTACCACACATTGCCGGAGCAGTAGGCAGGTTACCACCGATTGCCGTAAAGTTGAACGGCGTAATTGCCAGTACAAAACCTTCCAGTGCACGGTACTCCATACGGTTGTTCACGCCTGGTGCAGAGATTGGCTGTTGTGCATAGATCTGGCTCAGGAAGTGTACGTTGAAGCGTAAGAAATCGATCAGCTCACAAGCGCTGTCAATCTCAGCCTGGTATGCGTTTTTACTCTGACCCAGCATGGTTGCTGCGTTCATTTTAAAACGATATTTATTGGCCAGCAGGTCTGCTGCTTTCAGGAAGATAGACGCACGGTGCTCCCAGCTGGTAGCAGCCCATTGGTCACGGGCTTTCAGTGCCGCTTCGATGGCTTTATTGATATGCGTTTCGTCACCCATGCTGAAATGACCCAGAAGGTGTGCTGTTTCATGCGGTGGGTGAATGCTTACTTTGTTATCTGTACGAACTTCTTCTCCGCCGATATACATCGGAATGTCTCTTACCTGGGCCTTCAGGTCGGCAATAGCTGCTTTTAAGTTTTTAGCATCTGCGCTGTTGGGCGCATAATCGCGTACCGGCTCATTCTGAGGCATCGGGAAAGAAAAATATGCGTTATTCATATAAGGTATTTTTGAACAATTTTGGAGCAAAGGTAGTAAAATTGTACCAACGGTGGGAGTCCCGGGGCTGGTCTTCACAATCTCTTAAGCCTTAACTAAAAAAATGCTAACTTACGCCCCGAATTTATCTATATCTGAACATATTATATTATGAATTTAGAATTCAATAAAAATGAAGATGCCATGCGCCTGATCACCAGCCAGGTGAGACAGCGTAAAGCAGTGATTGAAGAGGGTGGTGGAAAGAAAGCAATTGAAAAAGGAAAAGCCAAAGGCAAAATGTCGCCTCGTGAGCGTATCGAATACCTGACTGATAAGGACTCCGACTTCCTGGAGCTGGGTATTTTTGCCGGTTATGAGATGTACCCGGAACATGGTGGTTGTCCTGCCGGTGGTACAGTAGCAGGTATCGGTTATGTAAGTGGCCGTCAGTGTATGATCATTGCCAATGACTATACCGTTAAAGCCGGAGCCTGGTTCCCTATTACGGGTAAGAAAAACCTGCGCCTGCAGGAGATCGCGATGGAAAACCGATTGCCGGTGATTTACATCGTTGATAGTGCGGGTGTATACCTGCCGATGCAGGACGAGATATTCCCGGATAAGGAGCACTTCGGACGTATATTCAGAAATAATGCACAGATGAGTGCTATGGGTATTACCCAGATTGCAGCTGTAACCGGTAGTTGTGTTGCTGGTGGGGCGTACCTGCCGATCATGAGCGATGAGACGCTGATGGTAAATGGTAATGCCTCTATCTTCCTGGCCGGACCGTACCTGGTAAAAGCGGCGATTGGTGAAGATGCTGACCAGGAAACCCTGGGTGGTGCTACTACGCATACAGAGATCAGTGGTATTGCTGATTATAAATTTGATACCGAGCAGGAATGCCTGGATCAGGTGAAAAGAATTGTTGATAAGCTGGGTAAACCGGAAGATGCAGGATTTGACCGTGCGAAACCGGTACTGCCATTGAAAGATCCTAAAGAGATCTGTGGACTGGTGAGCGCTGAGAATAATAAGCCTTATGATGTTGTCGAGATTATCGAGCGTATCGTAGATAATTCTGAATTCGATCAGTTCAAACAAGATTACGGTAAGACCATTGTATGTGGTTATGCACGTGTTGACGGATGGGCAGTAGGTATTGTGGCCAACCAGCGTACGATCGTAAAGAGTGGTAAAAAAGAAATGCAATTGGGCGGTGTAATCTATGGCGACAGTGCCGATAAAGCAGCCCGTTTTATACAGAACTGTAACCAGAAGAAAATACCATTGGTCTTCCTGCAGGATGTAACCGGCTTTATGGTGGGTACCCGTAGTGAGCACTCTGGTATTACTAAAGATGGTGCGAAGATGGTGAATGCAGTAGCCAACTCCGTGGTACCTAAGATCACGATCATCATCGGTAACTCTTATGGTGCCGGTAACTATGCGATGTGTGGCAAGGCTTACGATCCTCGCTTTATATATGCATGGCCTAATGCCAAAGTTGCGGTAATGGGTGGCGAGCAGGCCGCAAAAACATTGTTGCAGATCCAGGTGGCTTCACTGAAAGCAAAAGGAGAAACTATAGATCCGGAAAAAGAACAGGCGCTGCTGAAAGAAATTACGGATAAGTATAATAAACAGACTACTCCGTACTATGCAGCTTCCCGTCTGTGGGTAGATGATATCATAGATCCACTGGATACCCGCAAGGTGATCGCAGAAGGTATTAAGGCCGCTAACAATGCGCCGATCAATAAAGAATGGAAAGCCGGAGTATTCCAGGTATAAGTTCATTCTCTTATATAGAACAATAAAGGCTGCCAATGGGCAGCCTTTATTGTTCTATATAGCTTTTGTTTGTCTGGAGGGACCTCTTGCTTCAAGGCTAATGAGGTATCATAGAAGATGGAAGCCCAAAGAGCAGCGTGTCTTTATTTCCTGATAAGTGGGTATTTCATAAATAGAAAAGGCTGCTCTATAAGCAGCCTTTTCTACAAGAAAATGTCTTTTTTATGCAGTCTGCCCCACTACTTTCAGGTATTGCAGGTGAGAACCCAATGCGCCGATCAGTGTTCTATGTTCGTGATATGGCACATTATATTTGGCACATACCTGCTGTACGATACGGTTGATGGCAGGGTAGTGGATATGGCTGATCTTAGGAAACAGGTGATGCTCCACCTGGAAGTTCAGACCACCGGTCATCCATGATACTATTTTACTGCGGGTAGAAAAGTTAGATGTCGTTTGTAACTGGTGTATAAACCAGTTTTGTTCGATTTTGTGCGTGTCTTCATTAGGCATAGGAAATTCAACATCCTCAACCACATGTGCCAGCTGAAATACAATACTGATAATCACTCCGGTAATACCAGCCGTGATCAGGTAACCGATCAGCGCATGTTGCCAGCCCACCACTACAATAGGTACAACGATGAACATAACAAGATAGAAAACCTTAGTCGTCCAGAAACCGATATGGTCTTTAGTCGCCATCTTAGGCACCTTCTTATCCATGATCTTACCCGTAAAGTACTTGGTAAAATCGTTAAAGCCGATCCAGGTAATATAGGTTAAAGAGTATAATACCAGGCTGTAGATATGCTGGAATCGATGCAAAGGGTAGTGCTTTTGCTCTCTGTTGGTGCGGATGAATGGTTTGATGTCAATATCATCATCATGCCCTTCGATATTAGTATAGGTGTGGTGAATTACATTATGTTTCACCTTCCAGAAATAGGTGCTGCCACCCATAATGTTCAGGGAATAGCCCATAACGTTATTCAGCCATTTCTTATCTGAGTAGCTGCCATGGCCGCCATCATGCATTACATTAAATCCAATCAGGGAGAACGTCAGCCCAAGTAATGCGCACATCAGTACATTGGCCCAGATAGGCAGGCTACCGAACACCAGCAACACATAAAGCGTAATTAACGCAGCAATCAAAACGATCGTTTTATGATAAATGCGCCAGTCACCGGTCTGCTTTTTATTGCTCTCTTTGAAATAAGCATCTACTTGTCCTTTCAGTTCTTTTGTGAACTCCGGGTTGATGCTATTGATAAATGAAATGTTTTTTGCCACAGCACTAATTTAAAATGTAATGGGCAAATTTACTATATAAATCCGGGTATTGCATCTTTCGTCACGGATATTTTACAGGCATTAACCACTTTTTAATAAATATTTTGCATATTTATATATGTATATAGTGTTCTAATGAGAACAAAATAGCATGGAAAATTCTTTGGAGGTCATGGCGATTACGAGTTTAAGATAAGCCGGAAGCCATCTCCGTAACGTTCATGCACAGCATTCATTAATGTTGCTGTAAAAGATTAGCTGAGTATCCGCTTAAAGGAAACAAAGTCTAGCATTATGATTTAAGTAGCCTATATATATATGTTGCTACCTTTTGCCTTGATGCAAAAGGTACTGCCAAAAAATCAAGGCTGTATAAATCCCTGGCTAAAAATCAATGTGTCGGTCGGTCGCAAACCAGACTCACTGCGTTCAGACAGTGGTTTCCGACTTTATCGACCGAGCCAATGATTTTTTAACGCCGGATTTATAAGGCCATTTTGAGCGATCTGTACGGTACGGATCGCTTATTGTTTTCATCACAGCGATAGCCATTTTGGAGTGGAGCTGCGATCGTTGAGCATCGAACGCATCACACGTTAAGCTCAGACGATCAATGCACGCAACGGTACAAAATGGCGGTGCCCCGCAATCGCCTTGATGAAAACAAAGGCATTTTTGGTCCTTTTGTTGCCGGACAAAAGGACGAACAAGATAGTTGACTATATGTAGATACTCAGAAAAAGATTATTTGATAGCTTTTTCCAGTGCTTCAGCTTCTTTCTGTAAAGATTTGATCGCTTTCTTCTGTTTGCGGGTTGCCTTGTAACGGTCATAGGCCTTTTCTACACCCCAGCAGGCAAGATTGAATAATTGCCATTTTACAAATGAAATCGCAACCGTTTTAACCAGGCTTTTTTCCTTCCTGGCAGGCTTGCCGGAAGCTACTGCAGCCAATGCAGCCTTTTCCTGAGCAGGGCCAGCTTTCGGTTTGCGCTTAAAAAGAGAGATAATATTGCCCAGGCTGAACATGCCTTTAGCATTGGGGTCAAGCAGAGAAGAAGCTATATTCATGCCAATGGAAGTAGGGTCGAATATGTATGAAAACATATTCTCTTCCATATCCCTATAACTATCCTTTACCTTGCGCTGGTCGGCCAGCAACTCGCGAAGAGAATTATAGGTTTTGCGTGTTTTTTTCGTTTTTTTAGGTATAGTCTGGTTCATAAGCACATCGGTTTGAGGGTTTATGCATCACTTTTTACAGGAGCATCATCATCGTCATCATCTCTTGGTTTGGTCAGTAACCAGATAAATTTGCCGGCTAAGAAGCGCATAATGTTCTTTTTGAAGAAGAACATGATACAAAGAAAAACGAGCATGAGTCCTGCAATGGACAGATAACCGGCAGTCTTGCTGTCGAACAGGGCGCTGAGAAATTCAGCAAGGCCCAGTGCGCTGAAGCAGAACATGGCAAAAACGATTACGAATGCGATAGAGGCGTATACCAAATAACCCATTACATTAACCACTCGTTCCAGGGCTTCTAAACGAACTTCCTGAATGCGAAGGCTGATGTAACGGGTTATGTATGCTTTAAGAGCGGATATAGGATTTTCCAAAAGAATGCTTGAGTTTGTTGAAACAAAAATAGTTTTTTACTTCCTAACAATCAAGCGTTACTTATGATTCGAAAATTTCCTGTTCCAGATCTTTGGTCTTTTTAGTTACCTTATTTTTTAATTTAGAAACAGAATCTTTCAGCTTTTCGATTTGCTCATCGCGTTTGTCTTTATCCGTTCCTAGGATGTAGCCTACTGCTGCGCCTACTGCTGTTCCGATCAAAAGTGTAGCTAAGGTTTTTCCTGTACTGTTTGCCATAGTGTTAAAATTTAATGGTTAATTGGTTTTCGTTGTGTTTATATCACAAATCTAAGTTACTTTAGTCATGAGACCAATTCAGATTCAGAAAATTACAAAATCCTTAATAATTGGGCGCGGCTTTTCTTAAATAATTTATAATTTGAAACAAAATACTGCTTATGGATGCTATTAAAAACAATGTGATCAGGCAAATCGTTATCCTGCTGCTGATTCTTTTTCTGGGAGTTGTGATCATCTGGAAACTGACCTACTTTATTCCGGGCTTTCTGGGAGCCACTGCCCTGTATATTATGTTCCGCAACTGGTATTTCAAGCTGGTAGACCAGCGCAAATGGAAACGCTGGATGGCCGCTTCTGTGCTCATCATAGGACTGCTGATTGCCATGGTAGGGCCGGTATATGCAATGATACAGGTGCTTACCCCAAAGTTGAATTCGGTACTGAACAACACCGATAAGATCAGGGATGCGGCATTGGATATATATCATTACGTACAGCAGAAGGTACCGCAGGTAAAAATCTCTCAGCAACAGGTACTGGGCTTTGTGCAGAAAGGAGTGGGCTTCCTGCCGATGATCCTTAATGCGACGGCCAATCTTTTTGCCAATATCTTCACCGCATTATTCATCTTCTATTTTATGCTGATGGGCGGCCATAAAATGGAAAGCAGTTTCCGTGAATATGTGCCCCTGGCGCGTAAAAGCCGTAATGAAGTCTGGAAGGAAACCCAGAATATGGTTATCTCCAATGCGATTGGTATTCCGTTCCTCGCCCTATGTCAGGGTATCGTAGCCATATTCGCATACTGGTTCTGCGGGGTGGAAGGTGCTGTATTATGGGGTATTCTTACGGGTATGGCTACCGTTATCCCGGTGATCGGAACCATGATTGTCTGGGTGCCGGTCTGTATATACCTGCTGGCAAAAGGGGAGACCTCCTATGCCATTGGTCTGGCCTTGTATTGTTTTATCATTGTGGGCTCTACCGATAATGTGATCCGCTTCCTGTTCCTGAAGAAATTCGGAGATGTGCATCCACTGGTTACCGTATTCGGGGTCATCCTGGGCTTAAACCTGTTCGGGATTGTCGGTCTGATCTTCGGTCCGCTGATCCTGTCCTACTTTATGATGCTCATCCGTATATATAAAGTAGAGTATAGTGAACCGGAAGAGCAGCAGGAAGAGGTGGCAAAAAGTACCGGTTAATATATTAATGATATAAAGTTCATAACAGGAGTCGCTCATACCGGCTCCTGTTTTTTGTCCGGCATAATGCATATTTGTTTACTTTTGTAGCACTAAAAAAATACTTGCTCCCCTTACGCATATGCCCGATATTATTCAACTGTTACCCGATCATTTAGCCAACCAGATAGCGGCAGGCGAGGTTATTCAGCGCCCAGCATCCGCAGTAAAAGAATTGTTAGAAAATGCTATTGATGCCGGTGCAACACAGGTACACCTGGTGCTGAAAGATGCCGGTAAAGAGCTGATCCAGGTAGTAGACAACGGGAAGGGGATGAGTGCCGTAGATGCCCGCATGAGCTTTGAAAGACATGCGACCTCGAAAATTAAAAAAATAGACGACCTTTTTTCTATCCGTACCAAAGGCTTTCGGGGCGAAGCACTGGCCTCTGTTGCGGCGGTGGCCCAGATCAGCCTGAAGACCCGCCAGCAGGGAGAAGTATTGGGTACACAAATCGAGATTGCTTCTTCAGAAGTGGAAAAGCAAGAGCCGGTTGCCTGTCCGGAGGGGACAAGCATATCCATCAAAAACCTGTTTTATAATGTACCGGCCCGCAGGCATTTTCTGAAATCAAATGCTACGGAACTGCGTCATATCCTGGATGAGTTTACCCGCATTGCGATGGCGCATCCCGATATAGCTTTTAAATTTACCCATAATAATGTTGAGCAGTTCAACCTGAGCATAGGCAATCTGCGTCAGCGGGTAATGGCCCTGATCGGTAACCAGGTAGACAAGCACCTGGTGCCTGTAGAGGAGCAGACCGATTTGCTGAATATTACCGGGTTTATCGGCAAGCCGGAGGCCGCAGCACGTACCCGCGGCAGCCAGTATTTCTTTATCAATAACCGTTTTATCAAGAATGCTTACCTCAACCATGCGGTACAGCAGGCATATGACGGGCTCATCGCTAAAGAATCGTTTCCTTTATATGTCTTATTCCTGGAGATTGATCCCCGCAAGGTAGATGTCAATGTGCATCCGACCAAGCAGGAAGTAAAGTTTGATGATGATAAAATGATGTATGCTTACCTGCAGGCTGCAGTAAAATATTCATTGAATAAATTTAATGTTGCCCCTTCTATTGACTTTACCCTGGATCCGGAGATTCAGCACCTGACTTCGGTTCAGTTGCCGAATGCAAATACCCGTCAGGAGTCTGCCAAGTCGGGCTACCTGTTCGATACCTTTTCCCGCCCGGGACAGGCCCATTTCATTGCGAAGCAGGAAGATCGTAAAGCCTGGAAAGAACAGCAGCAGGCCTTTTTTCCGGAGATGCCGTCAATGGGCATCCGCGACATAGTGCCCGATGAGGTTCCGATGTCTTTACAACCATCATTACTCAGTAATGATATACCGGACGATGCAGGGCATAAATCCATTATTCAGTGGAATGAATACCTCATCACAACAATGAAATCCGGAGTGGTTATCCTGCATCAGAAACGAGCCCTGGAGCGGATCATCTATGAAAAGCTGGAGACCAGTCTGGCACAGAAAAGGCACGTATCGCAGCAGCTGCTGTTTCCTATACCCCTGCAGTTTGCCCCTGCAGATTCCCTGATCTTGGCAGAAGTGCTGCCGGAGTTGTATGCCTTGGGTTACGATATTCAGCAGGAAGATGATGCAAGCTTTACCATTCAGGGGGTACCGGCCGATATTGCAGCAGGTCATGAAGCACAGGTGCTGGAGGCAATAGTGGAGCAATTGAAGCATGAACAAGGTACAATACAGCACAGTCGCCAGCTGGCTATATTAAAAACAATGGCCAAAAGAATGGCTGTACCCAAGGCCATGCAACAGGAGCAGGCACAGGCGCTGGTCGATGAATTATTTGCCTGCGGTCAACCACAGTATGCACCAGATGGAGCGTTGATTTTCAAGATATTAGATAAAAATAGTATAGAATCATTGTTATGAAATTGTGATATTTTTAACGGCAAATGCAATAAATTAAAGATTGTTTCCGTTGATAAATAACTGATAAGCATATTCTTGTATTAAAAACTGTGCTGTGGGGCCCGTCTCGCTTTCACGGCAGTTGTAATTTTTTTTTCAAGGTATTGTTTATTCCAAGCGAACCAATATCTTTGCTACTACATTTTTATAGACAGAAAAATAAAAACACAAAATCGTAAACAACAAAAAATTGAATTATGGCAGAAGTTAGAAATGCTCCTAAAGCAGCAGCACCTACCAAATCCAACAAATCAAACAACTCAAATGGCTTTTGGGTGAATCTTGCAATCGTTGCATTATGTATCGTTGTAGGTCAACTGATCTATCACATGGTACTGGGAGATCCTTCACACTTTATGGATGCGGAGAAGCACAAACCAAAACCTGGTGATTTCATGGGTAACATGTACCTGGGTGGTTTTATCGTACCACTGCTGATGGCAACCTTCCTGGTTATGTTAGCATTCGTTATTGAGCGTGCAGTTACTATTATGAAAGCTAAAGGTAAAACCAATGGTGGTGAATTCGTTCGCAAAGTACAATACCACCTGGCTAATAAAAATATCGATGCAGCAATCGCTGAATGTGATAAACAAAGTGGTTCTGTAGGTAACGTAATGCGCGCAGGTCTGTTAAAGTACAAAGAAATGACTGTTAACACTGAGCTGACTCACGACGAAAAATTATTATCTATTCAGAAAGAAGTTGAAGAAGCAACTGCACTGGAAGTACCAATGTTAGAGAAAAACTTAGTGTTCTTATCTACTATCGCTTCTGCAGCTACCCTGTTAGGTCTGATCGGTACCGTAATCGGTATGATCAAATCATTCTCTGCAATGGCAAATGCAGGTGCTCCTGATGCTACTGCACTGGCTGCAGGTATCTCTGAGGCCCTGTACAACACTGCACTGGGTATCTCTACTTCATTCTTCGCGATCATTTTCTACAACTTCTATACAACGTTGATTGATGGCGTAAACTACAATATTGACGAGAGTGGTTTCACTTTAACACAAAGCTTTGCAGTTAACTACAAATAATCTTTGTAAAATTTTCTGAAAAAATTTGTGGAAAGTTTTTCCAATTACGTCTAATATTTAAAACAATAGAAAATGCCAAAAGTAAAAATGCCCCGTAAAGGGAGTCATGTGGACATGACGGCAATGTGTGACGTTGCGTTTCTGCTGTTGACGTTCTTCATGTTGGCTACTAAATTTAAGCCGCAGGAACCAGTGGTAATTCGCACTCCGGCATCAACTTCAACGATGCCGATCCCGAACGACTACATGTTGTTGTCCTTATCTAAAGATGGCAGAGTATTTTTCTCTATCGATAACCTTAACGTAAGAGAAGAGTTGATTACAGAGATCAGCCAGTCAAAAGGTCTGAACCTGAGCCCTGCACAGATCAAAGCTTTCAAAGAAGGCGGTTCGATCGGTGTACCGTTCAACAAGCTGGGTTCTTATCTGGCACTGACTCCGGCTCAGAGAAATGAGTATGATAAAACGGCCCCGGGTATCCCGACCGATACTACCGCTTCTTATGAGACCAACGAGCTGTCTTACTGGATCAAAACTTCCCGCTATGCTAACCCTAAGTTACGTATCGCGATCAAGGCCGACGGAGATGCTAAGTATCCTGAAATTCAGAAAGTGATAGCCACTTTAGGACATGAGAAAGTTTTCCGCTTCAACTTCATCACTGACGGTAAAGCAGTACCTCCGGGTACAGCCCTGGCAACTGAGGTAGCTGCAGGTAAAAAGGAATAAGTTCGATCTATCTTATTTAATAATATTAACCCCAATGGTAAAAGAGCGTACCCGCTCTTTTACCATCAAAAAAGCTGAGTTATGGCTGAAATGGAAGTCAAGGGTGGGAAAGGTTCCCCCCGAGTAGATTTAACGCCGATGGTGGATCTTGGATTCCTGCTGATTACTTTCTTCATGTTCACGACGACCATGTCTAAACCAAAGACTATGGAAATCCAGATGCCTTTCAAAGAGGATAACATGAAAGAGGATGAAAAAAGCAAGGTTAAAGAAAGCACCGCAATGACCATCCTTTTGAGTAAAGATCACCGTATTTATTACTACTACGGTATCGGTTCTGATGCAACCAAACCACCTGAGCTGAAAGTAACCAGCTTTAAAGACCAGGACGGTATCAGAGACGCGATCATTGCCAAGAAAAAAGAGGTACAAGGCCTGATCTCTGCGGGACAGTTAAGTGCAGATGATAAGTTAACCATCATGGTTAAGCCTGCTGAGAATTCTACTACAGATGATCTGATCAATGTACTGGATGAAATGACCATCAATGCAGTGCCTATTTATGCGGTAGTGGATATTACCCCTGTTGACCTGGAATTTATCTCTGCTACAGAAAAGGCAAACGGAATTCAATAATTCCACGAAAACAAATTTTAAATTATGGATGCTAATAAAATATTAAAAGCCAGCTATTTAGATATACTTTTTGATGGTAAGAACAAGAAGTATGGTGGATACGAGTTGCGTAAGAAATATCCGCGTCGCGCTTTAGTAGCCGGATTGATCAGCATTTTCGTAGTAGGAGGCGTTTTCGGTGCTACGCTGATTAAGCGTAAACCCAAAGACGAAGGTCTCGCATCTAATGTGCCTGTGGTTACAGAAATGAAAAACCTGGAGCCACCGCCGCCACTGAAAGAGAATGAGCCACCACCACCACCACCACCGGTAGCTCCGCCACCGGTAAAGCCTTCTGTGAAATTTACCGTTCCGGAAATTAAGAAGGACGAAGAGGTGCCTAAAGAAGAAAAACTGGTAGAACCTCCTAAAGAAGAAAAAGTGGTTGTTGGTAAAACTACCCAGGATGGTTCAGATGATCCGAATGCATTAGACCCATCTTTAAGCAATCTGCCAAGCGGTACAGGTAAGCCTGAACCGGTAAAAACAGGAGGCGGAGAAGGGGACGGTCCTTCTAAAACGGAGATTTTCCGTGCGGTAGAAGTAAATCCTAAAGCACCTTATGATTGGGGTAAATACCTGCAAAACAATCTGAAATACCCTAACCAGGCCCGTGAAGACGGTATTCAGGGTAAGGTATATGTAAGCTTCGTAGTAGAAAGAGATGGTTCTGTTTCTAACGTACAAGCTGCAAAAGGTAAAGAATTAGGAAACGGATTACCGGAAGAAGCAGTTCGCGTAGTAAGATCAATGCCGAAATGGGAGCCAGGTAAACAAAATGGCCAGCCTGTTCGTTGTTACTTTACTGTTCCGATCAACTTTAAATTACAATAATCTTTCTTACAATAAAAAAAGACCCGGTTTATTCGGGTCTTTTTTATTGTATTTATGCCTGCTGCTTATCAAGCATTTATAACACAAATAAATAAGGCCCGGAAGATTACTCCGAGCCTCTTTTATAAAATAGGTAAACTTAAAGTAGTTCGCCGATATCAGACATGATACGCTTGGCTATATTCTCAGCAGTTGTTTTGCTGTTGCTTTCGCTGTAAATACGGATGATAGGCTCTGTATTAGATGTACGCAGATGTACCCAATCCATATCAAATTCAATTTTCAGACCATCTTCGGTATTGATCGGTTGCTTTTTATAACGATCCTGAATGCTGGCAAACAGATTCTTTACATTGATCTCCGGACTTAATTCAATCTTGTTTTTAGAGATGTAATAGTTCGGATACGTATTACGTAGAGTCTTGATGCTTTTGCCGAATTTGGCCAGGTGCGTCAGGAACAGCGCGATACCGATCAGGGCATCACGACCATAATGTGATTGAGGATCAATGATACCACCATTGCCTTCGCCACCAATGACCGCATCTACCGCTTTCATTTTAGTCACTACATTTACCTCACCAACTGCACTCGGATAATAAGTACCACCATGCTTCTCCGTGATATCACGCAGTGCACGGGTAGAGGACATATTAGAAACCGTATTGCCTTTCTTATGCTGTAAGATATAATCTGCAACAGCAACTAATGTATATTCCTCGCCAAACAGGCTGCCATCTTCACAAACAAAGCACAGACGGTCTACATCCGGATCTACGGCAATACCCATGCTGGCATTGTTCTTTTCTACATAACTGCACAGCTCTCTCAGGTGTTCCGGTAATGGTTCAGGGTTATGGGCAAACTGACCGTTTACTTCTTCGTTCAGTACTTTGATCTTCTGAACACCCAATGCCTCCAGTAATGCCGGAACGAATATTGCACCAGTAGAGTTGATTGCATCCAGTACTATATTAAAATCTGCAGCAGCAATAGCCTCCTTATCCACCAGCGGGTGTGCCAGAATAGCCTCAATATGCTTCTGCATATAAGTATCATCTTGTGTAATCGTGCCCAGTTGGCCGATCTCAGCAAAAGTATATTTATCTTCCTGTGCAATAGTCAGTAGCTGCTGACCTTCTTCTGCACTGATGAACTCTCCTTTTTCGTTCAGCAGTTTTAAAGCATTCCATTCTTTCGGATTGTGGCTTGCAGTAAGGATGATGCCACCTGCTGCGCCTGCCATAGTCACTGCGACCTCAACCGTAGGCGTGGTGCTCAGACCCAGGTCGATCACCTCGAATCCCATAGCCTGCAGGGTAGAAGCTGCCAGGTTTTTGACCATCTCGCCGGAAATACGGCCGTCTCTACCGATTACAATCTTTTTGTTTTCTGCACTTTTCTGCTGCACCAGTACGCCGAAAGCCGCCGTATACTTGACTATATCAATAGGAGTTAACCCTTGATCCGGAGCGCCACCGATGGTGCCTCTGATGCCGGATATGGATTTTATTAAAGCCATTTTATGTTTATTTTGCAAGCAGCAAATGTAACTTTTTTTGCAGATTAAACACGGTGGAAATTTTATCTTAACATATTAAAAGCCAGTTATCTGCTTATTAGCTACTACATTTGCAAACGAATAACAATTGACAATGGAACAAGAACAGAAAGAATGGTTTGAGAGCTGGTTTGACTCCCCCTATCATCAATTACTGTACAGAAACAGGAATACCGAAGAGGCACATGCACTGGTAGATCGCCTGTTTAATTTTTTGAATATACAGCCGGAGTGTAAAATACTCGATATAGCCTGCGGTGATGGCCGTCACGCACATTATATGCAGCAAAAAGGACATGATGTGACCGGGATTGATCTTTCTGAACAAAGAATAGGCCGCGCACTGACATTGGCTAATGAGAAGCTGCACTTTTATCGTCATGATATGCGCAATGTGTTCCGTGCCAATTATTATGATTATGCCTTCAACTTCTTTACCAGTTTTGGTTATTTTCAGCAGTATCGTGATAATATTATTGCTGCAGATGCATTTGCAAAAGCCTTAAAGCCGGGTGGTAAACTGGTACTTGATTATATGAATATCGAAGTGGTAGCCGCACAGCTGGTACCGGAGGAGCAGAAAGTTATTGATGGTATTTCTTTTGGTATTCGTCGCTATATGGAAGGTGATAAGGTAGTAAAGGAAATTACGGTTACCGATAAGGAAGGGCGTGTACGGCAGCATGAAGAGCGGGTGTCTGGCTTCGGGTTGGAATCATTTCAGCAGATCTTTGCAGATTCAGGCTTAAAGATTACCCATGTCTTTGGCGATTACGCATTGAATGCTTTTGATAAACATAGCTCCCCGCGACTGATCATGGTTTTTGAAAAGAAATAAAATAAATTATTTATAAACTGTTTCGGGCTTCCCTATGGGAAGCCCGAAACAGTTTATAAATATAAGATCATGATTTAGGAGCCGGTTTGCTGCGTTTCCAGCGCCGGTGTGTCCAAAGCCAGGTTTCCGGTTGGGCGATTATATCAGCCTCCAGTACGCGGGTATACAATTCCGAAATCATACCATGCTCTTTATACAGTTGCGGATCCTCTACCAGTATGCGGCTTTCCACATGGTAATAACCCCTTTTTATCCTTTTGATATCGGCGTATACGACCGGTAGATTCAGCTGTATGGCCGCCCGTTCTGTACCCCAGAAAACCGGCGTATCCTGGTTCAGGAAGCGGGTCCAGTATACATTTTTACCGGAAGGAGTTTGATCTGCCAGGAACACCGTAGCCGTCATTTCACCCTTACGCTTGTGCTCCCGCATACCACCAATAACATCACGGTCTGTCAGCAGGCGCGTGTTAAATCGCGTACGGATACGGATGATGAGGTTATTGAAATGCTTGTTGTGCAGCGGACGAAAGATCGCGTATAATTGCTGTGGCGAAACCAGTCCGAAACGGTTACCGCCCCATTCCCAATTGCCATGATGCCCCATGACGATAATGATCGACTGACCTTTATCCGCAAAATGTTTGAATGACGAAATAGCCTCCTCCGTCATCACAAAACGCTTACTCAGCTCTTCGTATGATATGCTGATACTTTTGACCGTCTCCAGGACTAAGTCGCAGAAATAATGATAAAACTTTCTTGCAATGGCCTGTATCTCCTGTTCATTCTTCTCCGGAAATGCATTACGCAGATTCTGTACCACCACCTTTTTGCGATAGCCGATAAGGCCAAACAGCAGGAAGCAGATCGCATCCGATAATGCATACAACAGCCGGAAGGACAGCAGAGAGATGAGATACAGGATCGGGTAGACCAGATAATAGGCTATCATGCGCTTAGGTGCTTATGGTAGGAATTTAGTAACGATCAGGGAAGAGTTTGTGCCTCCGAAACCAAATGAATTGGACAAAAAAGTATCAAAATTCCCTTGTACTGTTTCCGGTATAATATTGATTTTGGCTGTATGCTCATCCGGATTTTCAAAATTGATATTCGGAGCCATGAAGTCATGCTGCATCATCAGCGTAGAGTATACAATCTCGCTGGCTCCCGCCATCCAGCACTCATGCCCCGTCATAGACTTGGTAGAGCTTACCGGTACGTCACCGCCGAATACTTCATAGATCGCTTCTGCCTCCACACCATCACCGGCCGGGGTAGAAGTGGCATGTGCATTGACATAAGCAATTTTGCTGGCTTCCATACCCGCATCAGCCAGGGCCTTATGTATAGAGCGTACCTGTCCGTTGGTACTCGGGTTAGAAATATGTTCACCATTAGAAGAGAAGCCGTAACCGACTACTTCAGCCAGGATGGTAGCCCCTCTGGCCAGTGCCGATTCCAGGCTTTCCAGGATTACCGTAGCCGCACCACCGCCGGGTACTAATCCGTCGCGGTCTCGGTCAAACGGGCGGGAAGCTTTTGTTGGCTCTTGTTCGCGGGTAGAGAAAGTTCCTAATGCATCAAAGTTAGGCATAGAAAAGTCGTTCGTTTCCTGTGCACCACCACAGATCACCCGGTCCTGCAAACCGTTTTTGATAAACAGGTAGCCCATTCCTATGGAGTGAGATCCGCTGGCGCAAGCCGCACTCAGCGAGAAGTTTACACCCGTAAGTTTAAAAATGGTAGACAGGTTCATCGTTACGGTAGAGTTCAGCACCTGGAATACAGATCCAGAGCCCACCATCATAGTATCCTTCTTTTCCCTTACGATGTCGAAGCCCTCAATAACGGGTTTCGCACAACTGTCATTGCCGTAGATAATACCCGTCTCGTGCTGATGTACATAGTCAATATCCATACCAGCCTGTTGCAGGGCCTCCAGTGTGGCGATATATGCATATTCAGCCTGTTCCGGCATCATGATGCGGGAGCGGCGGTCCAGTAGTTTTTTCAGTTCCGGTTTAGGGACCACACCCGACAATGCCGAACGGTAACCCATCGTTTTCCGTTCAGGGATAAATGCAATACCGGACTGACCTTTGAATAAGGAATCTCTTACCGCTTCTTTACCGATACCCAGGCAGGAATAAATACCCATACCTGTAATCACTACACGATGACTCATCTGGAGGAAATTTTGAGCAAATATAAATAAAGGAAATGACAGGGCAATTATGGATTGGAAAGCATAGGCTTATAAATGCTGCGGATAAAAATTTTAAAATTGCTTAAAAAAAGTTTGCAGAATTAAAAAAAGGATCTTACCTTTGCAATCCCAAAGCGGTCAAACAATACGATCGCAGACAGAAAAGGACCGGTAGTTCAGTTGGTTAGAATGCCGCCCTGTCACGGCGGAGGTCGCGGGTTCGAGTCCCGTCCGGTCCGCAAAGAGCTTCACAGAAATGTGGAGCTCTTTTGCTTTTAGCACTATTCCCGTCTTTTATTTGCGTGTAATTATCCAGGTCGCGATTTTTACGCTGTCTTCCTTCTTAAGTTAATATTATTTATTAGATACCACTGGACAATAAGGATCTGATGTGAATTGGATATTTGTTGCCCTTGATGGCGTCTATTTGTTTTATATTTGAACTAAAGTAGCCTAATTACAGAAACGATGACCAACCCCAATAATACAACCTATTTTGCCCCGGAACTACACATTCCAAAGGGCACATTCAATATTGATTTTTACAACAGGTTTGGTGCAACAGAGCATTTTTGTCTGCGTAATGATGATGGCAGCATTCATGTAGCAGAGCTGGAGATAAACGGTGCGATTTTTCATTTGCATGAAACCATGAGAGACGCACTGGAGCCGGTAAGTGCTCATGGAGTAACAACCACTATTGGTTTGTTTGTACCCGATGTAGCAGCTATGATGCAGAAAGCAATCCAGGCAGGCGCGGTGGAAATAAATCCGACTACAGATCATGAGTATGGTTACCGGCAGGGAATGTTTAAAGATCCTTTTGGTCATTACTGGCAGATACAAAAGAAAATCTGATGCAGCCTGATTTTAAATGATATCATATGAGAAAAGTAATTGCAGCATTTAATATGACCCTCGACGGGTTTTGTGATCATACGGCCATTGCGCCGGATGAGGAGATACATCAGTATTATACTGAACTGTTGCGTAGCGGAGATACCATCCTGTATGGGACAACAACCTATCAGCTTATGGAATACTGGCGTACACTTGTGGCGAATCCGAGTGGCAATAAAGCAATGGATGAGTTTGCCCTGGTCATGAATGATATTTCCAAAATCGTATACTCAAGAACGCTTGAAAGTATAGATTGGAGCAGCGCCCGGCTGGCCACGCAATCCCTTGAAGAAGAAGTACTGGAACTCAGGCAGCAGCCCGGTAAGGATATATTGGTCGGCAGCAGAAGCCTGATCATAAGCCTCTTGAACCTCGGTCTGATCGATGAATTACGGCTCATGATTCATCCCGTAATAGCCGGAGGTGGCTTGCCCTTATTTGATCAGATACAGGGCAGGAAAGAACTTCAATTGATCAATACAAAAACCTTTGCTTCCGGAGCTGTATTGCATTGCTATACGCCAGCTACTGAGCCTAAATCCAATACTTAATAGAGGCATATCATTATCCTATCCGATACCGAGTTTTACAGCGAGCTTTACCAGCCCGACCGTACTTTTACATCCCGTCTTTTCCAGTAAATGCTGCCTGTGATTGTCCACTGTTTTTTTGCTGATAAACAGCTTCCGTGCGATCTCCTCACTGGTATATTCTTTTACAATGAGGTTCAGGATTTCTTTTTCCCGCTCTGTTAATTCTTTCAACTGTTCCTCTTGTATCTTCTGCTGGTGATACTGCTTATAGATAATAGGAACAATGTCATCTGAAAAATAGGTACCGCCGTCTGTAATGCGGTGCAGGGCTTTCAGGAGCTCATCTTTTCCGGCATTTTTCAGAATGTATCCGTCCGCCTCGGCAAGGATCGCTTCTTTTATAGCGACAGCATTATTGTACATCGACAGGATCAATACCTGGATGGCAGGAAACTGCTCTTTGACCATCTTGCATAACTGAGTTCCGCTGAGCAGCGGCATGCTGATATCCGTAAGTAATAACTGAAAAGTATCAGGGCATTCAGCGATCATTTCGTAAGCAGCCTGTCCGTTGTTGGCTTCTGCACTGATATGATATTGAGGCGTACCTGCCAGCATATTCCTGATACCATCAATCATCATCTGATGATCATCTGCAATGATGATATTTATTTTTTCCGTTTTATCCATGTTGCGGTAGTGAAATGATGATTTGAGTTCCGGTTAATTGTTCAGATTGTACTTTCATTTCTCCGTCCAATAAATTAACCCTTGCCTGGATATTTTTCCAGCCTATGCCGCTGGAGCTCTTGATACTTTCTGTATCCATTCCTTTGCCGTTATCCCGGATAGAAAACAGGATTTTCTGACTTTGCAGCGTTGCATTTATCTCAATGCTGTTGGCTTCCGAATGTCGTATCATATTATTGACCACTTCCTGTACAATTCTGTAGATTGACAGCTCGTTTTCTTTTTCAAACTGGTGATGCGATATCGGTTCATCAATATGTACCGTCATTTTAGTATTGCCGGAACTGTTGACCCTTTCTGCTAAAGACTGCACTGCAGGAAACAGGCCGAAATGAAGATCTTCCGGAATCAGGTTGTGAGATATACTGCGGACTTCTGCAATGGTTTGATCCACGATATCCTGCAGCTTCTTATTTTCCGGGTTTTGCTCCCCGGCAGAGAGATTCATTTTCACAAGAGACAGCATTTGTCCTACACTGTCATGCAAGTCGCGTGCAATACGGATTCGCTCATTTTGTTCTCCGATAAAAAGCGCCTGGTTCATTTTTTTATCCTCACTTCTCTTTATCCTGCTCAGTTTTGAATAGTATAGTGAATAGGCAAGCACAGCCAGGAATAAGAGCAGCACAACAGCACTAATGATAATGATCTTCTTTTCTGAAACAGCCCTGTTCTTTTCAATCGTTTTGAGCTGGTTGGCAGCCTGCAGATCTCGGTTTTGCTTTTCTTTCTTTGCCGTTTCGTATCGCTCCTGCGCATCATATATGATCCCGGCTTTTGCAACATGATCCAGCGAGTCTTTCAGTGCTATATATTGTTTAATGAAGTGTAGGGAACTGCTGAAATCTCCGGTTTGTTCAAACAAGGCTGCATTGTACTCATAAGCATCTTTTCTTTTCTCCGGGCTTCCCGAAGCTTCGGAATAGTAAAGGCAGGAATCCAGGTATTTACGGGCGAGCGCATATTTTTTTTGCTTTAAGGCCAGATCACCCCAGTTGCCATAGATAGTTGCAAACTGATAATTATCCTGCAATTGTACCGCATAAGCGAGGCTTTTTCGGAAATACATTGCTGCATGCTCAAGCCTGTTTTGCTTTTTGTACGTATTGCCCAGGTTATTGCAGGTGGTACACAATCTCTGGTCATTGCCGGCGGCAACGTTCAATGCTATGAGGTGTGTGGCGATAGCATTTTCATACTCTTTGTTATCATCGTAATTAATGCCCAGTGTATTAAGTAGCCACCATTTTACAACTTGGTAGTTTTTACGTCCTTCAATTATTTGCAGTCCTTTCTGAGCATACTCCTTCCCCTTATTATAATCGCCGAAATCGTGGAAGGCATGAGCAATGTTGCTGTACGCATAAGCCAGTTGTGCAGTATCTTTCGCCTGTTCAAAATAATAAATGCTCTTGTTTAAGTAGCCGATCCCCGATTCAAAAATGTATTTGTTGCATAATACAATGCCGTAATTAAGATTCAGGTAACCATTCCATAAATAGTTGTGCGCGCGTTGAAGGTATACCTGTGCCGTATCATACCAGTCTTTTGCTTTTTCAGGATGCAGCAGGATGATGCCCATATGTACCAGGCAGGCACCTTTACCAGTATATTCATCATTATGAAGCTTTTTAGCCTTATAGAAATATTCCTTTGCCAGCACATCAGCGTGTTCCGGATCTGCATTAATGGACTGATTGATTTTATCTGCTGTTTCGGCAAACCAGATAGAATCGGCTGCAGTAATTTTCTGCCCTGAAGCAGAGATACCGTAAAAGCAGAGCAGAAGCAGGAAAATGAATCTCATAACATTCAATATAGTTTCAGAAAGTTACACATAATATTTAAGTGTAATAATATTGTCGCTATTTAATTTGACGTGTAGATTAGGGTAGCCCGTAATCAAATGGATTGTGCTATTTTATGCTTAGGGAAAAATGGTAGACCATTGATTATTGTACAATCGGGATATCCAGGCTTAGACTGAGTGAGCGCGTTTTTGCCGTACCGTTGTTTCCTGTGGCCAGGTTCGCCAGACCCAGTTCATACTGTATTCTGAAGATATAGATATTCATATGTATGCCTATCCCGTAATCTAATCTCTTTAATTCATTTCCAAAATCAATTTTTTCATTAGCCCCATTGCCAACCCTGTATTTTTTCTGTCCGGATAAGGCATAAGACATATAGGGGCCAATACCGATTCCGTATAATCCGTTAGTATAGGATAGCGGTAGGTTCAGCTGCAAGAATCCGATTTTGATATCGGCCGCAGAAGGCCCCAGGATGGTAGATTTTGCAGTTCCTTTTTTGATAAATTGCAATGCCGGAAACAGGCCATAACCACCATCATCACTGTTATATGTTTTTGCATTAAAAGGAACGAATACAGAGCACCCAAAGTGGTAGCCGATTTTGCCACTGGCATCCTGACGGTTACCATCAATCTGGTGGCGAATGCCGGAGGGGTTGATGCCGCCAAAAATATCCAGGCGTTGGGCCATTGCCTGCGTCGCTAAAATGCAGCACAGCAGTAATGCAGTCCAGGACCTCTTGCCCGGGAAAAAAGCAGTATTGAAACAGGATGTTTTCATAATAAGTCGTTTTATATATTTGTTGAATAGGAATTTTTATTTGGCCTCGCTTGTTTCATAGACCATAATGATAAATTGGTTAGCGGCAGGAGAATTGTCCTTACTGCTTTGTACCGATGCAATTTCAAAAACAGGAAAGGTCAGCGTAGTTACAGAAGTGATCTTCATTCCGGTGGCTGCATCTTCAGTAGTTTTTATTTCATAAAAAGGGTTGTTACTGTATTGACTTTTTATATAGGCTTCAGCATCGGCCTGCAGTTTTTTAGACAAGACCAGCGGCGCTTTCCAGGCTAACCAGTGTGTGCCGGATGATTGCTCCAGGCCAATAGTAAGCTCACCTGTTTTCGGATACATACTGGATCTGTAATAGATCACCCCATCTTCTGTTTTAATGGTTCCGCCGATTATATCTTTAAACCCTCTTTCGGCATGCTTTACTATATCGGCCAGGTCTGTTGTATAATTATGCGTGAGATAGCCATCTCCCAATGGACCACTACCATATATCGTTACAATACATTGACTGTTGGCCGCATTTTTTTTGTCAATACTGTTGCCCACAGACATGATCGGGGCACCCTCAAATCCGTCTTCTTCGTAAAGAATTGTTGCTTTATTCCCCAGCTCATCAGTCTCCTCCTGCAAATAGTAAAAAATACTGTCCTGTGCGACGATTGCTTTCATTAACTCGCCTGCTTCAGCCTGTATTTGCTTTGATTGTGCCATGGGAATCATCCACGTAAAAAGACCTTCCAGATTTTTGCTGGCAACAATATGGGCCGTACCCAGTGGAGGTTTCAGCTTCGATTGATAGTAGATATCCGTACCGTTGGCACTCATCCCGGTTTTAGCACCTGCAATAGATAAGAAGTTGGCAGAAGCATGTACCGCAATATCGTTGATGAATGCTTCTGTGCCCTGCTGTGCCTTTGCTGTAGTGAAGGTCAATGAAAGGGCGAGTAGTAAGAAGGGTATAATTTTGCTCATTTTATGATCCGATTTATGTGGTTTGAGAGATAGTGCTTGGGTTTTATCACCCTGTTGCTACTGCAAAGTAATTGCGTAATCGGACGGTGGCCAATAGGGAGAAATCATCTATCTTATAGGTATAAGTACCTATCGTCCTGTTTCGTAAAGCGGGTATACAGGTCATTTATTTGTTTGCATTTTCATACAAATAATTATCTTTGTATCTAAGATACTTTTGGAATGAGACAAAATAGTAAGGAAGATTTACTTTCCGGCTTCAGGGCCGCCAGCAGACAATACTCCGATGCGTCTATTTTTATGCATGAGGCAATTGCCCGCAAAGCAGGGCTTTCCGGTGCAGATCATAAATACCTGGGATTGATCATGCAGTACCCATCTGTCACAGCAGGTGAGATATCAAAACTAACTGGCCTTACCACCGGCGCAGTGACCGGGCTGATAGACCGCCTGGAGCAAAAGAAGCTGCTGAAAAGACAGTTCAGTAAGGAAGACCGGAGGAAAGTGATCATTGTACCCAATGTGCAAAACAGTATGAAGCTCCTGAAGCCGCTCTTTGAGGAACTGCAGCAGAAAACGACAGCATTGCTTGCTACTTTTTCAGCAGAACAGATACAGACAATTGAACGATACTTCAGTGAGGCGACAATAATCATGAAGGAAACGGCCGATCACTTAAATCAAAAATAATATGACCAGCTTAACCCCACAATATCTAAGCAGGGCGGAGCTCTGGCTCTGTATCACCACGCTCATTTATTTTTTAATGAATGGCGCACAGATTTTTGAAACCATAGTATTTGTGCCCAAATGGGTGCCTTCCCCACCGGATAATTTTAAGCTATTACTGGACGGAAAGGGGACAAGTCTGAAAACGTTCTGGATCGTATTCCATTCCCTGCACGAGATCACCTTTATCCTGGCAATTATTTTCTGCTGGAAGATCGATCCTGTGCGGAGCTGGCTCCTGATCTTATTTGTGATCCACTTCGCAGTCAGGATATGGACATTGTCTTTCTTTGCACCCAACATTATTCATTTCCAAAAAATTGCAGCAACACAAACGTTTTCAGAAGACCTCGCCCGTAAAGTATCGCTATGGCAAAGCCTTAACTATGTTCGGGTCGCTCTTTTTATCGCCATTTCCTGTGCGCTGATTCCTTTGTGTATAAAAGTATTTGCCCTGCGCCCGTAACAGACCGGTGTGGAATGGTACTAACATTAATATTACTTTAGTGTAATTTTAAACCATGGAGCAGATCAGAAAATTCCTTAGCAGTTTTGTAATGCTTAACGATGAGGATTGGAATGTATTCTCTTCGAAATTGAGGAGGACAACATTTCCCAAAAAAGCACTTATCCTTGAAAAAGGCAAAAAAGAAAAGCACCTTTCCTTTATCGAAAAAGGCATCGTCAGGTTTAATATTCCTCGACCCGATTATGACTTTACCTTTGCCTTCGCTTTTGAAAATACATTCTTCAGTGCGTATGATGCCTTCCTCACGCAAAAGCCCTGTTCGTATAATATAGAGGCCATCACCGATTGCGTGTTATGGCAGATTAGCTATGAAGAACTGGCACAGGTATATGAACACACCTCTGCAGGAGACCGCATCGGCCGTAAAATAGCAGAGGCATTGTTTCTTAAAAAGACGAAAAGAGAAATGTCGCTGCTGGAAGATACCGCAACCCAGAGGTATCTTGATCTCCTGGCCGAGCAGCCGTTGCTGATACAATACATACCACAGAAATACCTGGCATCCTACATCGGTATACGGCCACAGTCGCTGAGCAGGATCAGGAAATCAATTAAGTAACATTTGTTCATTGATCGGGGCAGATGGCGATGGTACCTTTGCAGCAGATAACTCTTAAAAATGTACTTATGAAACCACTGTTTGTATTAATCGGCGTTTTTATCTGCGCACTGGCCGGTACAAAGATTTTTAAATCGGAAATTGATAGTAACCTGGCCGGAATAATCGCCCTGTCTGCCATGCTGCTGTTTACTGCCCTGGGGCATTTCATGTTCACCAGGGGAATGAGCGCAATGCTGCCTGATTTTGTACCCTTCAAAATGCAACTGGTTTACCTGACCGGCCTGATAGAGATAGCCGCTGCGATAGGTATTTTTATTCCGGGATTCAGGAAGGTTACCGGCATACTGCTGATCATTTTCTTTATCCTCATTCTTCCTGCAAACATATATGCAGCCATAAAACACCTGAACTACGAAACGGGTAATACAGATGGCAAGGGGCTCTCTTATTTATGGTTTCGCATTCCTTTCCAGGTATTGCTGATCTGGTGGGTATACTACTTTGTCGTTCGTTGATGCGCTTAAAGATGCTTTATATACTGTGTATACCAGGCCGCAGCAGTAATATGAAAATGCTGATCCTGTAAAATGCTTTCTGTCCATATATAGTAGAAGGTATACATCTCATGAAACTTGTTCAGCCCTGCATGGGCAATGATGGCCTCATGCAGTATTGATTTTATTTCGCCGATGACCTTCTGTCTGGTTGCCATTTTGCTGTAATCAACGTTTTTCATGAGCATGGATGCGATCTGCAGGCCCACATCATATTTATTGTGCTCATTTTCCACCTGCTTATACTGGCGGCAGGCTGCGGCCGCCATCGATGGTACTATAGCATAGTCCTTATTGGCCAGGTGCGAAAATATCCGGGACAGAAAGAGGTCATTATAGACATCCTTACGTACATATTTAGACTCTTTGTACAAGAGCATATCCAGCAATTTTTCGGCCTGCTCATGATCTCCTGCTGCAATGCAGGCATTCCTCAGGTTGCCGTAAATGACCAGTTTCATCTCTATAGATAATTGTGCATTGAATTTGAGGAGCTGCATATTGGCGTCCTCAATAGTTTCCTGCAATTCCTTTAGTGCACCCTTATACATATACACGATCAGTCTGTAGCAGATTCTGAAATAAAATACCCGTAACAGGAAGAATGTTGAATGCTGAAACCGTTTCTGTGCAATGAAAGCATCGGCAAGTACTAAGCCGTCCAGGGTCTCCTCAAAATAACCCAGGCCCATGCAGGACGTTACATGTTGCAGAATGCCTTCCAGGTACTCATTCGGCGAAATCAACTGAAAGTCCGGAGCCAGCAGTTTTTTACTGTATTGGTAGGCCTTTTTATGATCCAGCGTTAACCAGTTGTACAGCGAGTGAATGAAGTTGAAGTAATAAATACCCCTTCTGGACTGTATCTTGTTTTCAGCATCCAGTTTATGATTTTTAAGAACGATCTGGTCCAGGCTTTTTCGGGCAGCACCCTTTACATAACCATATTTCTTTTTGATGTCAATGACTTTACTGAAAATGCTTTCCAGTGTATTGACCTCATCAAAGTTTTCAAATATGTTCCGCTCCTCTGTGGTAATGTCCAGTTTATTCCTGGTAGGGGTATCTGAAATGATATTGATCTTCCGCTCCCAGGTGAGGAGCTGCAGCATCAGTCCGAAGTTTTCCTGCCCTGCAGCCGTTTTCTGTGCTTTTCGGAGCAGGATGATGCTCTGTTCCGGCAGGCCCCTGTCATATAGTATTTCTATTTCGCAGATCATATGCTGGACAGAAAGTTCTGTAGAGCTGTTCTGATGGTAGATGCTCAGGCTCTGCATTAGTTGCTGGTATAAGCGGATTTTGGCATTTGAAAATGCTTTTCTGGAAACCATTTCCGGAAGTTGAGCGACTTGACTTTCTGACCCTGATAATGCCTTGAAGAGCTCCAGGTAATATGGTGATTCCTGATGATTCTGGGATTTCAGGTATTGATAAAAATACCTTTTCTCCGCTTTTGACAAGGATTCTATAAGGCTTTTTAAATCATCTCTCTTTAAGTACTTCTTTTCCATAGGTTTGGATTTAAGCTTTCACCAAGATAAAAAATATCTCTGAGCGACTTGACTTTTATAACGAAAAAGATTTCGGATAATAGAAAATTTACATTTATTTCGATAACGACTATTCCCAGAATTCCCAATTTGAACATGCCGATTTAAATCCTAAGTGTAAATCATTAAAACATTTAAATTATGGCTGTTTCTTATTTATTACAGGCACTTCGTGGCTACTGGTCCCTTGTCTTTGCTCCCAACGAAGGCAGGTCTTACCAGAAGAAAATGCGGAGTATGATTGGCTTTGCCGTATTATGTGCTGTCTTCTTTACAGGCAATGTGCAATCCTTTGCACAGGGTCCTGCGCTGGAGTGGGCCAGAAGTATGGGCGGAAGTGATTTTGACAACGGATATGCCGTTTCGGTGACGAATGACGGAAACGTGTTCACCACAGGATTGTTCAGAGGTACCGTAGATTTCGACCCCGGGCCGGCTACGTACAATATAACTGCGGCTGGTGCGACAGGCAATACTCTTTTCGTATCCCGATTAAACAGTTTGGGTGAGTTCGTATGGGCAAAATCATTCGGTAATGCCAAATTTAACTATGCCTATGCTATTGCCAACGACAGAGCTGAAAATGTGTATGTGGCAGGTTACTTCTCCGATACCGTAGATTTTGATCCCGGACCGGGTGTGTATAACCTCATCTCTACCGGTACTGCTTCCGCTTCTGATATTTTTGTCCTGAAACTGGACAAGGCAGGTGGCTTTATCTGGGCCAGAAGAATTGGGGGCACAGGTATTGTAGATCGTGCGTTTAACCTGAAGATAGATAATTCGGACAATGTGCTGGTATCGGGTTCCTTTATTGGTACTGTTGATTTTGATCCGGGAGTAGGGGTGTATAACCTTACACCATTGAATGCCGCTGCCAATGGCTTTGTATTAAAACTGAGTCCGGGTGGTGATTTTGTATGGGCCAAGGACCTTGGTCAGATGAGCCGTACAAATAGCACAGCAACTGCATATGCGATCGCAGTAGACTCTGCTAATAATGTCTTTACCGCCGGCTATTTCAGAGATACCGTAGATTTTGATCCTGGTCCTGGTCAGGCTAAATTGGGTGCGAAGGGCACAACATCCAATGACGATATTTTTGTATTGAAGCTGGATTCTGCCGGTACTTATAACTGGGCGAAAAGCTTCGGATCTAAAAAACTGGATCAGGGTTTGTCCGTCGCGGTAGATCCGATGAATAATGTATATTTTACCGCAGCCTTTAATGATACCATTGACTTCGATCCCGGACCGGGCACTGCAGAATTAATGGCGGCCAGTGCGACAGATCAGTCTGTTGCGATTGTAAAACTGGATAATAATGGCAACCTTATCTGGGCCAAAAACGTAAGCGGATATGGCGCCTGTACATTGGATAAAAACTTTTCTTTCTCGATCAAATCCGATCATCTGGGCAATACCTATACCACAGGCTATTTCTGCGGTAGTGCAGATTTTAGCCCGGGTACACCGGGAGCGTCCATTACCTCAAGTGGCTCAACCGATATATTCATGATGAAACTGAAGCCTACCGGTGATTTTGTATGGGTAAGACAAATGGGCGGACTGGATATCGATGTAAGCCGTTCTTCAGTTTTAGACAATGCAGGCAACATATATACCACCGGCTGGTTCAAAGGAACCTCCGATTTTGATCCTGCTGTAGCAGGCACTTCTTTGCTGACGTCTGTAAATAATAGTTTCGATATTGTAGTAATGAAATTCAGTTGTGGCGACACCACAGTATCTACGATTACAGATACTACCGACTGTCTGGGTTATACGCTGAACGGAACCACATATACCAGCACCGGTATATATACAGTAACAATGCCTAACAGCCTGGGTTGTGACAGTATAATCACTCTAAACCTGACAGTGCTGCCGGTAGGAAATATAACGGTTGTAGTGAATAATAATAAACTGGAAACAGTGGAGAGCTTTACTACGTATAAATGGATGAGAAACGGGCAGCTGATCAGCGGCGCTACAGATAGTACTTATGCCTATACGCAGAATGGAGACTACCGGGTAATCGTAACCAATGCAAATGGCTGTACCGATACATCTGATATTTATGTGGTGAATACCGTATCGATTAATGAAGGTAAATCTGTACTGGCCAACCAGATCAGGGTATTCCCTAATCCGACCAGCGATATGGTTAATGTACAATCGCCCGTAAACGTAAATGTAACCATTATAGATATTAAGGGAAGAACAGTAAACCAGGTTAGCAATGCAAGCCGTTTCTCTATGAAAGAGTTGCCTGCAGGTCTGTATTTACTGCGCATTACGGATAAGGACGGACAGTTGATTAAGACAACCAAAGTCACTAAGCAGTAATCATTCTTAGATATTGATTGAATTCATGTATTTTTTCAAAAAGGGCTCCACTATAATGTGGGGCTCTTTTTTATATCATGAACAGGACTTTTGAAACACAAATAATCAACTTAAATTTGGAAGAGTATTGATACAAAGTATTTTTACCTGAAACTATTTGTTGTATCATAATGTACTGGCTAATGCTAAACATGTAAAATATGCGAAATCTGATATTTGCTTTTATACTTTCCCTGATTTGCCAAGGCGCATTTGGGCAGAAGGATAGTATTGTCGGTAGGGACGAATTATTATTTGAGAAAGCGCTCCTACTTCAAAACTTAATTGATAAAGAACTATACCTGGATGATGTTATAGCTGAAAATGATACTAATGTGAATACAAAGGGAAGTATTGTTGAAATCAAAGAAACAATACAGGAAAAGGCAATTGAGTTATATCAGGAATTGATAGACAGTTTCCCAAGATCCTGCCTTGTTCCCAGAGCATTAAATAATAAAGGATTCACAGAATTATCTATTAAAAATATTAATGCAGCTAAACTATCTTTTCAGAAGATTATAGAAAGTAGTGCAGATGATATGGAAAACGGAGGAATCGGTGATGGAATTATGGCTGAGCAATTTACTAACTATAAAAACAGGGCATCAAAAATATTAGCAGAAATATGCATTGAGGAAGAAAAATTTAAAGAAGCAATTTCTTATTTGGATCTGACACAAAAATTTCCGTACAGACATTTTTGCGGTAATGAGTATGCAGCCGATAGATTGAATATGTGTGTATTATATGCTAAGTGTTTTGTAGGACTTAAGGATACATCTAAAGCGTTGAAAGTATTGTTACCTAAGTTGTTGGATAATGACTTCGCCGATAACTCGGCTGTTGTTTACCTGACGACTGAAATATTGTTGAAGAAATACTCTAAAGATAGACTCAGAACACTTTACGAGAAAGCATTTAAATCTTATAAAGTCAAGGATATAAAAAGAGAGAAGTCATATGCGGATAAAGTGTATTACATAAAATTTCTTGGGGTCAATATTGAATTCAATTATTGGGAATTTAGCACGTTGCTTGAAGAAGATGAAGAAATTAAGATAGATAAGATTTGTAAAACATCGAAATTTTTTGACATGTTGAAATAGATATGCAGGAAAGATTTTACAGACTTTTCAATTGATAATTGAAACTTCCATTACATAAATTCGGCCAGTTATTTAATAGCTGGCCGAATTTATGTAATAAAGCTAGTTTTTACCTGCCAGCTTTCCGCCGATATAAGCCATAGGAATATATGCAGCAACCAGGTCAAGGATTGTATACCATACCGGTGAAGGGAGCATAATGACATTGGCAATGCCGCCCACCAGGAAGAAGATACCGATCACCATAGCGAAACGCATCTTGCGCTTACCTGCAATCAATGCCGCAATCCAGGCGCCGACAAGGGTACCCAGTGCATGAGCCAGGAATGGGAAAATAAAATGTTTCGGTTCGAACAGGTGCATAGAGGCTTTCAGCCCTTCGGTAGTCGTTACATCTGCTCCGTTTGGTGGAGGAATGATGGAACCACTGATCATGATCAGGCCCATATTAACCATACTGCCTATAATCAGGCCGGCAACTATGGCCAGGATGTTTCGTAAAATCGGGTGCATGTTTTCTTGTTTTAAGTGAACCGTAAAAATAATACAATAGTTTATAATCTTTCATGACCGGATAATATCCTGACTGGTATTTTATGGGATGGCTGTTTGTTTTCGTTTTCCTATATTTGGGAAATTGTTCAAAACATTTATACATGAAAAAACTATTGCTCCTGTCAGCAATTACCATAGCTGGTAGTTCGCTGAGCTTTAATGTAATTGCGCAACAAAACAGTCGCATTATTGATGTAGATAAGTTCACAGAAAAGCAGGTTGAAGAGCTGGAGAAAAATATTCCTAATGATGGCTGGGTACAGTTGAACTACCAGGGTAAAAGCTACATTGCCAACTGTTCCAATAAAGATTACCGTATGAATATTGGCCTGGTCTGTGCCGATGGTAAAATTAATCCATTCTTTATTATAGAATATAGCAGCAGCTACCGGGATGGAGATTATGGTGGAATTGATTTTGCCAGTTCCCGTACCCCTTCTTATACCGATCTTAAAGTAATGGTAGATGGCAAGCCTTTCGGAAATCCTTTTTCAGATAAGGGGAAAGCAAACGCCAGTTCGTTTATAGAAGCACTAAAGAAGGGCAGTAAGCTCACTATGTCTTTTTATGATACAGAGTTTAATCCGGAAACCGGTAAAGATGAACTGAAACTAAATCGCTCTATAGATTTTAAAACAACACATCCCGAAATGCTGGATACCAAAGTTGATTGTAATGATTAAATACAACAATGGCCATGCATCATGCATGGCCATTGTTGTATTTAATTTTAAGCGCTTTTTACCCGGTCTGGCGCAACGCATCAATAGGATGAATGCTGGACGCCCGTATAGCAGGGTACAGGCCCGCCAGCAGGCTAATGATGATCGAAAATAAAACAGATCCGCCGATCAACCACCAGGGAAAGGAGAACATGTCTACAAATTCATCCGCGTTTTTCATATACTGATTGTTGACAATCAGGTTGGCAATACGCGTCAGCCCGTAGCCTAAAGAGATACCGCCCAGCGCGCCCACCAGGCCAATGAAGCCTGCTTCAAAGAAAAAGATCATACGTATATCGCGGTTCTTTCCGCCTACAGCCTTCATAATACCAATCTCCCTTTTGCGTTCCAGGATGCTCATTAGCATTGTATTGATGATGCCGAAACCCGCTACCAGCAAGCTGATCAATCCGATAATGCCCAGTACGCTATCCAGGATGAGGAAGGCCTTTTTCATTTCGGCCAGGCCATCGTCAACAGCAAAATAATTGATCTTCTGCTTGTCCAGGAACTTTTTAAGCTTACCCAGGTCATCCATGCTTTTTGTTTTTACATAAACGGAGACGTATTGGTTGCCTTTGTTTTTATTGCTGATCATATCACTGATCCGGTCAAAGCCCAGTGAGGGTATTTTCTTTGCAGTGTTTATGGGTAAAATAATTTCCTCCCTCATCGCCGGGCCGGAGAATTGCTCCTCCTTAAGAATACCGACAATCTTCACCTTTGTCTCTTCTTCCCCGATCATATTTTCAATACCACCCATCATGGCAAATGGTGAGCTGCTTTTAAGAGACGCACTATATAAAGACAGTTCTTTGCCGATAATAGTGTCGGACAGTGCAAGGGTCAGGGCAGTATCGGTTTGCTGGTAATGAGCCAGTTTGTCTTTAGTACAGACTTCAAGGCCAAGCTGGCGCAGGAAGTCAAGGCTGACAATAGCCTCTAGTGCCGAGTCGCTGGAAAAATAACGCCCGTCATATAACTGGTTGTATGGTGGATACTTCGCCATAGACATAGGCAGGCTGCCTATATTGGTTTCCGAAGTATCATGGTACAATGCAGCCCGTACGGGAATAGTTAAGCGTGGGTATGCGATCGCTACCTCCGGTCTTTTTTGTATGGAGGCAATCAGGGAGTCGTTCAGTGGCACTGCCGATTCTGTTTTTTGTTCCGGTTTGTTCCGGCCCCTTGGACCACCTTTAAAATTGAAGGCTTTGGTAGAGATCGTCAGGCTGGTAAAGAGATCGTTCGACTTGAATTTGTCCGTAATATTCCGTTCCAGGCCTATGCCAAAGCTGACCATTGAGATCAGCGCGCCGATGCCGATAATAACACCGATCAGCGTAAGCATAGTTCTTAAGCGGGTACGCCAGAGATTCTGGCGGGCCATCGTGATGAGATCTGAAATGGTCATAGGTAATAAATTATAGTTCAGGAAGATTGTTTAACTGTTCATCGCTTACTCACTCAGTAAGCCATCTTTTATAGTCAGGATGCGGTCTGCAACCTGTGCCGCAATTTCCTGGTCATGGGTAATCATAATAATCGTTTTACCTCTTGTCTTTAAGGATAGCAGAATATCCAGTATTTCCTGAGTAGTGGCAGAGTCGAGATTGCCCGTCGGTTCATCCGCAAGCAGTACTTTGGGATCATTGACCAGTGCCCTGGCAATAGCTACCCGCTGTGCCTCACCTCCGGAAAGTTCGTTAGCCTTATGGTGCATCCTGTCTCCCAGTCCAACCAGCTCCAGTGCCTGTTGTGCCTTTTGTTTTCGCGCTGTTGTTGCATAACCTGCAAAAATCAGCGGTAACATCACATTCTCCAGTGCCGTTTTGGAAAAGATCAGGTTGAAGGACTGGAATATGATACCAATATTATTTAAGCGATGCAGTGCATATTGGTTGGCATTGAACGAACTGATATCGGTTCCTTCAAACAGGATCTTGCCGGACGTTGCGGTATCCAATCCTGCGAGCAGGTGCAGCAGCGTCGATTTTCCCGAACCCGATTTTCCGACAATCGCTACGAATTCACCTTCCCGTATCGTGCAGCTGATATTATTGGAGGCCACGATCTGGTGCTGCCCTTTACCGTATATTTTATTGACTGAAACTAGTTCTATCATGTCGTGATTTATATAAATGTCCAAAGCGTAGATGCGCTTTACTTAGTTATTGACGCCCCGTAATTCATGATGCGTTGTATTGCGCAGGTCATGTCCATACTCGTATACCGATTTCAGGTTGGTGAGGTAGAAGGTCCAGCCCTCGACACAGCCAATGCGTATGCCGAATTGTGAGGCCTCATCTGTAGGAATATTATGCTGGCGTAAGCGCACCAGTGTATAGTCACCTGCAGGCTCAAGTTGCACATCGACCAGGCAGTTGCCGGCAAAGGAGAATTGCAGGAAATCCTTGCCATTGGCCTCCCGGATTTCGCCATGCTCTGTCTCTTCGTAGAAATACCAGCGCCAGGCATAAGTATCTCCGGTATGTACCGTTTCCTCAGTAGCTAAGGGTGCCTCGTTCCTCAAGTATGTGCATTCCTGAAGAAACCATTTTTCCACTTGCCCCGCCTGTGTCCAGGCATGATACATATCCTGTATCCCGGCTTTGACAGCGATTTTTAGTTCAAAAGAAGTCCAGTCCTTTGCCATAATATAATAAATTTAAGCATTCAGGTTATTTTGTATCCATTCCTGTTTCAGCAGAGAATAGCAGTCCGAGTCCTGGCTGATGCCATCAATGACATAGTCTTCCCGCATCGTACCTTCGAAAGTGAAGCCATAATGGCGCAGCAGCTTTACAGAAGGTGTATTCTCCCGGCCTACCAGCGCCGCAATGCGATGCAGCCCCAGGTGTTCATAGCCATATTGCAGTACGGCATGTAGCGCTTCTTTCATATAGCCTTGTCTTTTATCCTCCTCATGATGCAATCCGTAAAACAGTTCAGCACGGCGATGCGTGCTGTTCCAGGTATGAAAGCCACAATCCCCGAGCGGTAATCCGGTTTGTTTAGAGATCAGCAGGAAGAAGAAAAGGGATAAGCGATTGGTCTCCATTCCGCGCTCATGCATGTTCTGGTAGTGCGGCAGCCCTGATTCATCAATACCCAGGAAAGCCATGATCTCTTCCGGAGTATGGTGTTCAAATAACTCGTGAATCTTTGCTGGATTTACACCTTTCAGGATCAGGCGCTCTGTTTGGATAATAATCGGTTCGTTCATCTTCTAACGCAAGTATTTTGTGCTGCATAAAATTATCGCATTTAGTCCAATAATGCTGCTTTTTCTTTACTGTGCCGGTAAGCATTCGGAGATAAAAAATGGCTGTAATCCAGTCCTGTACTGAGGTCAGTGCCGGAAAGGTAATCCGGGCAATAGTCTGCGTTTTTAAGGTTGAAATGTTTGATTATCAATGGAGCGCGTATGTAGTAATTTAATCATTTTTTAAGAAAAATAAAAATGAATGAACGTTCATTTTTTGAAATTAAAAGGTTAGATTTGTTAGGACTATGGTGCAAGACAAGAAACAGGCGATTTTGAAAGGCGTATTGAAACTGGTGAACCGGGTAGGGTTTTACCATATCAGTATGAAGATGGTTGCAGCAGAAGCCGGAGTGGCTGCAGGTACCATCTATTTATACTTTAAAGGGAAGGAAGAGCTGATCAACGAATTGTATACGATGATCGTTTCCGAGTTTAACGAAAGTGTGCTGGATGCTTACGATCAGGATAGTCCGATTAAGGAAGTATACCGAGCTATGATGTCCCGTGCAGTACTGTTCTATCTGAATAATAAAGACTATTTCAGTTTTATAGAACAATATACCTATGCTCCTTTTCTGTTTAAGGAGAACCAGGAACAGAATTTTATGCTGCTGCTGCCCTTATATAAAATGATGCGGGCCGGTAAGAAGCAGAAGATGATCAAAAACCTGCCCGATGCCGTATTGCTGTCGATGGTACATGGACCTATGAATACAATGCTGAAGATGCACTTTGCCCGTAAGACCGACCTGACGAAAGCAGCGGTACAGAACAAATTTTATAATGCCTGCTGGGAGGCTATCGCAGCACATAATTAAGCAAACAAATAAACATATATAACAATGACGAACAGAACCATTAAAAAAGTAGCCGTACTGGGCTCTGGTGTAATGGGCAGCCGTATAGCCTGCCACTTTGCCAATATAGGGCTGGAAGTATTGTTGCTGGATATTGTACCAAAGGATGCTCCGGAGGGCGATACAAAAACCAGGAATAAGATAGTGAATGATGCACTGACCTTCGCACTGAAGTCAAATCCCTCGCCGATATACAGCAAGAGATTTGCACAGCGCATCAGTACGGGAAACTTTGATGACGATATGCAGCGTATAGCCGATTGTGACTGGGTTATAGAAGTAGTCATTGAACGCCTCGATATTAAAAAACAGGTATTTGAGAAAGTAGAACGCTACCGTAAACCGGGTAGTCTGATCACCTCTAATACCTCCGGTATTCCTATCCACCTGATGGCTGAAGGACGCAGTGAGGATTTTAAACAACATTTCTGCGGTACGCACTTTTTTAATCCCCCGCGTTACCTCAAGCTTTTAGAGATTATCCCGACCAATGATACTTTACCGGAAGTTACAGATTTCCTGATGCATTACGGCGAAAAATTTCTTGGCAAAACTACGGTACTGGCCAAGGATACGCCGGCATTCATCGGTAACCGTATCGGAGTGTTCAGTATCATGAGCCTGCTGCAATATGTAGTCAAATCAGGTATGACCATCGAAGAGGTAGATAAGCTGACCGGTCCTGTAGTGGGTCGTCCGAAATCGGCTACCTTCCGTACAGCCGATGTGGTGGGGCTCGATACACTGGCCTTGGTCGCCAATAGTCTGGTAGAGAATGTGCCGGACGATGAAGCAATTGAAGCCTTAAAGGTTCCGGAATTCGTCAATAAAATGATCGCGAATAAATGGCTGGGCAGCAAAACAGAACAGGGGTTCTTTAAAAAGGTAAAAGGCGAAGGCGGTAAAAGTGAGATTCATGCATTGGATCTGAACACAATGGAATACCGTCCGTCAAATAAAGTAAAGTTTGCCGCACTGGAAGCCAGTAAGCCTGTAGACGACCTGAAACAGCGCCTGAAATTACTGGTGAATTTTAAAGATAAAGCAGGCGAGTTTTACCGCGCCACCTTGTATCCATTATTTATATACTCTGCTAACCGTATTCCTGAAATCTCAGATGAACTCTATAAAATAGATGATGCCATCAAAGCTGGTTATGGCTGGGAGTTAGGGCCATTCGAAACCTGGGATGCCCTGGGTGTAGCGGATACTGTAAAGGCACTGCAAGACGCAGGACATACCGTTCCTGCCTGGGTTACAGAGATGCTGAGCGCTGGTCATACTGCTTTTTATAAAATAGAAAATGGTAAGCGCCTGTATTATGACATCCCTTCAAAATCATATAAGATCATTCCGGGTACAGAAGACTTCATCCTGCTGGATAATATCCGCGAGAGCAGTACCATCTGGAAAAACAGCGGAACCACTATTACCGATCTGGGCGATGGTATCCTGAACCTGGAGTTCCATACCAAGATGAACAGCATCGGTGGTGAAGTAATAGAAGGCATTAATAAAGCCATTGACCTGGCTGAACAGCAATATAAGGGACTGGTGGTATCCAATAACGGTGCCAACTTCAGTGCAGGCGCCAACGTGGGTATGATCTTCATGATGGCTGTTGAACAGGAATTTGATGAGCTGGATTTTGCCATCCGTCAATTCCAGAACACGATGATGCGTATCCGTTATTCCTCTATACCAGTAGTAGCCGCACCGCATAATATGGCGCTGGGCGGGGGCTGTGAGCTTTGTCTGCATGCAGATAAAGTAGTAGCACATGCCGAAACCTATATGGGATTAGTAGAGTTTGGTGTAGGATTAATACCCGGCGGTGGCGGTACTAAAGAATTTGCTTTACGCCTGTCTGACGAGCTGAAGGAAGGTGATGTAGCACTGAATGCATACAGAGATCGCTTCCTGACCATTGGTCAGGCAAAGGTATCCACTTCAGCGGAAGAAGCGTTTGAACTGGGTTACCTGCGTCGTGGCAAAGACAGGGTAGTGGTATCTTATAACCGTTTACTGGCCGAGGCTAAGGCCGCTTGCCTGGAACTGGCTAATGCAGGATATGTAAAGCCACAGCAAAGAAAAGATATCAATGTATTGGGTAAAACGGCTTTAGGGTTGGCCTATCTCGGAGCTAACTCCATGATGAGTGGAAATTATATCAGCGAACATGATGTAAAGATCTCGCAGAAATTGGGCTATGTACTGGCCGGGGGCGATCTGTCACAGCCTACAGCAGTGAGCGAACAGTATCTGCTCAACCTGGAACGACAGGCTTTCCTGAGTCTTGCTGCAGAACGCAAAACCCTGGAGCGCATACAGTCTATTTTGAATGGAGGAAAAGTGTTGAGGAACTAGAGGTTTTAGATATTAGTTTAGGAGATGTTAGATTTTAGATTAATGAAGTGGTATTGTCAGCATATCTTATCATCTAAATTCTATAAATCTAATTTCTAAAACTCTAATATCTGATCTCAATAAAAGTCTAACATCTAAAAACTAAAATACCAAACTACCAAACTACACCAACATAAATGCATAAACTAAAGGATCTGAAAATATGGAACAGAGCTCTTGAACTGTGTATAGATATTTATAAAGCAACTCAGGATTTTCCAAAACAAGAAACGTATGGCTTGACAGCACAAATGCGCAGAGCAGCAGTTTCTATTTCTTCCAATATTTCTGAAGGAGCGGGTAGACATACTAACGGACAATTTATTCAGTTTTTAAGTTTCGCTACCGGCTCGGCATATGAGTTGCAAACACAGTTACATATTTCTAACAGACTCAATCTGATACCCGATGATGAAATGTGCAGGCTTGAAAATAACTTAAATGAATTGCTTAAAATGATTTACGTTTTTAAACAGAATTTGATAACAAAACCTGTAAGATAGAAGCACTTAAATACGGACAATTTAATATCTAACGATCTAATATCTAACGATCTAAAAAAAGGAAAAAATGAATGCATATATAGTAGCCGGATACAGGACAGCAGTAGGTAAAGCGCCCCGTGGCGGATTCCGCTTTACCCGTCCAGATGTACTGGCATCAAACGTAATCAAACACCTAATGGCTTCCTTGCCACAGATCGCACACGAGCAGGTCGATGATCTGATTGTGGGCAATGCCATGCCGGAAGCAGAGCAGGGGCTGAACTTTGCCCGCTTTGTTTCGCTCATGAGCTTCGATACAGATAAAGTATCTGCCATGACGGTGAATCGTTATTGTGCCTCCGGTCTGGAAACCATAGCCATAGCGGCATCCAAGATACATGCCGGTCAGGCAGATTGTATTGTGGCCGGTGGATCTGAAAGCATGAGCCTGATCCCTATGGGGGGATGGCGCGTAGTACCCGATGCAGATCTGGCACTGGCACATCCTGATTACTATTGGGGTATGGGACTGACTGCAGAGGCGGTAGCTAAAGAATATAAGGTAAGCCGTGAAGACCAGGACCAGTTTGCCTTTCAGTCACATCAGAAAGCAATCAGAGCGCTGGCTGAAAATAAGTTTGCAGACGAAATCGTTCCGGTAAACATCATTGAAAATTATTTCGACGCGGCAAGTGGGACCAAAAAAACTCGCGAATTTACGGTAGCAGCAGATGAAGGTCCGCGAGCAGATACTTCTGTAGAAGCCCTGGCTAAATTAAAGCCTGTATTCGCCGCAGGCGGTTCCGTAACAGCCGGTAACTCCTCCCAGACCAGTGATGGTGCTGCTTTTGTGATGATTGTCAGTGAAAAATTCCTGAAAGAAAATAACCTCACTCCGATCGCCCGCTTGGTCAGCTTTGCTACCGCCGGAGTGCCGCCGCGCATCATGGGTATCGGTCCGGTATTTGCCATTCCAAAGGCACTGAAGCTGGCGGGTCTGAGCCTGAACGACATCAACCTGGTGGAACTGAATGAGGCTTTCGCATCACAGTCCCTGGCTGTAATCCGTGAGCTGGGCCTGAATCCCGACATCATTAATGTAAATGGTGGTGCGATCGCCTTAGGGCACCCTTTAGGTTGCAGCGGTGCTAAACTGTCGGTGCAAATCCTGAATGAACTGAAAAAAAGAAACCAGAAATACGGCCTGGTAAGTATGTGTGTCGGTACCGGACAAGGTGCTGCTGGTATATTTGAAATGCTGTAACCCTAATCTGTAACAATTTAAACTAATTATAGTCATGAGCAACGAAGCAAAAACAGCCTTGAAAGGAGGCGAATTCCTGATCAGAGACACTAAAGCAGAAGACATCTTTATCCCGGAAGACTGGAACGAGGAGCAGCATATGATTGCTGATATGTGCCGCGAATTCCTGGAACAAAATGTATTTAACCAGTTAGATAAAATTGATCAGCAGGAAGAAGGCCTGATGCCTTCCCTGCTGGATAAGGCCGGAGCACTGGGCCTGCTGGGCATGAGTGTGCCGGAAGCTTATAATGGTTTTGGAAAAGATTTTGTCACTTCCATGCTGACCACAGAAGTGCTGGGTGCAGGACATTCCTTTGCGGTAGCACTGTCTGCACACACAGGTATCGGTACCCTGCCGATCCTGTATTATGGTAATGAAGAACAGAAGCAAAAATATGTAAGCAAACTGGCTACCGGAGAATGGAAAGGCTGCTACTGCCTGACCGAGCCGGATGCCGGATCAGATGCTAATTCCGGAAAAACAAAGGCAACCTTGTCTGCCGACGGAAAATTTTATATCTTGAATGGGCAGAAGATGTGGATCACCAATGGCGGCTTTGCAGATGTGCTGATCGTATTTGCTAAAATAGATGATGATAAAAACCTGAGTGCATTTATTGTGGAAAGAACATTTGAGGGCATCGCATTTAATCCCGAAGAACATAAAATGGGGATTAAAGGCAGCAGTACCCGCCAGATCTTCTTTACAGACTGTAAAGTGCCGGTTGAAAACTTATTATCTACCCGTGAGAATGGCTTTAAGATTGCCGTAAATATCCTCAACCTGGGTCGTATTAAACTGGGAGGGGCTGCAATCGGAGCTTCTAAAGAAGTGATCAGCAAATCGGTGAATTATGCCAATGAGCGCCAGCAGTTCGGTCGTTCCATATCAAAGTACGGAGCAATCAAGTATAAGCTGGCAGAGCAGGCCATTCGTACCTATGCCAGTGAAGCGGCTACATACCGTGCCAGCCAGAATATAGAAGATGCTACCAAAGCTTATATCGCAGAAGGTATGGACGAAGCACAGGCCAAGCTCAAAGGAACAGAACAGTTTGCCATTGAAGCAGCCATGATCAAAGTGCATGCTTCCGAAACGCTGGATTATGTATCTGATGAAGGTGTACAGATCTATGGTGGTATGGGTTACAGCGCAGAGGCACCGATGGACAGAGCCTATCGCGATGCCCGCATCAACCGCATCTTTGAAGGTACCAATGAGATCAATCGTATGCTGTCTGTAGATATGATGCTGAAACGTGCGATGAAAGGAGAACTGGACCTGATGGGACCGGCACAGAAAGTAGCCGGAGAACTGATGAGCATTCCGGATTTCAATACAGTAGAAGAGGGTGGCTTTGCCAAAGAACATAAATATATCGGGGGCTTTAAAAAAGCAGTACTGATGACCGCAGGGGCAGCTGTACAGAAGCTGATGCAAAACATGTCCAAAGAACAGGAAGTGATCATGTACCTGGCTGATATGCTGATCGAAACTTATGTTGCAGAATCGGTGTTGCTGCGGGTAGAGAAAGTCGCCCTGGAACATAATGATGAGCAGGCAGCGCTGAAAGCAGACATGGCAAGGGTATACATCTTTGATGCGGCAGAGCGCATTTACAGTGCAGGACGCAATGCCCTGAACTCCTTTGCCGAAGGCGATGAGCGTAGAATGATGATGATGGGCTTGAAACGCTTTACCAAAGTAGACGATTTCAATACCGTAGCTGCACGCAGAAAAGTAGCGGATAAATTGATTGAAGCGAATAAATACTGCTTTTAGCAGATCAAAAATATTGCAGCATGGATGATATTATCCATGCTGCATCACCCAAAACCAAACAACAATTACTCACATTCTCAATTTTCACAGCATGAAGAAAGGATTTATTTTTTCCGTTGCAGCAGTAGCCCTGTCTTCGGCCACCCTGCATGCAGGCAGCTTCCAGCTCAACCTGCAGGGGCTGAGACAAACCGCTATGGGCGGTAGTGGCGTCGCTTTTCCATGGGATGTTTCCACTATATTTTATAACCCCGGCGGACTGGCTCGCTTAAATGGTATACAGGCTTATGCCGGTGTATTTGGTGTCTCTCCGACCGTACGCTATGTACCGGATAACTCTGGTGATACCTATGCGGAAACCAAACGACATTTGTCTACTCCTTTCGCTGTGTATGCAGGCGGTACTTTGTCTAAAGACAGTCGCTGGGCACTGGGGCTGGGCATTTACACACCTTTCGGCAGCAGTGCCAACTGGGGCAATGACTGGACCGGGCGCTTTATTACCCAGTCTATTTCTTTGCAGAGTATCTATTTTCAGCCCACAGTAAGCTATCGTATCAATGACCTGATCTCTGTAGGTGCAGGATTTGTATATGGTACAGGCTCCGTTAAGATTAAAAAGGCCCTGCCTGTTCAGGATATGAACGAAACAGAAGGACAGGCCGTATTGGACGGAAAGGCCAATGGTGTAGGCTTTAATGCGGGTGTGCATATCAAAGCTTCCAATAACCTGCAGTTCGGTTTATCTTACCGTTCAGGCGTGCGCATGAAAGTAAATGGTGGTGATGCCAGCTTTACAGTACCTGCTGCACTGGCTACCAATTTCCCCAGAACAGCCTTCGATGCTACCTTACCGCTTCCCGGTATTTTAACCCTGGGTGTAGCTGCTAAAGTGACTCCGAGATTGACGTTACAAGGTGATCTTGTTTGGGCAGGATGGAAAAGTTATGATTCCTTAAAATTTGATTTTGTACAAAACACCGCTTCCCTGGCTGATTCCAAAGAACCTAGAATATACCGGAATACACTGGCTGTAAGAATTGGCGGACATTATGAAATCTGTAAACAATTTGCCGTAATGATCGGTGGTGCGTATGATCCGACACCAAGTAATGCACGCTATGTATCTCCGGATGCAGTAGATGCAGACCGCTTCTCCTTATCGGCTGGTCTTAGCTATGCAGTGATGGATAAGCTGAGCATAATGGCAGCAGTAAACTACACCACTACTGCAGGAAGACAGGTGAAATATGAACCGGCTAACTTTTCCGGTGAGTATCAAATCAAGAGCCTGGTACCGGCAATAGGTGTTACGTACAAATTTTAAGTGAATCCCTAAATAATTCAGAACATATGAAAGCTTCATATATACCTTTAATTGCAGCGGCCGCAATGCTGGCTTCCTGCAAACCCACCATTAAAGGAGTGACTCCTTCCAGTGGTGAGGCCAATTTCTCTTATTATGTAGCCATTGGTAACTCGCTGACCGCGGGCTATGCTGACGGATCATTATACCGCAGCGGACAGGAGAATTCTTATCCGGCAATGCTGGGTAAACAGTTTATGACTGTAGGAGGTGGCGAGTTCCGTCAGCCCTTATTGCCCGGAAATGCAGGCTGGCCGGCACCTAAGCGTGTGCTGGGCTATACCACCAGTTGTGATGGTGTAACTGGTCTTGGGGTAAAATTATATGCCGGTGCATCTGATACCAGCGGTAGTGCCACTAATATTTCCGGACAGGGGCCATTCAACAACCTGGGTGTACCCGGTATCCGTTGTGTGGATTATACCGTAGCAGGTTATGCAGCTATAGCACAGGCCCTTGCGGGTGTAGGCTATGCGGCACGTATGTATCCGCATCCCGCAACTGATCGTCCTATCGATATCGCAGCAGCCAGTAATCCTACATTCTTTACCATGTGGCTGGGCAGTAATGATGTACTGGGCTATGCTACAAATGGTGGTGAAGGTAATGGTACCGGAGGGGCAATGCCTACAGATATTTCTACTACCGCAGCGTTCGAAGCGTCCTACAATGCAGTGGTTGATGCTATGACCCTGAAAGGTGCCAAAGGTGTGCTGATCAATATTCCTGATGTGACTACCATCCCATACTTTACAACTATTCCGGGCAGAGGGCTGGTATTGACTAGCCAGACACAGGTAACTGCATTGAATGCAGCTTATGCACCACTGGGTATTACATTCGCCCTGGGAGCCAATGCGTTTATTATCCAGGATCCTGCAGCACCCGGAGGTTTGCGCCAGATTAAGAGCAATGAATACCTGCTGCTGACTTTGCCTCAGGATTCATTGAAGTGTGGCGGCTGGGGTAGTGTTAAGCCTATTCCTAAGAAATATGTGCTGGATGAAACTGAAGTGGGTTATGTACGCTCTGCTACCAATACTTTCAATGAGATCATCCGCTCAGCAGCTATCCGTAAAGGTTTGGGTTATGTAGATGCACATAGTTATCTGGGTACCCTGCAGGCTGGTATTCGTTTTAACGGAGTTACGCTGACACCGACATTTGTTTCCGGAGGTGCCTTCTCCCTGGATGGTGTACACCTTACACCAAAAGGATATGCGCTGATGGCAAATGAAATTATCAGGGTAATCAATAGTACTTATAAATCTTCAGTACCTCAGGTAGATATCAATAATTATAATGGCGTACTGTTTCCTTAAATAAACATACAGATACATTAAAGTCACACCGGTAGAACAAACATGCAGTGCAAGATTGCAGATTGATAACAGAAAAATTGTAGATTATGAATACACCACACAGACTGTTCGATTGTATGGAGTTGCAGGCAGCAGCTCCTAAACCCGATCTCCTGGCCGGGAAAACGGCAGGCAGATATGTGACTTTAAGTACTGATGAGGTGCATGCTGAAGTGAAAAAGCTCGCAGCCGGTTTGCTGGCCAAAGGCATATCTGCACATGATATGACTACAGAAGGGCGCGACAAGATCGCAATACTCAGCAACAGCAGGCCTGCCTGGCTCATCACCGACCTGGCGGTACAGCTTACGGGAGCGATACTGGTTCCTTTATATCCGAATATTACAATGGCCGAGATGATCGGTATCTTCAATGAATCCGGTGTGAAGGGCTGCTTTGTACATACTGCAGCCCTGTACCACCAGATCATGGAGCAGAAAGATAAAATGCCGATGCTGGAGTGGATATATACTTTTGAGGAAGAAACCAGTGTGCCACACTGGGAGTCCTGTAAAGTACAGCCATCTCCAGATCACCTGGCTACAATGGATCGCATACGGCAGCAGACGACTGATGCTGATATTGCCACAATCATTTATACCTCCGGAACCACCGGTACGCCGAAAGGAGTGATGCTGAGCCATAAGAATATTGTCAGCAATGTAAATGATGTGCATCCGATCATAGAAGGTGTGGGCCTGGCAGAGCGTAAAGCACTCAGCTTTCTGCCCCTGAATCATATCCTGGAAAAAATGATCTCCTATGTATACCTCTTTAACGGCTTTTCGATTTATTATGCCGAAAGCATGGAGACTATAGGGGACAACCTGAAAGAAGTGCGTCCCAGCATATTTGTAACCGTGCCGCGCTTACTGGAAAAGGTGTATGAGAAAATTATGGCTACTGGTCATCAGCTGACCGGAATCAAAAAACAACTGTTCTTCTGGGCAGTAGATCTGGGTAAGCAGTACGAGCCGGGGCAGCCCCGCAGTTGGTGGTATGAGTTTAAATTGTCTATTGCCAATAAGCTTATCTTCAGCAAATGGCGTGCAGCATTGGGGGGCAATGTAAAAGCCATCGTAGTGGGCGGAGCGCCATGCCAGCCCAGGCTGACGAAGATCTTTACCTCTGCTGATATTACTATTATGGAAGGTTATGGTCTGACCGAAACCTCTCCGGTAATTGCAGTAAATCATTACGAAGAAGAAAATCGCCGTGCCGGTACCGTCGGTCCTGTCATTAATAATGTGCAGGTTAAGATTGCCGATGATGGTGAGATACTCTGCAAGGGAGATAATGTAATGGTGGGCTATTATAAAAAGCCGGAGGCTACAGAAGCCACTTTTGTAGATGGTTGGTTTGCGACAGGCGATATCGGTGAGCTGGTAGAGGGTCGCTTCCTGAAAATTACAGACCGTAAAAAGGAACTCTTCAAAACCAGTGGTGGCAAGTATGTTGCCCCGCAACCGATTGAAAGTAAACTGAAAGAAAACCGCTTTATGGAGCAGGTTATGCTGATCGGAGAGAACCGCAAGTTTGTAAGTGCGTTGATCGTACCATCCTTCAGTAACCTGGAGCATTGGATGAAGGAAGAGCGCATTCCGTTTACCACATATGAAGCAGCCGTCGAAAATCCGGAAGTGATTAAATATTTTCATCAGCTGATTGAAGAATATAACAAAGACTTCAATCATATCGAGCAGGTGAAAAAATTTGTATTACTGCCTCGTGAGTGGGGTATAGAAACCGGAGAACTAACGCCCAAGCTCAGTCTCAAACGTAAAGTCATACTGCAGAAATATGCGCAACAGATCGATGCGATGTATGAAGGTACAGACATAGATCATATTTAATACCGCTACTATATGGAAGATAATATTGTATTAGAAGCAAAAGTAATGTGGAGCCAGCTGGATGCGAATATGCACCTCAGACACTCTGCCTATGCCGATTTTGCAGCGCAGGCAAGACTGGAGCTGATGGACCATATGCAGTTTGGGTTTAATGAACTGGCGAGATTACGGATAGGCCCGGTTTTATTCCGGGAAGAATTGAAATACCTGAAAGAGGTAAGGCCCAATGAACTGATACAGGTAAGCTGCCTGTTGAAATCCTGTTATGAAGATGGTAGCCGCTGGTCTTTCCTGCAGAAAGTATACCGGCATGACGGGGCAGAAGCGGCCATTATTCATGCCGATGGTGCGTGGATAGACCTGGATAAAAGAAAACTGACAGGCTTGCCTGAAGAGGCGATGCAGCGATTTATGCAGATTCCCAAAACACCTGATTTTGTATTACAACCGGTCAAAACACAATTGTAAAAACAACAGAATGAACAGCGTTTCAGAAATATTTAATAAAGCCGTGGCAGACAGCCGCCTGTTACCGGAGAAGCCCGATAATGATACCCTCCTCCTCTTGTATGCATTATTTAAACAAGCTACAGAAGGAGATGCACCGGAGCAAGGCGATTACGGCATGTTCGACTTCAAAGAAAAGTTCAAGCATGAAGCATGGCTTCAGAAAAAAGGCATGAGCAGCGAAACGGCGCAACAGGAATATATAGACCTGGTACATAAGCTGTCCGGGCAGTAAAAGTATATTGTTTAACCTCAAAGTAATGTATCATGAAGAAACAAACCGTTTTAAAAGTGCTGGCCTTATTCCTGTTTGTAATAGGCTTCGGCATACGGGCTATGGCCCAGGGTAAAGATCCTATCGAAGGATTATGGTATAATGCAGAGAAAACTGCCAAGATCAATATCTTTAAAGCTACGGATGGCAAATACTGGGGCGAGATTGTCTGGTTGAAAGAACCTACGCTGAATGGCAAACCGAAGACAGATGTCAATAATTCAAATGCGGCAAAGAAAACGCGACCGCTGCTGAAATTACAGATCCTGCGTCACTTCGAAAAAACGGGTGCCAAAACCTATGACAATGGAGAGATTTACGATCCCAAAAATGGTAAAACTTACGATTGTAAAATCACCCATAATGGCAATACGCTGAGTGTAAGGGGTTACGTCGGTATCTCTATGATCGGGCGTACCACTACCTGGGAGCGGGCCCAATAAAAAATCTAATTTTATATCCATGCCTGGTGCCTCGGGCACCGGGCATTTTTAAAATAATAACTATGACATTTTTTAAGAATAAAACATATTTCATTTCCGGTGCCAGCAGGGGCATAGGCAAAGCCATTGCGCTGAAACTTGCTGCAGAAGGGGCGAATATAATTGTTGCCGCAAAATCGGTTGATGCACATCCTAAGCTGGAAGGGACAATATACACTGCTGCTGCAGAGATTGTGCAGGCCGGAGGCCAGGCAATTGCAGTACCCTGCGATATCCGGGACGAAGCCATGATCATTGAAGCTGTAGCCCAGGGAGTGGCCCGATTTGGTGGTATCGATGGTGTGATCAATAATGCCTCAGCCATCTCGCTGACCAATACCGAACAGACGCCAGCAAAGAAGTTTGATCTGATGCATGAGATCAATGTCAGAGGTACCTATTTGGTTACACAGCATTGCCTGCCTTACCTAAAGCAAAGCAGTGCGGCGCATATTCTTACCCTTTCCCCTCCATTAGACCTAAAGCCAAAATGGTTCCGGCATTCTGTTGCCTACACCATCTCTAAGTATAACATGAGTATGCTGGCCATGGGCTGGGCTGCAGAATTTAAAGATTATGGCATTGCTGCCAATGCGCTGTGGCCGCAGACGACCATTGCAACAGCAGCGGTCAATAATCTTTTAGGAGGGAGCGAGATGATGGCGCATAGCCGTACGCCGGATATCCTAGCCGATGCTATTCACTTTATCCTGCAGCAGGATCCCAAAGTATATACCGGTCAGCAATTGCTGGATGAGCGGGTATTGGCACAGGCGGGCATCACAGACCTGGAGCCTTATGCCGTAACACCAGGAGCTACTTTGCAGAAGGATTTATTTATTGATTAGTGCGTTCTTTCAGGATTTGAAAAAAAACTTTCAACAAAAATTTGTTTGAATCAAAAACGCATTCTATATTTGCACTCCCAAAGCGGTCAAACAAACGATCGCAGACAGAAAAGGACCGGTAGTTCAGTTGGTTAGAATGCCGCCCTGTCACGGCGGAGGTCGCGGGTTCGAGTCCCGTCCGGTCCGCAAAGAGCTTCACAGAAATGTGGAGCTCTTTTGCTTTAAATGTGCTTCTGAACTTATAAGCTGAACCCTATTATGTGTAGAAGTCTGACCGGTACTGGCTTCTAGCCAAACCGTTTTCCTTTCTTTCTTACTGTTGTTATATCAATTTGAACAATGGCAGTTTTATTGTGGCTCCATTACATGCCTTTAGGTCATACTTATACTCCATCCTTACGGTAATCTTTTTCCAGATTTCTCCTTCCAAATTCTATAATTCTTTGTTTTACCAGGGAAGCGATGTTATAGGTGGTTTAGTGTTTCTCATAAAATGATACTTGGGTTTAAAAGCCTCTTTAGATTGTATAAATACTTCCGTGTTTAATAATTCGCGGCCATAAGACTTATGTTTAATTTATTGCATGTGTAAATATTTAATTTTAAATTGATTTGAAGAATAACTCTCAATTTGATGTTATTCTACTTTGTTTAAACTAATTGAAAATCAATTTCTTGTAATATTATTTCACAAATATTGTGGGCAGATGGGTATTGGAAAAGTTTATTGATACTCAATGAAGTTTTTTAATACCATTGATTTGACTGTTAAAATTAATGAAATATTAGGGTATATTCGTCAGCGAATTTGATACGGTCACTTTAAAGTGAGTGATTGTTTTTATATCTATTTGTAAATCTGAATGTTGTGTAATAATTCTAATTTCTTGTCTCTATCCTCATGTATTATTTCGTCGAACATAATGTTGAGTTTAAGCGAATTGCTTTTGCTCAGGATAATTATTCTTTAAAATAATTTAAAAGTCCATCATCACTAATGAAGAAATATTTCATAATAACTGCTGGTTGTTTATACGGCATTATTAGTCATAGTCAACAAAGTAATTACTTTCAAAGTTTGACACAAAATGTCGTTCCTGTAGTACAGTCACCAAATGCAGCGGGTTTGGGAAAATACGGAGAATATCCCGTTAATGAAAGTAACGGTGTGCCCAACATTCAAATCCCTATTTATAATGTAATTGCAGGGAATATAAGTTTCCCCATAAGCCTTTCCTATCATGGGTCTGGAATAAAAGTTAGTGAGCAGGCATCCTGGGTGGGCCTTGGTTTTTCATTAAACGCCGGCGGCGTAATTACTCGTAAAGTTCAGGGTTTGGCTGATGATGACGTTAGTGATGGTCAGGACAAAGGATTTTTTCATAATTATCAGAAAGTTCAGGCTAATACTGGTAGTATATGGGAAATAACGGATGCCTATCCGGAAGGGCTGCCTTATATGGATTTTAAGCTAGCTGTTGATGAAGGTCGCTATGACTTTATGCCAGACCTGTTCTCTTATAATTTTGCTGGTAAAGCAGGAACCTTCACATTATTACCAGAGGGAGAACAGAATAATATGATGTTACTTAAAACCTTATTGACTCCTGCTGAAGATATAAAAGTAGAGGCCAATATGCCGCTACCTGGAAAGTTATTATCATTCAAGATTACAGATGATAATGGCTTGATTTATTTGTTCAATATGGTTGAACAAAATTTGTATAATCAATCCACAACCCATCCGATACCTGCGCAGATTGGAGATCCATCTGTAAATACAGCTTGGTACCTAAGCTTAATACAAGATCCGAGAACAGGGTCTCAGGTAAACTTTAGCTATGAAGCGGATACAATAGATACTGATAAAAGCTGGATGTATCAAAAGAATATACCGGTCCCTGGAAATAATGGCTCTTGTCCGTACACTGCGGAAGTTAGCAGAGATGGTTATTCCCGGATTATTGCTCTGCGTTTGCAATCTATCAGCTATGAAAATACGCGCATTGATTTTAATGCTGCATCAGTCGGAAGACTGGATGTAGCCAGTAATGCAAAGGCACTTGATAATATAAGTGTTTATCGTGATAATCAATTGGTACAAAAACATAAATTGATTACAGATTATTTTACAGCTTCCGGAATTATAGCTAGTACTGCAAAGCGCCTGAAACTCCAAAAGGTACAACAGTTAGATCCTGTAAATAGCCAGGTGATTGGTGAATATACATTGGATTATAATGGTACCAATCTACCATCACGTGGAGATATCAGTCAGGATCTTTGGGGGTACTATAGAGTTGGAGCAACAAAGTTTCCACAAATGACCCTGGTTACGGCACCTAACTATGCTACATATGCCTTTTCTTCAGAAAACAGAATGCCCGGATCAGAGACCATAGCTAACAGCTTGGAGAAGATTACTTACCCTACAGGTGGTAGTACGAGATTCAATTTTGAAAACAATCGTTATTGGGTGGAAGAGCCTGTGTATGATGTGATTAACCGGACCAATGCAACCAATGCAACTGTAAATAATTATGCAACGCCAATTACCACTCCTTTTACCATCTCTGTAAAAACGAAATTTCATTTTGCCAGTATATTAAGTCCAAGTATCATCACTGCAAGCTCATCTGGTAGTCCGATAGGACCTTGTGCTACTGCAGGCAGTACAGCTCTATATAGAAATGGTACTGCTAATGCTGTGATAAGTTTTGCGCAGAATATGGACTTTGATATTGAGCTTGATCCTGGCACCTATCATTTTGAATCTGTTATTCAGCAGGATGCCTGTACCACTGCAATGGTAAGGGTAAACTCAAAAGAATATAAAGTGATAGGTTACAGTCATAGTAAAATAGGGCCTGGTTTGCGGATTGCTTCTATTGAGAACTATGATCAGTTTAGCAATAAAACCATAAAGACTGAATATAATTATGAGACTGATGTAGCAGGGCATTCCAGTGGAAGTCTTTTTTACCAGCCGGATATGATATCAGAATGGAAAGTATTATGTGTAGATAATTCTATCATTATGTCTGATCAATTTTTTACACTGCACTATAATGACATTATTAATAGTGGTGGAGTGATAGGGCCGCCCATATATTACAGACAGGTAAGTAAGAAAATATCAGGTGCTGCAAATGGAAAAGTTGTCAATACTTACCGTAACCAGGGGCTTCCGATTATGATGAACGGAGTGCCTTCATTTTTTATGGCAGAGAATTATAAAAATGGACAATTGGAAAGCTCCAGTATTTATGACGAAAACGGCCAGTTGAAACAACGGAAAAGCTATCTGCATGTATTTACACCTTCGACATCAAACTACGGATTTTATTCATATAAAACTATTAATAATGCGGTTGGTTCCGGTAGCGACCAGCTACGGGTAATGAAGTATGAGATAAAGTCTGCAAGTATGCATCTAGCTCAGGAAGTAACCAAAGAATACATAGACGGTCATGAAATCAATACCACGACTGATTATTCATATAATACGCCCACTCAGAATGCACCATCAACTATTAGCAACACCTTTAATGATAGTACTAAGGAGACTTCGAAATTTCTTTTCGCCCGAGATTATAGTATTCCTGTAAGTGGCTCATTGTCTCCTGCTTTACTTGGTATAAAAGCTATGCAAGACAATCATATTTATACAATTCCTATTGAACAATATAAGGCTAAAACAGATGCACAAAATGTGACACAGGTTGTTGCAGGTAGTTTATTGGAAGTAAACAGTACGCCATTGGCTGCTCCTGCCAAAATCTATGGACTTAGTCTCGACAATGCTGTCACTAATTTTACACCCTCGGAAATAAGCGGTACAACCTTAAATAAGGACAGCAGATATGTTGAGGAAATGCGCTTTGAGGATTATAATACAAAGGGTAAACCCGCGTTAATGGTATCTCGCTCTAGAAATGAGATATTATTGTGGGGATACAATAGTCGTTATCAGGCCGTCAGCATTGAACATGCAGACCTGGCGGCTATTAAAATCTATTTATCCAATAACCCATCTATTCAGCAGACTCTTGATAATCCAGCTTCGGAGAGTGCTTTACTGGCAGTCATTCAGCAGTTGCGAACAGCTTTCCCTCAGGCAATGATCAGCGGATATGCCTACCTGCCTGGTATTGGTGTAAGTGCAATTAGCGATGCCAATAACCAGGTCAGTACTTATGAGTATGATAACCTGGGCAGGCTCTTACGCATCAAAGATGCCAATGGCAACCTGATCAAGACTTATGAATATCAATACCAGAACTAAAAACAATATTTTTATGCATTACACAAAACCAGCTTTGCTTTCATTAGCGTTATTAACTCCGTTAATGAAATCCATTGCACAATCTGTTCCTCAACCTCCCAAGGAATTTGCAAGCATTAAAATACCCCCTTCTCCTGAAGCTGCCCAATTAGGTAAATATGGAGAAGTTCCGGTTAGTCTTTATACCGGAGCATTAAACTATTCCATACCACTTGCAACCATCTCTAGCGGACGTCTTACCATTCCCGTGTCCCTGGATTACAGTACTGACGGAGGTATTGTAGTATCCAACATTGCCAATAATGTTGGTCTAGGTTGGAGTATTGGCGGCCTGAGCCTGGTATCAAGGGAGGTTGTTACTGTTCCAGATGACGGCGCCGGAGGATTTCTGTACACCATTGGACATTATACCCAAGATGAGTTGAATCAGAAAACAACTACTCAGAATGATTTAAGTCATTTGATCAGGTTATTTGAGGCAGATAGAGGCTGCCTGGATTTTCAGTCAGATAATTACTTTTATAGATTAGGTAATCTTAGTGGTAAATTTCATTTCAACTGGAGTGGAGATATCGTCAATCAGAACCAAAATGCAGTAAAAATATCCTATGTGCGCGGAGGGACTCAAATTGCCCCAATTACAAGCTGGACCATTACTACTGATGATGGTACAAAATATACTTTTTCAGCGGCAGAAGTAACGCAAAGACACACAACTTTGAATAATGACCCTTATTGTGAATTGCCGAATTACAATTTCAACAGCAGCTGGTATCTGACTAAAGTAGAAGATGCCACTGGTAATTATATCGATTTTGAATATGAAACGTATAGTTACCGGAGGAATATGGAATTAAGCCATTCTGTAGGCGTAAAGGAGAATATCACAGTAATGTATATGGGGTATTGCACGACCAGTGAAAACTATGCCACCAATAATATGACTGGTTATGGCCTGGAAAATAATGGTGTTCCGGCCAAACAGGGACTTGATCTTACTTATTATCAGAAAAGAATTAAAGCGATCAGATCCTCTAAAGGAGCCAGCGTGGAATTTGAATATAATACAACGAGAACAGATGATGATGCACTTTCTGTTCCCAATGCTTTTCAATCACTGGATAAAATTAAACTGCTGGAAGGGACAAGCCTGGTTAAATCATGGGATCTTAGCCATAATTACACAACCAATCGCCTGACTTTTTCTAAGCTGACGGAAAAATCACCGGCAAACGAAGAAGGTAAAATGTATTCATTTACCTATACGGGAAGTATTCCTTCATCTGTAAATTCTTACGACATTGACCATTGGGGCTATGCCAATGGATCAGGCACTGCTCAAGGGCTTTCCCTTGTACCAAAGTTTGTGCATAAGATCAATACAACAGTAAGCTATAACGGTTCTCCATATCAGCAAACTATAGTGTATAAAGATGGGGCCAATAGGGAACCTAATTCAAACTCATTAAATGGTCTTTTGAAAAAAATCGCATATCCGACTGGTGGTACTTCTGAGTTCACGTATGAAATGCACGACTGTAGCAATGTATCCAATCAGACGATTGCTTCATTTGGTATCCATCCGGAAACCAATGTGACCATTAGCGCATTTGCACAGGCCAATAGCAGCGGTCAAAGACAGGTGGATGTACAAACCTTCCAGGTGACAGGAACAACTGTTGGTGTGATGCTTTACTTCGACGCACATCTGGGGACAGGTTTTAGCGGATGCTGGCCGGCCAAGAAACCCAAGATGATCTTAAATAAAATTGATGGCAGTACCGTTACTTTAATTAAACAACGCCAGTTCCAGTATACCAACCCCGGAGACCAGGATGAAGGCAGTTACAGTGACTGGGATTATGTGGAATTAGCACCAGGCACATACCAGTTAAGAGCAGAGGCAGAATGTAATGCGAATGGCTTCGATGAAGCATCTATAGTTGCAACGTTCAAGCAACCTGATTTGAGTAAGGTATTGACCAGGATACCGGTTGGTGGGGCGCGTATTAAAGAGATCAAAAATACAGATCCATTCTCTGTACTAACCAATAAAAAGACCTATAAATATACTAATCCCTCAGATACTAATCTGTCCAGTGGGGTTATACTGGCGATGCCTGATTATAAAACTTCTGCCACCGAATACCAGGGGCATGAACAGGCAGAACAACATTTGGAAGTAGACCATATGGGCGGTACTTATATCATGCAACAATGTTATACCAAAGTGGATAAAACGGTATACTTATCTCAATCAGGTGTGATGACAGAAGGTGCTCATATTGGCTATCAGTATGTAGCGGAAGAAGAAGACAATAATGGCAAACGGGTTTATCACTATACTTCTCCCGCAATATATTCAGGTGGTGTTAGCTTCCATTATCCTTTTATGCCTCCGGATAATGCGGAGACCTATAAAATGGGATTACTGCTGGATGAAAAAGATTACAATGTTGCAGGTACCATTGTGTACAAAAGTGAAATGAATTACGATTTTATTGATTCGGCAAATGAGGTAAAAGTGATCAAGTACAATGGACACGATGATTTCCTGAACCCGAACAAACTTATTCCGGCAGGAAGTATGATGAGCCATTATATCTACCTGTACCAGAATTTTTTTGAACCGACAAGCTATTACACGAAAATAGGATACTCTCGTCTAAAAAGCATTAAGGAAACTATGTATAATGATGATGGGACAACCTTTACGGAAAAAACAACCCAGACAAACTATCATCCGGTAGTGAAGCAAATGCCTATGGAACAAGTTACCGTAAACAGTGATGGCAAAGAATATAAATCGGTGTTTACTTACCCATTTGATCAGGCAGGAACAGCGGTGTTTCAGGAAATGATCAACCGGAATATGATTTCAGAACCGGTTGCGGTATCTATGCAGGTAAATGGGCAACAGGTCCAGCAATCAAAAAAGACCTACAATACCTTCCAAAGCAATTTGATCTTGCTGGCATCAGAATTATATGCAGAAGGAACCAGTACACCTGCTACCGAAATTACCTATGATGCCTATGACAACACCGGTAACCTGTTGCGCTATACCAAACGTGGGGGCGAAAAGGGAGCGATCCTCTGGGGCTACAATGGGCGCTATATGGTTGCCCGTTTAGACCATATTGATCAGGCCGCATTGCAGAATTATTTAAACAATAATCCCGGGCTGCAACAAACTTTTGACAATCCATCCTCAGCTACAATCTTACTGGCAGCTGTACAGCAGCTAAGAACAGCATTTCCGGATGCCATGGTGAGTGGATACAGCTATATACCCAACATTGGTATTAACAGCATGAGCGATGCCAATAACCAGGTAAGCTATTACCAATATGACGGGCTCGGTAGATTAGTGAATATCAAAGACAACAATAATAACCTGATCAAAACCTACGATTATAAATATCAGCAAAACTAAACCATATTAAATCAGTCTTTTAAATTATAACACAATGCATATTCCCTATAAATTATATTTCACTCTTGGCCTGAGCATACTCAGTGCCGCTATAGCCAATGCCCAGACCGGCACCAGCAATATACCGGTTACACCGGCAACAGCCCCGGCTTTACCCAGCTACAATAATGTACAGAACTTCTCCAGTACCCTGAAGAAAAACTATGTACGTACCTGGATACCGGATGAGCCAACTGCCACACAAAATAACAATGTCAAACACCGCCAGCAGACCGATTATGTCGATGGCCTGGGCAGACCTTTACAAACCGTACAACTAAAGGCCCATGCCGATGGTTATGATATCATCCAGCACCATGTCTACGATGCCCTGGGCCGCGAAAGCGTACAATTCCTGCCCTTTACCGCACAGGAAACCTCCTCTTTCGGAGAATTGCAATACAATGCCAAAATGCGCATAGAACAGTTCTACCCACCAGCAGACGGGCAGCAACCCTACAGTGTAACCGAGTTTGATAATTCCCCATTGAACCGCCCGGTAAAACAAATGGCACCGGGTAAGAACTGGGTAGGCAGCAACAGGGGCAAGGAACTGGCCTATAAAACCAATAGTGATGAATCCTATTTGCAGAATGGAGCCAACCCGATCTATACAGTGGTCAAAAGCAGCTTTCCCCGCTTCAGCCTTAATGGAAGCGGAGCCTTGCAGTATGATGGCAACTATGCCGATGGACAATTATACATCACCCGGGTTACCGATGAAGATGGCTCTATAGGGGACGAAATCAAAGACAAACTAGGCCGGGTGATCGCCAAACGGCAACTGGCCAAAGCCGTATCCGGTGCACCATACCCAGCCCTGGCACCAAAAGAAATGTTCCCGGTCAATTTTACCTATACCTTTTACGTGTATGACGACCTGGGGCGCCTGCGCTATGTATTACCTCCGGGAGCCACCAATCCGCAGCTTTCGGTAAGCAATAGTAGTAATGGAGCGACCACTACCAATACCTTTACGTACAGCTGGACCGTACCAACCACCGACCAGGTAAATGGCATCTGCTATACCTACCTCTATGATGATCGTGGTCGCCTGATCGAAAAGAAGATCCCCGGCAAAGCCGTAGAATATATGGTCTACGACCAGAGAGACCGCCTGGTGCTGAGCCAGGATGGTAATCTGCGCAGCCAGAACAAATGGATGCTGACCGCTTATGATGCCCTGAACCGCCCGGTAATTACCGGCCTGGTGAGTAGCTCCGAAAGCCGGGCTACCGTGGCGGCATACGCCAACACACCCGGTACATACTCCGCACCGGACTGGCGTTATTATACCGCACAGAATGATCTGTTTCATAACTATCCGGCCAGTATCAGCAATACCTTTATCCTCAGCTATACCTATTACGATAATTATGATGAGCTGAGCAGCCTTGCTTTTGATGGTAATAAGTTCCCGGTTATGCCAACCGGAGATAATAGTGTAGTGCCTTCCGCAATCAATACATCGGTAAAGGGTATGCTGACCGGAACCAAACTGCGTGTCATGGACCCCAGTAATCCGACAAGCACACAATGGATCACCACCGTACAATATTATGATAGCAAAGGAAGAGCCATACAAAGCTCAACCATTAACCACATGGGAGGCAGAGATATTACCGGAAACCTGTATTACTTCCAGGGTATGCCGTTCCGCAATACCATCTGGCATCAGAACCCCGCAGCGATTTCGATACCCGGATCCAATACAGCGCTGGACAATATAAGGTTGGACAAAACCTATAAACGTAACCTTACCATAGATGGGGGCAATGACCTGGTATGGAGCATACAGCAAAGTATTAACGGGGGCACGGTTTATGACCTGGCCTATTATGATTATAACCACCTGGGCCAGCCAGTAATCAAACAGTATACCACCACCGATATCCTGCATGAATACAACATCCGTGGCTGGCTCAACCATATACAGGCCCGCAAATCGACCAACCATGATGTCAACTTCTTTAATGAAACCCTGCATTATGATGATGGCTTTGCCAGTAAACTGTACAATGGTAATATCGCCGGTATAACCTGGAAGTATTACGATTCCTTAGGCTCTGGAGCCAATAATGCCTACGGATATACCTATGATCAACTGAGCCGCCTGAACCATGCCGAATACCGCAGACAGAATCCGGGAGCAACAGGATGGAGCAATAGCCAGACAGATTATACCGCATCTGCTATTACTTATGATGACCGGGGCAATATCCTGACCATGAACCAGCGGGGCAATACCACCAGCCCTATAAATATGGACCAACTGAGCTATACCTATGGCAACAATGGTAACCAGCTGATCAAAGTAAAAGATAATGTTGCAGCGTCAGCAACAGCTACACTCCCGGACTTTAAAGATGGCTCAGACCTGGGTATAGAGTATAGCTACGATGACAATGGTAACCTTATTGCCGATGCCAATAAAGGGATCAGCAGCATTACCTATAATTACCTGAACAAACCAGAGGTCATCACCGTAAGCGGCAAAGGCACAATAACATATATGTACGATGCAGCAGGTAACCGCCTGCGGAAGAAAGTCTATGACCAGGTCGCCAACACCACCGAGGTATGGGACTATTTAGGCAACTTCGTGTACAAAAACAATGTACTGCAGTACATCCTTAATGAAGAAGGCCGCAGCAGGCCGGAAGCCGTAACCACCGGAGCACAGACCGGTGCTACCCGTTTTGTGTATGATTACTTTATCAAAGACCACCTGGGCAATGTACGCAGTACCATTACCGCCCAGCCCAATCTGCAGCAGTACCTGGCCTCTCACGAGATAGCCACAGCCAATAGCGAGCAGCTTATATTTGACAACATCGCCATAGTCAGAGATGACCGACCGTATAGTACCAATCCGGGAGATACCAAAGCCGCACACCTGATCGCCAGTGACCCACAGAAGCGTATAGGTACCGCCATTATGCTGCGGGTAATGCCGGGCGATAAATTCACCTTTGCCGCAGACGGCTATTATGATATAGATGCCGACCCTAACAGCAGCACCTCTATAGCCGAGGATGTACTCAGCACCCTGCTCAGCACCCTTGGTGGAGGAACGGTAAATGGCATGCCCTTACCCGAAGGTGGCGACAACGCCTATATCGTAAACCAGGCATTGAATAATGGCAATACCCTCAACTTCCTGCAGGATATGATCAATAACCAGCCCTCGTCAACCGTACCCAAGGCTGGTCTGAACTACCTGTTTTTTGATGATAATTTCAATATAATACCATCTTTAAGTGGTAAATTGCCTTTAAACCCGACACCCGGTACGTTCAGCAATATCAGCATCAACCCTACGCCCATGCCATCAACAGGCTACGTAGTAGTGTTTGTAGATAATAATAGCATTGGTACCGATGTATGGTTCGATAATGTACAGGTATCGCATTACAGCGGTACCGTATTGGAAGAGAATCATTACTATCCTTTTGGCTTGACCATTAGCGAGAGCAGTAATAATCCTGCACTACCGAAGCAGCCGTATAAGTATCAGGGCATAGAGCTGGAGAAACATTTTGGACTGGAGACTTACGAAACCTTTTACCGCGGCTTAGATCCGCAAATCGGGAGGTTTAATAGTATTGATCCGAAAAGTGAAGTAATACCTTCTATGAGTCCGTTTGTTGCAATGGGAAATAATCCAATAAGTCATGTTGACTTTCTTGGGGATATATTTACGTATAGTTCTGATCGTTTGAAAGAAAGGTATAACCAAATGAGAGAAGATGGAAACAAACGAATGGAAAATTATAAAAATGAATTAATTAATTTAGATATAAGAACTGCCGAAGGACAAAAAAGAGCCACGTTGCTTACAGGTCTTATCAATGCTCATATTGAGTTTAATAATCAACTGGATGAAATGGATGCATCTCCGGTGGAGTTTCGTATTACTAATGAAAAAGTTTCAGGAGCTGCTGCAGGTGCATATTACAATTGGGGTGGCAATAGGGTGCAAATTGATATGGGAACAGATAACGCAAGTTTTTCTCACTTAGCACATGAACTCCGACATGGTTATGGATTCCTTGTTGGTGAAATGTCAGGTAATAGGTTTGGTATTGATCCATTAGCTGACATGTCGGATGAGGTTGCAGGTTACAGAACTGGTGCATTATTTACAAATGAAGCGCATCTAGCTTTAACTTTCGGAGTTGAAGATTTTAGACCTGCAACAACAAGTCCTAATAGCAAGTATTACTATTTAAGAGACCGAGACGTATCATTATCAATATCAAGCCCAGTGTCGTTACTAATGAAATATTCAACAGATGGCATATTAAATAATGCATTAAAAAATTCAATTAATGTCAATATGAATATTGGAGAAGCATTAAACATTGTTAATCAACAGTCGATGCAAAAAACTGGGTATAATAGATATTTATGGGGTAACAATTTAAAAAGAGATAAACAATGATTAGATTATTAAATTTTGCCATATTGGTTTCCTTATTCCATCCTTTATTCGTATTGGGAAACAATAAGAGAACGCAAAATATTGTTGGAGATTACCAATTCAATTCTAATAATTGGTTAGCAAGTGTTAGGGTTATTTTGAACAATGACGGAACTTTTTTATACTACTCAGGAGGAGACTTAGTCACTTATAATTCCTCTGGAAGATGGATGCTTAAAGGTGACACAATAGTATTAAATAGTGATCTTTTGAAAAATGCAATTCCAATTCGAGTTATAGAAAGTCATATAGATAGTAATGAAAACTATATCAATTGGAGTTTTATAAGTAATAATAAAGGCGAACCTTTAAATGCAACAATTGTTTTGAATTGTGATACATCAAATATTTGCGAACCATTTATGTATACAAACTGCAATCAAAATATTGGCTCAATCGATAGCTTTTATATTTTGTATGACAATAATATAAAGTCCGATATTTATTATATAAAAAATAAAAACTGTAATAAAATTGATATTGTGACTTTAATTGATCACACACTTTGGCAATATCAGTTTTTAGAAGATGAAAAGTTTATCTTTAAAAACAATAAATTGTTCAGAGTATCTAAAAGTTCAAAAAATGGGTACGACATAGTACTAGAAAAACAATTAGAATAAAGCTATATAAAAGTTAAATAATGGCTACTCAATATGGGTAGCCATTTCTAAAAACATTGTTTAATGAGGTAGTACAGGTATCGCATTACAGTGGTACCGTATTGGAAGAGAATCATTACTATCCCTTTGGTTTGACCATAAGCGAGAGTAGTAATAATCCTACATTACCGAAGCAGCCGTATAAGTATCAGGGTAAGGAACTGGAACGTAGTTTTGGAATAGAGACATTTGATTTTGATGCAAGGCAAGTAGATCCTCAAATTGGAAGATTTAATAGTATTGATCCACATGCTGACAGGTACGTATCTATCTCTCCATTTGTATCAATGAATAATAGTCCTGCTAATTATATTGATCCCAATGGAAAAGATGTGAGAGTAGGGTATCAAAAAGATGATAATGGCAATACAACAATTACATTGTCATCCACGATTTATGTTCGTGGATACCAGCAGGCAGAAAAGACAAAAGAGTATAATGAATTTGTTCAAAATAATCCACAGTTATTGACAAATACAACTGCTAATGAAGATGGGACAACAACGACCACAAAAATAGATATTCAATATAAAGAGGCAACAAATGAAGATGTTGTAAGATTAACTAATCCAGAGTCCAGAAATGGAGATAATTTGATGAATATTGGCGCAGATTATGGGCGATCAAGTGCAACACCTATTAAAGAGAAGAACGTAAATCCTTCAACAGGGGAGGTTTCATACAAAAAGTCTACAGATTATTTGGCACGAATTGGAGGAAAAGATAAACATTATAGTTCTGCAAAAACTGCATTTCATGAAAGTATGCACTTATTTGGATTAAAAGATTGGTATAATAATGGTGCAGACCAGAAGACTGTAGGATTTTATGATATAATGAATAATCATACATCGACAAATACTTTGCCAATTTTACATCAGACGCATTGGAATAGTTGGAACCAGGGGGTAGAACAGCAATATCAACAAAATGGAGGTTTGAGAATATTTATTTCAAAACAGATAGTTGAAAATGATTAACACAAAATTTAGTATGAATAAACTTATTATTATTTTAATTACAGTATTTGCGATTCTATTTAATTCTTGTAATTATAAGCTAGCAAATAAGCATTACACTGTACAAGATGTGAAAGGGTATCTTGTGTTTAAAGAAAATGAAGTTATTTTTTTCCTTATAATGATACCGTTGATTTAAATTTTTTAACTGATAAAAATGTAAAGCAAGGTTATAAAATTGGCTATGATACATATTGGCTTGATAGTTTGTCAATTAGTTATGGCCATTTGTTATATGTAAAAGGCGATTTGAAGTTTTCCATAATTCCTGTAGAAATAAGATATTATTTAGGTGATGTATGGATGAAAAAAGACGAATTAGGCACTGTAGATTATAGACTTAATGGAAAAACATATGAGCTATTTTATAAGCAACATGATTGGCGGAATATTATTTCTATATTCCTTTTGAGGGAAATCGATAAAGAGAGGGAAGTGCTTCTAAATATGGAGCGTTTACCACTACATTACCGTCAATTTAGTAGAGATTGGCCGGGCGTAAATTATTAGATTTGAAATTGTAATAACATGTTCAAATGGCTACTCGAATGCAGAGTAGCCATTCTTTAAGTATTTACAACCTGAAAATACACCAACAAAAAGAGGGACGAGATGAAATTTTATTACTATTTTAATATTTAATCATGTTAACAAAATCAATTATCACAATTATATTAGTTCTGTTTTTGAGTAATAAAGATATAGACAATCCGGTTGTTGCTTATAGATATGTAAATAATACGGACAAAATGATATATAAGTCATTAACCTTAAGTGATGATGGAGTATTTTTTGCTTATAGTAATTGTGAGTGTGGAACAGAGCGATTCACAAAAGGCAAATGGAAAATTATAGGTAAATATTTGTACTTAAATAGCCTTCCTGATTCATTTTATTCTATTTATCCCAGGATCGAAACATTTTCTAGCAAAGTTTCTAATGATAGCATTGATATTTATTTTACAAATTATTTTAATGAACCAGTCAATGCATCAATTCTGGCATATAAATATAAAGACACAGCTTTTAAACCAACGCGTTTAGATTTTGATACATTAGGACATATCAAGATATCAAAAAAAGAGTATTCTGGTTTTATGATGGAATATGATCCATACAGAGAATTTCAAGAAGGTGAAAAAGTTGGAGTATCATTTATTGATAGTAATATTTCTATGATTAAAATCAAGGCTGATTTTGACTTTGCTAGTTATGACAGGCAACTAATCCAAGAAAATTTGGGCAAAATAAAGTATAAACTTGTAAAGGATAAATTATATACTGTTGATGGGAAAGTAGCATATGGTTTAAATTAACGGCATGTTATTCTAATTAATAGAGCCAAATGAATAATGCAGGGCTTTTAATAATAATTTAGTGAAACAATATTTATCAACATTTGTAATGCTAGTATGCTTTCTTCCTACGAAAGCACAAGGACAAAAAGGTTCTCTACCGGAAAAATATATTGGATATGGATGGGTAGTTGGCTTTCCATATGATAATGCATTTATTCCATCCAATACTCCGGATAAGGCACCCACTGTAGAAAATTATTTTGTACAAAAAAATAAACAAGGGATTCGCGTAAATGAAGATGAAAATGCAGTTTTTGCCCTAAGCCAAGGCAAATTTTGCCAGATTAAAACAAGAACAGGTCAACGTGACTCAATATTAGTTGTACCTGTAATGGCATATTGGGTCCGCAAAGAGCTTCACAGAAATGTGGAGCTCTTTTGCTTTTAGCATACGTCGAAAAAAACATTTTTTCACATGACCTCACCAGATCATAGGTAAGGGTATCCGTATGTGCTTATGATTCATCATCACTTTTGGCAGATGTTTTATCGGACAGCTGCAGACTTATTTTCTGCGGATGCGGTATAACAATTCCATTTTCTTTAAAAACAGTATGAATACGCGTGATCACCATACTGGATATTGATATTGCTTCAAACTGATTCATGATCCAGAATACCAGGTCAAATACGATAGCCTGTGCTCCGAGCTCGCGGGCCACTGCCTGTACTTCCGGATGTTGCAGGATGCGCTCATCTTCTGACGCAATATCTTTCAGCAATGCTATTACCTGCTGCAAGTCTGAACCATAATCTACGTTTACCGTAATCGTCAGTTTACGCCGGTTGTTGGAAATAGACCAGTTGATAAGATGCGTACTGAGCAGATCTCCATTGGGCACGATCAGGCAGGAACCATCATTCAGGAGTACAACGCTGCTCCGGAATCCTATAGATTTCATTATACCTGATTTATTGTTGATTTCAATCTGGTCACCTACATTAACGGGGCGCTCAAAAGCAATAATCAGACCGCTTACCAGGTTGCCCACGAGGGACTGTAATCCGAGGCCAACACCCACACTGAGGGCGCCCAGGACAATAGTTATTTTGTCTATAGGTAAACCTGAAGCCGCAAAGGCCACAAACAGCCCCAGGGTAATGATCGCAATGCGCAACAACAGTATCCAGCTGCCGTTAGGAGTACTTCCCGATTGCTGTTGCATACTGCTGTGCTCTGCATTGGGATCGGCAGAGAACAGGGAAACCAGTCTTGAAAGAAACAGTGCACCGACAGCAATCAACAGGAAAAGGAATAAACCATCCAGGGCAAAGGTGTAATCTCCTATAGTCCTTGGTTTATGCAGAAAGTCCAGGAAATGGATGGAGAATTTATTGTAGAAATAAAAATTACGACCTACAATGATAAACCAGCCCACCGTTAACAGTACATACCATAGGCGGGGCACTTTACGGCCGACACGGTTAAAGTTGAGGTATAGTAATTTGCGCTCCGGGTGATGATACAGTTCTGATGCGGCTTCCAGGCATTCATTGATCAGGCGTATCGTCCATATAAAAATAATGGCAGTAACCGTTCCGGTGTATCCGGCCGTAAATAATGTTTTAGACAGATTATACCGGCCCAGTGAATTAAGGATAACGGAAGCCAGTTCAAATACCAGCAGAAATCGAAGGTAAATCAGTATAGTCTGCTCTTTGAGCTGCTTTTTTTCTTTACGGGCCAGCAGGAAATAGCTACAGAACAAGACGCCTGTTAAGGACAATATCAGCATAATCCACCGTTCCGGACGGGAGGCCTGAAGTGTGAAATTGCCCAGGCAAGCGAGCAGGAATAGAATAATGATACCCAGCCAGAATCTAAACCAGAACGGGGTAATAAAACGATATAAAATCACTAAGAGTGCAATACACTGTACCAGCCAGATACAAAAGCTGAATATAAATGGAGCATTTATAAAGGCGAACTGATAAATACTCAATACAATGAGGCATGCCGAGGCCAGCGGTTTCTGCATCGCCAGTAAACGCACCAGTTCTTTTGTGCGATCATGTTCCGAAAGATGTTTGCGCAGAGCACGGATACTGTACCATACCAGGCCCACCAGGACACACAAAATAAAAATACGCAGTGTATGATCCTGTGCATAAAAGGTCAATGCAATTTGCTCCTTAGCCATTGAAAAATGGAGGATATCGGCAAAATTGCGGGTATATCCGACTTTGTCCCAGATGTTGTGAAACTCGCGTTTAAGATTAATGCTACTCAAATCAGTCCTGTACTGCCCGATCTTTTCTTCTGCAACCCTGAAGGAAAATAAAGTACTGTCTACCTTATTCTGCAGTCTTTGTGCCTGTTCCAGCGAATGGTTCAGTGCATTGTCCGTTGGGTTACCTTCTGTAGCCATCACCCTTAAGCGGTTAAGGTAGAGCACGGCCTTTGCCGAATCTTTGGGAAAGGAATAAATAGCCGGATCGCTCAGCAGAGAATCGAAGGTATTGCGGTAACCAATAAGCCGTTCAGCATACCGGTCTAATTGGCGCTTGCTTTCCTGTGCTTTGTCAATCAACTGATCAAGAATGATTGCCGATACCGTAAGGTTACGATCCGTTTGTGCTGTACCGGGGTTTACCAGTATTCCATCCTGGACCAGGTTAAAGCTGTTGTTTAACCGGTCGATTTCGGACTCAAGCCTGATCAGATCCAGGTCTGTATCCAGGAATATTTTGGCCGATTGTGCGGCATGAAGCAGGCTGGTCACAATCTTGTTTTGCTTTAAGCCTATACGGCCTTCTGCATAATTATCTTTGCTGCGCATACGATCCTTGTTACCGGCATCTGCTACTTTTTGCATAAATGAGGCCGGCACAGAATCATCTGCAACCACAGTATCATTGACCTGGGCATAGAGCGAAGACATCTGTAACAAAAGGAACAGCACAGATAACAGCCTGAAGGAGTAGAAATGTTTCAACAGGAAATCGATTTTAATGGTAAGCAAACGCAATACTGAAGCCAATTGTGGCTATCTTATAGCCGGTATGTTCTTTCTTATTTCCCCTTTTTCTTGGGAAGACAATTCCGGGTTTCTGCCACACGCTTCAGCGTTTCTATGCCGGAGTTAGCGGTCAGTTCTTTCAGGTTGAGTTGTCCTTCATCAACTACAGTCAGGTAAACTGCTTCATCAGCTTTAACCGTAATGTTGATATTGTGCGACTTTTTATGACTTCCCAGGCCGGTGTTCTGTACTGAAAACGTATGCTGTCCTTCAGGTAGGGTATGTATAGAATATCGCTGGTTATGCAGCTTACAGATGAGTTGGTCGTCTGCGAAAATATTAAACGGAATGGCAGCACCCGTCATGCCCATAGACCGGATAACATAAACCGTACCTGTATTTACGGAAGGTTGTTGAGCGGGGGCATGTACACAGAATGCCAGCAATGCTCCTGACAGTAATATAGCTTTTCTAAAGTGCATGTGAATTATTTTTGGAGGATGAATGAAATTTTAAATAAATATACTACACTCATTGTTAGGAATTAATAACTTTGAACAACAATATGTTACCTTCTATTCATTCCTTTATTAAATCATCAATCTGCTTTATATGAAAATAGTGGCTACTCTTTTATGCTGTGTTGCTTTGTCTATCCAGGGCTCAGGACAAAAACAACTTGTCCTTGATGCATTCAAAAATCATGGACTGGACCCTGCTATCCTGGAACCTCAGTCTGTGCAAACTCCTGAAAGCTGTTCCTATGACCTTAAGGTGACTACGATCAGTACAGGAAAGGAGAAAGTGGTTACCGCGCACCATGATGCAGACAAAACCGGAGATGATCGCTGGAGTGTACAGACCGTTGACGGTAAACCCCCGAAAAATGCTGCGATTAAGGCGTTCCGGAAAGAGCACGGACAACCCGTCAGACCCTCTACCGGCATCGATGAGGCTACACTGCGGATAGATAAAGAAACCCCGACGCAACTGCTGATCAGCTATAAAGTACGGACGGCAGAACTCCCTTCTGAAGCGGCTTTCCTTAAAAACTGCCGGATACATCTCACGATCAACCTGGAGACCAAGCGACTGGAACAAATGCAAACACTGAATGAAGAGCCAGTGAAGATCAAAATTTTTACCGCCGAAAAACTGGACCTGACTGTCAGCTATCGATATGACGAAGCACTGCATAAATATGTTTCTGTCCGCGAAGACCTGAACTTGTTAATCAAGTTGCTGGGACAGCTTAGTCCCATAGAAACCATTTCTGAATACAGCAATTTTTCGTCGTGTAAATAGCCATACTTCTTTATGATCCGATATAAGCTCCCGGGTGCTGCATCAGCACCGGGAGCTTAATATTATTTAGCTTTTTTCTTATCCACCTGTGTACTATCCAGTGCACCATCGATACGTTTGTATGTTCCTTTTAAAGTTGCCCCGCCGGAACAGTAAAAGCTCAAGGCACCTTCATCCTTATCCGTTTCAGGAGTGATCGCCAGACTGGTATCGCTGAATGTAAACAAAATGGAACCATAAGGTAAGGTAGCTTTGTATACTCCGTTTCCTATGGCCTGGGCTTCAGCATCCATAGTACAGGTTGGTTTTTTCTTATCAGCACGGGAGCGTACACTTACCATAATTCCATTCCTGGCATTTGTTCTTACCTGTACGCCCACCCAGTCATAGCCCTTTGTTCGGTTATAATAGTCAGACGAGACATAATTGCCCTCAACCACTGCACTTTCAGGTTTGTGCTGCGCTGTTGCCGTATCTGTCCCGACAGGAGGCGCATTCTGTATTTCTTGTGTTTTATAGTCATTACAGGCATTAAGGGCCAGTAGAAGGCATCCTCCGTATAAGTGATAAATCCAGCGCATAAGTTTCTTTTATTTTTGACTATTACATTTCTGTGCCGCGGCCATTCCGTCAAGGGATAGATCCATAGCCTTCTTCGCCTCTTTGCGTATATCTTTCAGTACTGTAGCCTTCTTGGCCCTCTTACCAAAGGCATAGGCTTCCAGTACGTATGTTTCTGCAATCGGGCAATCGCATTGTGGAGCATAGGCCGCAGCCTGTTTGGCCTGATCCATTCCTTTGTCAATACTCTTTTGTGCTATACCAATTTCATTGGCTTTAACCGCCTCTTTGAATTTCAGGTAAGCCAGTTCGGCGTAAGTAACTACCATCATACAATTACTGCCTGTAGCAGCTTTTACCGGCAGGTGCTGCATCATGAGCGAGGTACATGATACTGCTACAACGCCGGCGATCCATCGTTTTCCTAGATTCATATAATAAGTTTTAAAGGTGAATAATGTTAGTGTTGCAATTGAAGGTCAGTCCAGCTGTTTGCTGGTACAGTCATTGGCGTAAACAGTTATCAATCCATAAAAAGACTGGCTGTTAGCATCTGTAACTGTATAGCTATAGGTGCCGGATGCCAGTTCGAACCTTGCCGTCCCCTGTGTATTATTACAATCGGGTAATGATGGCCAGGAAAGGATTATGGGTTTTGGTGTTCCCTCTATAGTGACGTTCATATAACCTCCGTGTGCAGAAAGGTTATTGGTCCAGAAAGTAACGCTTCCATTACCATCTTCTTCTTGTTTATCACAGGAACTCAGGAGTGTCAGTGCAATGCAAAAAGATAAGACTGTCTGATACCGTGTATAATGCATAATGTAACATTTACTGATGAATAATACTTCAGCCGGATTAATCCTTACCCACATTATCTGCAGCAATCTCTTCTGTTTATTCAGAATGAGATAACAGAAACAAATATACAACTAATAAGCAATTAACTCTCTATGTATAGAATAAAAAGTACTATACATTAAATGCCTGAGTGCATCATGATATTGCGCTTACTAAAAGATCAACATATAATAACTGCGTATCCGCTTAAGGGAAACAAAGTCTGAAATATTCCTTTGGTTTCCATTTATGGTTATTTGCTACCTTTTGCCTTGATGCAAAAGGTAGCGCCAAAAAATCAAGGCTGTATAAATCCCTGGCTAAAAATCAATGTGTCGGTCGGTCGCAAACCAGACTCACTGCGTTCAGACAGTGGTTTCCGACTTTATCGACCGAGCCAATGATTTTATTAACGCCGGATTTATAAGGCCATTTAGAGCAATCTGTACTTGTATGGATCGCTTGTTGTTTTCATCACAGCGAATGGCATCAACTACAGATGGAATTTTTTTTTTGATTGTTTAAATCAATTAATCGTAATATTGCAATTAAGCGATATTCTTAATATTTAAAAATTTATCTATGAAACTTTCAGACATTAAATTAATACTGGCAAACGCAGAAAGCGTAAATTTTCAATTGCCAGATGGTACCCTGGTGCCGGAGCATTTTCATGTAACAGAAGTGGGTATAGTGACCAAAGACTTTATTGATTGCGGAGGGACTGTCCGTCATGAAAAAGTAGCGAACTTCCAGCTTTGGGATGCGAATGATTATGAACATCGTTTAAAAGCAGGAAAGCTGCTGAGCATAATTGCCCTCTCTGAAAAGGTGCTGGGGATGGAAGATCTGGATATTGAAGTAGAATGCCAGGGAGCAACTATCGGTAAGTATGATCTGGGTTTTGATGGCGTTAATTTTCAATTATTGGCTAAACAGACAGCTTGCCTTGCTATGGATAAGTGTGGTGTGCCAGCGGAAAAAATGAAATTGAACATGTCATCACTCCCGGTGTCCGGACAAAATTGTTGTACTCCGGGCGGGGGCTGCTGCTAGCCTCATCTGATAGAATACCGCATCATAAAAGAAGCTGTAAAATCATATAAAATGAAAAAAATATTAGTACTCTGTACCGGCAACAGCTGCCGCAGTCAGATCGCAGAAGGATATTTAAGGCACTTTGCCGGCGACAAGGCACTGGTGTATAGTGCCGGAGTAGAGACCCATGGTGTCAATCCCAAAGCTATAGCGGTTATGGCAGAAGATGGAATAGATATCTCCGGGCATACGTCCAACAATATTACCGAATACCAGGACGTAGACTTTGATTATGTCATCACTGTATGCGATCATGCCAAAGAGCGTTGTCCCTTCTTCCCTTCAAAAGCGAAACAGTTTCATGAAAACTTTACAGATCCGGCTAAGGCGACCGGCACTGAGGAGGAGATCAATGAGGCTTTCCGTGCAGTAAGCAATACCATTAAACAATATGCACAGCAATTCGTAACGGATCAACTTCACTAAATGTCAGCAAATAATTGTGCCCCTGCACACGAAAGGAAAAAACTTGGTTTCCTGGACCGGTATCTTACCCTCTGGATCTTTCTGGCCATGGCAGCAGGGGTGAGTATCGGTTACTTCATACCTTCCTCTGCTTCTTTTATCAATTCTTTTTCCAGCGGCACCACCAATGTTCCCCTGGCGATCGGACTGATGCTGATGATGTATCCTCCATTGGCTAAGGTACGTTACGAGCAAATGGGCAAAGTATTTAAGAACATTAAGGTGCTGGGTACTTCTCTTGTTCTGAACTGGATCGTTGGCCCGATCCTGATGTTCATCCTGGCGATCGTATTTATGAAAGGTTATCCCGAATATATGATCGGATTGATCCTGATCGGGCTGGCCCGATGTGTCGCCATGGTTGTGGTCTGGAATGAACTGGCAGAAGGTGACCGGGAATATGCTGCGGGACTGATCGCGCTGAACAGCATCTTCCAGGTATTGCTATACAGTGTATATGCCTATATTTTTATTACTGTATTGCCGCCATTCTTCGGTATTAAGGGACTGGAAGTGGATATCACCATTGGTGAAATAGCCAAGAGTACAGGTATATATCTGGGTATTCCTTTTGCTGCGGGAGTGATTAGCCGTTATGTGCTGATCGGGCTGAAAGGGGCAGATTGGTTTCAGCGTATATATGTTCCTTTTATTTCGCCAATAACCCTTATTGCACTCTTATTCACTATTGTGGTGATGTTCAGCCTTAAGGGAGAATTGATCGTACACATACCGGTGGATGTAGTTCGAATCGCCATTCCATTGGTCATCTATTTTATGATTATGTTTATGGTAAGCTTTTTTGCCGGTAAGCGTATGGGGGCTGATTATTCAAAAAGTGCATCCATTGCCTTTACTGCAGCTGGAAACAATTTTGAGCTGGCCATTGCCGTAGCTATAGGTGTATTCGGGATCAACAGTGGACAGGCATTTGTAGGGGTCATTGGTCCATTGGTAGAAGTGCCGGCACTGATCGCTCTTGTTCATCTGGCTTTATGGTTGAAGAAAAAATATTTCAACCCTTCAACAGCGAAACAATAGCCATAGACACTATGTGCGCTTTACAGGGGGATCGTTACCAGAATTTCCGTTCCCTCCTTATCTGAGCTGATATCGAGCTTTGCCTTAAGGGCGGTGCATCTTTCTTTGATACTGGTCAGGCCAATTCCCGATTTTGATCGGCTATCAAGTCCTCTGCCATTGTCTTTTATACGGAAAACCAGGTTTTCGAATTCTTCATATATGAGTAGCATAACCTTAGTGGATTTTGCATGCTTGAGCACATTGGTAATTGACTCCTGGATGATATACATTAATTCTATTTTTGTAGACAGTGGTAAGGCATTCAAATGATACTCATCAATTGAGATCTCTTTCTGAAATATTTCATCCGGTAATGCATTGCTGATAATACCGCTTATTTTAGCAGCATAAGCCGTATCCTCTTTGATTTTGTACCAGTCATGACTTTTACTCCGGGTTGTCTCGTAGGCAGTGTTTGTGAGTTCGTTTATTTTAGTAAGAACGTTCAGGGCACCGGGTTTGCCAACATCTGCAATGGCTATTTCACTGAGTATTTTAAGGTGTGCCAGTTGGTTTGCCAGGCCATCATGAAGTTCCAGTCCCAGTTTTTTCTTTTCCATTTGCTGCTCTATTCTGTTCCTTTCTTCCAGTTCCGCTATCTGCAGTGCAGTCGCCCTGTTTAATCCATCAATAGATTGCTTTGCCTTTCTTTCTCTGGCTTTGCCACGATAGTATAACAATGCGATGATGGATATGAGTACTATGGTACCGAGTGTTGCAATGGCGATTAACTTTCGCTTTTCTGCAATGAGCAGCGTTGCTTCTTCCTTTTTATCTTCGGCAAGTGTCTGGGCATACATGTTTTCAGAGATCTCTACTGTTTTTCTTTTTAAAAGCGTATCCGTTATCTGGAAAATCTGCTCCATGGTATTGAATGCACTTTTATAGTCGCCGGATAAGGCTTGTATCTGGCTTCTGCTTTTGAGTAAGGCAAGGTGATCTTCGATAAAATCCATACCAGACAGCTGTTCCGCGATTTCCTGGTATTTTTTTGCACTGTCTATCTTGCCTACTGATATATATACATCCAGTAATTGGCCGGTAACATTTTGTAATAACTGTTTTTGCAGGATGACTTGCCTGGTCTGGTTGGGGTCCATCGGGAGGCTTGCATAAGCTCTTAGCTCTTTTAATACCTTTTCTGCCGAATCTGTTTTCTGCTGCTGCCTGTACCCAAAGCATTGTGCAGCCCTAAAGAATGCATAACACATCTCCTTGTCCCAAAGGGAAAGGTCTTTCATATTGATGAAACTGTTGTACGTCTGACCGGCCATATGGATCAGGTGCAATAGTCTGGCGGAATCTTTAAGCCCGAAAAAAACAGGCGCCATTTGATAAAAGAGAAACTGATCGGACTGCGGATCGCCTTTATAGGTTCCGTTCGCAATTTTGTTGGGTATATTATAATAATAAGAGGAGTCTTTCTCAAAAACAGCTGCGGCATTACGTACATCCTCGGCCGCAATAAAAAGCTGCATTTTGATCACATTGCGGTAGTGACCTGGATCATTAGTTCCGGGCTCCTTTACAAATTTCTCTACGTAATACAATACCTTGCCACTTTGCCCATTGACTTTCGCATTAGAAATTAAGAAGTGGTAATATCTTCTGCGCCGCATTTTTGTCGGATCGTTTTTCCAGACCAGTTCTTTATAAGTGTATAAATACTCTTTTAGACGAGGGTTTGCAACATCTGTCAGGGCAAGGCTGTCCACCATGTCCAGGTATCGGGTCGATGTTATGGACCCTTTTTGATATGCCTGGTTGATTCTTTGCCAATGCTTATCGTATGTATTTTCCTCCTGTGCATATATTCCGGAAGGGAGACAGCAGGCGAATGTAAACATACACAGTACCCAGAGCAGCATGCTATTATATCTCATAAAATATTGCAGTATTAATGTGTTTTGTAACAGGCTAGATGATCTTATGTTCATAGGCATATTTCACCAGTCCGGCTGAGGTATGAATACCCAGTTTATTCATAATACTTCTGCGATGGGCAGAGACTGTATGCGGACTAATATGCAGGATAGAAGCCATTTTATCAGTATTGTGTCCGGCGGCAATCAGGCGCAGCAGGCCCAGCTCCTTAGGGGTTAAACCCGATTCTTTTTCGAAAAACATACTGGATACCAAACGCCCGCTCAGGTCGCTGCTGATATAAGTCTGGCCTTTATATGTTTTTTCTAATGCCATTTTGAACTCGGAGAAGTTTGTGCCTTTGCTCATATACCCGTTTACATTATAGCTGAAGAATTTCCGTACCGTATCTGTGTCAATCACGCTGGTCAGCATGATAATAATCAGATCAGGATAGTTTTTGCGGCAGTACACTACAAACTCTTCTATATTGTCGCCGGGCACCATCACATCACAAAGCAGAAAGTCGTATGCACTAATCTTCAGTGCAGCCTTGGCCAGATCTACCTGGGCATAAGCATTGATCTCTGCAGTCGGGATAATTCGCTTTAATAACTCGATTAAACCTTCCGTTAAAAGTAAGTGGTCATCTAATATAATGACCTTCAATTCATTAAGCTTGCTAAAGAAATCTGTCATCTGTTTTTACAAAGATTTATTGATTTTAAGAATATGGAAATAGCATAATATAAGTATACGTCTACTAGTATTATGGTATAAAATATACAAAATCGGGGGATTAAAAGTTTTTTTCTGGCCCGATAATTTTGTGCCCGTATAGAAGAGATAAGTGATTTGCAGGACTTGTTACTATTATGAAGAGCTAGTAACTGTCCTAAAGTTACCCAAAAAAGGTAATTACTGCAAATGATTCATTAATTATTAAATGAGCAGATTTAAATGAGCAATTTTATGAAACATAGGTTTGAGCCAGTCCTGATGGCTCAGACTACCAGGGGTATATCCTTAAAGTCAGGAATCGTACTATGGTCTGTATTATGTGCTATACTGACTATTCCTTTCCAAAAAACATATGCAGCGGTTCCATGCGCCACTACGGAACTAATGGCCGATACGAGGTTTATATTTACAAACATTCCCAGCGGTACCGTTAGTGTAACATCGCTCAACTATAATGGCTGGGTGGGTTCCGGAAGTGGTATCATTGATGTCGGGCCAAATAATACCTATATCCATGACAATTCTAATACGCAGACATTTACCCATGCGTTTACTGGTGTAAATCCATTGGGCTCAGGTGCAGTGGTGACCATAAGTCTTGGCATAAGAAACGGGCTTGCAGGTGTTCCTACTATTAATAACTATGGTAAAGCAAGTGTACTCTCCATTAAGTATGGAGGGGTTACTTATGCGACCGTTACTACCGATGGTACTACCGCGACTGACGGGCACATTGCAACAGTTAATTATTTGAATAGTGCGACAGGGAGTGTCGCCAATGGATACACTTTTGATTATGGTGTAAGTCCGCAGGGTTTTGGAATCATCAACTTAGCCGGCTGGCAGATCTTCTTGCCCTCATCTGTGTCCAATAATAGTAACCTCGTTATGGAGTTCGACCCGGGTGGCACCTCATCGGGTGATGCCGCGGATGACTTCTCTATTGCTGCAGTAAGCTTAACGGCATGTCCGATCACTATTGCGGGTCATGTGTATGATGATGCAAACGGGCTGCAGGGCACACCAGCCAATACTGTAGACGGTACCGGCACTAATGCCGGAGGCCTAAATGCCGTTTTATATGATGTTACGACCGGGAAGGTAGTGGCAACCGTGCCGGTAGATGCCAATGGTGCGTACAGTTTTAGTGCAAAAGCAGAAAATAATTATAGTGTATACATTACTACTAATACAGTTACCGCAGGACAAACATCGGTACCGGTTATAGCCTTGCCGGCGGGCTGGGGAAACACAGGCGAGCAAAACTGTGTGGCTAGCGCAGGCTGTACCGGTAACGATGGTACCCCGGATGCAATACTGTCTTTAGGTACCGTATCAGGTAACATTACCCAGGCCAATTTTGGTATAGAGCAAACACCAACGGCGACCGCAAAATCATTTACGGTATCATCAGGCGCTTTTGCAAGTATACCAACGGCGGGTTATCCCATTGTTGTGGGCTATGTGTCTATGGCCACATCCAGTACAAGCCTTACCGGGTATAATAGTACCGGCGGGCGACTGTCTGGTAGTGATCCGGAAGATTGTCTTGCCGCGAATACCTGTAATACAGGCAAAACCTTTACGGTAGAAACAATTAACAGCAATACGAAACTGTATTACAATTTTGGTGCGGGGCCCGTACTGCTTACCAGCAATACGGTAATCAGCAACTATGATCCCACAAAACTGGTGATCTATGGACAGGTCGGCAGCGGCATTTCGGGCAGTCCGGTTGGATTTACCTATTCCATTACAGATGCAGCCGGAAAAACGAGTCCATTTGTTCCTTATACCATAACCACATCAACGCCATTACCGGTATCACTCTTATCCTTTGCAGCAACTGCAGAGGATTGTAAAACGATGCTGAACTGGGTAACGGCTCATGAGCAAAGCCTCCGTCATTTTGAAGTAGAGTGGAGTGCTGATGGGAATAATTTCAATAAAGAGGGTACTGTATTGGCTGCTAAAAACAGTCTTGAACATACATACTATTTCAACTGTGCACCGCAATTGACGAGCAGCTATTACAGGTTGAGAATGGTAGACGAAGATGGGACATATACCTTTAGTAACACCCTTAAAATAGGGGCTCCATGTAATACTAACCAGGATGTGAACATCTATCCGAACCCGGTAACAGACAGGCTGCACATCATGAATCTTCATAAAGGAGCAATCATTAAAATCTTCGGAATAACAGGTCAGTTGATACTGCAACAAAAGGCCGCAGGAGGTAATGAACTGCTGGACCTGAGTAGCCTGTCCGCCGGCACCTATCAGGTTATTGTTACCGATGGTGCTGAACAAATCATCCATATTAAGCTGGTAAAAGCAGGATCGTGAGTTGAGTGTTTTTATTCAATGTGGCTGGCTAGAGTAATAGTCAGCTACATTTTCACACTGTTGCGTTGTGTTTAGTTAATAGTACTAAATGCGATCCTTCCCTATTTAATTCATAAACTAAAATTATACCTTGAAATGAACGTAAAACAAAATCGCAATATGCTGATGGCAGGCTTTTTCCTCCTGCTTTCATTAACCGGTTTGACCGGCAGTTATGCCCAATGCCCTGCAAGTATCAGTATCAGCTCAGTAAATGTCACCGCAGCATCATGTCCGTCGAACGGCAGCTTCACAATTAATGCTACAGCTGGTACGGGCGCGACCTATCAGATCACCAGTGGTCCATTAGGTTACCCTACTTCGGCACAGAATAACAATACATTTCTGGGCTTATTACCTGGATCTTATACTGTCAAAGTAGCCTGTCAGGCAGATCCTGGTATATTTGCAACGACAAACCTCACTATTCCCAATACCTATACGCAGGTAGCAGCCAGTTCTGTAGTAACCAATGTATGTAGTGGCAGTGCCCCGGGTGGTACCATAACGACCTCTGCAACTGGAAGCAGTGCCCCGTTTACATATGCCTATTGGCAGGGTGATCCTGCGGCTGCAGATGGAACCTTGACCTACACTACTACGAACACTTTTACGGCTCCTGCTTTTGGTACCTATAATGTACGCACCAAAGATGCCTGCGGGGTATTTGTAACCCAACAGGTAACGGTAGCAAATCCCTACCCGGATGTGTGTATCAGTCAGTTTTACCTGGATTTTGGAAATTTAACCTGTGCTCAGTTACAGGATTCTATTTTTGCAGATTTTTACATGGGGCCTACAGGGACTACGACATTCGCTACGTTTCCATCGGCAGGCATTGACCTGGATATTTACGAGAATGCTGGTACCTGTGCCAGTCCCGTTCAAGGTACATTTGTAAGAACATATCATTACGACAATACTTCATACGATAATACGATCAAAATACCGAACGGTAAAAACCTGCTCCTGGTAATGCGCACACCTTGCGGCATAGCATGTACTTATTGTTATACTTACAGTGCCGGAAATACGCAGTTTCTCCAGAATACCTTTATGATTTCAAAAGGCTGTGTTGCACCTGGCAACCCTGTAACTCATTCAATCAGCGTAAATGTTAACCGATATTACGTTTTCCCGGTAACCTGGGTCATCAAAAACAGTTCAAATGTAGTTGTAGGTACCTTTACAGCGAATAGCCTGGCAGATCTTCCTCATAGTTTTGACGGACTGCCTTCAGATACGTATACTTCGACTGCTACGGACGCATGTACTAATAGTGATGTGCTGACATTGACACCTCCTTCAGGACCACCAGATCAGGTAGCGGTAAATTATACGGCTACCTTTCCGGGTTGCTCCAGTATTGAAGGGCAAACCACTTTGGGAATAATATTTGGGGGTACAATGGCGAACTTAAGTAATATCGTGCCTACTATAATTGCGCCAAGTCCGAATAATGTTGGTGTAGCAGGTACGCCGGTAGGGTTCAGTACTTTTCATTGGGCAAATGTAATACCAGGCGCCACTTATTATATTAAGATAGATAACGGTTGCGGACAATTAGATACCCTGACTGTGACCGTGCCGTCTGGCCCGGGCAGCAGCCTTATACAACATACCAATGCAACGGTACAGCAGCTTTGCGGAGGTACCGGAGATATTATTGTTGAAGCTGCCTACAATGGATATGGAGCATTCGGTTATACCATCAGGAACAGTGCAAATGCAATTGTAGGAACGGGTTCTGCACCCGGCGGAACATATAGTAATCTGCCTGCCGGAACCTACACCGTCACAACCAATGTGTTCGGTTGTGGTCCTTATGCTTACACATCACAGGTCAATGTATTGCCCGCAGGTTCAGGGCCACAGATCCTCAAAAAACTTGGTGTGGTTTGTGAAAGTGCAGCTGGTACTCCACTCACAACCGGCAGTGCGATATTTGCATTTATAGGAGCAGGACCACTGAAGGTAGATTATAAAAAAACTTCACAGTCCGATGCAAGCTACGTGAACCTGACCAATAATTCTGACGGAAGTGAGACCATAACAGGCCTGGCGGCAGATACCTCTTACACTGTAAGGATAACCGATAATTGTGGTACCGCCACGGTTACAGAAATGACTATTGGTCAACTCAGCCAGCTGCATACTGTAAATACGATGCAACCTTGCGTCGGAAGTCCATATACCCTTAGCGTACCTGATATGGTAGACGCAACCTATACATGGATGAAGAATGGCACCCTTATCTCTACCAATAGAGAGATTATTTTCCCGAGTTATGCTGCCGGAGATAATGGTACTTATATGTGTACTGTTGTCATTGCGGGGGGCTGTGTTACCCGCAAAGTGACTGTTACTTTAAATTCCACACTTTGTAATACGCCTCTGCCTGTAAGCCTCCTGTCCTTTGCGGCAACTACTGCAGATTGTAACACTGAACTGGACTGGATAACAGCTCATGAACAAAACCTAAATCATTTTGAAATAGAGAGTAGTACAAATGGCATCGATTTTTATAAAGAAGGTGTAGTGATGGCTACCCAGAAAAGCATGGGAAACAGCTATCGTTTTCATTGTAAACAACAATCGGCTACAACCTATTACAGGTTGAGAATGGTAGATGAAGATGGGGCATATACATTGAGCAATACCCTTAAAACAGGAGCTCCATGTAACAATGACCGGAATATAACCATATACCCTAATCCTGCAAAGGATAAGATACAGATTGCCAATCTGCATAAAGGAGAAACCATTAAAATATTTGGAATGACAGGCCAGTTAATACTGGAACATACAGCCACCGGAAGTAATGAATTACTGGATCTGAGTGGTCTGGCAGCCGGTACTTATCAGGTCGTTGTTGCCGATGGTACGGAACAAGTCACCAGTATTAAACTGGTAAAAACAGGATCGTGAGGTGAGTGTTAGTCTTCGATGTGGCTGGCTAGAGTGATAGTCAGCTACATTTCGACACTGTTATACTTGTTTATAGTCAACAGCAAAAACACGATTCCTGTCCTTTTATTTATAACTAAATAGTACTTTAAAATGCACGTAAAACAAAAACATACCATGCTCATGGCAGGTATTTTGATACTGCTTTCATTAATCAGTACGCAGAGAAACTATGCCCAGGCACCCACAATCAGTTACCCCACTGCAGCCGAGGATCTTACCCGGGGCTATAGTCAAGGCAATCTTACAGTTAAGGTTGTATTTAATGGTGCCTGCACCGGAGTTACAACCGTAAAGGTAGCCTTTCCTGCATCAGTTACTTATGCCGCAGGTACCGTAATTAAAACAGGAGGTACAGCAGCAATCGGTATTGCGGAAAGTAATATTTCCGATCTGCGTAATCCGGTCTTCAGCATCAGTGGTATTGCAGCCACCGGTGATTATATAACTTTTACCATAGCGCGCAGAGCAACCTGTGGCAATCTTGCTACAGCTAAGGATAGTGTGTATGTATTTACAAGTGGTGGTTGTAGCAATGGCAGCGAGCTGGCGGCTATGGTAAACACCTATAACCTGCTGTCGCCATCGCTGGCACTTACACCACCGGCGGCATTGACCAATGCAGTAATCGGTACCAACGCCACCCGCACCACCACTATTACTAATGGTGGTAATGGTGCTACAGATACTGTACGGTATTACATTGTATACCCTGGTGGTGGTATGATCAACACCAGTGGTACCAATACTATTACAGCCAATGGTGTTAATTTTACGCCCAGCGGTACCAGCGGAGACACACTGTTTTACAAATTATATGGAACAGCACTATTCGGTGGTGATCATTTATTAAACAATGGAGAAACCGTAACCATTACAGAGCCGGTAAAAGTGGTGAAATGTAATGCTGCTACGGCTTACGGTGCCGGATGGGGCAAAACAAAAGCAGCACAATGTCAAATAGCTACTGGTACCAGTACGGTTACCATGGCCACAGGTGTACCCAACCTAAGCATAGTTACCAGCGATGTTACCCTCGTGGGCGCCTGTGCTACTGCACCAGGTATTTCAAAATCGGTGTTTACCAACAATGGCAGCGGCGGCAATGCCGGGGCTATGTACAATGTAATTGCCAACCTTGGTTTCACAGACCTTTCCAGTCCGTTGTTTGTTTCCAGCAATGGTGAATATTTGTCCAACTTTACTTTCGGGGCAGCACCTGGCACAGGCATTCCATTGATTGTGGATACCCTGGGTACGGCGTACTCTTCTAATGCAAGTGTGCGTGCAAGACTAAGCCAGTTTACCGCCTTAACAGGGGGTGACCCTGATGGTGTTGGCGTTGGACTTGATGACCTGGATGGCGATGGCCAGTACGATGACCTTCCCCCCGGCAAAAGTTTTACGATATTCTTTAATCGCAATTATAAAACAAGCACCCTTTGCCCAAGGGCAAATTACAGCCACCAGGTTGGTGCTACCGTTACCTATACGGATATGTGCGGTACATCAGCTACCAGTCTTGTTGGTAATGGCATCGGTGGCCAGCGTTCTTTATATACTATACCCAATCGTAACATCAGCACTGTTCCGCAAATTTTTAATGGTGTACCCTTTACGGTCACCATCAGCCATTATTCAGCAATGATAACGGCGGTAAACCAATCGGTAGACAGTTTGGAATTGACCCTTACATTGCCAGCAGGGGTTACATATGTACCCGGTACCTTCTTTTTTAGGGGATCTGCCCGGGCCGATGCTGCTAATGTTACCATTTCAGGTTCTACGGTGCAATTCCGCACCAAACTTAATGGAACAAATAACCTTTGGTATCAGGATGATTTTACGTTTGATTTAGTATACAATTGCAGTGGCGGCAGCCCGGTAAGTTTTTCCTGGGAAATGGATTATGTAAACACCCGTAGCTGTGGTGATATTGTAGAGCGGCTGTATTGCGGTTCGCAAACAGTACCTGCCGTTTGCCCTGCGCCATGCCCCGGTGGGCTGGCCAATATTTTTACCAAGGCCGAACGTACCTCGCTGGGCTTTACCGATGCTACGCTTGCTACAAGAATAAACCCATCCGGCATACCGGCCTTGCAACTGGCTACCGTATTACCTTACGATACCGTGGTGGTGACCAACAGTGCACAGCAATCGTCGGTAGCGTACAGCAATGTGCATTTTAATTTTGAGCTGGATAAAGTAAGTGGGCAAAACACGCTGGTGTTCATCAGCGGCACATACAATCGTAAAGCAGCGGGCACCGGCACTATTACCAGCGTGGCTATGCCTGCGCCAACCGATCTGAGCACCACCACGCATACACAGTGGGACTGGAACCTTACCGGCCTGGGCGGACTGCCCACCACACTCTTGGCTGGGGATAGTGTATGGGTAGCCGTTACCTACCTCGTTACCAATCCAAACAGCGGGCAGTTGTTATATGGCACTGTACCCACTTATGCACCCAATGCTAATTCTTATTTTTATAGTAACGATACCAGCGCTGTAAAGCAATATTGCCTGAACCTGGTACCCCTTATCCGTTTTATAGGTTTTGCAAATGTAGGCACCTCGTATTGGGGAGGAGGGGCAAGTACACTGGTGGGTTGTGGACCAGTATCTCCTCGTGCTTCCTACAACAGTGGCTATAGTGCAAATTACCGCGTATTCAACAATGAATTCCGCCCTAATCACCGGGTAGATTCTGTAGTGGTGATATTGCCCACGGGCGTAATTTATGATGCCAGCGTTACCCCCCAGCTAAATTATAGTAGATGGGCAGATATATATAATGGTAGTACTGGAACATTTAATATTGCGCCACCGGTAATCAGCGGGCAAAGGCTCACCTTTATCAACCCCGGCAACTGGCCTTTGAATGACCTTACTGTTGGAAGTCAGAACGATAGCCGCATTTTGTACAGCCTTAAATCTACCTGCGAAGCAGGCAGCAGCACAGGCCCATTGCCATTGCTGGTGCAGTATTATGGTAAGACTTATTATTACGATAATCCTGGTGTACCTATGACTGTTACTACCAGCTATGGCAACGCGACCACCTTGCTGGCTATTGATGGCAGCAAACGTCCCAATGTAACGGTACAAAATAATACCGGTGTAGTGCAAGGCATACAATCCCAACAATACTGGGATGTGCAAATAAATAACCCCAGCACACAAACAGCGCCTTATCTCTGGCTGGCACTGGAAAAAGCTGCCGCTAGTGGCATTGCAATAGACAGCGTTGTGCTGAAACCAGGCAATGTGGTGCTTCCTGTTGCATCTACCTATGGTACCGGCAACAAATGGTACCAGGTAAGCACATCAGGTTTAACCACCGGAAGCACACAACAGGCAAGAGTATACTTCAAGTATACCAACTGTACATCAGATAGTATTTTGCTGAAAGCAGGATGGAATTGCACTGGCTACCCTGATGCAGACCCAAGTGCATACGCCTGTACCGCAGCACAAACATGGTTGAAGGTTGATCCTCAGCCGAGCCAGATCCAGTTGAGTGTAGCACGTCAGCCGGGGGCAGGGAGCAGTATTGATCTGTGTACTACAGACAGCACCTTACTGATCGTAAACAGTGCACAGGCAGCTAACCTGGTTAATCCTTATGTCATCTTCTATCCACCGGCAGGTATAATAATGGCCTCTTCCATACAGGTAGAATATCCATTGGGTAGTGGAAACTACCAGCCTGCAGCGATCAGCTCAATTGGTGGTGGTGGTTATAAAATAGACCTTACTGCTCATACCGCCATTGGCGTAAACGGTATACTGGGTACGGCTCTGGCCAATCCCGCCTTCAGCCCGCTGGGTGGTGACAGACAAGCAAAAATCAAACTGGACTTTACAACGACCTGTGGATTTACCTCGGGTTCACCCTTTACCTTTAATGCCTATGGCAACCAGCCTTGTGGCTCTGTTGCAACAGGCAATGGAGTTACGGCTACTACCGCAGCATTAAATATTAATGGCGTTACCGTTTCTGGATCGGCAGGTGTAACCATTGGTTTCGGCAGTACTACCAGTGCTTCTTGCGGTACTACCATTCCCGTTGCGCTTATGACGACACCTACCAGTGTCGGTACCGCAGCCGGTGATACAATGATGTACACCCTGCCTGCAGGTATGAACTATGCGGGTGGACTGACCTCCGGATTTACTGCCGATGTGACTACAGCTGGAGCAACTACTATTGTGAAAGTAGCCATGCCCGTAGGCGTAGCCGCCAGTACACCGATTAATTATAGCTTTAATGTGGTACCCGGTGGCAGTGGTTGCGGCAATGTAAACATTACAGGAGCGTACAAGCGTGACATTGCACCCCTGAGTTGTAATGGTACCCCTTGTACCGGTAGTAGTGTAGTGATCGCATCAGCAATGTCGCCAGCTATTACCTTGAACAAGCCGAGCCTCAATATTACGGGTATGAGTACCGGCACAACAGGCTGGACAACCAGTACAAGTCAGACGATACACCTTACGTACAGCAATACCGGTACACAAGCATCAATTGCCAATATCGATACCGTAGAGTTTTTCTGTGGCAGCAGTACCGTACCATTTGCAAAACGTGCCCTTACCAAAAGTGTAGCTATTGGTGGCAATGATTATGATGATTTTACCATAACAGTGCCAACCGGCGGATTCTGTACTACCGGTGCATTAGTAACCGCCAGGATACAAACGACTACCACAGCAGGTACAGCACAGTGCTTATGTGCACCTGGTAGTTATACTATGTCTGGCGTACCATTACCGGTTACGTTTATCAAAACAGGCGCTACTGCCGACAATTGTGCTGTAAACCTTAGCTGGGAATACAAGTCCGACAATAACAGCGTACTGCAATTTGTTATAGAGCGCAGTAGTAACGGACAGGCGTTCAGTAATGTCGCTACACTTCCGGCCACTGCAACCAGCTATATAGACGTTGTGCCTTCATCCGGCAAATGGTTCTATCGCATCAAAGCCACAGAAACAGGTGGTAGTGCAGGTTACAGCCCTGTTATGAGTGTAAATGCCGTTAAATGTACCAGTAATAATATAAGTGTATATCCTAATCCTGCGCATGCTGAAGTACATGTCGTACTCCAGGGTAATAGTACCAGCAATGTATATGAGTTGCGTGATGCTCTGGGTCGTGTACTGCTGAGTGGCAAATTACAGGCCAATGCCAACAATATGATCAGCCTTCAGGGGATTGTGTCGGGGGTGTATATGCTCAGTATATGGACAGATGGAACCTTGCATACACAACAGGTAAATGTTATTCAATAAAATATATTAATCTCTCTTCATAACACTCTTCATTAGCTCTCTCTTAAATCATGGACTAAGCAGATTTTTGGTTAATCTATGAGGGGAATGGCCGGCTATTTTTATGGCCGGCTTTTTTGTTTTGAAAATTGTGTGCCGGCACATGAGTACACCCTTTTAAAAGTGTAAACGGCAATACGGAAGGACTTTACTACTGTTGATCTGGCGAGAATCAAGGGTGTAAATGTTAAAGTGTATTTTTAAGTCAGATGTATGTTAGTGATTTACATATCTTTGCTGCCAAGATTTTTGTCCCGCTGTTAGTATTTAAGAGTGTTTACAGCATACAAACTAAGCAAAAATCTTTGGGCATAGCCAGCTGGCTATGCCCTTTATATTACCTTAAGGGTATTCAGGAAAGGCTGTCGGAATTACTTTTTTAACCCCGGTTAACCAGGCGCAACTTCCGTAAAAGTTTTTCATAACTTAATGAGAAAATAAATTTTCCGGTATTATTTTCGTTTGGCCTCTGAGACAAAACCTTGTGAAAAAACAGCACTCATTTACTTTATTTATACCCCAGCTTTTAAACAGAAAATGATTCGGTTTAACCGTTCAATCATTTTTTATGAGAAAAGCATTACTCCCTTTTTTGCTGTCGCTAAGGGCTGTGCAAGCACGCGCAGTAGCGTGCCGGGTCAATGACCACAGCATCAGCCACCATCACTGGAGGCCTTCAGGCAGCATTTCCTTTGCCTGCGTGTGTACTTTTGCGCGCACCTCAGTTACAAGATACCTTCTTATTCCACCTCTTTGGTTGCCAGGGCTAAACGACTATGTGACTTTGAACACCCGGTCACTAAGGTTCTGGAAACACCATGATTGTCCCTCATAATACCCTTTGGTCACCTCGGGCTACGAGCGGTCGTTGCCGTCAATTCGGGTGTAAGGTTGTGCATCCGGGCAAGCCCAAGGTTCTTTGGTTGTATGACAGAATTTCAGGACGGGTTGTTTTTTTACTTCGGTCTTAGCGGCTTCAGTCACTCATCCGGTACTATATATTTCAGTGCTTTTTTTGGGATGTAGAAGCTCATTGTATGATTTTTCAGATATGTGCAATGGTGCTTTTTTGGTAGGGCAAGGCTTTTTTGTAAGGGGCAGGTTTTGTTGTGCAGGGAATTTTTTTAGTTGTAATCAATTGATTAGGCTTTTCGAATTCGGGAAAATGGATACAGAAACTTTAGGACAGGTGCCGGGCACAAAATAATATTGTACGCATAAGTATGTCCTCTATTATTTGCCCGCATGTTAAAATCTGTGTATTCATGACGAAATGTTTCTATCTGTTTGCAAGTCCAGGCAAAGTAAAGAGACCCCTGGTTCCTGTCATTATGTCTTCTGTTATTGCTGCTGAAGAACAGCATGTTATCCATCTACAGTGATCCGGGTAATCCTGAAAGTATTAAATATAACACTTGTGCTGAAGTGCAGCATTGGTCTGGATAGCCGGATTTTGTGCCGGTCCGGACAGTTGATGCTATCAAATCTATATTTATTTTTTAACCATTTATTCATTCTTTATGAGAAAAGCATTACTCCTCTCTATGCTATCGCTCATGGCTGTACAAGCCGACGCAGCAGATTTTTACTGGGTCAATGGTGGCGGTAGCTGGAGCGACCTCAGCCACTGGCGACTGGGCAGTCCTACTGGTAGCATCCCCAGCATTGTTCCATCCGCCTCGGACAATGTATTTTTTACCAATCAAAGCGGATTCGGCACTACAGTGCCCACCCGCACCGTATCGTTAGATGCCAATGGCTTTTGTAACAACATGAGCTGGGTGGCGGTACCTAACAGCCCGCTTTTTACTTCATCCAACGCGCTGTATTCCGTACAGGTAAGTGGTGATGCTGGGCTCTCCCCAACGACTACGTATAATACACGTATGGTATTTAAGGGAGCCACAGCAGCTACACTTACTGCTAATGGAAGTGTGCTGGGTGAGCTGACCCTGGAAGTTGATAAGCCGGGTGGTAGTCTTACTCTGGCAGATAACCTGAATATCCCGGCCACTACTGCCACTTATGGTGCAGGTGGGGCAATCCTTACTGCCGGTACCCTCGACCTGGCGGGCAAAACAGTGACGCTGAACCAGTTTTATAGCGATAATACCAATACGCGTACACTGGATATGGCTAATGCTACACTTACAACTGCAGCATCATACCGATACTTAGGTACAAACAAAACCCTGACTGCTACAGGTTCTACCCTTACCGCAGGTGGTATTGTTACCGATGGGGGTACTTATAATAAAGCAACGTCGACCCTGGCCGGTGGACCGAATACCAATATTATCAATGGTACCACCTACAAAGCACTATATTTTACACAGACTATCCAGGCCTTTTCAGACATTACCAATAACAATACGGTAGATACCCTGGTATTTGCCGGACAAGGCTCTGTCAGCAGCAGCAATACTATTGGTAGTGTGTACTTTGGTGGCATTGCATTCATTACGGGTACTAACACCATCCGTAAAGTTACGGCTACAAACAGAACACAGATCACCGGCACCAACACCATCGACAGCCTGTTGCTGGCGGCTAATAAAGCCACCACACTGGCCGGTACGATCAATATCAGTAATTATATGATGGCACAAGGCGGTACCTGCCAGGCCTTTACCGAGATTACGGCTACTGATTCTGCCCGATTAATGTTTGGCCCGAGTGCCACCACACTTATCGATAATGTGTTCCTGACCAATATCAAAGCCTATGGGGTGATCACTCCTATTGCGGTATCTGGTGTAGATGGCGATGGTAATACCGGTTTTGATATCACTCCGCCAGCATCCCTCACCGGTACTAATTTGTACTGGGTAGGTGGTGCCGGTGACTGGAACGATAATACGCACTGGAGCTATACCAGTGGTGGTGCAGGTGGCGCCTGTATCCCTTTTATTGCAGATACAGTTATCTTCAACTCGGCCAGTGGCCTGGGCAGCAACCAGATTGTAGCGACCAGTGGTAATGCCTATTGTTATAATATGAACTGGATTTCCGGTGTAGGTACGACTACCTTCAACGAATCGGGCACTGCTGCTATGAATGTATATGGTTCGGTTGTGCTTACACCTGCCGTAACGATGAATGCAAGCCTGGATTTTATTGGTTCGGAAGCTACATCTACAATCAACACAAACGGTAGTACATTAGGAAATCTGACCTTTTATGTGCGTAAGAAAGGTGCGGGTAAAGTCACACTTATGGACAACTGGTCTAATGCCAATGGTATACTGACCCTGGTAAGCGGAAATTTAAGTACTGCCGGGCGTACACTTAATATTTATCGTTTTGCCGGTGCCTCTGCCACGGCTCGTTCACTGGATATCTCCAATGCCAATATTACCGTGGCTAACAACTGGATTTATAGTGGTGCTAACAAAGCAATCAATTCAACCGGATCCTCTATCAGTAGTGGTTTTGCATTAAGTATTGATGGTCTGAGCTATCCTAAAATTGATGCGACCTATGCCGCGTCTGGTAATCCTCTGGCATTCAATATCAGAAACACTACTATTGGCCAGTTAACTTTTACCAGTACCAATGCTGCTTCCAGTGCCAATATTGACAGTTTCAATACTATCGGCCGCCTGGAGTTTAAGGGTTCGGGTGCTATTGAAGGCAGTAGCAACATCATTGATACCTTGCTGCTTGCAGGTGCACGTGCGTACCAGGTTACCGGTACCAGTACCATCAATAAATATCTCTTCGCACAGTCTGCACCTTGTACCGGTCTGCTGGAAATCCGTGGTGCCACTACCGGCGGCTTCCAGTTCAACCCTACTGCAGTGATCAGCATGTCAAACGTATACCTGCAGAATATGGCCGCTAGCGGAGTACCTCCTGTAGCCGTGACCGGTGCCGATGCCGGTGGTAACACCGGTTGGAACATTACTGCTATCGCAGGTAGCCCACGCTACTGGATCGGTGGTTCCGGAGACTGGAACGATAATGCACATTGGAGTATGACCAGCGGTGGTACCGGCGGTGCCTGTATCCCAACCCCTTACGACAATGTATTCTTCGATGCAAACAGTGGCTTCACTGCCGGTAGCAAAACCGTTACCGTAAACAACGGTAATGCATACTGCCGCAACCTGAACTGGGCCGCTGCTACCAATGCACCTATCTGGAACAAAAATGCCTCTCTGGAGGTGGAAGTATGGGGCGATACCACGATCCTGAACCCTGCAGCTACCTTTAATGTATCTGCACTGACCTTCATCAGCAATAATAATGCGGTGATCAGCGGCAGTGCCCTGGGCAACTTCGACATCAGAGTATCTAAAGTAGGAGGTAGTCTTAAATTCCTGAACAACTATACCAATACACAGACCGATATCTATGTGAACAATGGTACGCTGGATCTGTCCGGCCGTACCATGTCCCTGTCCAGCATTAATAACGAAGGGCTGGCCAATACAATGGGTATCAATATCAGCAACGCGACCATTACCCTGGATACGGTATGGCAATACACCGGTTCCGCAGCAGCACATACGCTGAATGCAACCGGATCTACCATCAATACAGAGGTATTCAATGCACAAGGGCTGACCTATAATAATGTAAACGTATCGGACATTATCAATACCAGTGCGGTAATGAGTAATACAGTTATAGATGGTAAACTGACCTTTACCAATGCCAATACAGCGTCTCAGGCCGGTATTAACGGTGCCAATAATACAATAGGCACTGTAGAGTATAAAGGCGGAGGTGGTGTATATGCTACCGGAAATGTGATCGATACCATGATCTTCTTCCCGGGCAATACCTATACCTTTAACAGTGGTACCAATACTACGATTAATGATGCATGGTATGGCAGCGGTACTCCTTGCCGCCTGACCGAAATCCTGAGCAGCAGCACATCGGCCAATGCAACAGTGACCATGACCAATGGTGATGTATTGTTTGACTACGTGCGTCTGCGCCGTATTACAGCAGCCGGTGCCGGATCACCTTTCGTGGCACAACAGCATTCAACTAACCTGGGTAATAATACCAACTGGAACATTGCAGCATACAACGGTGCGGCACCTATCTACGGACTGGGACCAGATACCGCCCTGCTGGCAACTGCATTCCCTTATACCTTGCAGACAGACGGTTTCTTCGGAGCACCATCTTCTCAGTATACCTGGAACAACAGCAGTACAGCTGATTCTCTGGTGATCACCGATACAGGTGTATACAGTGTTACGGTGAATTTTGTAGACGGTTGTACGATCAGCGACAATGTACACATTACCCTGGCGACACCACTTCCGGTAACCCTGCTGAGCTTTGATGCTGCAGTAGCCAACTGTCAGACCAGCCTGAACTGGACGATTGCCAACGCCGTAAACTTCAGCAGATTTGTGGTAGAACGCAGCAACGATGGTCGTCAGTACAGTGAAATTGGTAAAGTTGCGTATGCAAATGGTAAAACTGCTTACACATATACCGACAAGAACACCCCTAATGGGAAATCATTCTACCGCTTACGCCTGGTTGATGCAGACGGTATGTATGCTTATAGCCAGACGGTAACAGCACAATCTGATTGCAGCACACAAGCAATTGAGGTGTATCCTACACTGACCAAAGGTATGGTATACATCAATCTGCCTGCCGGTTACGCATCTGCGAAGATTGAAGTGTCTACGCTTATGGGTCAGGTACTGCACATTCCGATGAGTGCTGATGCTGGTCAGTATAAAGTAAACCTGGCTGGTATGGCACAGGGTACTTACCTGCTGAAAGTAAGCAACGGTAATGAAACACAAACCTTTAAAGTGGTATACCAACCATAATATTGATTGATATCCCTTAGCGGACAGACAATGTTTTTTTTAGAAAGCAGGCAGTGTATAACTGCCTGCTTTTGTTTTTGGCCTGCAGAGATGATTGTGTTGAAAGTATATGATAAAATTACCTATAGTCTCATGTGGTCTGATAATTATTTTTATTCATACAATTCTCATATAAGAGTAAAATATTATCATAATTAGTGCTGATATACTTGTCAATACTAATTTTATTGTCGGTCATTAACCTTCGTTAATCTGTAAAAAATAATTATGTTTTACCTATTTGTGTGAAATATTATTTCTAATGGCTACCTTTACCCTGAAACAATTAACCACTAGCAAATTATGAAACAAAAGTTTATCCTTTTGTCAGCCTTAGCCGGGCTGGCATTCTCCGCCGCGCGCGCGCAGGTAGGTATCGGAACCCCAACCCCTAACGCCACTGCCGCATTAGACATTCAATCCACAACAAGAGGTCTGCTGATTCCTCGTATGACCGCAGCACAGCGTGTTGCAATTTCATCTCCCGCACAAGGTCTGATGGTGTATCAAACAGATGCACCTATCGGCCTGTGGTCGTACGTTAACTCATCATGGCTGCGCATGACCACTACTGCTGATGCCGGAGCTTCCACACTGGCTTCCGGATTTGCTGCCAATACTTCTGGTTCTGTAATAGCTGTACTTTTAGGAGGTACAGATGTTGCGCTGCCTAATGCACAGAATTTAGGTACCGGTATCACCGTAAATGGGGCCAATAGCATTTTTACTGTAGCCAATGCCGGCCGCTATCGCATCAGCTATAATATAAACCTGACCGCTGGCCTGTTGCTGAGTACACGTATCCTGGTGAACGGAACAGAAGTGACTGCGATGACCAATAGCCCGGTATTGTCCCTGAGCAACTTCCGTGCAGAAGGTATTGTAACCCTTACTGCAGGTAGTACTGTTCAGTTACAGATGTTTGGTCTGTTAGGTGCCGCTACCTTGAGCTCCGGACAAGGTGCAGCGCTGACGATTCAGCAACTGTAATGCTTGTATTATTCAATCCTTAAACACTTCTAACTATGCATAATAAAATATGCGCCCTGCTTCTGGCAGCCGCCCTGCCTGCTTCTTTGCAGGCACAGGTAGGCGTTCAGACATCGGGCATGACAATATTGAGTGGTACAACCTTCAGTGCAGATGAGCTGGTGTTGGTTCCTTCTTCGGATCTGACCCTTACCTCAACTGTACTGACCAGGACCGCCACGCCTGTTGTCGGTACCAGCGGTGCTACCAGTATCGGAAGGGTATTTAACTTTTCCAGTCCGGTGGTATATACTGGTAATGCCGGCTTCTTTTATAATATTTCAGAACTGGGCACGAATACTGAAGCCTTAATGCAGGTTGCCTTTACTACCGCTGCGCCGGGCTCTTCCTGGACACAGTGGACCACTACAACCGGTAGTACTGTCAATACTGTCTCTGGCTTTATCAGTCAGAATTTTACCGGAACCACGCTGGGCCGTGTAACCAGTACTTCCAGTGCCTTACCATTGCCATTGCATCTGCTTGCATTCAGTGCAGAGAAGGGCAAGGCGCGTACAGCGGTAATCAGCTGGACGGTAAGCGAGGAAGGTTTCGTACCGGTTTACCAGGTAGAGCGCAGCCTCGACGGTCGCACTTTTGAGCCGATCGGTTCGCAGAAAGGTATCGGTAATGGTACACAACAATATACTGTTACAGATGCCAGCCCGGTAGCGGGTAATAACTACTACCGTTTGCTGCTGACCGACGAAAATGGCGGTCGTACCTACAGTAATATATCCGTATTGCAGTTTGGTAAAGCTGATGTGGCATCTGTTGCGCCAAACCCGTTCGATCAGTCGTTTGTAGTATCGGCCCCGGATGCTGCCCTGGTGGGTACTACAGCAGTATTGACCGATCTGTCCGGAAAGGTTATGCGCCAGATTACGGTAAGTAATCGTACCGTTCAGGTAAATGCTGCCGGACTGGCTTCTGGTCTGTATATCCTCACTTTTGAAAACGGTACTGCGATCAAAGTACTTAAAAAATAAAGCCTGTACTTTTTATCTTAATGGCACTGCTGCAGAGCAGTGCCATTTTTATGCAGACATGCAGGCAGACGTCAAAATATTTTTGTTATTCTGAATCTTATCCAATACCTTTGCAATCCACTTTTTTACGGTGCGAGCCCAGATGGCGGAATTGGTAGACGCGCTAGACTCAAAATCTTGTTTCGGCAACGGAGTGCAGGTTCGATTCCTGTTCTGGGCACCAAAAGTAATTTGAAAGAATTATTTTAATCAAAAAAGGGAAGCATAGCTCAGCTGGTTCAGAGCATCTCGTTTACACCGAGAGGGTCCGCGG